>Ga0208767_1000123_pt1 | contig 52818 bp, 69 predicted proteins | sample VirMetDEL_Mar_21_FD_184514 | JGI IMG/M metagenome (GOLD analysis project Ga0208767, IMG submission 184514) | Aqueous microbial communities from the Delaware River and Bay under freshwater to marine salinity gradient to study organic matter... | ecosystem: Environmental > Aquatic > Marine >...
ATTAGTATTTAGCACATTGAGCGAAAGCTTCAAAAAACCGGTAGCTAAGAAAAAAGTAGTTAAAGAATCAAAATCATATGCTTCTAAACCTACTGCTTCAACAGCACCATCACGAGAAATAATTTCCGAAAGCGCAGAATTTGCAAACCGTTGGAAGAAATTAGCAGGTTTAATTTAATTTTTAAAAAACAAAAAAAGAAAGAAATAAAATGGACATGAAAAGTCTTTTAGGCGGTAAAGAACCAAACCAAGCATTTGCAGCTAAGCCCCTAGTACAAAAATGGCAAAGAACAGGTCTTTTAGAAGGACTTCGTTCTGAGACTGAAATGGCCGGAATGGCTCAATTGCTTCAAAACCAAGCAAAACAATTAGTAAAAGAAGCATCTCAAACAGGTACTGCAGAAGGATCTGAAGAGTGGGCTGGTATAGCACTTCCATTGGTAAGAAGAATTTTTGCTGAATTTGCAGCTAAAGAATTCGTTTCTGTACAGCCAATGAATTTGCCATCTGGTCTAGTATTTTACTTAGATTTTAAATATGGAACAAATCGTCCTGGATTCAACCAAGACACTGATCCAGCTACATTAACAGGACACCCATTTGCATCTCCAGGTGCTGATGACTCTTTATTCGGTGTTACTAATGCTGATACGGCTTCTCAAGGTCTTTATGGAGCAGGTAGATTTGGTTATTCTATCAAGAACGTAACTGCAACAGTTACTGCATCTGCTGCTACTATTACATCAGCATCTGTTAATTTCGATACTGATTTCGTATCTAATTTAGCTGATTACAAACTTTTAACAGTTCCCGTACCAACAGATTCTGATTTGTATGCAGTTCGAACATTTACATTCGATAATAACGGTACAGAAATAATTCCAGTACAAGCGTTTTCAACAATTGATAGCAACTACACTGCATCTTTCGTTGTAACTACTGCGCAGTCTGCATCTTTAGCAACTACATTAGCAGCTGGAGATCCATTCTTGGTTAACTATAGCAAACAACCTACTGATATTACTAGAGGTGATTTTGAAGATAACAACCCATTCAAAGGATCTGGTGCTGGCAATGGTATCGATGATGGAACAGACATTGATATTCCAGAAGTTAACTTGGAAATGCAATCAGAGCCAATCGTGGCTAAGACTCGTAAGTTAAAAGCAGTTTGGACTCCTGAGTTCGCTCAAGATCTTAACGCTTACCACTCTATCGATGCCGAAGCTGAATTGACTTCAATGCTTTCTGAGTATGTATCGATGGAAATTGATTTAGAGATTCTTGATATGTTGATTGCAGCTGCTCCTACTACTGAGTATTGGTCAGCAGTAAACAATGAGATCTGGAATGGAACAAATGATTTCACTCAACAAACACCTACTAACGGTGGTTTCTATAACACTCAAGGTGGATGGTTCCAAACTTTAGGAACTAAACTTCAAAAAGTTTCTAACCGAATTCACCAAAAAACACTTCGTGGAGGTGCAAACTTCTTAGTAACTAGTCCTGCTGTTGCAACTATCCTTGAATCTATTCCTGGATTTGCTGCTGACACTGACGGTAACAAAATGGAATTTGCAGCTGGTGTTCAAAAAATTGGTGCGATTAATAATCGTTACACAGTTTACAAGAACCCATACATGAAAGAGAACATTATCCTTATGGGATTCAGAGGAGCACAATTCCTTGAAACTGGTGCAGTATTTGCTCCATATGTTCCATTAATCATGACTCCATTGGTATACGATCCAGTTAACTTCACACCACGTAAAGGGGTAATGACTCGTTACGCGAAGAAAGTGGTTCGTCCAGAATTCTACGGAAAAGTATACGTAAAAGGATTGGAGACTCTTTAATAGTTAATTGATTATTTAGTTAACGATTTAACGACTTAAAGATTGAAAAGATAGGGTGGCTTCGGTCACCCTTTCTTACTGTTTATATATTTATATTAAAAGATATATATGGCAGTAGCAAGACATAAATACTCAATGCAATGCAGAATTCGTTACAACGGAAAACTAGTAGATGTATTGGACCGTATACGAGCTATACGAATGGTATTAATGGTTCATATCGAACAAGACTTGGGAGATGACCTAGAATTGGTTACAATTAAAATAATGACTCCATATCCTCCGAGAGAATCATTTCATACGGTTCGAAAATTATGCGTAGGTAAAATAGAAACATTACGCGAAATGCAGTTATTAGAATCAACTCTTACTAAATTATCATAACATGGCAGTAACAAACAAAGAGAAACTCGCACCCAAAAACCCTGTAAAATTCAACTTAACACTTTCAGAAGAGCAAAAAGAAGCTAAAGCTCGTATATTAGAACACCCATTTAATTTTATATTAGGTAAAGCTGGATCAGGTAAAACATTGTTAGCAGTACAAACAGCGCTGGACATGTTTTTTAAACGAGAAATAAACAAGATTATCATAACACGTCCAACTATATCAACCGAAGACAACGGATTCTTACCAGGTTCCGAACATGAAAAAATGGAGCCATGGCTCGTTCCAATTCGAAGCAATATGCGAAAAGTTTATAATAAACCGGAGTTGCTAGAGAAAATGGAAAAAGAAGAAAACATTGAATTGGTGTCATTAACACATTTCAGAGGTCGTACATTTGATGATGCTATCTGTATTGTAGATGAATTTCAAAACTTAACCAAACAACAATTACAAATGGTGTTATCCAGATTAGGTAAACGAAGCATAATGATATTATGTGGAGACCGACATCAAATAGATTTAAAATTTCACAACGATTCTGCTATACATGAAGTTCCAAAAATAAAAGAATCTAAGTACGTTGCAGAAATAATTCTTAAAGATAATCACCGTCATGAATCATTAGATGAAATTTTAAGACTATTATCTCAAGGTTACTAATATTTATATAAAAAAGGAAACTGATGGATTATAGTGTAGATAAGCCAATATGGCCCGGATCATCTTCATTTTCGCCAGGTGATACTCCATTTGGTTTTTTCGATAATGATCTATTATTTCAACAACATGCAGATCGTTTTGCTGATTTCGCAGCTCAATCCGTAGGATATCCTACAATGGATGTGGAAATGATTGATATCAATTTCTACAATGCTTTTGAGCAAGCTGTAATGGAATATTCGAATCAGATAAACCAAATCAATATTGTTAACAACTTGATGAGCACGTTAGGTGTACCAACCGGATCTGATTTCTTATTAATGGGATCATTAACAAATCAATTGGTAGGGACATCACTGCAATACATTACACGTCTTTCAAAAGCATACGGAACAGAAGCAGATAGTGGAGGTAACGTTAGATGGCACACTGCATCCATAGACGTAGTTGATGGAAAACAAACATACAGTATACGAGAAACAGTAGAACGTTCATTAGGCATCACATTATCAAATTCAAGTTCAATTGAAATACGCAGAGTGCTTCACACGGTACCACCTGCAATAGTTAGATACTTTGATCCATTCGTAGGAACAGGATTAGGTTCACAACAATTGCTAGATGCATTTGACTTTGGAGGATTTTCTCCATCTGTTAATTTCATGATGATGCCTATACATCAAGACTTACTCAGAATACAAACTATAGAATTCAATGACAGAATCAGAAAGTCGCATTTCTCATTCGAGATACACGGAGATGATATAAAATTATATCCAGTACCAGGAACACAAGGTACGCAGGCTACTCCGTATTTTGACAAAGTTTGGTTTGAATTCTTGTTCGAAGAAGAGAAATCTAAAGACGCCCTCTTATTTGGTAATACAGCCCCAAATAACGGAGTCATAAGTGACGCATCTAATATACCATATACGTATCAAACATACAGTAGCATTAATGATATGGGGCGTACATGGATATTTAGATATGGTTCGGCACTTGCTAAAGAAATATTAGGTAATATTCGTGGTAAATATTCATCTATACCGATACCTAATGACGCAGTGCAATTGAATTCTGCAGATTTATTAAGTCAAGCTTCTGCAGAAAAAGATGCGTTAATTACACAGCTACGAGAATTTTTAGATAAAATGACAAAACAGGCAATGCTTGAAAGACAACAAGCAGAAAATGATGCAATGTTTGAGGTATTAAGCAAGATACCTGTTAAAATTTATATTGGATAATAATTTATGGCACTATTTGGTGGACAACGCGATGCTAAGTTTTTAGCTTCAATTAACGCAGAATTACTTAATGCGGTGATTGACACTGAAATAGAAATCTATAAATTAAATATAGAACAAAGTGATTCTAACTTGTACGGAGAATCTGAAAATAAATCTTTTTATGATTCAATATTGTTACCGTGTTTAATCACAAAAGAAGGTAAATCTGCATCACAAGACGATTACGGACACACATATACCAGAACGGCTCAATTTGCAATATCCAGAGATATATTGGTTAGAGCTGACATTTATCCAGAAGTTGGAGATGTTATATTCTGGGACAATGAATACTATGAACTAGACAATGTGGATGCTAATCAGTATTTTGTTGGTAAGAATCCAGAAACATGGCCTAACGGTAGCAGTCACGGATACAGCGTGTCAATCGTTGTGGATGCTCATGCTACAAGACAAGTGCCATTAGGAATACGAAATTTAAAATACGGTAGTGACGGTAAACAATATCCATATAAAGGACATTAATGCCAAGATATAACAGACAAAATATTGACAGAAAAACCAATAAGCCATCTCCTAAACGAACAGAAAGTTTAGGCGGAGATCCTATACTTAATCGTGCTGATGAAATAAGACGCGATGACGATATAATACGTACACCGAAACGAACGGTATATGATATTGATTATGCAATTAAATGGTTTATTGATAATGAAATCCAGCCACAAATAAAATTTCAAAAAGAATTAGTTAAAGTACCAGTTATATTTGCTAATGGAGAAAAATGGGATAATGTACAACGTTTAGGATATATACGAGATGAAAAGGGAATGCTTCAATCTCCTTTATTAATGATTAAACGTAACAGTGTGCAGGAACGAGATAATGTAAAAGGATTAGATACCAATTATCCGCAATCTGGAAATAATATTGTTTATAAATCTAAATATAATAAAAGAAACCGATACACAGATTCATTATTTCCAATGCCACTTAACCAACCGGTTGAGTCACAAGAAATATACATTGTGGATATACCAAAGTTCGTTACAATTGAATATGATTTAATGATGTGGTGTGATTTTACTACACAGCTTAATGATTTAGTAGATCAAATGTTACCGTATAACAGATTTGCTTGGGGAAATGAAGATAACAAATTCATGAGTATATATGGTTCAACTAATTTCGAAACTGTCAACACAGTAGGAGAAGACAGACTAGTACGTGCCACCCTTCCGATTACAGTTCATGCTACATTGCTAAGCGGACAAGAATTTCGCAGAAGCACATTGAGAAAAATGTATTCAGTTAAAAAATTGAGATTTGACACTGTTATTGATGTAGGCAGCGGTTTATTTGATAGCACACAAGTCCCAGTTTCTATACTAGCAGTATCACAACAAATATTTTCAGGCGGTACGGTTATTGCTTCTGGAGGAGGTTCTTCTACACCTATTAATGCAGACACATTAAATTATTTAACCAACTTGACAGATCAATATGCAACAGTAACAAACACAACCACAGTTACGGTTCCTGCAGCTGCTGCAAATAACCCGGCACTAACAACTACTGCAACTAAAAATGAATTTGATGTTTACTTGAATGGACAATACATAGACAAATCTGCATACACATGGACTCCAACAGACTTCGCACCACAAACTATAGTTTTTGATACAAACATATTAGGTTTCACATTAGATCCTAGTTTCATTATTGTAGTTAACGGAAGGTGGGCATAATGAGCAGACGTTTCAATATAAAACAGCTTCCAACCGGGTCATATTCAATAACCGGATCATTTACTGGGTCATTCACCGGAGATGGATCTGGATTGACAGGTATAGGTTCCGGTGCTAGCAGAATATCATTTGCTTCTGTTACTGCAAGTGTGGAAGACGCACAAGACATATTTTTAATATCTAGCGCTAGCATTGAATTATTCAAATTGAGTTCATCTGGAGCAGTAACCATACAAAACAATGCAGCAGATGTATTTTTAATTAAGAACTTAAATTCCGATAACATATTAACAGTAAGCCAGAGCGGCGTAATAACCATAGCAACATCTAGTGTCGAATTAACAGGAGTAGCCCCCAACGGAGGAATATATTTTACTTCGGCATCATTTTTTGTAGGTTTAGACTCATAGTATATATTTATATAAAAAAAGAAAAGAAAAAACATGGCAGAATGGAAAAAGGTCATAGTATCCGGTTCAGACGCGATACTTAACACATTAGAAGTTAACACCAATCAAGTAATATCAGGTGTAGTTGCTGATACACGATTAAGTGGATCATTCAGCGGATCTTTTCAAGGAAATTTAGTAGGTACCGCAGATTTACCAGATTTAACGCAAAGCACGGGTATTACTGCGTTCACATATGATGGTAGCACAACAGCAACCGTAGCCGTATCAGGTGCAGCAGCACTTAGTGCAGACACCGTTACTAAATGGACTGGTGACGCGTTTGCTAACACAAGTATTACCGACAACGGAACATTGGTTACTGTTACTAATGATGCCGTATTCCAAGGAGATGTAACAGTTAATGGTACTGCTTCATTTGCCAATACCGAAAACCTATTAGTAGCTGACCGATTTGTATTGTTTGCATCCGGATCAACAACAGCAGGTGATGGTGGTATCGTAGTTCAACAAGACACACAAAATATAGGTAAAGCATTTGCATATGAAAATTCCGTTAACCGTTGGGGTTTCACTTCATCGTTTGATGCAGGTAGTTCTACGTTTACTCCAGATGTATATGTAGGCGCAGTTCAAACAGGTACAGGACAAACAGCAACAAGCCCAGCTCCAATTTATGGTGGAGCATCTGCCGGCTTTGGTACAATTCATGTAGATACTGACGATGGTGAAATTTGGATTTACGCTTAAAAAATTATATATTATATGTATGGGGTTACGAGATAATATTCAAAACAAACAAGTTACGACATATCCGGTTATGAATGAATCAATACAATTATCACAACAAGAAATTGCTTACATTCTGAAATTGGTACGAGATACCACATTCCAAGGTAAAGATATAGAAGCAGTATATGGTATAGTATACAAGTTACAACAACAGTATCAAAAATAATAAACAATGTACGAATTATCTGAGTTACAATTGATCAGAGTCTCATTAGACGCTGTTACAATTAAAGGAGCCGATGCTAAATTCTTAGCACAACTACAAACCAAAGTTGAAACAGACATACAAGAGAAATCTAACGCACCCAAAACTAAAAAATAACATATTTATATTAAATTGATTATTGTTGGCCGCAAGGAAGTAGGCATATACACGGCATAAGTGTATGTATCTAACCGCAATATTAAAAGAATATATTTATGCCCAATTGGAAAAAAGTAGTAGTATCCGGATCTGATGCTGCGTTAAATTCATTAAATGTTACTAACGGTATTACTGTTACTGGCTCGTTATTATTAACAAGCTCATACATATCTACTGTAGATTATATTGATTTTAACAACACCGGAATACCAACACCCCCTGATATTGAAGGTCGCATATATTGGGATGAAGATAATGGAACTTTATCTTTAGGAATGCATGGAGGACAAGTTGTACAACAAGTAGGACTTGAAGAATATTTTTATGTAAAAAATCAAACCGGAGATACTATCCCTAATGGTTCAGTAGTACGAGCTGCGGGTACCTTAGGATCATCAGGCAGGATACTTGGTGATTTAATGATCGCAGATGGTACTATTCCGTATTTTTTTGCATTAGGTGTAGCTACTGAAGATATAGTGAATGGAGATGATGGCTATGTTACTCAGTTTGGTTTAGTTAGAGGCTTAAATACAACCGGAAGTAACGGCGAAACATGGAATGATGGAGATATATTATATGCATCGCCAACGGTACTCGGAGGTTTAACTAAATTCGAACCAGAAGCTCCTAACTTGAGAATCCAATTGGCTATTGTAATTAGTGCAGCAACAAATGGATCGATCTTCGTACGTCCTGATTTAGGCAGCGATGTAGGTAGTTTGCATGATGTGATTGACACTACCACAACAGCTTCATACGGAGAGTTATTTGTAAAAAGCGGTAGTGTATGGACAAGCACGAAACAACTGACAGGATCATATCATATAGATGGAGACTTAACAGTAACTAATAATATAAATGTTGGCGGTGATTTAGTTATTACAGGGTCATTAGTATATGATTCCTCTATTACAACATTTACGAGAAGAATAACTACACCAACCGCAAGCGTAACAACTAGTGATTATCGATTAGGAATACGATACACTCAAACCGGTAGTGTGCAAATACTTTTACCCAAAATATCAGATGTTGGTGAAAGAGATTTACGATTTAAAGATGAAGAAGGTAATGCGGATCTTAACAATATCACAATAGTAGCTTCAGGTAGTGATACGATTGATGGATCAGCAACAGCAATATTAGACAGAAACTATATAGCAATAGAATTGTATAACGACGGTATATCTAATTGGTATATTGAGTAATAGGATATTTATATAAAATGGCATATATACCAGAAAAAATAGGATTTGAAGAAACATTAGCAAACGCTTATGATTTATCTACAGGTGCGGGTACATTCACTTCGTCTGACATATCCGAATATAATAAATTTTCAATACAATTCGTGTGTACTGGTTTCGGTGGCACAGCAGAAGTGCAATTAGAACAAAGTTTAGATGGTACAAATTGGGATCTTGTTGAAAATAGCACAAGGAGTTTGAATTCATCAAATTGTGAATTTACATTTCAACAACAGAATTGGATGTCAAAGTATGTGAGAGTGGTATTTAATACATCACAACAAGGTACGATGACAATTAATTTACTAGCAAAAAGATAAACAAGATATATTTATTATTGATATGGGACAAGTAATAACATTAGACGGAAATCAGGATGATATTCAGGTTTTAACTGCAAAGTTAGAAGAAACTAGAGTATTGCTAGATGATACTTTGCTTGTTACAAAGAAAGTGTTACATCAAAGTCGTATTCACAATCTATACAAAGCCCACGAAAATGATCTTACAATAGATGATAACATATTTGAAAACGACGAACTAGATTAATATATGAGCACAAACATTCAAGACGGAACAGGAACTAAAACCAAGTTAAGGATAACTGGTGAAAACAGAGCTTTAGTTCAAGCAGTTATTATCACAGAAGAAGATAATGCAATCACACGAGGCGATGGATATCAAATTGCTTCCACTCCAGTAATATTTACTGGGCCAACATCTTCGGCTATCCTTTATACAAAAAATGATGACACTAGAGATTTTGTGCTAGATAGAGCAGTTTTAATTTTAGGTAGTGCTGTAAGTGCAAGTGCAGATCAAGATTGGACATTTCAAGTATTAAGAAATCCAACAGCTGGTACTATAATTGACAATGCAGTGCCTGCAGGAATTTCAAATTCAAATCATGGATCTGCTAATACACCAAATGGAGATAATTTTAAAGGTGTTGAAGGAGATACATTTACAAATGGTTCTGGAGCACCTCAACGAATTAAACAATCGATTGACCGAATTATATTACCTTTAGGAAGACGATTACCAAAAGGCACAAGTATAGGATTTAAATTAACACCCCCTATAGGAACACAAAGTGCTCAAGCACTAGTAGTAACTCATTGGTGGTATGATAATGATACTGGAAATTAAGATATGGCAACAACAATACAAGACGGAACCGGAGAAGGATGGTCATTAAAGATAGACTCAGAAGGTAGATTATATAATCAAGCAGTTAGTGATACTGCAATTGAATATGCTGCTCAAGAGGGTCGTGCTTTTAACCTCAACACACTATTTCTCCCTATCAGTAGCTCAGGTGAGAATGCTTTATTATATGTAAAAAATAATGAAGATGAAGATCTAGTTGTGGCTGCTTGGTTTATAGGAACTGACTTTGCATCAGGATCTGCAACTAGACAAGGAATAGCAGCTGTATATGTTAATCCAACCGGAGGAACACTTATAGCATCAGCTAGCGTAGTAACACCAGTTAACAGACGATTAGGTAGTGCTGAAACACTAGATGCTTTGATATATAAAGGAGGCGATGGCTATACAATTACAGGCCAATTGGCTGATCCAGTATTGTATCAAACACAAGGATCTTCAGCAAGAGCATTTGGTACAGTGTACATAACTATTCCTAAAGGATCATCCCTTGCAGTAACATATACACCAAATGGGGCAGAGCCGTTAGAAGTATACACTGGCTTCCAAGTATACAAACAAGATGCACAAAAACGAGAAAGCTAAAAGGTTTAAGATATGGGATTTGAAATAAAAGACGGAACTGGTACTAGCTTTAAAGCAAAAATAGATGATACAAATAGACTCGATGTTCGAGGTGTTGTGGAAGAAGGACGTGTTGAAGGAGCAGCAAAAGGAGAAACTTATATTATAGGCTCTCCTATATTAACTCAAACTGGAGCAACTGAAAATGGATTATTGTATTTTCAATTTGATGAAGATTCAGAGTTTTATGCAACAACGTTTTCAGCTCAAGCTAGATTCACAACTGGTGGTGATTTTGATAATTTCCTTATACAAGCATATAGAGATATACCAGTATCATCTTTAACAGGAACATGGGTTGACTTTACACCATTAAATACAAATTTTGGAAGTAGTAATGAATTAGCAGGTACTTTTAAATATGGCTCTCCAGCCGGTGCAACTGGGTTTACTGGTACACCTTTAATTCAATTACCTTTCCCAATAAACACTTTTAATCAAGTTAACACTGCATTAATTTTCCCAAAAGGATCATCATTATTATTGACAGTAACACCCCCAACTAACAACACAGTAATGCCAGTAAACTTTAATATCACAGTATCAAAATTAAAATTATAAGGAAATTATGGGATTCAATATAGAAGACGGAACAGGAAAAGGATATACAGTTGGGGTAAGCTCTGATAATAGATTATTAGCTTCTTCAATTAGTGAAACCATTTTTCAGTATAGTGCTGAAGAAGGAGATGCTTACTTTTTAGGTACACCTTTAGTAACTCTAACAACTGCTGGAGAAAATGCAGTATTCTTTTTAGAAAATAATGAAGATGATACAATAATTCTAGAAAACTTTTTTACTACCGCTACTACGGCATCTGGAGGTAGCCCAAATATGTATGGGATAAATTTCTATAAAAACCCAACAGCGATGTCTGTTGCAACAGCATCTGTAGCACTTAATCAGAATTTTGGATCTTCCAACACATTAGATGCAACTTTACAATATGGAGCCTCAGGATCTGCATTTACAGGTGGAACACTTGCAGCTACATTATATGTACCTGTAGGACAATTTAATGAAATTCCTGCAAACCTAGTATTAGAAAAAGGTTCATCTGTCGGTGTATCTATTACTCCACCAGCAGGAAACACTTCAATGCCAGTACAATTTGGAGCAAGATCAATAATATATAGAGAATTATATTAATGTCAAGTAAAACTAGAATAGTAGATGATAATAAGCAGGCTCTAATTGAGGATGGCGGATATATCCGTGTACAACCAGCACCTTTTCCACCTCAAGATGATAGAGATAAGCAGTTAATATTTCGTCAATTTCTTACTTTAAATGGAGACGGAACAACTACTGATATGTTAGTGGATGGTTCTACTACTCCTCAAATATTTTCAATTGATGGTATTGCAAGAGCAGATATTTACATTACTTCACTATCTTTTATTATAGCAGGAGATGGTATTGTATTAGGAGATGATTTTGCAGGTAGTGGAGCTGCTTTAACAAATGGAATGCGTTTGTATTATGAAGATAATAATGGTGAAGTAAATATAGGTACCTCTTTAACAACCAACTTTGATTTTATACGATTATGTCAAGGTAATCCTGCATTTGCAGATCCAACAGCCGGCCCATTTATCGCGCCTGCTATTCAAGGAGCGTCTGGTAAAGGTGTCTCCCCCGCAAATGGTATTCTTCCTGTACTAGATTTTCAGAAAATATTTGGATTCCAATACGGATTAAAAATTGCAAAAGGAACTAACAACAGATTAGTACTAGAGATTAATGACAACCTAACAACTGGATTAGGTGCAAATGCAGCATTTAACATCATTGCATATGGTTTTGAATTAAAATAATGTATTACCCTCCAACTAAAATATATGTGAAACCCGTAGAGGGTAAAGGTTTAGGAGTATTTGCACGAGAAGTAATTGCAGAAGGAGAAACCATAGAAATATGTCCTTTAATATCCTTAGGTAAAAACCCAGGCAATAAAACTCTAGATCCATTTTTCAATTATCGATTTGGATATCCAAGAGAGGGAGCACATAACGGTAATCAAGATTTTGTAGTAGCTTGGGGATATGGCTCACTCTACAACCACTCACATTCTCCTAATACAGATTGGATAGATCACCCTACAGAAAAAGCATTTCAGTTTGTTGCTATACGTGATATTAATGCCGAAGAAGAGCTATGTATAAATTATGGAGGTGAGCCATATTGGAAACATGGCCGGCAAGATATAAAAATAATTTGATAATCAATCATATTTCCTTATATTTATATATAAAGGAATATTATGAAACAATTATTTTTAAGTTTATGGTTATTGGTTTCATTAAATATTTACGCACAAACAGAAACATTAGTCACATATGATAATGTAGAAGATTATGAATGGGGTGGATTTTGGTGGTCAGGCTTTGATGCTGGATATTTTACTAATGCCTCAGTATCAGGAAACACCAGTGCCGCATTATTAGGTTGGTCCAATGGTAATTCTGGGATAGAAGATGATATATATTATCTACCAAATGTAACTGGGTTAGACCCATTTAAAGAACACGTGTTCAGATTTAGATTAGGGTCATATAGATTCACAGGAGGAAACACAGCTGGCGTAGATTCTCCAGATTTCGTTCAAGTTTATTTAAGTACCGATGGTGAATTGTCGTATACATCGGAAATAAGAATTAGAGGATATGGTAATGCTTATTGGGATTACAACACAAACGCAGTGGCTTCTAAAATGGCGGATGGAACTCTTACAGAATTCCAACCATTGGCGGGAGGTAACAGAACTAATACAGGCGACGGATATTCTGTAGTAGAATTATACATCCCAATGGGTGTAACACAAGTTGCTATTGATATCTATGCTCGAGTAAATGCATCTGGTGAAGAATGGTGGATAGATGATATGGGTCTTTCTGAAATAGATTATGGCACTCTGCCAGTTGAATTAACTTCTTTTACTGGCGAGAATGTTGGCAGAGACAATTATTTAACATGGATAACAGAATCTGAAATAAATTGTGATTACTATGTAGTAGAAAGAAGTATAGATGGTAAAAATTGGGATATGGTTTCTACAACCAGCGGAATGGGTACAACTAATGACATAACAGAATATGAAATTGTAGATAGAACTTATTTACCTGTAATCAATTATTATCGTTTAACACAATTTGATTTTAATGGAGAATCAGAAACATTCAATATCATAAGTATTAATAATAATATTGATAGAAATAAACCTGTAAAAATTGTAAACCAAATTGGACAATTGGTATCAGAAAATACTAAAGGTCTTGTATTTGAGATTTATGATGATGGTTCTATTGTAAAAAAATATAAATAATTAAACTCAGCCGGCCCATGGCAAGATGGGGGTTTCGTGAAGATTCTTCAATTGAGTTAATAACATACAATTATTATGAAGAATTTATTTATCCTATTAATTTTTATACCTGTTATTTGTTTTTCACAAACATTAACTGTTAATAACAATCAAACTTATATAACTTCCGGAAATGCAAGTTATTCTGATATCACATTAAATAATAATTCACTCTTACATGTAGTTAATCCCGATTCCATTTATTGTTCGGGAAATGTAAGTTCTAGTAATGGAATAGGTATAACGATTGACGACGGTGGTATACTCCATATTGTCGGGACTTTATCAGGTAATAATAATATCCAATTAAATGTATCAGGTAAGATAACTATAGGGTCTATAGATATTAACAATAATGGAATCCTAACTATATTAGGAAATGGTGAAGTATCTATTCTAGGAGATCTAACGGCAGAAAATGGTACGAATATTGAAATAGATTTTGATGGTACCTTAAGTGTTGGTGGCAATGTGATAATAGATGAAGCAACTTCTTCAGTTAATGTAAATGGATCTTTTAATATAGATGGGTCTTATAATGGCCCCGCTTTTACAGGAGCCGGCACGGTAACCGAAAATGATATTTTGATTTATCCTAACACACTACCCGTAGAATTTTTAGGAATGTCAATAAATTGTGAAAATGGAGGATATAATACAGTAACTTGGGAAACTGCTTCAGAAACTAATTCAGATTATTTTATATTAGAAAGAAGTCGAGATGGTATCCATTGGCTAGAAATAGCAGAAATGAAAGCTAAAGGAAATTCGACAAATGAATCACGATATACATTTTATGATCTAAAAGCAGGTCGTTATTTTGAAGGATATTATCAACTTACACAAATTGATTATGATGGAATGTTTGAAATATTTGATCCTATTACTGTACAATGTAAAACAGATGAGAAATATGAAATCATGGCATATCCAAATCCAACCGAAGATAAAGTGTTAATCACTATAAATTCTTTAAAGGAATCACAAGTACAATTGAGCCTAATCACTCTTACTGGCCAATCATTAAAAACACAAACTATTACTTTAGATCGAGGTATTAATTCGTTTCCATATGATTTATCAGAATATAACAAAGGAATGTATATAATAAATGTTGTTGATACTGATATAATTCAAAATATTTCCATTACAAAAAAATAATATATGAAAAAAGAAGTTTTAGTTCGGTTTGCGAATGAATCATATCATTCCACAGTTATACTAGTTGATCCTGCAAATTTTAAAGATGCTGTGATATTTCCCCGAGAAGTATTTGTAACCATTGACGGCGTTCGAGTTGCAATGCTTCGTGAAGAATATGAAAATGCGATACAAGATTTGGATATAGCAGAATAAGTTCTTATTATAATAATAAAACAATGGCAACTAGAAAACTAGACAAAACTGATTTAGAACAACTCACTGAATTACAAGATTCATATCAACGTGTAACAGCTCAAATAGCTAATTGCACTATAGATGAAGAGTTATTATCCGAGCAAATTGAAACGGTTCAAAAAGAAAAACGATTTCAACTGCAGCAGTTCAAAGATCTCCAACAACAAGAATCCAATTTAATTTCCTCCCTCAAAGAAAAATACGGAGATGGCGAAATAAATTTAGCTGAAGGCATATTTATATCTCAAGACTAACTGTTAGAGCTTTTAATAACATATTTATATAATATAATCACAATAAAATTAAGGAAAGAAGTTAAATGGCAGAAAGAATAGTAACGCCTGGCGTCTATACAAGAGAAATAGACCAGTCGTTTTTACCTCTAGCAATTCAAGAAATTGGAGCAGCAATTGTCGGGTCTACTGTAAAAGGTCCGGCTCTTATTCCTACTACGGTTTCTTCGTATGCAGAATTTGAAAGAATATTTGGATCATTCACAGATGAATCATATGTACCATATGTAGTACAAGATTATTTACGTGGAGGAGCTCCGAATATCACAGTAACCCGTTTATTATATGAAGATGGATATGATTTAGAAAATGGCGTAATTGCAATCACATCAACATCAGCATCTACCGCAGTTGTAACACATCTATTACATCCGACGCAACCAGTAAACGTTGCTGCAGATTTATTAATAGACTCTTCATTAGCAGATGACGTGTCAGGATCTTTTGCAATATCAATAACAGGTTCATATTCAGACAATTTAAATACAGACGTACCTGGATTTACTAACTTTACATTATACCCTACACCAAATACTCCGGTATCCGCATCAGTTGTAGCAGGCGATAATGATTATTTAAGCAAAGTATTTGGAAAGACTCCTAAATCAAGTGAATATCCAGTATATGTGCAATATGAAAATAATAACGCCGTAGGAATATTTGACAACCTCGGAGATGTAGCTGTTACTGCAGAAGTATTAGCAGGATATGATTTTGCTCAAGATTATTCTACTGCTGCAACACCATGGATTACATCACAGAAAATTGGTAGCTCAGTTATTAACTTGTTAAAATTTCATACCATATCACACGGTACTGCAGTTAATTATGAAACAAAAATTGGTATCCGTAACATTCGATTAGCTTCAGAAGTAGCAGATCCTAATGGATATGGAACATTTACAGTTGAAGTGCGTCGTGTAAATTCATCTAATATTCCGCCACAATATCAATCAGTATATAATAGTAATGATACAGATTTGAATCCGGAAATTGTTGAAACATATCAAAATGTAAACTTAGATCCAGATTCTCCAAGATATGTAGCTCGAGTAATTGGTGATCAATATCAAACATTGGATGCAGACGGAAACATCGTTATTAACGGAGATTATGAAAATGCATCTAAATATGTTAGAGTACAGGTTGCAGAATCAGTTGAAAATAAAAGTGCCGATAAAACATTGGTACCGTTTGGATTCCGAGCATTGCTATCGCCAATACCTAACACATCTGCAGGAAACAATTTAGCTGCAGCTACTTATAGAACATCACAAACTGTTGGTGGTTCATTCAATTCAAGTAACACACATGGATTTGATTTTACGGCGGAGCCTAATTTAGTATATTTAGCACCTACTCCAGCAACTGGAGCTACAACAGGAAGTAACACTGATTTCTATTTAGGTGACGTATCACAAAGTGCCAACGCCGGATTCCCGAATACAACTAATGCATATAGTGGTTCATTGCAAGCAGCTTTAACAGGTGGAACATTTACTAGCAATGTAGCATTAGCAACACGTAACTTTATTATGCCAATGCAAGGTGGTTTTGATGGAGCTCGTCCTAACTTGCCTAAGTTTTCTGGAGGAAATATCAAAGATAATAATACATTTGGATTTGACTGCCGCGGAGCATCTACCACAGGTACATTATCATATAAAAAAGCATTTGCTCTTCTTAGCAACACTGATTATTATGATATGAACATGTTGTTAACACCTGGTATCATTCATAATTTGCATAGCAACGTTAGTAATGCTGCAAGACAATTGGCTGAACAAAGAGAAGATACGTTCTATGTTTTAGATTTAGTTGCACTAGAAGATAGTATTTCTACGGTAATATCTGAAGCAAACAATATCGATTCTAGTTATACTGCTGCATATTATCCATGGTGTAAAATTCAAGATCCTAGAAACGGTCGTCCAACATGGGTACCTGCATCTGTAGTGATGCCTGGTGTAATAGCATTCAATGACGCTAATGCAGCTCCATGGTATGCCCCTGCAGGCTTGAATAGAGGTGGTTTAACCACGGTTCAAAAAACATATAAGAATTTGAGCCCAACTCAAAAAGGAGATTTGTATGAAGCACGTATCAACCCAATAGCGAACTTCCCAAACCTAGGAATTGCAGTATGGGGTCAAAAAACACTTCAAGCCCGACCAAGTGCATTGGATCGTGTAAATGTGAGACGTTTGCTTATTGCAGTTAAGAAGTTTATTGCTTCATCAACGCAATTCTTAGTATTCGAACAAAACACAGATGCAACCAGAAACAAATTCTTGAACATTGTTAATCCATATTTAGAACAAGTTAAAAATGAACAAGGATTATTTGCATTCCGAGTGAAAATGGATGCTGAAAATAATACTCCGGATTTAATAGATCAAAATATTTTATACGGACAAATATTTTTACAACCAACTCGAACCGCAGAATTTATTATTCTAGATTTCAATATTCAACCAACAGGAGCTTCTTTCCCTGAATAGAATAATAAAATAAATAAAAACAAGGCAGGGTTTTGGCTCTGCCTTTTTTACTGTACTGTATATTTATATAAAAAGAAGAAATATATTTATGGCATTACAACAAATTTTACCAGGAATCAGCCAATTGGATTTATATGGAAATGCGTTCCGTTGGGAACCGAAGTATTCAAATCGGTTTATCATGTATATTGAAGATGTTCCATCATACTTGGTTAAAGCTACATCACGTCCTAGTTTAACCAACGGAGAGATAAAAACAGAACATATCAATGTCGATCGTAAGTTAAAAGGAAAAACAAGATGGCAAGATATAACTATTAAATTATATGATCCAATTGTGCCGTCTGGCGCAGAAGCTGTTATGACATGGGTACGTTTACATCATGAATCATTAACTGGTCGTGATGGATATTCCACTGATTACAAAAAAGATATTGATTTTTATAGTTTATCACCAACCGGAGAAAAGATTGAATATTGGAAATTAGTAGGAGCTTTCATTGCCGATAGTAATTTCGGAGAGATGGATTGGGGAACTGAGCAAGCAGTTGAAATTGGACTGACAATTAAATATGATTACGCGGTATTAGATTTTAGTTCTGATGCCCCTGGTGCATAATAAATGATAATTTTGAATGGGAGTAATAATTGCTCCCATTTTTACTGTTTTGAATATTTATATTAAATAAGTTATTAATCAGTTAATTGGAATAAAATGAAAGTTACAAATAAATTATCAGACCAACATCTTAAAGATTTAGCAATACAACAATACGAGAAAAAGAAGAGTTCTCGTATACCAACTGAAATTATAGACCTGGTTACTGAAGGCAAGGTATATCCAGAATCACATCCATTACGGTCAGGTGTAATCGAAATGAGATACATGACTGCATATGATGAAGATATCCTGACAACGCCCTCGTATATAACAAAAGGCATTGCATTAGATAAACTATTAGAATCTTTAATAATAACCGACGTAGATTTAGATGATATATCATTAGCCGATCAGAACGGTTTAATTATAGCCGCTCGTATTTTAAGTTACGGGAAAATGTATCCAGTTAGTGTGATAACACCGGAACAAACTAAAATAGAAACGGAAATCGATCTGTCGCAATTAACTACGATTCCATTAGAATTAATACCAGACGAAAATGGAGAATTTGATTACACTGTAAACGATTCAACGAAAATTAAATTTCGTTTCCCTAGGAAAACAGATAAACTAGATAAGACATCAGATTTATTAAACGCATTAATCACACAAGTTAATGATAGCAGAAATGCAAATGATATATCTGAATTTATACGTTACGACTTTCGAGCTGCCGATTCAAAAAAGTTTCAAACATATGTAACAACTAAAAGTGCGAGATTAGATCTATCAGCTGATATCGAATACACAACCAAGGAGGGTAAGCAGGAGACCTTCCGTGCCGGGTTTCAACTTGGGGCAGACCTTTTTTGGTTTTAAACCTGAACACCGCGGAGTTCTTCATGAAAATTTATGGAACTTGTTATGGTGGGGAGAAGGCCGATGGGATTGGGATACGTTGTACAATTTGCATATTCCATTGAGAACTTTTTGGTTTCGTAAAATGAATGAAATCTTAGAAATTAAGAATGCGCCAAAAAATACCCCAACGAAATCTAGTAAACCTAAGATCGATAAACCTCCGTTCTAGATATTTATAATAAAGATTGGTATTTCATGCACTCACCTGAAACTAACTTGTTGCAATATAAATTAAAACGATTGCCCCGGCATGGACGACAATCGCCTCCCAATTTTCAAGATTTCATCGATGGTTTAAAAAACTTAGGAGAAGGCGCAAAAGCCGTTGTTCAAGAACGGGCTTTCCAAACATTAGCAGATCTAGTTCAAGATGTAACGGATCAAATAACTATATTAGAACAACGAAATCGCGGTCTACAAACTTCACTTCGATTAAACATTGAAAATGCTGCAAAACTAGGTGAACAGATTGACAAGTTATCTGGATCATATGGAATCAGTAGTAAATTATTACGAGACTACGTAGGCAGTTTAAATTCGGTAGTTAAAGGAAATGCAAACTACTTAACAGGATTAAAAGATGCAGGAGCCGAAGGCAAAAAATTCAATGAAGTAATTCTGAAGCAATACGATCGTAATCGATTATTATTAGGATTAACAGAAGAACAAGCAAATGCATACACTAAGTTTCTAGCAGTTCAAGGTGCAACTGCAGAAGAAACGGAAAAGTATAATGATGCATTAGCAGCCGTAGCAAGCCAAATTGAAGCAACTACAAACCAAACTGGAGTATATGCTGATATATTAACACAGATTGCAGAAGCTGGTCCTACTATTCAAACAGCATATGCAGGAGCGGCTGAGGAATTAGCAAGAGCTGCGACAAAAGCTAATCGATTAGGCGTTACATTTAAAGATTTAGTTTCAATCAGTAATAAATTTTTAGATATCGAAAGTAGCATAAGCAATGAATTAGAATTGCAATTATTAGGTGGTAAAAAGATCAATTCTGAAAAGTTTCGAGAAGCAGCTGTCAATCAAGACCTAGAATCGATGGCAGAAGCTCTTACTGAAATAATTGAACAGCAAGGCGAGGAAGTTATTAAAAATAGATTTCAACGCGAAGCATTAGCAGCCACACTAGGTATTGAAGAAGATAAACTGATGGGAATCTATCAGACTCTGCAAGCAAATGAACGCGTAACTGGTCAAACAGCTGAAGATCTAGCATCTCAATTAGATAAACTAGAACCTGGCACTGCTACTACTGCGGAACAAGCAGCACAATCAGGTAGTATATTAGGAACCAAAGAAAAACAACAAAGAGATGCAGATTTAGCGTATACTGCAGATGTCTTAAGGTTATTTAACGATCAAGCTAAATCAATCAGCGACTTATCAGGCGAGCTTATTAAGGCTCAGAAGACCTCACTTGAATTCACCGGAGACTTCACTGATTCAGTTAAACAGTTAACTGGAAATGATGGAGTATTAGCTTTGTTAGGTGGTGGGATAGCAGCTAATTCATTAAATGATTTAGTTAAATCTATCAAAGACGGCAAACTTAACATCGACCAAGCAGCAATTGAGGGAACGTACGTTACAGTCACAGGAGCCAATACTAAAGACACCGGCGATGCATTCTTCCCATCCGGAGGAGGCAATGTGATATGGAGTCCTAAAGAAAATGCTATATTCAAAACTTCAGCTAATGATGAAATTGCAGTTGCCCCCGGTATCAGCAACATGATGTCTGGAGGAGGATCCGCTCCAAACATTAATGTGGTTATACAAGGAGCAGGATTAGATGAATTGATATCTCGTATAGATATTCGAAAAGGAGAACGAATTAATGGATAATATATCACGCATATTAAAACGATTACCTAGGCACAGTCAACCTATAAAACCATCTGCAGGACAAGTTGGAGACGGTAATTACAGTACTGGTATAGGAATGATTGGAGAGGGAGCTGGAATAGATCGTCCTTCTAAACCTACGGCTAATCAGGTAACCGATAGCAGTTTTAGCAATACCATCGATGTATTTGGAACTCCAACACAAACATCTCAGATACTAGGAGGCGGAGCTAATATTTCACTTTCGCGAGAAACTGTATTATCTGCAGATTCTAACACAACGGATGCAGCTCAAAGTTTCGCTCAACAAGCCAGTACACAATTGGCAATAGGAGCGGTAGGGTTACTAGGAAATCCATTAGCTAATTCAGTAACTTCGGGTGTAATTAATGCAGTCTCAAACACCAAACCAACTGCAATATATTCATTAACGTCATATAAACTTTTAAAAGATTATCCAAACTCGGGAGCTCAATTTTCAAAATATCGAGATTTCCGATGGTTAAACGGTTTCGGAAAAGGTAGACCGAGACTAGATGGTACATCTGCTACATTGAATCAAGGCATATCACCGAACCCTAGAACAATAGCATACGCAGCATCAAACTTAATTCCAGGCGGTGCATATAGCATTTTTAATCGTGAAACATTGTATGGGTGGGGAGATCATGGATCACCAACTGCTCTAAGAAACGATTTCACTGCACGTACACAAGTATCTACTCGATGGGAAAAAGGACTAGATGGCAATCCTGGAAAATGGAAACAAGATCCGGCCGGAATTCCGTTTGTGTTCCGCGGAGATAAAATTAATGTTGTAGATTATAGTAAACGAACATTAGCTAATGCGTACAAATGGAAGCCAGATCCATTAATTGATTTAGATATTGAATCTGATTTATTAAATGAATTCGATCAAACACAAGATTTCATAAAATTTTATTTTACTGGACCAAAACTAGGCGCCAATAGTGATGAAACAGACGACATCATCGTATTCCGTGCTACAATTAGCAGTTTCTCCGATTCATTCACAGGAGGATGGGAATCAAAACGAATGATAGGAAGAGCCGATCCTTCTTATATCTATACTGGGTATGATAGAAGCATAACATTTTCTTTTGATGTAAATGTAACAAGCAGAGATGAAATGAAACCCATATGGAGAAAACTAAATGCTCTTGCATCATATACCGCGCCAGAATATGTAGATAATGCTGCATTAAAAGGTCCATGGATGAGATTCACGATGGGAGATGTCTTTGTGCAACAACCTATAATTTTAACATCGGTACAATACACTTTGCAAGCGGCTGATACTACTTGGGAAATTAATATAGAAAACGATCCAACAATGATGCAAGCGCCAAAGTCTGTAAGTGTAACTATATCTGCACATATAATCACTGACACATTACCGCAGAAAAATGGTCGTATGTATTCATTAGCAAAACGATTCGAGGGAGTTGGTTCTAAGTATGAAAACCAAGCTATTGAAGGATCTGATAACTGGTTAAGTGGATTTAAAGACAACGTAAAAGCAATCGACGCTGCTGAAAAATCACGTATTTCGGACTTAAACTCATCTACTACAACCAGCAATTAAAAAACAAAACAAATGAACAGATATATATCATCAAATATCATCCGCGATCAAGACAAACAGAGATATCTGTCTACAACGATAATTCCACAAATTGAAATATCGCCTGAAGATGTATACATACAAATTACAACTACTGAACGATTAGATCTATTGGCGCAGAAGTTTTATGACGATGTAACAGCTTGGCCAATTATTGCAGTTGCTAACGGATTAGGAAAAGGAACGATGCTAGTAAAGCCCGGCACGGTATTAAGAATTCCAGCTCAACAAACATTTACGGACATAATATCAAATAAAAATATTAATCGATGAGTGATTTATTTTATTCACAAGTAAATAAACAGTTACAGGAAGAACTACAAGCAAGAGGTTTAGCTGGCGTTAGACGAAATACTAAAGATTTAAGTGCCACACTAGAACCTATTGCTAATGTAACACTGACGGCATATACAGGAGATGATCCATTCCCAGGAACTGAAATACTAGATGCTAAATTAGGAGGAGATATAGTTCGAGGAAAAGATTATTTGCCAGCTGGATTTTTATCTGATTCCGAAAACACACAAAATGTTTTAAGAACGAAACCATTTATTACCAATGTGTCAATTGATATAAAAGATCAGACACGAGGATATATAAACAAAGGAACTGTAAAATTATATATTCCGGATCCGACAAGAGACTTGGATTTAATCGAAGATACATATTGTAAACCCGGCCGCACAGTTTTAATACAACTAATTCAGCCTGAATCTGCAGTATTAACTACTAATAAATTAAACGAATCCGATCTAGTAGATTATTCAACATTATTAGAGTTATATCCAAATACGAATGAAGATCAACTTAGAAAATTAAATCAAGTTACATTTAATGGAAAGATTAGTACATTCTCATATTCATATAATACTGATGGAAGTGTTGAAGTATCATTCGACGTTCTGGGTACGACAGGTACATATATCAATGTTTCTACGTATATTTCAGAAAATATATCTGAAAAAGAGAATGATGAAGAAAAAGATAGAGAGTCAAAAGAAACGAACACGGTTAGCAACTTTTATTATACAATATTAAGAGATGTTAATCAGAGAATTTTATCTGAATTAAATGAAGAACCCGTTGATAATCCAGAATCAACAGTTTTACCTAGAAAGCCAATTGAGATTCAATATGATCCAGATCGACAAGATTTAAATATTTTATACGGTCCAATGTATAATTCTGGCAATAACAATGCTACACAAACATATGATACATTTATATCAGTTGGGTTGTTTATTGATTATGTTAATCGATTTATTCTTCCAAAAATTCGTTCGATTAATTCAGACACGGATTCTACAGCTAACATTCCTCAAATTATATGCAGTGATGAATTTTGTAAAAGTATCTATTATTCCGAACTAGTATCCGCTGCTCCACTGCGTGTTTTATTATGGCCTGGCCAAACTAATAGTGGAAACTTTAATGTGTATGGTGAAGGAAATCAGCAAAAAATAGTATATGACACAGTAACTCCGGTAACTGCAGGAATTGTAGATGAATTAAAAACACCTTCGCCTGATGGCAACACTGAAATTAGTAAGGGTAAAATTATGCGCCCGGCTAGAATATACATCAATATCGAATTAATTCAAGAATATCTAGATAAACAATCTAAAGAGAAGAAAGATGTTACTATTCAATCTCTACTTAACATGTTATCTGATGAAATAGAAAAAAATACCGGGTATGCATTTCGATTAAAATTAACACAGCACCCAGAACGATCTGATATATTATTGTATTATGATACAAATTTCTATGATCCGAGCACAGCAATACAAGAATTTTTCGTGCCAGTATTCGCAAAGAACGGAGGATCTACAATTGTATCTGATATTCAGATAACCACCAAAGTACCTGATTCTATCAAACAACTTATATACGGATTACAAGCTGGAAAAACTACGACACAGAAACTTGCATTATCTAGTGCATATATATATGCTCCACCAGAAGTACAAACAAAACTACGAGAAGAACATAAAAAAAATCATGAAGATGCTATAACTTCATTAAACACCGCAAAACAAAATGTAGCAAAACAGACAGATTCTGAAACTACATATGAAACATTGCGTAGTGCGCTTAGCAAGTATATTACATATTATAGTCCAGATTTGGTAGATTCTCTAAACAATACAAAACCTGTATATCCATTAGAAATATCATTTACTATTGATGGTGTTAACGGATTTAAATATGGGGATGTTTTGAATATTCAAGGAATTCCTACCAAGTACAGTCAAAGTTTTGTATTCATGATTACCGGCGTATCACATACGGTAGACGAAACAGGAAAATGGTCAACTACGATTAGTTTATTAGCACGGGTAAGATTGTAATGAGAAAAAAGATATATTATAGCAATTCAGAAATCACGGAAAATTTATATACTCCGGGACAACAATGGATGACTGAAGATTCGGTTGAATATATAGGTTTATATCATTCCTATTCTACAGGTGAAGTATATACCGAAGAAAAATGGAAACCGAACCAATCAAAAAAACTTTTAAAATTTGAACCGCAGATAACAAATAATATTTTATATCGAAACAATAAACCTAGGTTAAAAACGAAATTCATTTCTCCAGTACCTTATTTTATTAGCATAACAACTGCAGACATACAAAATAAATTTGTCACCCGATATTTCTTACAAAAAACCAATCAACCACAAGTTATAGAAATAGATAAGCGTCAATTTGATTTCTGGACTGAAAATAAAATTGACCAAGCAATTTATAATGGTGTTGCAATTAAATGGAAAATTACCGGTAATGCAAATACCATAACAGTTAATTCAGTAAAACAAATAGGTGTTATTGAATTTAATTCGGAACAAATTCGGTTAGCTAAAAAGAAATTGTCAGGAATTGAAACAAAATTAACAAATCCGTTAGAATTATACGTTGACACAACTATAATAGTTCCACCTGCCATTAACTAGGTTGGATATTCCAAATATTATCATTATTATATAAATGTATGATAATTGATAGTATAGAAGAACTAGACTCGTTATTCGAGTACATGCAGAATCGTCGCTGTTTGCTAGTTCCTATATTATCAGATCATAATGCACCAGCATCGCAAAATAAAATTGCATGTATTTACGTGTATACAGAAGATGATGTAGAAAGACTCGTTCCATTCTATCATACTGAACAACTAAGGGGCTTTGCCGAACAGATACCACGCTTTCTGCAATTAGATGACATCTTTATCCACGATAAAAAGATCTGGCTGCAATTGGGTGGTAATAATCAAACTTATGATGTAAAAACGTTGTGGTGGCATACTTACCATGAACCGTATGACGAAACACATTATTATACTACTGCACATAACTACTATTGGCGCAGGCATATCAATCTGCAACATGTTAACAGCATAGTTCCTATTATGCAGCATTTAGCCATGTGTCAGAAAATCCGGCAGTATGCTTGGCCGATGATACAGAATGCCAAACTCACAGAATCATATTTAACATTCAATTCATTATATCCAAAAACATTTGCACAAATTGAATCCGCTGGGTTGCAAGTAAACGAACTGTTCGCAACACCTAATCTGGTTTATGATGGTCGTGTTTATTCACAATACAATTATCATACATCAACAGGCCGACCTTCCAATGCCAGAGGCGGTTTCAATTTTGCTGCAATGAACAAAGAAGATGGTACCCGTGCTGCATTTTGTAGTCGCCATGCAAAAGGAGCATTAGTGGAGATGGACTTTGACAGTTATCACGTTAGACTGATTGCTAAACTGATAGGTTACAATCTCCCAACCACATCAGTTCATGATTATCTAGGACGATTTTATTTTGATACTGACAATCTAACTGCAGAACAACGAGAACAAAGCAAAAGCATAACATTCAGATTGTTGTATGGAGGTATTGATGCAGAATTTTTAACTATTCCATTTTTCCGGCAAGTAAACGCATTTGTCAATGACATATGGCAGCAATGGAAAACTAAAAAATACATACGAACAGCAATAGACAAACGAGTAATATCACAAGAACAATTCCCGGATATGAATCGTTTCAAACTGTTTAATTACTATTTGCAGTCATTAGAGACAGAATTTTCGGTTAGAAAACTAGCACAGATACTAAACCGTTTACAAGACAAACAAACCCGTTTAACGTTATACACATATGATTCAGTTTTATTTGATGTAGATATGTCAGAAGCCAAACAATTGATACCAGAATTACGAGAAGTGTTGCAACAAGGTAATTTCCCGGTGAAATGTAAGGTGGGAGATATTTATAGTAAATTAACTGAATTCTCGTTATGACGATACAAAAAATACTTACTGAGTGGACTTACCGTCTGCCAAAAGGATATCCCGTTGAAGTAAAAGATTATGATGTGCTTCGGGAGATACTGGATGAAATGACAGATTTACCTGCAGCACAAAAAGAAAATGTTGTTCGACAAGCACAAGGATTGTCTGCTAATATAGTAACCGAAGAATCAGCTGTCGACGATTTAGCTGATTTATTTAGTTCAATTGGAGGATTACCAAAAACAGGACAATTTGAAATATTAGCAAAATATACAGCTGATCATTATCAGGCAGAGTTAGGTAATATTTATAAATTATTTCCAAACGGAATTAACATAATTGATAACTATACTGATTATGTAACTCCAGGAGAATATAAACAAGGCGAAGATAAAGAAGTTGCAATTGTTAATTGGGCCGAAGAAAATGGTGTTCCAGGAAGACATATACCTGGTAGTACTGGAAAAGGTATAGATATTTATCTTGATGGAAAACCAATTGAAGTCAAATCATCAAATAGTAAAATTAATACAATGCTTCAAACATCATTTTTTAAAAATGATCCCGGGAAATTTTACATTTTTGCAATATCACAAGGCTCGAAATCATTAAAATTATTAATAGTATCATCACAAATTTTGTATAGATTATCATTAGGCGAAGATATATTTAATCAATTGAATTCTGCGAAAGAATCTGATAAATTAATGCAACAAATAGAATCAGGATTACAGTCTGTTGATTTTGCATCACAAATTACATCTGCGATTGTTACCGGCGAAGCTCCTGAAGGAGTAACAAAATCATTTTATATAGGTAAGAATATAAAAATACGGTTTTTAGTATTCATTGAGCCTACTGGATTATTTGATAAGGATTATTAAATTGAAAACACAATTACTTTGCACATTCGCACACCGGTCAGACGTCAACATAATATCAGAATACATTAAAACAAGTTTCGAGATACCAGAACGCCGAATATTCATATTTGAAAATGCAGATGACGTTAACAAATTGTATTGCACATACAACATACAACCTACCAGAATCAAAGCCATCAACACCATAAGTGTGCATCGCAAAAAAGAAACCAATACCTTGTATACGGTTAATGCACTCAATGAAATAATACAACGAATAAACAACGGAGTGTTAGACAAAACATATCAACTAGAATGGCATAATTACAGAAATTCATTGCTGCTAACAGATGATAGTTCTGGATACCGTATCATCGAGTTAAACATGTATAAAAAAGTAACTTGGTAGATATTTATATTAAATAAACTTAACAAATTATTTGGAATTAAAGAATTAACTATATATTATATAATTAATAAGCAATAAACCCTAGTATTAACAATTAAAAATTTAACAATTAAAATGAGTTTAAATTTAGATGCCATCAAGGCAAAGCTTAATCAGTTGAACAACACTGATAACAAAAAACAAAACCTGTGGAAGCCTGAAGCAGGTAAGACCCGAGTTAGAATTGTGCCGTACGTGCACCGCAAAGAAAATCCTTTCTTAGAAATGTATTTCCATTACGACATTGGTAAAAGATCCATGTTGTCTCCGGTATCATTTGGTAACGCAGATCCTATTGTAGAATTTGCAGACAAACTAAAAAGCACTGGTGACAAAGAAGATTGGTTAGCAGGTCGTAAGATTGAACCTAAAATGAGAACTTATGTTCCTGTAGTAGTTCGCGGTAAAGAATCTGAAGGAGTTAAGTTTTGGGGGTTCGGTAAAACAATTTACACTGAATTGTTAGCAATCATCTCAGATCCAGATTATGGTGACATTACAGATTTGATGTCAGGTCGTGATATTGATGTAGAATTCACGCCAGCAGAAGGTCCAGGTCAATATCCAAAAACAGCTATTCGTGTTAAGCCTAACACAACTCCGGCTACTGAGGATAAAGACGTAGCTCAAAAAATCATGTCTCAACCAAAGATCACAGACATCTTTCCGGAGCCTACTTATGAAGAATTAGAATCAGCTCTTAAAGAGTGGATGAATCCAGACAATGCAGACGCAGACGTAGAATCTGCTCCGGCAACTGATTCTAAACAAGTTGAAACTGCATCTAACACTACCACTGAAAAGAAAACAGATGTAGCCGATGCATTCAATGATTTATTCAATAATTAATTGAAATCATAACATGGCAAAGAAAACAAAAACAAAGGACGAACTGACCGATGACTTAGCAGTAGCGTTGGCTGACAGCATCAACAAGCAGTTTAAAGGGCAGAACTACAAGACTGCATTCTTTTTAGCTGGCGATGACGATGCTCCAACCAATGTGCACGAATGGATTAGTTCCGGGTGTTCTATGTTGGATTTGGCTATATCAAACAGACCTAAAGGAGGTTTCCCGGTAGGTCGTATAACGGAAATAACTGGATTAGAAGCTTCTGGTAAATCTTTATTGGCAGCACACACATTAGCAGAAACACAGAAAAAAGGTGGCTTAGCAGTTTATATTGATACTGAGTCAGCAACTAGTTCTGAGTTCTTAACGGCTATTGGTGTTGACATCAAAAAGATGCTTTATGTTCCATTAGAAACTATAGAAGAAATATTTGAAACAATTGAAACTATAGTTGAAAATGTTCGTAAATCAGACAAAGACAGATTGGTTACAATTGTGGTAGACTCAGTAATGGGTGCATCAACGAAAATTGAAATGTCAGCTGAATATGACAAAGACGGTTATGCAACAAGTAAATCTATTATTCTTTCAAAAGCAATGCGAAAGGTTACCAATTGGATAGCACGAGAAAGAATATGTTTGATATTTACCAATCAGCTCAGAACTAAACTCGGAGTATCATTCGGAGATCCATGGACAACATCAGGAGGTAAAGCAATACCATTTCATGCATCAGTTAGACTGAGATTAAAATCAATCGGGCAGATCAAAGTGAAAGATTCTGTTGTTGGTATCAAGACTCGAGTAACGGTAGTTAAAAACAGAATGGGGCCACCCTTAAGATCAATTGATTATGACATATATTTCGAATCTGGAATTGACAACTATGGAGGATGGCTAACAATTATGAAAGACTTCAAAATGGTCACTCAGGCAGGTGCTTGGTATACTTATGAGGATATCGACACAGATACTGGCGAAGTGCTAGATGAAGTTAAATTTCAATCAAAAGATTTCATGGACAAAGTGTTATCAAACCCAGAAATGCAACAACGCTTATACGACAGAATTTGTGAAGCATACATATTCAAGTATCAAGCAGGTGTTGATGGAGGTATTGATGATGTAGTTATAGACGATGAAATGGTTAACGAAGAAGGCTAATGCAGAATAAATTTCAGCGCCTATTCAATGAGTTACAGAAAGAAAAGGAATTAGGTCCGTCGGAGGTTAATGATAACATATTGATCTTCGACGGCCTAAATACTTTTATCAGAGCTTTCGGAGCTACACCTGCAACTAATGAAGATGGTGAACATATCGGAGGAATCACAGGATTCTTGTTTTCTATAGGCAAAGTAGTAAGAGATCTAAAACCTAGCAGATGCATTATTGTGTTTGATGGCAGAGGCGGATCTAAACGCAGAAAAACTATTTATAAAGATTACAAAGCTAACAGAGCTAACAAGACAAGACTGCGTAGACACGATCATCAAACGTTTGCTAGCATAGAAGACGAACAAGAAGCAATGCGACATCAGTTTAGTCGGTTGGTTTCATATTTAGATTGTTTGCCGGTTACATTTCTAGCTATCGATGGTATCGAAGCAGATGACACAATAACGTATATTGCAGATTATTATAAAGATATTGCTAAACGAATGACTATCGTGAGCACGGATAGAGATTTCTATCAGCTCGTATCAGAACAAATACAGGTGTGGAGTCCTATCAAAAAGCGCTTATACACCACCGAAACGGTTCTTGACGAATTTGGGGTTCACCCGAATAACTATGTTCTATATCGTTCGTTTACAGGAGATAAGAGCGACAATATTCCTGGCGTATCTGGTATAGGTCCAAAGACATTGCAAAAACTAATACCGGAGTTATCCGATGCCACAGAATTCACCCTGGATGATTTGGTTGAAAAATCTGAGACGTTGTTAACAGAAAATAAAAAATATCAAAAGATTCTGGACAGTCATGACATTCTAGACAAGAATATACGTTTAATGAATTTGAAATTGTTAGACATATCTGCAACACACGCTTCAAACATCAGAAACATTGTAGATTCTCCAATTCCAGGATTAAACAAACCAGAATTTCGCAGATTGTTTATGGAAGATAAAATGTGGACTACCATGAAGAATCTTCCTGATTGGTTGAACAATACCTGGCTATCTTTATATGCCTTCGCTCAACAAACACATGATTCCAAATAAGATTAACTACATATGGCAAGGACCTTCTGCAATTGATAGAAAATACTTAGATAATGTCAATGAATGTTCCAGACTGAATCCTAGTTACCAAATACATATATGGAAAGAATCTGATTGCGATAGTTTAATTGACAAATATACACAACGAGAAACATATGAAACATTATCAGGAATAAAAAGATATAATTTTATTAAATATCTGATCATGCACGATCAAGGTGGAATATACACTGATTTTGATATTAAATGGAAAACATCATTTGATTTTTTAATGAATTTACCACATCGGTATTCTGGGAGTAAATGGCCGGAGAATGTTGATTATAACTCTGATGCTAATTTATATTTTCCGTGTTATATCAAACAAGATGTTATACTTGCAGACGATCCGTTTTTTATATGTGCTCCAGGAATTATGTTAGAATGTTTAGAATTTTGTCATACGCGTAACGATTATAAGATAGATATTGAACTTTTTTATAAAACTGGTGTTAAGCGTATACATGAATCTGAACCATATGGTCCATACGGATTAACAGATTGGCTACAACAAAACAATATTCAATTCAATTTGTTCTTTTCAGAAGAAGTTATAGAACGAAAATCATTATATGCTGAGCATGAAAATGAACAGCGTTGGAGATAAATAAAAAATATGAAAATACTTATAAATCAAAAAGAAATAGATCAACTTGTTCGGTCTGTTGCAAAACAGATACAGCAAGAATGGGATGCTAACACTGATAAAGTGTTTATATGTTTACTCAACGGCGGATACATGTTTTTTTCAGATCTTGTTAAGCTGTTACCTGACAACATTGAATGTGATTTTATGCGTGTTAAATCATATCACAATAAAAAGCAAGGAGATATACAAATTACCAAAGATTTAGAAACTCCTATCAAAGGCAAAGATGTATACATTGTGGATGATATTTACGACAGCGGCAACACGGTAACGGCTGTCATTGAATACTTGAATGTTAAACATCCTAATTCAATTAACATTGTAACATTGATCACACGAGAATCTTCTCCGATACCAACAGTTTCTAGTTACCATGGCAAAACCATCGGCGAAGAATGGTTGGTTGGTTACGGAATGGACAACAGCAAAGGATACATGAGAAATAATCCGAATATTTATGCAATTTAATTTGGTTATAAATATAAATTTTAATATCATATTAATATGACCGATAAATTAAATGAATACGGAAAGACATTTCAAATAAAAGCAATCGCTGCAATGTTTGTGGATAGATCATTCTTGCAGCAGATTGCTGATATAATTAGACCAGAATATTTTGAATCTGAATCTAATATATGGATACTAGAAATAGTGTTAAAACACTTTGCAGAATATAAATCACCTCCAACAAAAGATGTATTAAAAGTTAAGATAACTGATATATCTGATGATGTATTGAAGACTGCTATATTAGAGCAACTCAAAGACATATTTCGTTACATGGAGTCGAGCGATTTGGACTTCGTTAAAAATGAAATACTTAAATTTTGCAAGAATCAAGAAATTAAACATGCAATTCAAGAATCAGTTCAACTGCTTCAGAACGGAAACTATGACGCAATAAAGACAAAGATTGATTCGGCAATGAAAGCTGGAGCAGATACTGATATCGGACATGAATATAAAAAATCAGTTGCTAGCAGATATGACGAAGCAGCAAGACACACCGTTACAACCGGGTGGGATGTAATCGATGATTTAATGGACGGAGGATTAGCTCCAGGAGAATTAGGTGTTGTAATGGCTCCTGCAGGTATTGGTAAATCATGGCTTCTTATTAATATAGGAGCAAACGCAGTTCGGCAAGGTAAAAATGTTATTCATTACACATTAGAGCTCAACCAAGACTATGTAGGTCAACGTTATGATTCAGTGATTACTGGAATTGGTGCACAGAATCTAAAACATCATATCGGTGAGATTGAAAGCAAAATGGAATCATTGCAAGGAGAATTGGTTATCAAATACTATCCGACTAAATCAACCGGAGTAATGGGACTAAAAGCACATATAGAAAAAAGCATTATGCTTGGAGCTAAACCAGATCTAGTTGTAGTTGATTATGCTGACTTATTAAAAGTTAATAGCAAAAAGGATAAGCATGAAGCACTAGAAGATTTATATGAAGATTTACGAGGTATGGCTGGCGAATATCAAATACCAGTATGGACTGCATCGCAAGCAGGTCGTTCTGCACTTGAAGAGGATATCATTGAAGCTGACAAAATTGCATCTTCATATGGTAAGGTGATGGTTGCAGATTTCTTGATGTCATTATCCAGAAAAGTAGAAGACAAACTTTCTGGCACTGGTAGAGGACATGTTATTAAAAACAGATTTGGACCTGATGGTATCACATTGCCTAGCAAGATCAACACTAACAATGGTCAATTCCAATTTTTTGAACCACAAACTACACAAGGAAAACAAACTACACAGCAAATGAAAACCGGGGAGACACTTGTGAAAAAAAATCTGGCACAAAAGTTTAAAGATCTGGGAGGATCATTGGGGTAACTGTATATTTATAATAAATTAAAGGAACGGGTTTAGCTCGATCCTTTTTTTATCTATAAACATTTTAAAATTAATAAAGGAAAACATGGAAATTTCAAACAAAATTCTTTCAGACATTACAGTGTATATGAAATATGCAAAGTATTTGCCTGAATTAAGTCGCAGGGAAACATGGGACGAACTAGTTACTCGTAACAAAAACATGCACATCAAAAAGTATCCGCAGTTAACAGACGAAATTGAGTCAGCGTATAAATTTGTGTATGATAAAAAAGTGCTCCCATCAATGCGAAGTTTACAGTTTGGAGGTAAGCCTATTGAAATTTCACCTAATCGAATTTACAATTGTGCGTATCTTCCTATTGATGATTACCGGGCGTTTGGCGAAACCATGTTTTTATTATTGGGTGGAACAGGTGTAGGATACTCAGTTCAAAGACATCATGTAGAAAAATTGCCAGAAATCAGAAAGCCGAATCAAAAAAGAACACGCAGATTTTTAATTGCAGATTCAATTGAAGGATGGGCTGATGCGGTAAAAGCATTAACAAAAAGCTATTTTACTGGTGGATCTAAACTTAAATTCGATTTCTCAGACATTCGTCCAAAAGGAGCAAGATTAATTACTTCCGGAGGTAAAGCACCAGGACCTCAACCTTTAAAGGAATGTTTGATCAAAGTTCAAGGAATTTTAGATTCAAAAGAAGATGGTGAAAAATTACAACCAATTGAAGTGCATGACATTGTGTGTCATATTGCAGACGCAGTTTTAGCCGGCGGTATTCGACGAGCAGCTTTAATCTCGCTATTCTCAGCAGACGATGAAGAAATGATTGCATGCAAATCAGGTGCATGGTGGGAAACAAACCCACAACGAGGTCGAGCTAATAACTCTGCAGCATTGATGCGTCACAAATTAACAAAAGACTTTTTCTTGGATTTGTGGAAACGTGTTGAATTGTCTGGAGCTGGTGAGCCTGGTATCTATCTAACAAATGATAAAGATTGGGGAACTAACCCTTGCTGTGAAATTGCACTAAGACCATTCCAATTCTGTAACTTATGTGAAGTAAATGCATCGGATATTGAATCGCAAGATGATTTTGAATCTAGAGTGCGCGCAGCTGCATTTATAGGTACCTTACAAGCAGGATATACAGAATTTCATTATCTGAGACCAGTATGGCAAAGAACCACTGAAAAGGATGCTTTAATTGGTGTATCCATGACAGGAATTGGCTCTGGTACAGTTTTAGGATATGACATGAAAGCTGCAGCTGCTGTTGTAAAAACTGAAAATGAGCGAGTTGCAAAATTGTTAGGAATCAATGAGTCAGCAAGAACAACCACAGTAAAACCTGCGGGAACAACGTCATTAGCATTAGGAACAAGTTCTGGAATTCATGCTTGGCACAATGATTATTATATCAGACGAGTTCGTGTTGGTAAGAATGAAGCAATATACACATACTTGGCAGAAAATCATCCTGCACTGGTAGAAGATGAGTATTTCAGACCACACGATACTGCAGTAATATCAATTCCACAAAAAGCACCAGCTGGAGCAATCATGAGAACCGAATCTCCATTCCAACTTCTAGACCGAATCAAGAAAGTGCATTTGGAGTGGGTGAAGCCAGGACACCGAACCGGAAATAACACACACAATGTTTCTGCGACTGTATCTTTAAAAGAAGATGAATGGGAATTGGCAGGAGAATGGATGTGGGAAAACAGAGAGCATTACAATGGGTTGTCAGTTCTACCTTATGATGGAGGTAGTTACACTCAAGCTCCATTTGAGGATTGTACGGAAGAAACTTACAATGAAATGATGAAATCATTAACGGATATTGATTTAACGAAAGTCGTTGAATTAGATGATAATACGGATCTATCAGGCGAGTTAGCTTGTGCTGGTGGTGCGTGTGAAATAAAATAATTATTAACCAAAAACAGAAGTAACCATGAACAAACAAGAGTTATTTGAATCGATGTCAGAGTATTGGAATGAGTTTACAGCCCAACATCATGGCACAACGAAAAAGTCACAACAATCAGCCCGTAAAGCTATTGGTGAACTTAAAAAGCTAGTTACAGAATATAGAAAAGCATCTGTAGAAGAAAGCAAGTAAATGATAAGAAATTTGGGAACAGATTGGATTTATCAACAGTACGTGAGGGAGTTTGGAAACAAGCTCCTTCCTACTGATTTTTATTATGATGAACTAGGTCGCAGAGTGATGACTGAAACATATCATATACGTAGAGGAACATGTTGCGGTAATGGTTGTAAACATTGTCCGTATGAACCTGCACATGAAAAGGGAAATACTACGTTGAAAGATATTTATTAATATGATACGATTACAAGATATATTATTCGACGACAATTCTAATATTTCGTTTGCTATAAAAACAACAAACAATGTAGACTATGTAATATATGCAAAAGTTAACAACAATATCGTAGGAGAATTGCATTTTATTAAAAGCAAATTTAAGCCAGTACTAAAAGGAACATCTGTTTCTGTAGATCCTAATTATCAACGAAAAGGTATTGCATCAGCAATGTATGAGTTTGCAGAAAAAGAATTAGGTTTAAAATTTATAAAAAGTGATGATGCTTTAACTGCTGACGGCAAACTACTTTGGAATAATCCTAATCGAAAATTTGGAATTACAACAAAATATGATTTTACTGGTATAGATACGCCAGGTGATCCTACAATGTAATTACTACGTTGAAAGATATTTATTAATATGATACGATTAAAATCATTACTCGAAAATAATTATTATCCAAGCTTAGTATATCATTTCACAACAGCTCCGGGCCTAGTAGGCATCATAAATTCCAATAAATTAAAATCCGCAATGGGTAAATACGTGTCTTTTACAGACGATGAAAATTTATGGGCTTTTCAAGAATTTGAATCTGGCGATGAAATTGGAGTTAGATTAGAATTTGGTAGTGATGATTTACCTCCATTATCACCTTATATATACCAAGGAGCACCAGGCGAAACATTTGAACATGAACAAGAATGGGTTTCAAAGTCTGGAGATATAATGAATATCGAAAATATCATAGTAGATATTACAGCACTCGAGTTTACAAAAACATATTTACGAGAAAATTTACCAGGACATATATTTTCGTGGATTAAGTTTATATAAAAACTTTGAATTCAAAATAATTTATCTTATTATAAAGATAATAAATAGAACAAGTTATATGACAGATACTCAAAGAAAAAATCTAGAATTAGTACAGGCTGGTTTTGCGAACGGCATCTCGAGACATTTAGCAAACAAACAGGCAATGCACGGGCCAAATGCTCGGTTAACTGACGAAGAAAAACAAGAAATTATTGATGACGCAGCATTTCATTATGCAAAGTTTTTAATAGCATTAGGCGTAGACTTCCGAGAAGATCCTAATTCTGCCGATACTCCACGTCGTGTAGCAAAAGCATATGTAAATGATTTATGGCGTGGACGATATGAGCCAATGTCAGATATCACTTCATTTCCGAGCGATGGTTATGACGGAATTGTTTTCGAAGGAGGTATTCCATTAACATCGATGTGTAGTCATCATCATCAAACTATTGGCGGACTCGTGCATATTGCATATATTCCAGAAGAAAATGGTAATGTAGTTGGACTAAGTAAATTGAATCGTGTAGTTGAACATTTTGGAAGGCGAGGTGCTATTCAAGAACAATTAACTGTCGCAATTCATCATGCAGTTAATGAACTTATTACGGATAACAAAGGAGTTGCTGTGATGATTGAAGCTACCCACAATTGCGTGTCATGTCGTGGTGTTAAGCATCAAGGAGCATCGATGAAAACTGCGAAACTATCCGGAGCATTTTTAGATGATGGCAACGCTCGATCAGAATTTTATCAATTTATAAAAGGTTATACAAATGTCTAAATTTCAATCAACAAAACTATTTGATGGATTCAGCACAGTGTTTCGTCAATGGCAAGCAGAAGGAACACATTGTAGGTTTTTGCATGGTTATGCAATAGAATTCAAAGTTACATTCGAAGGCGAATTAGATCATCGCAATTGGGTATGGGACTTCGGCGGAATGAAAAGAGCTAACACGAAGATTGATGGAATGTCTGCTAAAGAGTGGATGGACTATATGTTCGATCACACAGTTGTACTAGCAAAGGACGATCCGGAAAAGATATTCTTCGAAAACTTAGATGCAAAAGGAGCTATTCAATTACGATTAATGGATGGACCGGTAGGTGCCGAAAGGTTTGCTGAGTTTATATATAACAAGCTCAATAAGTTTGTGCAAGAAGAGACAGATGGTAGAGTGAGAGTTGCACAAGTAGAGTTTTTTGAGAACAGAAAAAATACAGCAATTTATGAAGAATAATGAATCATTCATGTCCTTGTATGAGCATCGTGGCAATGCATCAAAACAATCTGGACTAGGACGACAAGTATTTAATGCAGCAAAAGAACAAGGTGTTGAAATCGTATACAGAGAACTACCACTCGAACTGCATCGAGATGAATATAAAGGTGTGGCAACCTATCCGAAAGCTTTTCTAGATGAATATTTTGGAATTGTTACTGATACAGAACATCAACAGACATTGCAATCCCTCATAGAAATCAAAGAAAAAATAAAAGATTTGACATTGCAAATGGATGATATTATAAATAAATTAGGAATCAATGATACCAATAGTTATGAGCGAAATGATGAATCAGAAGAAGACGACCTCCCATTCTAAAATAAAAAAATTAGAAGATTATGATAAAGTATTACCAGTAGTAGAAGTATATCCGTGTGTGCAATCAGAAGGTAGTCGACAAGGTAAACCTACCATTGCAATCAGAACGACCGGCTGCACACACAGATGCTTCTTTGGTGAAGGAGGTTGGTGTGACTCATGGTACACTTCAATTCATCCAGATAAAGGAACATTTACATTCAATGACATTATTCGAATGTATGATGATCATCCTTATATCAAAGAAATGATGTTAACAGGCGGATCTCCTACAATGCATGCATCTCTGGTTAACGAGCTAGTTAATTTTGCATCAACTCGAGGTATCGTGGTAACAATTGAAACAGAAGGCAGTCACTTTATTGAAACAGATTTGCCTATAGATTTAATTTCGTTGTCTCCTAAATTTTCCAATTCGGTACCGAAACTAGGAGAACTAACACCTGCAGGCAAAACTACGGATCAACGAATGATTGATCAACACAATAAATTTAGGTTGAATCATGAAGCAATCAAGCAGACACTTAAATATCATTATGATTATCATTATAAACCTGTTTGGGATGGCACTGAATATAATTTAGAGGAAATAGAAGAATTCAGAGTGTTACACAATATTCCAAAATCGAAAACTTGGATTATGCCAGCTGGAGATAACAGAGAAGAATTAATCAAGATGTATCCTAAAACAATTGAAATGTGCACCAAGCACGGATATAATTTTACAGGAAGAGAACATATCATTGCATACAATACGGAGAGAGGAGTATAATTATATATGGAATACACGGTTACTACTACATTTGGAGATATTAACATAAATTATATAATTACACGATGAAACAATTCTTATACTTTAGTGCAACATGGTGTGGACCATGCAAACAATATAAATCAACTCTTTTACAATTAGGACCAGACATCAACATTAAACATTACGATGTTAATCAGTATCCGCAAGAAACTGAACGATATGCAATAAAAAATGTTCCGACAATGATTCTGGAAGTAAATGGGCAAGAAAAAGTCAGAATGGTTGGAGTAAAATCAGCTTCCGAATTAACAGAAATATACAATAAGTATTAATATAAACAAAAAGGTTATGAATATGAAACCATATGGTGATTTAGTTCTACTAAAAGAACGAGAACAAGTTAAAAAATCTAGCACAATTATTATGTTACCTGGTGCTGATGGAGATTATGTATACGCAGATGTAGTCAAAGTAGGTCCTGGATTATACACTCATAACGGGGTGAAGATTCCAATGACAGTTCAACCAGGCGACACTGTTATGCTTCACAAAAGCAATGCTGGTGATCAGAAAAAAGTTATGCTCGAAGAAGTAGAGTATTTGTTGATCAGAGAATCCGAAGTGCTAATGATTTCTGAACCTGCATAGAATGTGGATAGAAATATTAGGATGGGTTAGCACGGTATTAGTACTGATAGGATTCGTTTTTAATTCCTGCCAGAGACTAATACCTGCAATTACAACATGGATAATCGGAGACATAGGTTGGATTACGTATGATATTTTCATACATAATTATAGTCATATGTTTCTTAGTTTTATAATCATAGCAATCAACATATACGGAATATATAATGTATCAAAACATCGCATACCACAAAAAGACTAACACGATTCACTTATGGGATGATGAAGTTGGCTACAAAAAGATCAACTTTAAACCCTACGGATATTTACCAGACTCGAATGGACAATATAAATCATTGGATGGTACAACTCTAAAACGTGTTAATTCAAACATAAAAAATGACCCGTCATCATATGAGTCGGATCTAAATGAAGAGGTGCGAACACTGATTGATTTGTATTATGAATCTGATTTAGCATCAAAGGATCATCGAGAATTATTTTTTGATATTGAAACTGCAAAAGATGAAAACGGATATTCTACTCCAGACGACGTTCGAACTGAAATAAATGCAATTGCATATTATGATAAGCATAACAAAGATCGACGAGTATTGCTGTTAGATACCCACAAGGTGTTAGGTAGTGCTGCATATCAAGGCGATGGATATGAAATTGAAGTGTTTGATACAGAACATGCATTGCTAACAAGATTTTTAAACATATGGAATACCATGGCTCCAACCATAGTAACAGGATGGAACAGTGACGGATATGATATTCCATATCTTGTTAATCGATGCAAAAAGATTTTAGGCAAACAATCAATTGAAGCATTGTCCCCGGTGGGCATTGTGGAATGGAATAAAAATAAAGGTCAATACAAAATATTCGGAGTATCTAGTTTAGACTATATTAAATTGTATAAAAACTTTACTTATACAGAACTACCTAATTATCGTTTAGACACTGTTGCTAAAACTGAATTAGGTCGAGGTAAAGTTGAATATGATGGCGACTTAGATGCATTGTTCCGAGAAGACATTCACAAGTTTGCATGGTATAACATGACTGACGTTGATCTAGTTGCAGACCTAGATGAAAAACTCCAGCTGTTGAACTTGGCACGAACCATATGTCATAAAGGACACGTTCCATATGAAGATGTGTATTATGCAAGCAAATATCTAGACGGTGCTGCTATTGTAGATCTAAAAAGAAATGGATATGTCGCACCTAACAAACAATTCAGATTCATAGAAGAAGAAACACAAGCAGATGCATTAGCAGGAGCATATGTTATGCCACCGGTACCTGGACTATACAAATGGATATATGACTTGGACTTAACTTCACTGTATCCTAGCATCATCATGAGTTTGAACATATCACCGGAAACTAAAGTAGGAGTAGTTCAAAATTGGAATCAAGAACAGCTTTTAAGCAAAGAAGCATTTGATGTTACGGTTAGTGATGGCAACACCACAATTGATGTAAAAGACTTTAAGCGCTGGTTGCAAGAAACAGAATCCACAGTAGCCAGCAATGGTGCTATATATTCCACCAAGAAAAAAGGATTCTTACCGGCTATTCTAGAAAAATGGTTTGATGAACGAGTAAAGTTTAAGAATCAGCGAGATGAATATGAAGTAGGATCTGAGCAATACAAGTTTTATGATGCAATGCAGCTCACACAGAAAGTGTTGCTTAATTCATTTTACGGAGTATTAGGACTCAAAACATTCCGGTTTCATGATCTTGACAATGCAGGTGCTATCACAGCAACCGGACAGAGTGTAATTAAATTTTCTGCAAAATGTATAAACCGATACTATGAACGAGAAACAGGTCGAGATCATTTTATTAATGCAACCGGTAAAAGAGCAGAATATGCATTTTATACTGACACAGATTCGACATTTTGCTCTTCACTACCACTCATAGAAAAACGACATCCTGGATTCGATGAGACAGATGAACAGTTCATGATTGATAAAACTAATGCAGTTGCATCTGAGATACAAAGTCATGTTAACGAAATGTATGATCAGTATGCCATAGTGTTTCATAACACTGCAACACATCGTTGGCAGATCAAACAAGAATATGTAGCAAAGTCAGGACTATGGATAGCCAAGAAGCGTTATGCACAATGGGTAATATTCAAAGAAGGTAAACCTACGAACAAATTGGATATAAAAGGACTAGATGTAGTTAGATCAAGTTTCCCTACGGATTTCAAAAAGATAATGTCTGACACATTGTGGATGATACTAAAACAATCGGATAAGCAAGAAACATCGGATATGATTTTAAAATTCAAAGAAAATATTCGAGAGTCTGAAGTTTTCAATGTGATGAAGAACACCGGAGTAAAAGAAATAAGCAAATACACAAAAGGCCGAAAACCATTTACCGGATACATATCAGGTACTCCCGCACATGTTAAATCTGCTATCAACTTCAATGACTTGTTGAAAAAATACAATATCAAAAATACTACCGCAATAACAGATGGCGAAAAGGTTAAGTGGGCGTATCTAAAAACTAATCCGTTTGGTTTTGACACCATGGCAGTACGAGGATATGAAGACCCGATTGAGATACTGCAATTTCTAGAAATGTACATAGACCGAGACAAAATATTCGATCGAGAACTAAGAGGTAAACTAGATGATTTCTATGCAGCAATGAATTGGGGTGTATTACCACAGAACAACAACATGGGGAAATTCTTTTCATTTGGAAATTAGAAATCATTTTCCTATATTAAATAAAAAGTTATATGTACGGAAAACAGCAATGGCGCGGCCGAGAAGTCGAAGGTCGCTATTCTGATATCATGACATTATTTGTTCGTGAATTAGGCAATGGCATTCAGGTAAAAGATTTAAGAGAATATCCTCATTATTATTTCACTATCGAATACATGAAGAAATGTTTCGAAAATACAAAGGAAATACACACTATCAGAGAAATACTTGATACTACTAATTGTGCGGTAACTATCGAAGCCAATACGGATACCTTAGAACGCATTCCTCCGGATCTTATTAACAGATGCCACATTATATATCGCATACAAGATAAAGCACTACAAGTTCTTAAAGACACCGATACGTTCAGTGTAGATGCTGGTTGGTATCGAGTTCATCAAGTAACTAAGTGTAACATGATGGAAATCAGGCCATCTAACTACATGTTCGATGAAGAATTATAAACAGACAACTAACAATTTATTAATATGATAGGAATTATAGCAGGAAATTTTGACGTAATACATCCAGGATATATTGCAATGTTCAATGAAATGAAACAGCATTGTGATCATACTTTAGTATTATTACACACAGATCCTACAATTGAACGACCAGAAAAATGTAAACCGGTATTGTCAGTTGAAGAACGGTTAGCTATATTGCATTCATTACGGCAAGTAGATGAAGTTCACACATACACCACAGAAGCAGAGTTATATGATTATTTAAAAAATTTATCGGCTGCATTATCGTCCAGAAAAACAACTATTAAAAGGTTCTTAGGTGATGATTATAAAGGCCGAGCATTTACAGGCGATGATTTAAATATACCAATTCATTATATAAACAGAGACCATGGTTGGTCTACCACTAAATTTAAAAAACAAATTGCAGATGAAGTATTCAATAGTAGTAACGTTTAGCATCGAAGGATTTCACAATTGGCCGGAGGCAGCAGAAGTATTTCCAGAAGTAGGGTTTCTGTCTGACAGACACCGACATATGTTTGGTTTTCGTTGTTATGCAAAGGTAACTCATACGGATCGAGATGAAGAATTTATTTTAATGCAACGCAGAATCAAGCAGCAACTCAGAACTAATTTTGGCGGTAACATATTAGAGTTTGGTCGAATGAGCTGCGAGGATATAGGTGAATGGTTGTTAGAAAACAATTACAATCTGTATCGAGTAGAAGTATTTGAAGATTGGGAAAACGGTGCAATTATAGAACGAGATTAGGTTGGATAACCCATATTATTTTCTTACAATAAGTTATGACAAATAAAGATATTAGAACAGTATGGTATTTCGGCCTGGAACCACTCAAGGCCCGTTATACTTATCAATTATCAAAAGAGTGGATGCCAGCAACCTTTGCTCCATATGAGAAAGCTGGTAAACTTAAATTCGTTGATGTTCCAGGAGAGTTTGATCCAGATCAGCAAATCAAAGTAGGTGCAGTATTAGATGCGGTAGGCCGAGGTAAGTTTGCCATGTCGCAATGCAGCAACTTTCTGGATATGCTGAATATAGATCAAGTTAAAGACGGAGATGTATTATTTCTTCAAGACTATTGGCATCCAGGTATTGAATCTATATTATATGCATTAGACCTATATGGTATCAATGTTAAGATATACGCAATGCTTCATGCACAATCAGTAGATGAATATGACTTTACTTGGCCGATGCGCAGTTGGATGCGAGGCTTTGAATTAGGATTAGACAAACGAATGACAGGAATATTTGTTGGATCTACAGTGCATCGAGATCAACTCAGAGCTGCAGGATTTGAAGCTACTATACATGTTGTTTCATTGCCGTTGCATAAACAATTAACAGAAGCCAAACTACCAGGATACCAGAAAAATGAATGGATTAAGAAACCAGTAGTAGTTTATTCAAGCAGATTAGACAAAGAAAAGAATCCATTCTTCATGATGCAGGTAGCCGAAGAATTTTTAAATCAAAATGAAAATTGGGAATGGCACGTTACCACATCAGGTAAATCATTCAAGTCAATGCTACCAGGCGTAATAGAAGCAATGAATGAATTGGCAAACAGACAACCCAGATTCAAATTGTTAAGTAATCTGACAAAAGAACAATATTATACAGAGTTAGCAGATGCAAAGATTCAGTTTAATAGTTCACTGCAAGACTATGTTTCCTGGACAGTGTTAGAATCAACTACATTTGGTTGTGATGTAATATTTCCAGATTTCAGGTCATTTCCAGAGTTTGTACCTGCAGATAAATTATACAAACCATTTAATTTGCAGTCTGCACTATACGTTTTAAATCAGAACAGAACAAGCAATCGCACAGGAATATATTATAACTATCCAGATCTGGCAGACTTAGGTCGCAGAATGGAAGCATATATCATCGCAAATGATGTTACACAAGAAATCAATGTGTGGCATGAATCTGCATATTGCGAACATTTATTAAACACACAAGGAATATATGAGTAAGAAAGATTTTTTATACATTCCATCGTTATCTGCCGGGAGTATGGTGTCGGCATTCAAGAAAGACACCAAGTTCTCAGACGGAACCACGATGAGATTCTTTTCAGAAGAATATCCAGAAAAATGGAGACATCCGTATTTCCTGGTAACTGCAGGACATCATTACAAGAAAATGGATTTCAGACAGCAACTAGGATTAGGAGCCGGTACATTTGTATTTGGTGACTCCGGAGGATTCCAGATTGCAACTGGTGCACTTAAGTGGGATGGTACCATCAGAGAAAAGATATTTCATTGGTTAGAAGCTAATTCAGACGTAGCAGCCAATTTAGATATACCACCGCGCGTAACATTTGAAAATCGTTTCAATGATGCAATGGATATATCATTTGATAATTTTAAATGGTTTGAAAAGAATCAATCTGGCAAGACAAAATTCTTAAATGTAATACAAGGAACATTTAATGAAGAATATTCTACCTGGTATCACAAGTTCAAAGATTTTGATTTTAACGGTTGGTGTATTGGTGGTCCTAAGAAGCTAGTAGATTTCATGTATGTGATTGCACTAATGCTGCAAGAGCGAGAATTTGAAAAGAATCATGTGCAATATATTCACTTACTAGGTATTTCAAAGATATCTGATTTCTTTATATTGGGAACTATCCAGCATTTACTAAACGGATTAACCGGAGGACGAGTGCAACTTATGTCAGATTCATCATCTCCAGGTCAGTATCCAGTATTTGGTACATATTTGCATTCAAGCAATTACAAGACACAGACATTCACTGAATTGTATTTTCCAAAGAATGCCGAGTATCGCAGAAAGACACACATCAAACAAGGTAAAGAAGGAACTGTAGATATTGATAAAACTAAACATGTTGCATGTAGTATTGATTGTCCAGCATGTAAAGATTTTACCTATGAATATCTAGGAGGTCAGACTGCAACCGGCTTAGACAGATATTCACAAGAAGGTATGCCTAGAATGGTAGTTCATAATGTGCATGTATACTGCGAAATGGTTAAGGATATTAATAAATTGACTGAGCACCATGTAGAATTACTAGAAACGGTGCTACCTAAGGACCTATATGATGTTATATTATCATTGCATGAAATGTTTGCCGATCCAGCAGCAGCAATGAAAGTGTACTCGACATATAAAAAGACATATAAAAAGTATGGTGGTGATAGCATATCAACTACCGATGTTAACAAATTCAACGAATTCTTTAAATTTTAAATAGGAATAACATGCAAAAAACAAATTTATTAAATTTTATTAGCAGATACCATTTAGGCGGAAACTGCGAAGCTGTAAAGTTAAACATGGACACAACGGGTGTACATTGTGAATTGATTGATGAAGATCAAACAGTAGTTGGTAAAGTGAATTGGAAAACGACTCCGTTTGCTAATGGAGAAATTGGAATCAATCACACCGGTGGACTAGTTAAGATGCTGTCTGCAGTTGGTGATAATATTGATATCAATGTGCAAGATTCACAAGGTAAAAATTATGCAATGGAGATCAAAGAAGGATCTACTAAGTTAACATTCATGTTGGCAGACACATCGGTTATTCCTAATGTTCCTACTATCAACCAGGAACCTCCATATGAAGTAGAAATTGCAATTGATTCAGATTTTACTAATAAATTTATCAAAGCAAAGAATGCATTACCAGATTCTAAAAACTTTGCAGTTCAAGTTAAGAACGGCGTGATAAAATTTATTATTAATTATAGCACAATTAATTCTGATAATGTAACATTTGAAGTAGGAACAGCTACATCTGATTTAGATACAATTTGTTTCTCTGCAGATAAATTAAAAGAAGTATTAACTGCTAATAAAGGCGCAACCGGTAAAATGCATGTTTCATCACAAGGATTATCTAGAATTGAGTTCACAGATGCAGACTTCGATGCAACATATTGGTTGGTACAATTACAAAATTAATTATGCAAGTACAAGTTATAAATAAGTCACAAAACGAATTGCCTAAATATGAAACCGGTAATTCGGCAGGGTGTGATATCAGAAGCACAATTTACACAGAATTAAAGCCAGGTGCCAGACAATTGGTACCAACTGGATTATATGTAGCAATACCAGATGGTTATGAAATACAAGTAAGACCTAGAAGTGGTTTAGCATTAAAACATGGTATTACAGTGTTGAATACACCTGGAACTATTGACGCAGATTATCGAGGTGAAATTGGAGTTATCCTAATGAATCACAGCAATGAAACATTCATTGTTCGCCCACAAGAACGAATTGGTCAGTTAGTATTAAATAAAGTAGAACAAATCGAATGGAGCCAAGTATCCGAATTGGATACAACAGATAGAGGTGATGGCGGATTCGGCTCAACAGGAAAATAATGGTAGAAACAACGAAAGAACACGATTTATGGGTAGAAGCATTTAGACCTTCTACATTAGACGGATATATTGGAAACGAACATGTAATTGATAAAGCAAAGCTTTGGATTGAATCTGGAGAACTACCACATTTGTTATTCTACGGTCCAGCAGGAACAGGTAAGACCACATTAGCAAAGATACTAGCAAACTCAGTAGACAGTCAAATCATGTATATCAATGCATCTGATGAAAACTCAGTAGACATTGTTCGAGATAAAATAAAAAGATTTGCCAGTAGCGTCGGATTCAATCGTTGGAAAATTATTATATTAGATGAGTTTGACTACATGACTCCGAATGCAATGGCAACATTGCGTAACTTGATGGAGACATACAGCAAATCAGCCAGATTCATATTGACTTGCAACTATATAGAAAAGGTTATTGATCCAATTCAAAGCAGATGCCAGGTATTCTCAATAACACCACCAAATAAAACGGATGTTGCTAAACGATTAGTAACAGTGTTAGAACAAAAAGGTATTGAGTATGATATCAAAGATGTGGCATCTATTATCAATGCATCATATCCAGATGTTCGACGAGCAATTAACTCTGCACAAAGTCATGTAGTTAAAGGAAAACTGGTATTGGATAAAAGCAGTATAGTTCAAGCAAACTACATGACCGAAATATTAGAGATACTGAAAAATCTGCAAGATAAAAAGTCAGCATTCACAAAGATACGGCAAATTATTGCAGATAGCAAAGTTAAAGATTTCACTGCACTATTCACATTCTTGTATGATAACCTAGATGAGTTTGCTACAGGTCATATTGGTCCAGTTATTTTAATTATTGCAGAATCGCAATACACTGATGTAACGGTTGTCGATAAAGAAATCAACGCAATGTCAATGTTTGTTAAATTAATAAATGAATTGTAATTATGGGGAAAGAAATCAAAATGAATGTTAAACCAGAAGACTTAAAAACGATAACATGCACAGAATGTGGTAGTATCTATTTTCGTCAAGTTCTAGTTATTAATAAAATATCTAAATTTATTACTGGCGATACCAAAGATCAACTGATGCCAGTACCATCATTTCGTTGTGATGATTGTGGACATGTTCCAGAAGAGTTCCGACCAGTAAAACCAAAATCAGAGTAATGGCGATATATCGAGACACCGTAGGCATCGTGTTTAAAACTAGTAACCGTAGCAATGCACGAACCAAAATAAAAATATTAAAAAACAAGACTCCGGATGAAATTGTAGGTAAAAAGAAAATACCTGGAATACCTGATAATGCGGTAATACTAGAAGTCGGATTTGGAGAAACACTAGTACAATCATACATAAAAAAATACAAATTATAATGGCAGAAAAGAAACCAGCAACAATTTTTGAATTTATTGACGGTGTTACTCACAAAAAGAAAGAATGGAACTCTTGGTCTGAATCTGATCAGAAAAGATTTTCTCCGTTCATTGTGAATCGTTGGCTGTCTATGAGAATGGAATTCACTGAACTAGTTAATGTGTTGCAACGATACACAATAGGTCAGATTCGTCCCTCAGAAACATATCGTTTATATCATGATTTCCTGCCAGCATCCAAGGGTTTTGCTAAATACATAAAAGGCAAAAAAGAAGATAAATACACAAAAGAACTGGTAGCACAAGTAGCTGAACATTATCATGTATCAAAGCAAGAAGCGGTAGAATATATTGATTTAATGGATCTGCATAGCTGCGATGCATTAATATCAAAATACGGATATACCGACAAAGAAAAGAAAACTATATTGAAAGGTAAAAAATGACTGTTAACACACAATCACATTATAAAGGTAAAGATAGTCTGTATAAATTTGCAGAAGAGTGGCAGCTTAATTCATATGAATTTGATATCGTGAAACGAATAGTTAGATGTCGCCACAAAGGTAACTTTACAGAAGATTTAAAAAAGACACGGGATTTAATCAATATATACTTAGCAGAACAACAAGATGTATATGAAACGGTAACAATTCCAGAAAATCTATTGGAATTACAAAAATAATTTCTTATATTAAAGAAAAGAAATTATGGCAAATCACGTATATACATCTTTTAATATCACGGCATCTGCAGAAGTACTACAAGACTTTATTGACAAAGTTATAACAGATAAAGCCAAAGCAAAAACGTGGCCGGATCATTATTCTATTATGACTGATAATCTATTCGCTCTACTGTATGCAGATTACAAAGAAGATGCTACCAGAGATTGGATGATTGATAATATTGGAGCAAAATGGTGTTGGATACATGATTGGTATGCTGACAACGAATATATCCAATTTACCATGCAATCTGCTTGGTCTCCACCGGAAATATTCTTCAATAAACTTTCTGAGTATTTAATGAATACCGAAGAGGAATTTGAACTTGAGGTTCGCAGCGAAGATGAATACCATATACACGTGTCAGGAGGATTTGCAAATCAAATTGGATATGAATTTATATGTATAGATCAAGGATATCCAGATGCTCCAAATGAAGACGATTTCGATGATGCAGATTCATATGAAGAGGCAGAACAAATTTATCTTGATGCAATTGCAGATACAATACAAGATTTAATAGATGAATGCAAATATTGTTTAAAAACTGAATCATGAAAAGTGGATACTTAAACCCTATATACAAATTATCAACTATCGATCCAGAAACGGTACCCAGAAAGATATCGTATTCACAATGGGCTATGTATGAACGGTGTCCGAAATCATATGAGTTGAGTTATATCAAAAAGTTAGCTCCATTTACATTTAGCATCGAAACATGTTTTGGAACGGCGTTTCATGAAACTCTGCAAGACTATTTAACCACAATGTATACTAAATCAGTTAAAGCTGCGGATAATATGAATCTGCCAGAGTTATTGTTGTCTAATATGCATAAAGAATACAAATCATGTTTAGAATCAGGAAATGGAGAACATTTTTCTACTCCAGCTGAATTATCAGAATACCATCAAGACGGTGCTTCTATACTAGATTGGTTCAAAAAGCGAAGAGGTCAATACTTTTCAAGCAAAGGTATAGAACTAATAGGAATTGAGTTGCAGTTATGCACTCCCGCATCAGCAGTTAATAAATCAGTGTACTGGTACGGATTTGTCGATGTAGTAATTCGAGACACCCGAGACAATACCATAAAAATTATTGATATTAAAACCTCTCGTATGGGTTGGAATAAATATCAAAAAGCAGACAAACTAAAAGCAGCTCAACTAGTTGCATACAAGAATTATTATTCACAGCAATACGGTGTTCCTCGAGACAATATAGAAGTAGAATTTTTTGTGGTTAAACGCAAGATGCAAGAAGATTCAATGTTTCCTCAGAAACGAATACAAGAAATAAGACCAGCATCCGGTACGGTTACACAGAAAAAAATACAAAAACAAATAGATAAATTTATTGAAACGGTGTTTGATGCCGAAGGTAATCGACGAGAAGATATACCATACCTAGCAATTGCAGGAAAAGGTGCCAAACATTGCAAATGGTGTCCATTCAAAGAAGATTATGAAAACTGCCCCAAAGAAAACAGAATACGAGAATAAGTATAGACATAAACATTGTTATGTATACATGTTCCTGCAAAAGCACCGATACAGTTGTCAGCATGAACAAGTTTCATATAAACTATTAACTGATATCACAGGACATAAAGATCCGCAGAACAGAAAATGGTTAGAACAAGGTTTGAGAATGTCATTAGGATATATGCCTAAATCAGTAAAATATCAATACGATAAATATCAATGAAAATAGCAGTTATTGGAAACACCGGCTGGCAAAACAAAAGAAAGGTTCGAGATGTATTGTTTGAATTAAAACAGCGTTTCGGACCTGAACTTGTGATTATAGGAGCTGGAGGTAATGAAGGTGCAAATTATATGGTACGTAAATTTGCATTAGAGTTTGAAATGAACTATCAAGAATACAATCCGTCGTTTAGTGGATACAACATGTACTCGGCACTACCAGAATCATATTACGGAAAGAAATATCATTTCAGTCAATTGCACCACAGAATGAAAATGCTAGCAGAAAGCTGTGATTACTTGATGATATTGACAAATGAAACTAAATTAGACCCAGTACTCAAAACTGCGTATAACACAGCAAATAAATCTGAGAAAAAGGTTGTTATTTTAGGATAATATATTTATAATAAAGTTATAAAGGAAAAACATAATGGAGTTACAAAAAACAAACAAGAAAAAGATTTTATTGCTATCCGATGATTTCAGATTACCATCTGGAATTGGAACTATCAGCCGAGAAATCATAATGAACACGGTTAAGCATTATGATTGGGTGCAGTTAGGCGCAGCATTGGAACATCCAGAAAAAGGCAAAGGATTGGATCTATCAGCACAGGTTCGGCAAGAAACCGGAATTGAGGATGCTGTAGTAAAAATTATTCCGTGGTCAGGTTATGGAGATCGAAACATATTAATGTCATTGTTGAATGCAGAGAAGCCAGATGCTATCATGCATTTTACAGATCCGAGATATTGGACATGGTTGTATGCATTGGAACATGAAATTAAAAACACATACGGTATTCCTATTATTTATTATTCAATTTGGGATGATTTACCTTATCCAATGTGGAATGCTCCATTTTATGCAAGT
>Ga0208767_1000124_pt1 | contig 52813 bp, 79 predicted proteins | sample VirMetDEL_Mar_21_FD_184514 | JGI IMG/M metagenome (GOLD analysis project Ga0208767, IMG submission 184514) | Aqueous microbial communities from the Delaware River and Bay under freshwater to marine salinity gradient to study organic matter... | ecosystem: Environmental > Aquatic > Marine >...
CGAAACCTCTAAAAGATTTTTGTTCTTTAACTTCTTTTACAGTTCCATTTAGTATATCCTCTTCCTCTTCTATACGTTGAAGTATTTCAAACGCATCCATAATACATAGCTTTTTAGTAGCTGCTGCGTTTTTTAATCTATCAGCTGAAACATCTTCACCTGTATCTACTATAGGTTCTTTAGCAACCTTAATCAACTCATCAACTGCCTTTCGCCCAGCTTGGATTATATTCTTTCTCGTCTCCTTTGTTTTCATGAGTTATAGCTATATCATTTGATTTCATACAATACAAACGCTCATCACCTATTATAAACTCAAACTCAGAGCTTGGTGTAAACGTTACAAGTGTTCCAGGTGTTATTCCTATGGCTTCTAAGGAACTATTAGTATATTTTATTATACCAACATTAGGTTGTTCTTTTATAACGTCTAGATTATCGTTATTTAAAACAGGTTTAACAAAGCAATAGTTTAAATGGCATTTGTCATTGTGCATATAAATTTGATCTATTGAAGCAAAATATAAATCATCTTTAAAATAAGATGAGCTGTTTCTTTCATTGCCTTTTTGATCATACCATCTTCTAAATAAATTGTGATGTACGTAAACTTTATCACCTGGTTTTATTTGCGAGTCGAAAGCAGCTGGCACCGAAACAACAACTGCTTCTTTACTCACGAATCGGTGGTTCTCTATTGTGGTATTAATGATAAGCGTTTTGTCACCTATCTTTCTTATATTGTCATACCTAGCTTTGTAAGGTTTAACAATAAAGTTGTATAAACTTTTCATTAATATTTTAAATCGTACTCTACTGATATTGCCATATTGTTGTTAAACTTTTTCCAAGGCAACACTTCATTATTTTTAATTATATAAATATTGTACGATTGATCTGTGTCTTCAAATAAAATATCACTAATAGTATGTCCACCGTACACTTCTTGTCCTGTTGAATAATGCATTGCATCGTTTTTGTAATCAGAACCTATACTAATCTTCCTTATTATCTTCGACATCTTTATGCATTTTCCACTCTCCAGTAGTAAGATCAATATCTATATGCCCATACCTATCTTGCAACTCTTTCTTAGTGCTATTAATAATTTCATTTGTATCAGCTAAATCATGTAACAAAGCGTGCTTTCTTGATTCTTGGTAGCCTATTTCTACTAAGATACTGTTTACTTTATTTTGTTGATCTTGAATTAGCTTTAATTCGTCTGCAGTAATTTTACCAATTTGCCTGCCTTTTATATTACTCATTTTATTTAATTTAATTTTTAATATATGCCCATGAAGAATCTAAGAATACTAATACTTCTTGTGGGTTAAACTTTTCGTCAACTACTTTTTTGACATCTGACCAACTATAATCATGGCCAGCAATTATGCCTTTGTATTTTAATTTTGGTAGGCATAATTCAATATCTTTTTTTACATCTTCATACTTGTGACTTGCATCTATGTATATAAAATCAAATTCGCCGTTAGGGAACTTAGGCACTTCATCATAACTATAACCTTGATGATGATATATATTGTCAAAGTATCTTGTGTTTTTATTATACTCTGATTTAACTTTTGACCACGTATAACCAAACTCTTTATTAAACTCTTCAGTGCCTTTAAATGGATCTACACTATGTATTTCACTAAATACACCACTAGAAGCTATCATTTGAGTTGACTCACCCATATAGCTACCTATTTCTAAAGCTTTACCATAATCAGGTAAGTTATCGCAAACATAATTTAATAAAAATGCAAAGCCAAAAAAATGATTATTTTTAGCTCCTCCACTCAATCTCCAAGGAACATGAGTGTTAAATCTTTGGGTTATCATTAATAATACGCTATTATATCTGCAGCAGTAGTTCCACTAGTACCGTCTTTACCGTATATCTTTTTAACAAGTATAGGCATAAAAGTACCAGCAGGTACGCCTACAAATTTAACAGCAGCGCTATCCCCTTCTAGTAGTACTTTAACATTGCCAGTACTGCCTACATATAAGCAAGCTCCTCTTTTTAACACAGCAACTTCATCAGCTGCAGGTGCAGGTAGCACATCTTGAGCTACGTCGTTTTTACCAGTTCCACTCGCTATTGTTATAGTATTAGCAGAGTGTGCAAATCGTCTTGGCTCAGCTGCCATGTTACCTTCTAATCCAGCAATATCTATTTCTATTGATCCAGCCATTTTTATTTATTTATTTTTGTTATTTTTTCAGCACCACGACTTCCGAAGTATGCTACATAAACTGTTACCAGTAATGTTTTTAATAAGTTTATCCAAGCATCATCAACTTGAAATTGTAAGTGAAAAGAATCTACAGCCATCATAAATACTGCAGATGATGTTAAAAATATAAGAGCTAATGGCCTAGTGTTTTTACTAAGCCAAGAGTCTGACTTCATATCAGCTCTCCATCTACTTGAAACCTCTTTTAACTCTTGCATATCTTGCTCTATAAGTTTCATAGCCTGCTCTTTATCAGCTGGCTTAATCTTACTATCACTTGTTATAATATTTTTTACCACACCAAGCGTTCCTTGATTAGGTAGTACGTCTCCTAAAGCTTGCAATACTTTAGGAGCTTTACTAGAAAGAAAAGCGCCTATTTTAGTTTCTTTAAATGATTTCTTTTCCATTATTTATTTTTTCTTCTAGCTTTGTTCATTCTTTTTTGAGCGCTAGATTTACCTCTTTTATATTTTCTACCAGCTTTTCCCAATGCAGCAGCATCTTTAATTGCTTTTACTGGAGCAAAAACTTTTTTATTTCTATTTTTCTTTTCTGTTTTAGATACTTTTTCACCTGATTTACTAGAAACTCCTCCACTTTTTGTTTTAAGCCCAAAAATGCCAGACCTACCTGAGTTAGTACAAGTTACTTCTGCTTTTCCTTTTTTTGTTTTCTTTAATTTACAACTAGGATCTTTATCTTTAAATAGTTTAAATCTTTTCTTATCTTCGTCGGTTAAGTCGTTAGTTGTAATTTCAATTGTTGGAGTGTCTGTTGGAGGATCTGGTGGAGTGTCTGGTGGAGTGTCTGGTGGAGTGTCTGGTGGAGTGTCTGGTGGAGTGTCTTTAAACCTTTCTTGTTCTTCATTAACTTCCACTGTTTCACTTTCAGGTGGAACAAACTTACCTTCAAATCTAGCCTTTAAACCAGCTACTGTACCGTGACCTGGTCCTCCGCCTGGGGGTCTGGCTAAGTCTTCATAAGTAGCACCTTGTTCAAGCATTTTAATTATAGACTGTTCCCATTTATCTCCTGCTACTCCTCCGCTAACTGCGCCTCTAACTCTAAATTGAGGTTTTGAATCACTTTTGCTTTCACCTTTTCTATATCTAACTTCTCTTTTAGGATCATTAGGATCTGGTTGCCATGGTCCCCATTCTCCCATTTTAACACCTTGAGAAGTATCATTACCACTTACGTCAGTATCTTTTTTTACTTTAGGATCGTCACCTTCTGCAGTTGTTAAATTAAAACCTTTTCCAAATTTCTTAACCATAGCTGAACCAAAATTTTCAGACATAGAAACAGTCTCATCATCTTGCTTTCTCATTGGCTTACCTATTTCTCTAAATGCAAAAGCAAAATTACCAGATTTAACGTCACTAGATCTATTAAGTTTATCTTTTTTTGGTCTCATATCTACCTTAGCCATACTTTCGCCCGCTTTGTAAGCTGGAGCTTCCCAAGGTAAATTTCTATTGCTTTCGTCAAACTCAGATCTAGGTGTTCTTTTCATACCTTTACCATCCATGTTGTGATATACAGCTTTATCATCATAAGCTAATTTACCATCCATCATTGCTCTTAAATGATTATCTTCGTGAGATTCAGCTACTTTTCTAAGCTTAGAGTTTCTAGGTATATTTTTGTTAACAATCATGTTACCATTATCATTAGCTCTAGCTACTAAACCACTACCATCTGGAATATTATCAGGTGTAAATGGAACTTCATATCTCGCTACAGGATCTATTTTTATTGGTTGTTTTAATTTAAAAGCCATATCTTATATTATTTTAGGAACTTTAATTCCGTTAAGTAATTCTTTACGGCCTTTACAACCGCAACCTCCTGGTATTTTATCCGCTAATTTTTTAATGCCCGTAGCTTTAGTAAACTTCTCTACTATATCTCCTAGTCCAACTGTTTGCATAATTACCATTTTACTTTGTCAGCCCAATAGGCAGCTGACATTTTACCTTTAGCTATATTTTTAGCATGTCTTGCTTTAAAGCTTTTTCTTTTTGATTTCATTTTAGCTGACTCACCTTTTTTAGGTTTACCAGCAGTTCCAGATACAGAGTTAACTTTTTTACCCTGTTGTCCAAATCTAATAATTTTTTCTTTACCTCCCTCACAAGCTTTTACTATATGAGACTTAGTTCTATGAGTAGGTGTTCTACGCGGTTTGTTGCATGCTAAAGTTTTTTTATCAACCTTGCTTGACATAGCTGGTGCTTTTTCACCTTTTTCATTTCTACTAGCCCACACTGCTTTTCTTTGCGCTGCACTTTTAAAACCCATATTACAATTTTCTACCTTTTTTATCTACTTTAACTTCCTTAACTATAACCCTAGTACTAGGCTTTTTGTTTTGTAATTCTTCTAACTGCCTATTAAGTTCGTCTAACTTACCATCAGCCTCTGTACCATCTTTAATCATACTAGCAGTTATATTAACTTCTTCTTTTAATATATCTTGTGTTTGCTCTAGCATTTCTACTTGGTCTTTTAACTGTATAATCATTTTTTCATTCCACTCTTCTTTTAACTCATACTCTAAACGAGTGACTTCTATAGGTGGTAGTTTTTTAGCTTCTTCAATATCTGCTTGCAATGTGTAATACATACCCACAAAAGAGGCTGTAACCATTATTATTGCTACTACAGTTTTTAAGTCAAGTTGTATGTTGGTGTTTTCAGAGATCTTTGTACTCATTAGTTGCGTCAAATGATGGGCATGCTTTGTTGGCAAACTCATTGTGTGAATAAATAGCAGCGTCCGGATACATAGCTTTTAATGTTTTAAGCACATGTAACAGACCTTCTTTTTGTTCTGGTGTTCTAGTATCTTTCGGGGTCTTACCGTCTTCCTCAACGCCACCACAATAGCATATACCGATAGAATTACGATTATGCCCTGAACAATGAGCCCCGATTTTAGCTATATCTCTACCTTTCTGTATATCTCCATTTATATCAATGTAGAAATGATAGCCTATGTCTGACCAGCCTCTACCTTCAACATGCCATTTTCTTATAGTGTCTACACTTATATCTTGGCCTTCTCTTGTAGCTGAGCAGTGAATAATAATTTCTTTTATTAATCTCATTTTTTATTTTTTAAAAGATACCACTTGTGAGCAGTATACCCTAAAGTTGTTAATAACAATAGTATAGATAACACGGGTTCTAGCCAACCTAGACTAACAACCGTAGCTGATGTTATATTTAAACAATACAGCTTTAAATCATCTAATGTATTCATCTTTGAGCTAATAAAGCAGGATTACCTTTATACTTTATATTATCAATTTTTCTTAGTGTAGGTATAACAGTCATATTATTTGACACCATATTTCTAGTTCCTACAATAGGCTTACACTGGTTTTTTAACTTAACCCCAGCTGGTTTTTGTTTTTGTCCGTAACTTGGCATAGCTTTATTTTTAATTATTTATAATGTTGTATTATTATAATCACGTAAAATTACAAAAGATTTACACGTTATCGTATTTTCTCTTTTTCTTTACGTCATATTTAATATCACCAGCTAGTTTAGAAATATGTTTTTCATCAGCTGTCATTTGTTTGTTACTACCACCGTGCTTGTTGTCGTAGTTAATATCTCTTTTTAAATAACTAATATGAGCAGCATCATCTTTCATTGCAGAATTAACATTGCTTTTAGTTATTTTAGTATGTGCATGATTAAATCTATTTTTCATAGATAATGGAGAATCACTAGAGTTTTGTATATACTCTATTTTTTCTGCAGGCTTTGACATACTAAATTTAGCAGGTGCTTTACCTTTTAATTCTTTTTTATGAGCTTGAGTAGCTTTAAAGTTGTGAATTTTTGATTTTACTTTATGCTTTATTGCTTGGTTTCTTGCTTTTTTTGCATCTTGTTTATGTTGTTTTGCACTTGCTTTACTCTGTATTTTATTAATTTTTCTCTCTTTTCTTGCTACTCGACTTGCTGCATCGTAATCAATCAAAGCTGGTGCTTCATACATAGCAGTACCTTCTGCTTCTTTTGCTTCAATAGCAGCTTTTAAATTTGGATTTAGGTTGTCTTCCTGTCTTTCTGTTAAGTTTAAACCATCATACATATTCATAGACATTCTACCTAACTTAGGCGTCTCTTGACTACCAGGTCCACTGTACATACCCATGGCATCTACAGCATCTTGACTAGCGTCTGATACTGCATCTCCTACTTTCATCATTGAGTCTGTTTGCTCATCTAACTTTTCGTCTATTCTCATAGGATTATCATAAGCTGCAAAACTTCCTTGTTGGTTAGGAAACGTAGGCGCTACAGGCGTAGTAGTAGCACCAGGCTGTTCAAATTTTTGACCTGGATCCATCGCCATTTTACCAAACATTTGTTCTCTACTAAATTGATTAGCAGAAATTTTATCCATAGGTTGGTTAACATTAGGGTTATTAACTAGAGTTTTTTCTGGAACACCAGCTCTATTAACAGTTGGAGGCTGTGTACCTTCAGCTTTCATCATTTTTTCTTTCTGTATTTCTACAGGATCTTTCTGTAGCATTGGAAATGAGTGTCCTTTATTTCCAACCATTGCGTATCCTTTTTTTTCCATAAGCGTTTTTTGATCATCATCTATACTATTAAGTCTAGTATTATCTTCTTCAATAGAGTTTATTGTTATAGGTCCATCAGCACCTGCAAATTCTAAACTATTAATAGTAGGTTTTTCTTTTAATTCAGCCATAGCTATCTTGTTTTATCTTTATTTACGAAAGCTATAGCTCTAGCTGTAACCTTCCATGAGTATTTATTATTACTTTCTAATAACTTAGTGGGCATATCTTCTTCACCAAGTATGATTCGGTACATACGACTGATTAGCTGTTTGCACTTGTACGAAACTTTATATATATGATATTTTTGGGTAGTGCGATTTCTTTCTCTCCACACAACTATCCACCCTTGTTTCAATAGTCTGTTCCAGCGCCTGTTGTCCCAGCTATATGAGTACGTACCTTTTTTAAAATCATCTTTAGTGAAATGTTCTATAGCATCTAAGTATATCAACAGTTCTAGATCTGCATCGTTCAAACCACTTGTCTTACACGCCCACTTTCTAATAATTCTATAATGTTTAAGTAAATTTAATTCTTTTAAATCTTTAGAAGATAGTCTTCTCATCTATTTTCTTCCTTTTCTTTTAGCTTTTCTATTTGCTTTTTTATTAGCTTTTTTAGTTTGTCTATTTGCTTTTTTAGTAGCTTTAGCTGCTTGTTTATTTGCTTTCTTTGTTGCTTTAGCAGTTTGCTTAGCTGTTTTCTTAGTATTTTTAGCAGCTGCTTTTTGTAGCTTTTTGTTTGCCTTATCTGTTTTACCTTTAGCAGCTAACTTAGTAGCTTTTTTATTTGCCTTAACAGTTCGCTTAGTTGCCTTAGCTTGTTGCTTATTATCTTTCTTATTTGCTTTAGCAGTTTTTCTAGCATCTTTCTTAGCTGATTTTTTATCTTGCCTAGCATCTTTTTTAGCAGCACGCTTCTCTGAACCTTTTAATTGTTTAGCAGCTTTTTTAGCATCTTTAAAAGTTTCCTTAGCTGCTTTCTTAGCATCTTTCTTAGCATCTTTTATTTCCTTCTTGTTTTCTCTCTTTTCTTTTCTAACATCTTTCTTACTACCAGCATCACCGTAGTCATCACTATATGTTTGATCTTTACCACCTTTAGTTTTAGTTGGATCAGCATCACCACCTGTAGCAGCGGCAGCTGCAGCTTTTTCTTTTTCTGTCGCAGCAGCTTTATCAGCTTCTTCAGCAGCTTTTTTAGCAGCCTCTTGTTCTTCCGCTAGTTTTTTCCTTTGGAAGAACGCTCCAACTTCTTCTCTTGAGTAATCAGTATCCGTAGGTATTTCATCTTTAGGTGATTGTGAGTCAGCATCCATTTCTGCTTTAGCAGCGGCAGCATCACTAGTAGGCAGCTCTTCATCCTGCTCTCCAGCTACAACCACGCTTAATGGTGATTTCATAGCTAGGCTGGTTTGAAACCTGCTAGCAAATGAACCGCCTTTATATTTACCTTTACGTCCTGTTTTTAAACTCATATCTATAGTATTACTACAACATCAAATTCTTTTATAACTTTGTATTGTTTTTCTTTAATTTGTATTCCAAAACCAGCATTACGATCATAACATACATTATCATCTTTTTTAATAAACTTAACATCTGTTCCTGGATTTATTACTTTTGCTTTCCTATATCGTATATCTTCTCTTTGTTTATCAGACAATATTAAGCCGCCTTCAGTCTTGATATTACTTTCTTCTATAGGTTCTATTATAATATATTTACCTATCGCTTTCATGTCTAATATTGTTAATTACACAATCAGTTGATAATATAGTGGTTGCTACTGAAGCCGCATTTCTTAATGCACTCTTAGTAACTAATAAAGGATCTATAATTCCGGCTTTAACCATATCTACCGTATTTCCTGTAACCACGTCTAATCCTCTACCGTCTTCGTCTGGGTCAACATATTCTGTTATGCCAGCGTTACGCAATATTGTTTCATAAGGTTTGCGTATAGCACAATATAATACTTCTTCACCAATACATGTTGGTTTTAAATTTTGTGAAGCATTTAATAAAGCGATACCACCACCTGGGACGATACCATCTTTTATTGCGGCTTTAGTGGCGCAGATAGCATCTTCTACTCTATCTTTTACTTCTTTTAGTTCTATGTCTGAACTAGCGCCTACTTTTACTGTAGCAACTTTAGCTTTTAATCTAGCTAATCTTTTTTCTAACTGTATTATTTTGCCAGGTTTTTTTGTATCTCTTAGTTCTTTTTCTATCAACTCAACCATTTCATTTACACTATCATTAGTGTTAACTTTAAATATAGTTTCATGTTGACTAGTTATAGAGCTATTACACCTACCTAAATGTTCAGGTTGTATAATATCCATATCATCACCAAGATCTTCGTTAATAAGTGTAGCACCAGTTAATAAACATAAGTCACTTAATGTTTCTTGTTTGTTAACACCATATGTTGGTGCGTTTATTATATTAACTTTTATATTACCTTTAACTTTGTTCATAGCTAAAGCATTCATAACTTGTTTATCTACGTCTGCTATAACTAATAAACTCTCGTTGTTTTTAATAACATACTCTAATACAGGTTGTATTTTCCTTATGTTTTCTATATGAGACTCAACAACTAATACTAATGGATTATTTAACTCAGCAACGTTTCTACTTTTATCAGTTACAAAGTTATTGCTTAATAAACCTTTTTCGTATTGAACACCATCTATTAAAGCTACTGACGTTTCATTTTGATCATTAATCTCCATTATTACAACGCCTGTTTCATCCACCATTTTAAAAGCTTCACCTATGACAGATCCAAGCTTAGTATCGTTGTTTGAAGATATAGTAGCTACTTGGTTTATTTTTTTACCACTAATCTTCTTAGACTTTTTGTTTAAATACTTTATCACTTTGTCTACTCCAGAATTTATACCTTCTTTCATAGCTCTTACATCATCTAGCAAACTATGATCATTTGCTTCTTTTAATATAGCTTGAGCTAATATAGTAGCAGTGGTAGTTCCATCTCCTGCTTCTTTAACAGTTCTTTGTGCAGCTTGCTTTATTAATGTTGCACCTATATTTTCTAGTGGATCTCTAAGTGTTATACTATTTGCAACACTTACACCATCTTTAGTTATTTGTGGTTGACCGTTACTATCTTCTATAATAACACATTTACCACTTGCGCCTAGCGTAGAGCCTACTGCGTTAGTAAGCTTTTCAACGCCAGTTAACACTTGGCTTCTAGCTTGTTCACCAAAAGCCAAGTCTTTAACTAACTTTATTTCTTCCATTATATTTAATTAAATTATATTTATATGAATACTTTACTTAAAGGTTTTAACTACTTTTGGTCCTTTAGTAAACTCTAGTTTTCTTAGATAATGTTCTATTGAAGCATCTATAGCTTTTTCAGCGCCATCGATTGTTTCTCTTCTAGTTACATCTATCCAATCATCAGAATCTATGGATTTGTATTCGGTTTGTAAAAATCCATTAGGTAGTTGAACAATTCTCCAATTTGATTTTTTGGTAATATGTTCCCATAACTTAATGGTTTCTTCATTTGGTTGTGGTGCACTAGACCACGTGTTAGTGCGGGTATATAAAAACGTCATTGTATTTGGTTTTAAATTAAACGTTGGTTATTATATACTATCACTTGATAGTTCGGTTATTACCACGATTCCTACGCTCAGGTGGTAATTTATCTTCAGGAACCCAACTGAACAGTCTAGTATCAGCTATATCATGTAATAAAACTGTTTTATCTGTTACTTCCCAGTTGTAAAAATATTCATAGCCAAATAGCGCTATGTCTGGTTCCATGGTTTCTATTATCTTATTGTTAAACAAATGTCCTCCATTTGCAAAGTTTAAATCTTCGTATGTGCTTAAACAATCATCTATAACTCTACTATTTACTGTTGCTCCATATATAGCGCAGTCTATTAATGTATGATGATTTTGAGTTCTTTTCATACCGGCAAAGAAACAATGTTGATCAGTTAGCTTATCAAATATAAAGCTAAAAGGTTTTATAGGTTTACAATCAACATCTAGGTATATACCTCCGTATTTCTTTAAAAGCAGTAGCCTTATTCTATCACAAATAAAAGCTATAGGTATACCTGAATTTAACTCTAAGTAAGAATATAAATACTTATCATCGTTAAATTGTTTTAATACTTCATTGCCCCAAAGTTTATATTCAAACTCTGGGTTCATGTCTTTCATTTCTTCGCAGAACTCTACACAATGCTTAGGCATAGGATCTGGACCTATCCAAAGCTGGTGAATTATTTTAGGTATCATCCTCCCCAGTTAGCTCCTTCACCTGACCCACTGCCAGATCCTGAATCTAATCCTTTACTTGGATCATGTAAATCTACCTCTGGGTGATCATGCACGTTGTTTGCTTTAATAGCTCCATCACTAACGTCTACACTAACATCACCATACTTTTTTTCAAGAAACTTTTTTAAGTTAGCTTCTTCCTCAAACATTTTTAATAGTATTTGCTTTTGTTTTTCGTAAGCTACAGTTACCGCAGCCATTGTTTGAGTAGTTTCTCTTAATCTATTTTGAAGTACTTTTACTTTTTCTAAATCTTGTTTTTCTAAAAATCTTTGTTTATCTCTATATTTCATATTATTAAATTTAATTGTTAAGTGGCCCAGCTAGTAACTATGCCATTACTTAAGGTCACAGCTTTTTGTACAAAACTTCCAGAACTCGAGCCCGGTGCATAATAAAATTTAGTTCCGCTTATGCCACCACTAAGTCCAACATCACCAGCGCTAAGTCCTTCAACGCTTGCTTCATTAAAGTCTACATCACCTGTAGCAACAAGAGTACCTGTTGCTGAGACGGTGTCAGCTGATAACGTATTGGAAACAGTTACACTCGAACTGAATGTACTGTTCCCTGTTACGTTTATAGCATCTTTAAATATTATTGCCATTTAATTTGATTATCCTATTTTTGTTATTAAAGCTCTTATAGCTCCTGCACTAATACTACTTGCTGTTGTAACTGTTACTGCAGCTGTACTAGTTCTATCTACTTTAGCAAATACTGTTTCTAGTGAAGTAGTATCTACTATTTCAACCATTACATCGCTAGTGCCTAGGTTATGAGTAAACACGTGAGATGTACCAGAGCCTGAGTTATTACCAGCAAATTCTCTTGCTGTTATTCTAGCATCTACTTCTGTATCAAAATCTGTAACAGCCGTATGTGGTATTGCTATTGCTTGATTAACTGCAGCAGTTACTTGACCTTTAGCGTTTACTGCAACTTTTGATACTTGAGTAGCACTTCCGTAAGTGGCTGCTGTTACGCCTGAATCTTTAAGTGTAACTTCACCTGCTGCACTAACATCAAAGCTAGCAACTGTAAAACTTGCAATACCAGGTGTTATGTTTGTAGCTAAACCTATGTTATTTTGAACAGTTACCCAGTGTGCTAAAGTAGTTGGTGCGTCTTGCTGTGCTATTAAGAAATCACCTACTTCAACAGTTTCAGTAAAGAAACTACCAGCGTTTGTTACAACATATGCCCAACCTTTTTTAATACTTGATGATGGGCTTGAGTCAAGATCTGGTGTATTAGTAGCAGCGTTATAACCACCTTGGAATACTAAGTTACCAACTATATTTGTATCAACATAGTTTTTAGTAGCAGCATCTTGAGCAGCAGTTGGATCTACAACATTTGTAATCTTGTTAGTATTCATACTAAGATTAGCAGTTGGACTACCAAATCTAGTTATTGGAAAAGCACTTACACTCCATTTTTGTGCAACAGCAGAAGCACCTCCAGTATTCGTTGTGTTTGTAGCTAAAAACCAACCACTACCAGTCCAAGTACTACCAGTACTAGCTGCAGTTATAATATTAGCTGACCCAGATCCACCTTGTGAGGAACCTGCAGTATACTTAGCGCCTACTAAATAAGTTCTTGCAGATTGTCTTGTAAAATCTATACTTTCACCAGATGATGTAACATTGCTAAGACTTACATTTTGACCATTAGTCACTGTATCCGAGACTGCATTAACTACTATATTCCAAGATGTCATACCACCAGCAGTACCACTAGCAGCAGATGTAATTCTACCTTGAGCATCTACCGTAATATTTGCTAATGTATATGAACCAGCTGTTACCGATGTATTATCTAGTGTGACACTTAACTTTTTAGATGTTGCGGATGAACTACTAGTACCTGTAGTTATTCCAGTTCCACCTTGGAATAGCACTTGTGCTCCTTCAATAATATCTTGAGTAGAAGCATTGTCGCCATTTAAAATCCATTTTGTATAACTACCAGTTGATGGATCTACCCATGCTGAACCGTTGTAGTATTTAAATACGTTTGATGTCGAGTTATATATAATATCTCCTGCATTTGCAGATCCTGGATCTGATGCTAACACCTCTAATCTTGCGTCGATTAATTGATTACCATTTAAATCAATTGAATCTAAAAAATTTATTGCCATTGTTTTAGTTTAAATAAGCTTTACCTGAGAAAGGTGCGCTAAATGTTATTGTTAGTGAGTTTTCGTTAAAGTATTCTGTGTCTCCGTACATTAGTTGATCAGCTGTATCTACTACAGATACTGATGGAAACTTTCCTAAATTATGTGTTATGTTCCATGTTGCTGATGGTATACCTTGAGTGAAGACAAAGTTAGCATCGTCGTTTAAAGATGCTATTGTAATTTCGTTTGAGGCAGGTTGAGTTAGTGTTATTCCTGTTCCGCCTTTTAATTTTACTGTGGTTTTAGCTCCGTCGCTATCGGTTAAGTCGATGTCAGCAGTATTAGTTTTCGTGCTTACCGTTGAGGTTAGGGTATAGGTCGTGTTAACCAAGGTTTTTAAGTCGGTTAACTTAACTTGCTTAGTCCTTTTGCTATCTGCCATGTCGGAGACGATCATGCGATCCTCTCCGTTTGGCAAATTCTTCAATGGATAAGAGTATATGACAGCCACAAATTATTTTTTATACTTAGCTGTTCCGTTTCTAGTAGCTCCATGCTTTAATACAGTATTGGCTGACGTTTTGTGCATACCCATACCTTTTCCAGCTAAACCAGCTTTAGCATATCCAGACATTTTCATACCTGAATTATGTCCATAAGAAATTTTACTTCCTTTTCCATACATACCTGGTGCATTATGCTTCATACCATGCATGCTTGGAGCTTTCCCATCATACATTGCTGTAGATTTAAATGCTGCTGTAGCTGCTGCTGCTTTTCTTTTTACTTTTTTAGCGCCTGCTTTAGCGTTCATTGCAGTTTCTTCTACTTTAGATTTTACTTTTCTAGCTGCTTGTCCAACATCTTGTTTAGCTTTAGTTACTGTATTCTTAACTTTGCCTTTTAAATTTTTAGCTTTGTCCTTAAGTTTGCTAGCTCTGCCTTTAATTGTCTTACCTGCAGCAACTTTCTCTCTTAATTTTTTAGCTTTCTCTCTTTTTTGAATAGCTTTACCGGTTTTTATCTCTGCTTTTCCTTCTACTTTCTTAGCTTTGCCCATTAATTTGGCTGCTTTCCCCATTTTTCCTTTTGCCATCTTTTTAGCAGCTCGTTCTTCTAAACGATCTGATCTCTTTTGTTTTCTTTCTGCTTTTTTATCAAGCTTTGCTGCTCTTTTTTCTTTTGCTTCTGCTCGTCCCTTCTTAGAAACTCGCTTAGCTACTTTCTTTGCCGCGATTGCTCCGGCTACTGGTGCTAATGCCATGTCTTTTATTTTATGTTTTGTTATATGTTCCCATCCATTGGGTATATATTAGTTATTCACAGATAAATTAGTAAATTTACATAGCTTGATAGTGACAATTGCCTGTTATTAGTACTTATTATAAGGCTAATGTCACTGTTTTTTTAAAAATATTAGAAATATAGAACTTATAGGCTGCACCACCACAATATAATTTTGTGTAAAATAAAAAATGAAATATATAATTGCGGGTCCCCATTGTGTATCATAATTATATTTTAATATATGATATTTATTTAATATATTATTGTGTGTCTGTAATTTAATTACGTACTTACAAACTTATTACGATGTGTGTTGGATAATAATAATGTAAATAAATTAATAACTTAATAAAATAAATATGAAAACTTTAACTAACAATATCGAATTAATTATCTTAACAGTATCACTTACTACAGTAGTAACATTGATAACTTATAATGTAATAGTGAATGGAATTATTAACTACATTTCTTTCAACGGAATTTAATTAATGTAAATTATTGAGAAGTCATGTGTAGTACTTCTTACAACTTTTAAACTAATAAACAAAACTACACCTTTTGCAAACTAAATACGATAGCAACTGGATAATATAAATGTAAACTAAATAAAATAAATAATATGAAAACTAATAACTTAACTACAAAAAGATTTGTAATCAGAAAATCATTACTCGGAACTAATTCAGTAATCACTTTCACTAACAAAAAAGGCTATAAATTCACTTATGATCATGATGAAATTTACTCAACATTTCAAGAAAAGTTTGAAAGTATGCCGTGTTTCCAACAGTATAAATCTTATACAAATAGTAATACTGTTCCAAAATTCTGCAGAGAATTAAGTGAAATCTTAGATCATCAAGTTTCTGAGTAATAAAATAAAGTCCAGTTAGTTCTACTCGTTTACTGGTAAATCAAATATGAATGAGTAATATAGCCGACGGGTATATAAATACTTGGGAAAGAGGTGAGGTTCGACTCCTCACTCGGTTACAAACTAAATACTATCCAAAGTGGATAATATAATAAACTAAATAAAATTAATAACTATGTATAATGTAAATAATCCTTCAAACTGGTCTTGGTCAAAAGCTTTTGACGAAATGGAAAAGACTGTAAATCAAGCTGAACTTACTCAGCAATGTATAAATCACGTTCTCAATTATCCCGGAGAAGCTAATGGTGTCTTCATGACATTAAGTAAATCTCAACAAGATGATGTGTATGAACTACTAAATCAAGTGCTATGAATAATCTAAATACTACAATAGACAAAATAGCAATGTCAGAATTTGACATGCACTATTATCAACTCGGTGACAATGAGAAACAATGGTGTCATGATGAAATGGTGAATAATCCAAAGTGGCTAAAGAAAGATTGGGAAGATCCATTATTTTGTGTAGCTGATAAGTGGAAAGCTGGTTTACCAATATATAAAACTTATAAATAAACAAATAAAAACAAATAATATGATAGATAACTATGAATTTGAAATATACTATGGTGACATTGAAGAACCACTATATTTAACTAATGATAAAAACTATATTTGCGATGAAATGAGAGATTTCATGGAAGAATTAGGAATAATAATGAATGAAGTAATATATAAAGTAGAAAAAATATGAATAAAATAATATTAACAATTGGAGTAGCAAGTTCTTTACTAGCTTCTCCTGCAAAAAAAGATGGTACAATAGTAAACTCAGTAGAAAGAAACAAATATCTACTAAGTGAAGCTATAAACAATATCCAAGATATGAAAGAGTGGATGCAGAGTGATGTAGACAAAGATAATATAATTACAGATTTAGGTGAATATTATATTGAATATCTTAATGAAACTGAAGATATGTTACTTGAGTTTTCTAATACAAAATAAATACGACAACTAATGGATAATAACAATATGAAATACATAAACACAGACAACTTAACAGCAATCAATTATGGTGACGGTGAAATCAAACTCATGATCTTCAACAAACATAAATCTCCTTATGGTTACTCACCTCGCGACTTAGTTGTCTCACTGTTCAGTGTTTCAATAAAAGAATTTACGTACAACTATGTACAGTCGGAAGTAGACAAAGTGTATTCTACTTTCAACTATGATGAAATACACGAACTAATAACTAAAATAAATAACAATGACTAAAACTCTTAAAAAAATAGCAATATACCTAACAGAGTGGCACATGTTAAAAATATATGCTACCGTAATGACTACAGCTTTCTTATGTATTTGGATTCCAACTATGTTTATAGCTATCAAAAATGTAATAATGCAAGTAATCTTACCACTATTTAAATAATATGAAACTAACTAACGAAGAAAAAGACGAAATTACTTGGAGAGTGGTTGACTCACTATATGAAAAACTAGCTAACGAGTTAGAATATGAACTTGAAGATCATAATAACTTTACAGAAACTAACGATGAATTTCTAGATTTATTCAATGAAATGACTATAAAAATAGTAAAATATATGAGAAGTGAACTGTTCTCTCCAGGAACAAGTGAAGACTTAGAACTTTATAAAAGATAAAATATGACAGAACAACAAGCAATTGAAGCAATCGCTAATGATATACAGGATGGTATCTACGGTTGGACACAGAAATGTGGAACAGAGTGGCAGAAGTGGACATATTCACTAATGCAAGCAACAAAAATATATAATGGTGAACTAATAATAGACTTAGAAAATGGAAGCAATTGATAGATCTCACGAGTGGGAAGGCGCGTTTGAAGACGCTAAAACTAAAAAAGCAGTAATGTTTCTAATGATAGAAGAAGTTACAACAAGCACTCCTAATGATCAAGAATTAGGCAAAAGAATAAGAAAAATAATAAATAACTACAAAAGAAATGAAGACAATTAAATTTTACCCAAGTAATAGATCAATAATAAGATTAGACGGCAAAATGTATAAAGGTTATACAATTGGAAATATACCTGATGATATTCAAGGATGGTTTAACTATAAAGGATTAACGTTTGTTACAAATTAAATACGATTACTATTGGATAATATATACATGAATACAACAACAATACAAACAAAAGCATGTAAATGTGGCAAAGAGCTACATCCAGTAAGAATTAAGTACGGTTATAACACTTGTGTTAGCTGTAGCAACGTAGAGCGTTATGGTTGCGCTCCAGTTATCAACCATAAAACTGGCAATAGTATACAAATACTTAGTCGTGAAGATGCTATTAAAATAGCAAAACTAACTAGACGTAAAGGTTATGGTACTATGCTAAGATAACGGGCATGAGTGTGATGCTGTAACTCGACCTAAAAACATACGAGCGTTAACTCGCGAAATAGTGCCTTACAATTTAAAATAAGGTCAGCTCATACTTAATCGGTATGGGCTTTTCGTGGTATGAGTAAACAACAACAAACAATTACCAAACAACTACAAAACTTGTACTCTTGGACACAATTCTATCAAGAAGTTGGTAATAAAGATCAAATAAGAAAGTGTCAAACTCAAATCGCCGAGTTAAAAAAGGCGTATAATCAATTAAAATCTAATAAAAATGGCAAAAAATAGAACGCTAAACGAAATTAGACAATCAAAAGAGTATCAAATAGCTAAACATAATGCAGATTTACAAGCAGAAGTAGCTAAAAATACTAATAAAAACCCTAATGTAACAACTTCTAATCCTTTTGAACACGAAGAAGTAGATAAAACTGTTGATCAAATTGTAGAAGACTTACAACCTGTAATATATGATACTATATTTGAACTAATTTGTAATGAAATGAGTACAAAATATGTATTTGACTCATCAGAATACTTAACTGAAGCAGGTTTAGAACTATTTGAAGACGAATGGTTCGAGTTTTATCATGAAAATCATGGTAAAATAATGCATAAACTAATGCTTTGCTACAAAACTTAAAATAATGAATAAATTTAACGGAATGGAGTCGAAACTTATAATCGACGCACTTGACTGCTACGTAACGCAGGTAGAAAAAGATATATTAGAATTAGAAAAAGATGGTAAAAGATCTATATTTGCACCAGGTTTTTATACTAATATATCAAAAGAGTTAAAAGACAAAGTAAGATCTATGACTAAAAAACAAATTACAAACTAAATACGAACACTAAAGGATAATATAAACATGTTATACGATAAATTAAAACCACATATCAAAGCCAAGATGAAAGAAAATGCTGAAGAGTATGAATCTGTAAATTGGCTACTTGATAAACTTAAAAACAAAGACCATTACTCTGACTTAACTATTGAGCAGATAAGATCTATTTGTACATTTGGCGATGTATGGTATTACGATCTTACGCAAAAAGAGTTAATATGGGGTGATTGGCTAATAAAACAATAAATATGAACGAAGAACAACTAGCTTTAGATACATTAAAAGCACTAGGTGCTAAAGATACATCAAGTCCATCTCAAATAAAAAGAGGTACAACTTGCTTTACATTACCGACAGGTGACTGCATATCTGAACATAAAACAGGTTATATTAGAAAAAATATACTAAACAAAAATGGTAGTATTTACACCTGTTATCAGCTAAATCCACAATATAAATCCTCTCACAAAGTTATTTCATGGAATGGAAAACTATATGAGTTCGATACAAACAAAAGAATGCTGATAAACAATAGAGCTGAAAGGCTAAAAAGACTTGTATTATATACTATTAAGCAAATAAACAAAGCAAATGGATGATGACAAGCGAGACTTAGCGTTAATACTGTTTGGATTAGCGCTAATACTTTACACAATTTTACTAACTACTAACTTAATTTAACAAAAATGGAATCAAAAGAACCAACAAACGAAAAAATAATAGAAGCCGTAAAAAGTTATTATGGCTTAAAAATAGATGAAAATGCTTACGATAATGCAGATATTTATGCTTATGAAGAAAACACTGTAGACGGTTACTCTGTATATGTAGTAGCTCACGACATGAGAAACGTAAGTATATGCGAAGATGTGTATTATTACGATAGTGATGTACCATCAGCTATTATGGAGATGATAAGATATTCAAATGGACATTGTACATTATATGCAGATGACTATTTTCTAGATGATATATACTTTGACGATATGTTACTAGAAGAATTTTCAGAAATAGCAGATAAGATATATGACGAAATTATGAATGAAGACAGTGATTATAACTTTGACATGGCAGAACTGCAATGGCTAAAGGAAGAATTTACTGAATCAGAAGAAATTAATCAGACTGTTAGTTAGTTAATAGTAGTTTAGTTTCCACGATAAACTGTCGTCTTAAACACTAAGGGAGTAGATATTAAGACAGGTCAGCTCGTACTCAAAAGGTACGGGCTTTTCGTGGTATGAATACAATAAACATGATGAAAGCATTTATGTTACTAGGTGATCTAGATGCTACAAGCACAGAAAAGTTAAGCGATGCAAGAGTTGCTTACAAAGAAAGAATAGCTTTTGCTACAATGAGAGCTAGTATACCTGATTGGCAACCACCAAGCAACTGGAATAGTTTAACTAACAAACAAAAACTAGACAGACTTGATAAGTTACAATCAGTATGAACTATAAAATAGAAGAAAATATAATACCTTCTTGGGCTGTTAGCTATTTGCAAAAATACACTGAAGAAGCTATACGAAAAACTCAACCATATTTAGGCCAACCAAAAGAAAATGGATCTGGCGCTTATTGGGGTGGTATTGATATGGCTTCAAGTTTACCTATTGCAAGTGCTAATGAAAACGCTATGTTGTTTTCTGTATATACTTCTAACTTTATGTATGACTTAATTACTAAGTATATACCAAAGCCGTACTTATTTAATGATCAAATAGTAGTGAAAAATAAAGATGTTAATATGCCTTTTCAACCTCACTATGACAATCAATATGGCCCTTTTCCTGATGACAAAAGCCTCTTAACTATAAATTGTATGTTAGTTTTAGATGATTTTACTGATGAAAACGGCACAATTGAAGTACTTGACAACAATAAATGGGTAAGTTTATACCCTAAAACAGGTGATATAGTATTAATAGAAGGTAACTGTGTACACAGATCTTCTCCTAATACAACAGATAAACCAAGAAGAGCATACTTATGTGTGTATTCTAATAAATCAATAGGTAAAAACTTTCAAAAAGGTTTTTATTACGAAGCGTTTACAAACTAAATACGATAACTAACGGATAATATTAATATGAAAGAAGATGCAATCGAAAAATTAGCTCAACTATTATTTGATAAAATAATGGAAAAGCAAGAAGATGCTGATGCAGAATATGCAGAGCAAATACAAAAACTAGTTAGTCAAGGCTATACTATATCTGATATTACAAGTAATAAAACAGATGAGTTAGGTTTAAACGCTGAAGAAAGACTAGTAGGCGAACTAGCTAGACTGCAAACAATCATGATGATCTTTGAAGACAAAGAAGAATATGAAAAAGCAGCAATGATACAAAAGAAAATAGAAAAAATAAATTTTAAATTAAATCATGGAAGTGGAAAATATTAAAGCAATGCTTGCTCACAAATACAATGAGGACAAAGCAGATTACCCCGCATTCATACAACCAAAACTAGATGGCGTACGCTGTCTATTTACTGCCAAAGGCGCGTTCTCTCGTGCTAATAACCAGTTTATGAATGTAGAACACATTGAACAGGCTCTAAAGCCTTTCTTTGCAAAAAACCCTACAGCTGTGCTTGATGGCGAGCTGTATAATCATGGGCTAAAAGATGACTTTGAAAAGATCATCTCACTAGTTAAAAAGAAAAAACCAACAGACGCTGACAAGGCAGAAGCTGCAGAACTAGTACAATACCATGTATATGATATAGCTAGTATGACAATAGGTACTTATAGCACTAGACTAAGTTACATTACTACAAACTTAACTTATACATATCCTATATGTAAAGTTGAAACTAAAGTTGTTATGGATTTTGACGAAGCATTATCTCTACACAAGAAAAACCTTAAACGAGGTTACGAAGGTAGTATATACAGATCATTTGCAGGTAAGTACAAAGGTACTAGATCATGGGATCTTATGAAGTTTAAAGACTTTCACGATGCAGAAGCTACAATTATTGGCTATGAAATAGGTAAAGGTAAGCGTGAAGGTACACTAGGTAAGTTTATTATGCAAGATTATGAAGGTAATGAGTTTGGTTGTCCTCCAGGTAAAGGCTACAACTACAAAGACTTAGCTAATATGCTAGAAAATATACACGACTACATCGGTCAGTATGCTACATTTACATACTTTGAACGAACTAAAGCAGGTAGTTACAGACATCCACATTATAAAGCAATAAGAAATTATGAATGATTATAAAGCAACAGGTCTAGCTGAAGGCTGGATAAATACAAGCAATGAAGATGAAATAATCGAAGCTTGGCAATACTTACACGATACTGGTCTTGCATATAAATTGCAAGGATGGTTTGGTAGAACTGCACAAAGTTTATTAGAAGCAGGGGAAATACAATGAGTGATCCAATAAGCTATATGCCTTGGCTTCTCAAGAAAGAGGAGCCTTGGGCTAGTGTAAACACAGGTTTTTACAAATGTGAAATGTGTGGTAATGATATTACAAAAGAAGATTATGAATTCTGTGACATATGTCCAGACTGTTTAGACGAAGAAATATGAAAAAACTAATAATAACAATAGCAACTGGCTCATTATTAGCTAGTTGCGCTAGTACTAAATGTGTAGGTTCACTACATAAAACTAAATATAAACATAAACATACATGCGCAGCATTTAGATAATGAGAAAATTAATATGGCAATTATATAACGACAATATGATAAGTATTGAAGTTGCTCACATGTTATTAGACAAACACTATGAATAGTATGTGGGAAAACATAGCTAAAAAAAGACGATGCTTAAGCCACAAGTCTTATGTTAAAGCTACAATGGCTACAATACAGTGCGATATAGCTAAACATGCTATAAACACTGGAACAGTTGACTTTGAAAAACGTAAATTATTTTTAAAATATAAAAATTATTATGAAAAACTCTGATTGGATAATATATTATTCGCAAAAATGGCTTGATGAAGAAATAAATTCAAGAGGTTTAAAAAACGAGCATGAGCTATACTGGGCAACACTGCACAGTGACAATAGGCTTAAAGATACTAAAGTAAAGGGCTAATGTCACAACGCGCTATGACATATCTAAATAATAAGCGCATTGTATATCGTAGGTACTCGCCAGATGAGCCAACAACTAGTTACGACTGGGGTTGGTACTATGCTGACGGTACTTACGGCTATTACAGTTTGTTTAACACAAAGGCAAAGATAAATACCTATAGATCCTTAAAATGGCATTTGTTAGTATTGTGGTATCTTAATCCTGACATGGATAAAACACAGTTTTCTGAACTAGCAAGTGTAATAACTCATAAACCTAATGGGTTTACTACATTTACATTATCGCCTAACATATTAAACAACATTATAAACGAAGTATATATACAAGATCTTGAACAACCACCAAAAAATAAACTACGTAAAATAGTATTTAAAGATGGTTCAGGTCTTAGTGTAAGTGAAAAATTAAGTATTGTTGGCTCAATAATAGGTAGAGGTAAATCAATACTACAACAAGATATTTACGAAGCTATGCTACAGGTGCATGATAACGGTGTTATCACTATACCTAAAATAGCAAAAGTTCTAGGTTGCACACCAAGAACAATACATAGAAACATGGGTGAAGAACTCAAAAAAGAAAAACAAGAGTTAAATAACAAACATGAAAAAGTATAATGTACAAAACTACATAAGGCTCAAAGAAGATATAAAGTTAGCTATGCCAGTTAATAAAGAATATTCTTTTTATACTCGTGACGAACTTATAATTAGATTTATGCCGCTTGTAGAAAACATTTCAAAAAAGTTTGCTACATCTCAAGAAGCGTCAGGTGTTATGTCTATATTAGATATAATACAAGAAGGCTATGTTAATTTAATAAAAGCAGTAGATAAAATAGACTGGGAAAAACTTATTGACTCTGATGATGTTGAATTAAGTTTGAAGTCTTTTTTATCTAAGCGAGTTAGAGGTGGCATACGTAGAGCTATTGATAAAAATAGAGGTACAATGCGTATACCTGAGCACAAGATGGAACAAATAAGAAAAGATGGAGGTAAAGATAAAAAAATGGTTGCTATGTTTTTTAATAGCATATTTTTAAGTATTGATGCTACACCATCTAATGAGGATATGGTTTATCAAATACCTGATAAATCAGATCCATACAATGAGCAATTGTTAAATGCTTATTTATTAAGTTTATTAAACAAATATCTAACTGAAAACGAAGTTTTTGTATTAAGCAAGAGTTATGGTCTTGACGGCGATAAAATGTCAGCTAAGAAAATAGCTGAAGCTTTAGACATAAAAGGCGTGTCAGCTTACGTAAGAGTTTCTGAACTTAAAAAGCAAGCTGTACAAAAGCTAATTGACAACGTAGATCACTCGCAAGTGCTTGACTACCTGTAAATTAATAAATAAATATGTGATTATAATAGTATGACAATATACCAAAAATTATCCAAAATTCAACAAGAGTTTAAATCGAAGAAAAGTAGATACAACTCTTTCGGCAAGTATTATTTCCGATCTGCCGAAGACATCCTAGAAGCTACAAAACCCTTTTTAAAGGAGCTAAACGTAACAGTAACAATACAAGAAGACTTAATTAGTTTTGAGCCTCCTGTATTAAAAGTTACAGCAACTGTAGCTGATGATAAAGACAGCTTAAATGCTGTAGCTATCGTAGGTGTTGACTTAGATCAGAAAGGTATGCAAATGCCACAAAGATATGGTGCAGCAAGTTCTTATGGTAAGAAATATGCACTAGGTAATTTGTTTTTAATCGATGATACACAAGATGCAGACGCAACTAACAATCATGGTAAAAAACAAACTATTACTCAAGCAGCTATATCAACAGCTCAATTACTTAAAGCTAAAGAGTATGTTAAAAGCGGTGGGAAATTAGACGCAATAAAATCTAAATATAAATTAACAAAAGAGCAAGAGAAAGAATTAGCGACGTTATGAAAAATAAAAAAGAAATATTAGAGAAGCTAAAGGACGATGAACATTACTATGGCGAATACGGTAGAAACTTTATATCTAACTCAGATATAAGAACACTGATGACAAATCCGCTTGAGTTCAAAAAGCCAACTCCATCAGCTCCTCACTTTCTTATAGGAGGCTATTTTCACACTGCTATTCTTGAACCAGATAAGATTAAAAATTTCAAGATAGTAGAGGCTAGCTCACGTAATACAAAAGCTTATAAAGAAATAACAGACGGTGAAGTTTGTTTATTACAGCATGAGGTTGATAAAACAGAAGCATTAGTTGAAAAAATGATGAACAATAAAGTTTGTCGCGATTTTATACATGCTGAAGGTAATGAGTTTGAAGTTCCTGGTATCTGTGAACTAGCAGGTAACTGGTGGAAAGGTAAAGCTGATATTGTTAACCACAGTGAAAAATTAGTTATTGATTTAAAGACTACTGCAGACTTAGAAAAGTTTCATTGGTCAGCTAAAAAATACAACTATGATTCACAAGCTTTTGTATATAAGAACTTATTTGGCTATGATATGTTATTTATAGCTATAGATAAGAATACAGGACAAATAGGTATTTTTGATTGCTCAGATGATTTTTTATCATCTGGATTTAACAAAGTTGAAAAAGCATCAGAGATATATGATTTGTTCTACAAAACAGAGGGTTTTGATCCTCATAATTACTTTATAAATAAAACATTATAATATGGCAGGAATAATTAAAACAAGTATTAATCTTTCAGAAATACCTAAAGATAAGATAATAGAAGGTAAAAAAGGTAAATACTTACCAATATCAATTACAGTTAACAATGAACCAGATCAATTTGGTAATCAAGGTCCAGTTTGTGTAGATCAAACTAAGGAAGAAAGAGAAGCTAAAGTTGCTAAGAAATATTTAGGTAACTGTAAAGTTGTATGGACTGATGGTGTATTCCCTGAGCCAAACAGAGATAACCAACAGGCACCAGCACCAAAAAACAAACCACAAGCAGTAGCTGCTGATCCAGATTTACCATTTTAATTAAATATAATTTGAACGTAGAAGATAAAGAAATAAATGGGTTCTTAATCGATAAGTTTAATCAGCACGGCTTGGACGTAGGTAAAACGCAGGGGACTTGTCCCCTGTGTTCATCTACACGTAAACCTGAAAACCAAAAGAAAAAGTGTGCTAGCTACGACTGGGAACGAGGTATAGGTACATGTCACAATTGTGATACGCCTTTTCAATTACACACATTTAAACGTAAAGGTAAAGCTGAACGTGATTATGTTGTGCCTGCTACAGCTACTGTTGGTAATCTTGATAGTAAAGTTGTAGACTGGTTTAAAACTAGAGGTATATCTGAACAAACACTAAAACAATTAAAAGTTAGTGTTGGTAAAGAGTTTATGCCACAAACTGGTAAGCAAGAGAATACAATACAGTTTAATTATTTAGTTGGTGGTAACTTAACTAATATTAAATACAGAGATGGACGTAAAAACTTTAAGCTATATAAAGGAGCTGAAAAAGTATTTTATAATATTGACAGTATTGTAGGTCATGATGATTGTGTTATAGTTGAAGGCGAGATGGACGTATTAGCTTTACATGAAGCTGGTATTACAAACGCTATATCTGTGCCTAACGGCGCTACGCTTAACACAAACAACTTAGATTATTTAGATAACTGTATTGACTACTTTGAAGATAAGAAAAAGATAATCATCGCAGTAGATAATGATCCACCTGGTTTAGCGTTACAACAAGAGTTAATACGTAGGCTAGGCGCTGAGGTTTGTTTTATATCTACATTTGATGACTGCAAAGATGCTAATGAATATCTATTAAAACACGGTATTAAAGAGCTAATGTCACGTATAAAGCAAGCTCATCCAGTACCTCTTGAAAACGTTACAACATTTAGAGATATTGAAGATGAAGTTACAGACTTCGTGCGTAATGGTTTTAAACGTGGCTTTACAGTTGGTCTACATAACTTTGATAAAATATTTAGTACATATACTAAGCAGTTTATTACAGTAACAGGTATACCTAGTTCAGGTAAATCAGACTTTGTAGATCAAATGTGTGTAGGTTATAACAAAGAGTATGGTTGGAAGACTGCATTTGCATCTCCTGAAAATGCTCCTACATATTTACATGCACATAAGCTGATGCGTAAAGTATGGGGTGATATGCCAAATAAAGGCGATATAGGAGGTTCTAAATGGAATCAGGTTGCACAACACGTAAATGATAATTTCTTTTTCATAGATATGGAAAGATATACATTAGAATCAGTGTTACGTAAAGGTGCAGAGCTTGTTAAACGAAAAGGTATTAAATGCCTTGTGATTGATCCATATAACAAAGTAAGAGATGTTGATTGTAATACAGAAGACGTCAACAAGTATACTATGGAATACTTAACAAAAATAGAAACGTTTGCTAAAAAGTATGACGTATTAGTATTCATAGTGGCACATCCTACCAAAATGTACAAGACACAAGATGGTAAGATCGAAGAGCCAACAATGTATAATATTAAAGGTGGTGGCGAATGGTACGATGCTAGTTATCATGGCTTATTAGTTCATAGAGATTACGAAGCTAAAACAACTAAAGTTAAAGTACTTAAATGTAAGTTTCAAAACTTAGGTGAAAACGGTGCTGAAGCTCATTTTACTTGGGAACCTAGATCAGGTTGCTTTGTACCACACGAAATGCCAGACCTTGAAGAACAAATGCCTTGGGACTAGTTGATAAATGTGTACAGCCTGATCCATACAAAAGAACTGATGAAGATAAAGCTGCGTACAGTTGGTGTATAAACCACGGTATAAAAATAGGTATGCTAGCAGCTGCTGAAGGTTTTAAAAATCAACAATGGAAAATAAGGATTGTAGCTAATAACAAAGAGATGATTAGCCCAGGAGAATATAAAAAACATGAAATACTACCTAAATTATTTGAGATGTATAGACATTATTACAAAATAAATACGAAAGGTAAAGGATAATAAATATATGAGACAATTAACATTTAAAAATGCTAGTGAAGCTTTTGATTTTTACTACGGCACAATACCTTATCAAGGCTTAGACTTTGCAGGTACTAAAGCTATGTTTAATCAAGGCTTCATTATTGAAAAGCCATTTGAACGCATGATAGACAATGATAAGCGTGAGTTCAATATGGAATATGCCGAAGCCGAGTGGCAATGGTATTTATCAGGTGATAGATCAACTGCTAAGCTTGGTGAAATATATGGTAAGATACCTCAAATATGGCAACGTATGTCTGATGGTAATGGCAATGTCAACTCTAACTATGGTTGGCAATGGGAAAGAGGCTGGCAGCTAGATAAAGTTGTAGCACAGCTAAAAGATAATCCTGATACCAGACAAGCGTCAATATCTATTTATGATGGTAAAGAAATATCTAGATACAAACATGACACACCTTGCACTTATGCTGTGCAATTTACAGTCATAAAAGATAAATTAAATATGTGTGTTGTAATGCGATCTAATGATCTATGGTATGGCTTTTGTAATGATCAATACTGTTTTAGTAAACTACAAGAGTTAGTATCAGAAAGAACAGGATATGAAATGGGTACGTATTATCATTTCGCACATAACCTACATATTTATAACGATAAATTACCTGAACAAAACGTGTTAACATCAAGAGCTAGAACATATGGATAAAATTAATTATTATTTATACCATATACCGGGTAAAAAAATAGGTGTTACACGTGATCTTATATCTAGGGTTGTTGACCAACAAGGTTATGACTTAGACGAAGTAGAAGTTCTAGAACAAAGTACAGATATTGACTATATATCTGACCGCGAGTTAGAACTTCAACAGTCTTATGGCTATAGAGTTGACAGACAGAAATATAAAGATTTATATATTAATAAAATAAAATCTAATACAATGCACATAAACGCGACAGAGCAGACTTCTACGTTCCCGTGTCCAGAATCTAAACTTAAAGGTAGATTAATGGATAACATGGGTAAAACGTGGGAAACAGTACACGGTACATTTGAAATTAATATGCAAACTATTGATTGGATAATGGATAACGTAACAACATCTCAATACACAATGGAGAGATGTTATATATATAATAAAGCATTTGCTAAATATTTTCAAGTTAAAGGTCAAGCAGAAAAAGATGCTTACCAAGCATACTTTGACACTTTAAACAATAGATCTAATAGAAATGGTAATTGGAGATATGATTCATCTGAAAGTGAAAGGTTTCAAAAGATAAGAGACTGGGCTGGTGAAAGAGGTCTTTATACTAAAGGCGATACTAAAACACAGTTTGCTAAACTAATAGAAGAAACTGGTGAATTAGCTCAAGCTATACTTAAAAAAGACGATGCAGAGTTTGCAGATGCTATAGGAGATATGGTAGTTGTATTAACTAATATGGCTCATCTCGGCGGTACAACTATTGAAGAGTGTATTGACGCAGCATACAAAGTTATTTCTAAAAGAACTGGTAGAATGGTTAACGGAACATTTGTTAAAGATGAAAAGTAAGACTATATTATTCAGAGATCCTGTTGTGGAGAGAGTCTGCGATAAGTTCGTTAAACGTTCAGATGTTGGCTATGCTAAGTATGGCAGAACATTACACGATGAAAGAACAGGTAAACATAAAGATCTAGCTGGATACTTAAACGATGTTCAAGAAGAGTTAATGGATGCTATACTTTACATTCAAGCTGCTAAAGAAGAGCTTAATGATAGTTCAGTTAATGAAGCTATAACTGAAGTTAACAAAGCTTCATTTAGACCACCTCATCCTTCACATGCTAGCACAGCGCAACAAGACTGGGACGATGCGATCTCACCAGTATAAAAAGCGCGGTCCTGTTAGATCTAAGAAGGTTAGACATGACGGCATAACGTTTCAATCAGGTCTTGAAAAATATATGTACATAGCTTTAAAAAAAGCTAAGATAAAAGCTAAATACGAGGGACAAACTTACGAGCTTGTCCCTTCTTTTAACTTAAAAAATAAATGTTATGAAAGACAAGCGAACTCTAAAGGAGAGTTCAAAGATAGAAGCGATAAGAAAATACGTGGAATACGTTATACGCCTGATTTTATTGGAGATGAGTTCATCATTGAATGTAAGGGTAGACCTAATGAGTCTTTCCCAATACGCTGGAAGTTATTTAAAAAATATATCGCTTATAAAATGCCGAACTATACGTTATATAAACCTCAAAATCAAAAGGAATGCGACGAAACCGTGAACTTAATACTTGGGAAAAGAAAGACTTAGCCCGAAGAAAATATGCCGAACGTCAGTTGCAAAAGTTTATAGACTGGAGCATAGAAGCTAAGGGATATTTAAAATACAAAGACTTAATTAAATACTCAGAAAAATATGGCGCGTCAACAGATAATCGCTAAAATAGATAAGCCGAAAGTTAGAAGAAAAGGTGTTCATGCAAAAACTAAAACATCTAAATCTAAATCAAGTAAGCTTTATATAAAAAAATATAATGGACAAGGTAGATGAATCTATAAAGGACTGGTGGAAATTACTTAAAGATAATAATATAGACTACTATAAATTAAAAGAGTATTTAAACTCTGATTTGTGGATAAAAGAAGTTGGTGAAGTTATTGATGATGAAAATAATAACTATACAATTAAAAAATCTCTTATACACGGCAAAGGTGTATTTGCAAATTACAATATAGATAAAGGTAGAATTATTGGTTTAGGTTATTTTAATAATAGCAGAACTATGCTAGGTAGATATACTAATCATTCGCATTTGAATAATGCTAAGTTTTACTATAAAGAAGATGCTATAGTTTTAATGGCTGAATCAAACATAGCTAAAGATGAGGAAATATTAGTTGATTATAGACATCATTTATTAAACAAAAGTTTTATATGAAAGAACAGACTTTAATTGAAATGAAAAATAAAATTCAATCACTAACAAATGTTGTACAACATTTATATACAGAGATAGAATATTTAAGAACAGTATCATTTGGTACGTTAGAAACAATGAAGCATATGTCTGACTATGACGATGCTTTAGGTAAAGTAAAAGATAAAGTAAAAGAAACAAGCAATGGAGATAAGCAACAAGATACTAAGTGATATAACTGTTTACATGAAGTATGCTAAGTACATACCTGAATTAAATAGAAGAGAAACTTGGGATGAGTTAGTTACTAGAAACAAGAACATGCATATTAAAAAATATCCTGATCTTGCCGACTCTATTGAAGAAGCTTATAAATTAGTATATGAAAAGAAAGTTTTACCGTCTATGCGATCGCTACAGTTCGGAGGTAAACCGATTGAGATCTCGCCTAATCGAGTTTATAATTGTGCTTATCTACCTATTGACAGCATTGAGTCTTTTAATGAAATAATGTTTTTATTATTAGGTGGTACTGGAGTAGGTTATTCTGTACAAAACCATCACGTTAATAAATTGCCAGCAGTTAATCAACCTTATAGTAAAAGAACTAGAAGACATTTAATCGGAGACAGTATTGAAGGCTGGGCTGACGCAGTTAAGGTTCTGATTAAGTCTTATATGGGTCCTAAGAGATCATCTAAGATAACATTTGATTATTCTGATATAAGACCAAAGGGAGCTCAATTAGTTACATCTGGAGGCAAAGCTCCAGGTCCACAGCCTTTAAAAGAGTGTCTAGTAAAAGTAGCAGGAATTTTAAATGATGTAGAAGACGGAGATAAATTAACTACATTACAAGCTCACGATATTGTTTGTCATATAGCTGATGCTGTATTAGCGGGTGGTATACGTAGAGCAGCTTTAATTAGTTTGTTTTCAGCAGATGATGAAGCAATGATAGGTTGTAAGTCTGGACACTGGTGGGAAGAAGCACCTCAACGAGGCCGAGCAAATAACTCAGCTGTACTTATGAGACATAAGATAAGTAAACAATTTTTTATGGATTTATGGAAGCGTGTTGAGCTATCAGGAGCAGGCGAACCAGGTATTTATTTTAATAATGATAAAGACTGGGGAACAAACCCATGTTGTGAAATAGCTTTACGACCATATCAGTTTTGTAACTTATGTGAGGTAAATGCTAGTGATATAGTAGATCAAAATGATTTTAACAAAAGATGTCAAGTAGCTTCTTTTATAGGTACACTACAAGCAGGTTACACTGACTTTCATTATTTAAGAGACATATGGAAAGATACGACAGAGAAGGACGCCCTTATAGGTGTATCAATGACAGGAATAGGCTCTGCCGCTGTGCTGCAGTTGGATATGACGGACGCTGCAGATATAGTAGTAAAGCAAAACAGAAGACTAGCTAAGCTAATTGGTATTAAACCAGCTGCAAGATGTACAACTGTAAAGCCTGCTGGGACGACATCTCTGGCACTGGGAACTTCATCTGGTATTCATGCATGGCATAATGATTATTACGTCCGTAGAGTTAGAGTTGGTAAAAACGAAAGTATGTATAAATACTTAATTGAAAACCATCCTGACTTAATTGAAGATGAATACTTTAGACCTCATGATACTGCTGTGATTAGTATACCACAGAAAGCTCCGGCTAATGCTATACTAAGAACTGAGTCACCATTTGATTTACTTGAACGTATAAAAAAAGTAGCAACTGAGTGGGTGAAACCAGGCCATAAACGTGGTAGTAATACTCACAATGTTTCAGCTACTGTTAGTTTAAAAGCAGATGAGTGGGATAAGGCAGGTGATTGGATGTGGAAAAACAGAGATTATTATAATGGGCTATCTGTCCTACCGTATGACGGTGGTACATATACTCAAGCGCCATTTGAAGATATAAATAAATCTAAATATGAAACTATGATGAAGAGTTTAACTGATGTTAATCTTACTGATATAGTAGAAGTTGAAGATGAAACTGATCTAGCTGGTGAATTAGCTTGTGCAGGAGGCGCGTGTGAGATAGTATGAAACGATTAGCAATTATAGGCGGTATTGGTATGATGACAATGGCTGGTACTAATATGATTTGGCATAAACAAAAGCCAAACTTTAATGCAAACACACTTGCAATAGCAAGCGGCGCTTTTATAGTGTCAATAGGTATAACTATTAAAATATAACTTATGTGTCCAATTTGTAATGGCTACTGTGGTAGCTGCTAACTAAAGGTTTGGGGAATTAGCTCAGCTGGCTAGAGCGCCTGCCTTGCACGCAGGAGGTCATCAGTTCGACTCTGATATTCTCCACATCTAAAAATAAAAAGGGGACCTCGATTGAGATCCCCTTTTTTGGTTACAGGAACTTTTGGGTATGGTGCCCAGTTTTTTCGTGTTCCTTATTTTTCTCCACAAGGTTTACCTGTAGCTACATTAATCCAGTTTTCTTTTTCAAACCAGTCTCTAAGTGTAGCATCTTTCTTCCTTGCTCCTTTAACATTACTCTTAGCACTACGTCTATATTTTCCTCTAGACGCTGCATTCTTTTTAGCATTAACTACTTTTTGTCTTTCTTCTTTAGACATTGATCTTACCTTTGCAGCAGGTAGACAAACTTTTTTGGTGCCTCCACCTTTAATTTTTTTAGCCATCACTTTCTTTTACAACCAAAGTTTTTAGCGTAGTTAGCCATTTTAACCACTCGCGGTGTGTACTTATTTTTATTTTTCATTACTGCACTAGCCGCTGCACAAGTAGATTTACCAGGCATATTTTTTTCTACCCATTTAGTAAATTTACCTTCGTTCTTTTTATCTATTTCTGGAAACTTTTCTTCTTTCATTGCAGGTGCTTTTGACCTGTTCATTTCCTTAATATGCTTTTCAACTGTCTTAGCTTGTTTGCCATGAGCAACTACAGCAGCTTTGAGTTGTTCTACAACTTCCTCTAAATTCTTTGCCATTACTTTTTCTTTTTACTTTTACCCATTTTACCTGGACCACCAGCCTTAGTACATCTAGTTCCCCATCCAGAAGCGTAAGCACTAGGCCACACTTTAAATTTCTTTTTAGCGGCTCGTTTACAAGCTGGACTTATCTTCATTGTTTTTCTTGCCATGATTAGTTTCTTGTTCGTTTTCTTCTTGTTCTTGTACGTTTCTTTCTTGTTTTAACTTTAGGTTTATCAGCTTTATTTTTGCTACCTTCAAGTGTCCATTTAGGCCAACCACCAGCCATAGCTATTCTTTGCCACCAGTCATTTTCATCGTCTAACGCGCCTTCTAAATTTTCATATTTTAAAAGTACTCTATCTAAAGGTATGTTAGTTGTAGCAGACACTACTTTAGCAGCAGCTAAATAAGCTGGATTATCTAAAGCAAAACCTTTATCAAACATTTCTTGTCGTCTTTTCTTACTATCAAACTGCCAACCAGCTTGTCTTAATTTAGATATTTTAGAACTAATTGGTGGAGCAAACTGTAATAACTTCCATACAGCATCTGTATATTCAGGTCTTGATCTACCTGATCTTTCGTATATGTCCATTAAAAAGTTTTTACCTACAGAAACTAAAGCACCTCCAATACCTAAACCTCTAAGTGTAGAATCTAACATACCATTTAAAGTGTTATAAACTTTATCATTGTCATCATCTTCTTCACCAAAACCTAAAGCAAACATTGCCTGTTGTAGTGCATTGAATATTATATTTTGTACTACACCATAGTATATTATTTTACTAACATTAGCTTTACTACTGCCTCTACCAGCTGCTAAATCTTGAAAAGCTCTTTTTTGTAATCTAGCATATTGCATAGGTGTATTAGCAAACATAAGTATTAAACGACCAATATCACTTGACTGTTGTTGAGATATTCTATCAGGTCTACTAGACTGTTGAGACTCTTCAGATATTTCTCTAAATTCTGTCATGGCTTTTGCTTTAGCCTCTGTCTCTGTCATGCCTTCATTCTCCATTAAATCTATTATTCTATTACGATAAAATGTAGCACCACCTAAAGCTATAGCAAAACTATCCGCGTATTGAGTTGGTAAATAACCTTTTTCCATTATGTAAGACAAAACAGCTTTAGCTTTATTTTTCGATGTTTTAGCTAAGTCAGCTATCTCAGACTCATTTATATTTATTCTAAGACCATCTCGTCTATCTCTTAAAAAATCAGAGTTCATCAACGTCATAAAGTCTTTCCAATATTGACCTTGATTAGCAAATGCTTTACCTGCTTTTATAGGGTTATTAAAACCCCAATTTAAAAAGTTAACTGCAGATATTGTTTGAAGTATAGCTGATCTAGTATTAAAGAACATTATAGCAGCATTAGATCCGTTTATATAGTTAAGTATTCTATTGCTTAATCTATTGCCTGTGCTAGTTTTATTTCTACCACTCTTCATTCTTTGTAAAGAGTTTTCTAAAGCTTCTCTAAACTTAGGTCCGTATATTGCTTCTATCTTGTTTAAATTTTCTTTACTAAATATAACATCTGCATTATCTTGCCACTCTTTTAATAAAGCAGAACGTTTAGTAGTGTTTAAACCATCTATTAAATCTGTAGTTATAGTTCCAGCTAACCACCCTTCTTGTGGCGCAGGGTATGGATCTTTATTTATCTGAGCTAATTGATCTGCAAATTGCTTTAATACAGGATCACTTTCAACTACATCAACTAATTCTTTAGTATCTGTTTTTGATAGTCCAGGTATAGTTACTCCTTGTTTATTCCACAAGTAAACTCTTACAGCTTGTTCATTAGTAAAGCCATCAACAGCGTCTTTAGCTAATGTTTTAGGAACATTTAAATCTTTCTTTAATTTTCTAAAGTCGTTCATTAAATTAACTCTAGCTGTAGATAAATTTTCCATAGCTCTAGCAAAAGGATCAAATAAGTTTTCTTTATACCAAGCCATTTGTGCATCGCCTAGTTTTCCTTTACCTAAAGTTTTATATAATAAACCTGTAAAATCTTCAGCAGAAGGTGGTATCCAAAATTTAAATCTACCTTTGTTTGCACCTCTAACTTTTGCCTTAGCTTCTGAATATCTTTTTTCAGAAGCAATACCAGATTTTTGTTCTAGTATTTTATTAAAATCTCTATCTAAATCTTTAGCAGCTTTAATTTTAGCTTGCTGTACTTTAGACTTAACATCAATAACTTCTAGCGCGTCTCTAACAGCTTTAACATTTTGATAAGCGTCGTCAGCAAAATAAAAATCATTATATCCATCAGCTGCTTTATCTATTATCCAGTTAGCTTTTGCTTCACCTGTAGAGTTGCCTAGACCTGTTATATTTTCTATAGGTATATCAAGACCTTGACTATCTAAAAATTCTTTAATAGCAGCTTGAGATTCAGGTGCTCTTGCCGTTAACACGAAAACGTCTTCTGTACCTCTAGCTTCTTGTATTTTTTTAGCTATATCTATTAGTGGACCAGGTTTACCTTTAGTTACTTTATTAAACTCAGAAAAGTCAAATACATAACCTTGCTCTAATAATGATTTACCTTGTGTTGCAAACTCTTCAGCATTTAATTTACCTTCAGTTCCATCAGGCGCAGTAAATAATACGTCGCTTTCTGTAGTAGCTAGAGTATCGTCAAAATCAAACACTCTGATTTTTTTAACAGGAGCATTAGGATCACGAGCTATTTTTAAAGCTTCATCAATTGTTTTAGCTTTACTAAGTACCTCAAACATACTCATGTCTTCTTCAAGATTTAGTACACCAGTTTCTTTTAACATTTCTTGATCAACTCTAGATGCTTCGTCTTTTGAAGCCATTAATCTTTTAGTGTTTAATTTCTCTTGTAGTTTACTTTTAGCAAACTCAGATTTATTTTGACCTGTTATTGGATTTTTAAAGTTATTTTCTAAATCGTTAATTACTTTACTTCTTAAAAAAGATAACTTACTAGTAGTACCAAAAGCTTTATCTTGCACGTCAAACAATACTTTAGGTCCTAGTTCTTGATCGTAGTCTACCATAAGCTCTAAAGCTTTTTCATTGAAAGCTTTTAATATAGATATACGTTTGTAAGCTCTACCATTTTTAATTTGCTTAGCAAAATCTATCATAGCTTTAGTAACCTCGTAATTAACTAAAGCAGAAGCCTCCATATGTTCACCCTTAAATCTTAATACACTCATCAATACTTTAGGATCTAAATTACCATTAGTATATTCTACAGCTGCTTTATAGTCAGGGTGTTTTTTATTTATTTCTAATCTTGCTTTTACTTCAGGTTTTGCACCAGGTGGATTTAAACTCATATAATATTTACCCGTAACTGGATCAACAACAGGAGCTTGACTAACACCTTCAATTATTTGAACAGATGTTAATCTACTTAAACCTCTTGGCCCGTTTACGTTGTTAGTATTAGACTCATTTAATCTTAATATGCCAACTAAATTATCAGGATTATCAGCTATAACATCTAACATTCTAGTTTGTAAATAAGCTAAAGCTGGTACGTTGTTTGCATTGGCGGCTTCTATTCTACTACCAAATTTATCTTGTATCTCTTGTAACTTGTTACTAGAATCTGATATTAATATTTTTTGTATACCTAAAAATAAACCTTTGCCAGCATTTAATATTTCTATTTTCCTAGGATCAAATCCGTTTTTCTTTTTAAATGCTTCAACATCTGCTTCAGAAACTTTAGAAGTTATATTATTAAATTGTTTTTCTAAGTCTTCATATATTTTAATATCTTCTTCACTACCTTTTCTTAGATCTTTTAAAGCTCTATCAACCATACCAAACATAGACTTACCAAAATACTTAACAGCAACTGGATCTAGATTATTCATTAAAGCAGAAGAAGCTGTAGCCATTTGTTTTAGAGATCTTATATGAGTATCTTTATTTACTCTACTAAAATTATCGTCAGCATACTCTTGTCTTTGCTTAGCAAACTCTTCGCCAAATAGTTCTGCTTCATTTATTAAAGGTCTTCTAAATCCCATTATAGCTCTACTTAGCAAGTAAGATATTTGAGGATTTTCATCTATTGCCTTTATAACAGCTGCAGGTAGCTTCATTTTTTCTAAATTAAATTTAGCTACTCTCCAACCTTTTCTAGCGCCATCATTCAAAAACTCTTCAATTCTATTGCCTACATCTTTTGAAAATTTAAAATCAACACCTCTGCCTACTTCACTAGCTATTTCTAACATCTCATCTGCTACTACATCGTCACCCATTAGCATATCTCTTTTCTCTCTTATATCTTCACTACGTAAAACTTCTTGTGCTGCGTCTAATCCTAGTTCTTCGCCTATTACTTCTGCTAATGCTGTTTGTTTTGAGGCAGGCCTACCAGTTGGCGGATCTAAATGATATTCAATAAAACGCTCTTGATTATAAGGAGCTTTTTCAAAAACTAAATTACCAGCTTTAGGATCTTTAACTCTTGTGCCAGCTTGTTGAGACTGATCTACAGTCATACGCTTTTGCTTGCCAGTTTCTTGATCTATAACAGGTTTTTTAAATGGCGCAAATCTTTTATTAAAAGTACGTTGTGGTACTTTATTATATATAGCTTCACCGTAAGTTTCTAAAAACTGTCTGTACTCAGGCGAGCTTGGCTTGCCCATAAGCTTTTTGACATCAGCCATTAAAAATTTTCTAAACTGTTTTTCTAGCTCTGTAATAAACTTTCCTGACTCTACAGTTGGTAGCTTAGTTCCAAATGTCCTAGAAACAGTATTAACAACTTTCTCAAACAACGGATCTCCTTCTTTTATGTCTAATTGTTTACGTAAACTTTCAACTTCTTCTTCTAGTTTAGTATCTAGCGCTGTTTCTTCTTCTACAGCTATATCAACTCTTTCAGAAATATCTTGAGTAAAGTCTGTGCCAAAATACTCATTAGCTATTTCAATAGCTCTTACTCTATAACCTGTTCTTTGATTATTAACAAACTCACCAAGTGTTACATTTTCTTTGTACTCATCTGGCTTAGCATTATAAGCATCTATTAAATTAACAATACCTCTTGCACCAGTTAATATTTCATCAACTACTATATCTTGATACAGATCAAAATCAGGTACATTACTATATTTGTTTCTTACATATCTTTCTACCTCTGGTCTAAACTCTTCTGCTATTTCAAAAGCATCAGCACCTTCATCTTGTAGTTGACGTATCACAGTATCTTTAGCTCCTTTAATACCACGCTTTTCTCTAACAGCTTGACGTTTGCCTGCTAATTTTTCAGTGCTTTGTTTTCCTCTAGTTTTTAAATCTTCTGATATTTCTATACCTTCTTTCGCAGCACGTCTTATTGACTTGGTTAGTTTACCTTTTTTAAATGATCTATTATAATCTCTTAAAAATCTAAATACATCTTCTTCAGTTTCAAACTTTAATTTACCAAATCTATCAGGCATTACTGTTGCTGCTAATCTTTGTACAAAGTCTTTTATTTGTTCTGTAAAAGTTCTATCAAACTTAATCTCGCCATACTCCATAGCTTCACTCATAAGTGTCATAGCTTCTTCAGCAGCTTCTGCGTCTTTAACTTCTGGATCTTTTAAATAGGCGTTTAATCTTTTATAAAATGTAGCAAGCTCAGCTCTTTTACCAGGATTACTAGTATCTATTGTTTTAAGTTTGTCTTTAATAGCTCGAGCCATACCTAAAGCATTTTCATCACCTTTAGCTATTGTAGCATCTAATACAGCGTGTAATACTTCATGTGCGCCTGTAAAATAACCCTTACTATCTTTAACTCTCTTTTTATTTATTAATACAAATTTTTCATTAGTACTAGGATCTACAAAGAAATTACCTCTATTACCTGCAGCTTGCTTACCGCCTGATAAACCTCTTTCATTTATAAAAGACTCAACAGCTGCATCGTCTTCTAGCTCAACAAACTTTGTGTTTAATCCTTCAGATATTCTAGCACCTTTTTTATTTATATCCCCTGCTTTTACAAACTCAGTTTCTACAAAATTTATTTTTTTAAGCTTAGCTTTTTCTGCTTTTATTCTTTCGTCAATGTCTCCTTGAAACTCAGGCTCTAATCTTTGCTTTTGTCTTTCTAAAGATTTAATTTTAACCATAGATTCTATAGCTTCCTTCTTACCTTCTTGACTGAATTTTTTAGGCACTTTACTACCAGAGTTTCTAGTATCAGCTATAGCATCCATCTCATCTTGATACTCTTGTTCTGTAAATGTTTTTTGAGTAACAGGATTCATTTTAAAAGTACCATCTTTATTTTTGTACTTTTCATCTACGCCTTTTATTATTTTTTCAAATACTTTATTTTGCTGTACTAAATTGCTACCATCCCAGTTCCACTTGGTCATTAGATCTGTGGCAGCTGCTCTAGCTTCTACACCTAGTTGAGTTGTAGTTCTACCAGCAAAAGGTAATACAGCACCTATAATACCTCCAGCTTTAGCTGATTGTAATATAACATTAGGATCAACAGCTCCACGAGCTGCACCTAAACCTTTTGAAGATATACTACTACCAACAGCATTTAAAGTTTCTTGACCTGCTTCTGTAAACGCCTCTATCAAACCTGCCTTACCACTTGTCTTCATTAAATCTAAAGCTCTAGGTAAAACTTTATCAAACTCTCTTCTATATATAGAACCTAGAGCACTTTTAACACCGTTTTTACTCACGTTTTTACCTAAGCCGCTTAACATCCCTTTGAATATTCTAGTTTGACCTAACTGTTCTAAACTAGCTTGAGCAATAGCTGATCCAGCTAACACCGCAGTGTCAGTGTATTTACCATTTAACACAGCATCAATATACTGTTCATTTGTAGGGTTTTTAACACCTAAATCTGCTTTTATACCTTTTTCTATAGCATCTGAAAAACCATCACCAAAAAATGTAGTAGCATTTGCAAGAACTCCAGCAGTTGTTATTCCGGTAACTATCCAAGCAGGAGCACCTACTGTACTAGCTACAGCAGCAGCAGCGCCACCTACCATATAAGGTAATGATTCACCAGTACCTAAAATAATATCATCAATACTAGGTATACCTTCCCAATCAGCTTTTTTAGCTAAGTTTTTCCAAGCTTCTGATTCGTATTTTTTTAGTAAGTTTTCTTTAACATCTGATTCTAGTTCTGCTACTTTTTTATTTTGAGCATCTAGCATTTCCTTTAACTTAGAACCATATTGAGATCTATCGCCATACTTGTCGTAGAGTCTTTGCATCCTGTCTCTTTCTGCTACAACTCCTTTACCTGCAAACGTATCTATATACCAGTTATCTAAGTTTTGTTTAGTTCTTACTCCAATATCTACTGCTGAAGATATAGCAGACTCACCTAATAAAGCTGTAGCTTGTGTAAGATCTGCAGCACCTGGAACGTAAGGTATATCAAATTTAGAAGCAAAATCATAAACAGCATCTGTAGTGCTATATAAATCACTAGTAGCTCTTCCTAATTCTCTAGCTTTACTTGTATATACGCCTCCTACAGCTTCACCTATAGCATCTACTCTTTTACTAAGTAAAGTATCGTCTTTTAATTTACCAGCTAATAATGATTCTCTGTACTTGTAGAAGTCTTCGTTAGCTGCGTTTACACTAGCTTCAGTATCTAATTTGTATTTTTTTAATATAACATTTTTCTTATACTCTTCTAACTGAGGTTCTATAGCTTTAGCATAGCCTTTTATTTTAGCTTGTACTAATGGATCTGTATTAACCGCATCTGACTGAGCTGTTTTAAAATCTAAATCTAAATCTTTTAATGTAGTAATATATTGATCTTCAGCATCAAGAGCTTCTAGTTCTTCTTCAGTATAGTCTTTAAAAAAACCACCAGATAAATCTTCAGGATTTATATCTCTAAATTTTGATTCGGCTCTTTCTTTAGTTTTGTTCTCTACACCTTCTCTATATTTAGCAGAAAGTTTAGGCTCACCACCACCTTCTTTTAATACATCACCTCGCCTCATAGCTTCTTCGTCCATAGCAGCCCACTCAGGTTCATACTCATATTCTACTTGTATATCACCACCAACTATAGAAGGCATGTTTTTAACATACTCTGTCTTTTGATCTTCACTTAAATTATCATTATCAAATATTTGTGTTATTTGATTTTCATAAACCTTAGTTGCATCTTCTCTATCAAACTCTACTTCTTCGCTATTAACTTCAGATTCATACTTATATATCTCAGGGTATTGTGCTTTTCTAATATCAGCTATTGCTTTAGTAGCATCTGCTATAGCTTTGTTATCTTCTAACGAAGCTAATTGCATTTCAAAGTTTTGGCCTGGCAAGTTTAAACCTGTTTGATCAGATTTTAATTCCATACCACCTGTAAATATTTTATTATCACCTACAGTAGTATAGTTATCGTCTTCAAACTGTTGTTGCTTTTCTTCTTTTCTTTTATTATATTCCTTTTCTTGATCTGCTAAATTATCAAACTCTTTTTGAACGTCTTCAGTACTGCCCATTTGAGTAGTAACACCACCACCAAACACAGCACTTTTCCACGTATCATAATCGTCATCGACGCCTAAGTGCCCATGTAGCCCTTGTAAATATTCACCGTTATCTTTTACAGCGTTTACCCAAGTGTCGTAATCATCATCAACATCTAGGTGACCGTGTAAACCTCTTAAATATTCTTCATTCATATTTAGCCTTTATAACTGTTTGGATTAAAACCAGTTCCTTTGTTTTTTACTTTAGATCCTTTTTTCTTATCTAAATAATTATTGTAATCTTCTTTACCTACTTGATACTCTGCGTATGATGTAGCTCCTTGACCTATATCTTTAAATAAATCTTCTTTTAAACTTTGTGTTACAGCATCAAAATCTAAAGCATCTATTTCATCTTCAAAATCTTCTTCAGCAAAACCATAAGAAGTTATTAAACCTATCAATGCAGCTTGTTGTGCAGCTTCATCACCAACCATAGCTTTTCTCATTTTATCATCAACTTCTTCTTCCATTTTAATACCTGCTCTAATAGAGTTAGTAGCAGATTGTCCATATTCTTTTCCAGTATCAGTAGTGAATTTTAAAGACTCACCACTACCACTACCACTACCACCACTGGTTGAAGCTTTTGGTGGAGTTGCTATTTTACGTTTGCCTATTGTTTTAGACGCACCAGCGGTTAAAGAGTTTTGATCCCAAGATAAATTAGACATGTATCTTTTAGATACTGCTTTTTGATTTTTATCTATTAAAGCTTTTTGTTCATCTCCAACATCGTCTGGATATTCACCATATACAGAGTTTTGCCACTCATCCATTGTTAATCCCATAGCGTCTAAATCTATATCTAAATTAGGATCACCACCACTAGCAAAAAAACCTAAAGAGTTTGGTGGATATTCACCATTTTCATCTGGCTCACCATCAGGTATTTCATCTTGCCAAACACTAAGCATTTCTTTTTCATTACCTAGTATACCGTTAAAATAAGCACTTGATTCTATCTCATCTATATATTTATCTCTATTTTCAGTTACAGGTACTCTTATTACTTGTTCGTAGCCGTCTTCTAAACCACTAATAGTTTCACCTGTAACAGGATGCTTGTCGCCATTTTTAACAGCTATAGTTTTAACATAGTCACTAATACCTGTTTCTTCACCACTAAATTTATTCCAACCTTGGCTTATTAAACCGCTTATATCAGATTTAGTATTAAATAAAGGTTTGTCAGCGTTAGCATATAGTTCAGCTCCATTTATCATAGATCCAGAATCTGGTATAACATTGCCATCTTCATCTACATCAGGCGCCCAGTAATATATAGCACCATCTTTTTCTACTATTCTTACGTCACCATTATTACCTAACCTATTTAATATTTCTTTGTTACCAACAGATCCTGTAGACGAAAAAGTACCGTCATTTAAGGCTTCTTTCTGTAATGCAGCGTTACTAGCTAAAGTAGCAGCATTTTGTTTAAACTGAGGCAATAATCCTTCTATCTTTTTATTTCTAAGCATAGCTTCTCTTTGAGTTATTTCTCCATTAGCAGCTAAGTTCATGTTATTAACATAGTCTTCTATCTTAGTATCCCAAAATTCTATAATACTTTTATCTATTTGACCAGCGCCGGGTGTTGCAAACTCATTAACTTTATCTCTTAACGCAGACTCTTTTTCTACGTTTGACGCTTCTAGTTCTTTTTTTTGTTTCTTTTGTTCTATAACAGTATTAGCAATAGAAGCAGTAGTGTTCTGTATAGTGTTTTGAAGTTGTCTATTAGCTTTAGCTCTAACATCAAATTCTTTATTTATTATTCTTTGTGGATTACTATAACTCATTACTTTAATTTTTATTTATGAAAATGCTCCTCCTGCTGCAGCAGTTGCAATACTACCTGCTGAACTTGCTACTGACTGTCCTATTCCAGATATAGCAGCTGTTCTAGCAGCTCTAGCATCTGCTGCGTTTTGCATAGCGTTATCCATTAAACCTGCAGCTCTATCCATTTGTTTTTCTTTAAATGCAATAGCATCTTCTTGAACTGTTATATCTGCTTGACCCATTAATTGTTGTAAATTAGCGGCGCCTTGTGCTTTTGCTTTTTCAACACTAGCTTGGCCTTCAGCTCTCATTTTATTGTTTTGTGTTTCTTGAGCGTTTATACTAGCTGCAATACCACGTTTACTTTGTAAAGCAGCTTGTGCTAAAGCAGTTGCACCACCTGCAGCTTGACCAGTTTCCATCATAACATCTAAACTGTTAGCAAGAGCTTGATCAGCTTGTTCTGCTTGCATTTTAAAAGCTTCAGTAGCAACAGTTAAATTAGCATAAGGATTACTTAAATCTTCAAACTGATTCTGCATGTTCTCATACGGGTTTTTCATTACTGGTCTTTCAGCTTCTAAAGCTGTTAAAGCATCTTGTTGAGTCTGAGCTTGAGCATCTTGCCTTTGACCTTCTTTTTTAGCTTTATTGGCTGCTATAGCACCACTGGTTATACCAGCGGCTGCTGATACTCCAGCTCCAATAAGTATTGCTGTTCCTGTTAATACTGCCATATTATTAATTTAATGTTTTAACTATTTCGTACGATGGCTTGTCATCTACGTGCCATCCTAATTCTTTATGTTTTTTAATAAGACTTTTATTTCTACCAATTGTGAACATATATTTTTTACCTGCGTTTTTAACAACTTGCTCAGCACCTAAAATTAAAGATGTTATAGCTGCATCTCTATCATCTTCTTTATATTTTGGATTAGATATAATCCACTCAAGTAAAACTGCATTAGAGTTTGTCATATATAAAAACCCAGCAACGATAAGTGTTCCATCTTCAGCTTCAACCATTAGTCCACTTTCACCATCTTCTGGTAAAAAATCTTTTTTAATTGGTGGCCAGTCCCATGCCTTCCACCACTCTTCTAAAGTCTTATAATCAGACTTTGTTAATTTTCTTATTTTCATTTAATTTAATTTATCTTGATGATATAGAGTAGTTTAATCCTACAGAATATAATTCTTTAAAACCACCTGGATCTGTTGTTGTATCTGTTGTAAATTCAACATCTAAATAATAGCCTTTTACACCTGATATTACATTACCAAATCTAATTTCGCCTTCGGCTGCAGGACTAGTATTGACTATATTAGCAACATATTTGTTTTCTTTTCTATTAAAACCAGCTCTAAGTAAAGGTGCATTTTGTGGGTTTGCAGATATTCCAGTATTACCAGCATTATCATAAGCTCCTTCTACGTAGCTTTTTATATTTACAGCTACGTCATTACTTCTTTCCCAAGTACCTGTCCATGCGCCGCCTGTTGTTCTACTTGCTGAAGCTCCTGTTTTGTCAGATATAATTATACTAGCTTCCCAACCACTATCTCCTTCATATTCCATTGTTAAAAAATTCTTTTGTAATGAAGGTTGTGAATTTGCAACAACAGATACTTTAGCTCTATTATCTATACCATAAAATTGAGCATGAGGAATTGTATTATTATAATGTTGATACATGCCTTGTGTTATTTTAACAGTTGAATCACTATTCCAGTATCTATTGTTTAAAGTTAAAAAAGTATTTTTACTACTACCTATAGCAATAGGCGCATAACTATAAAAGCTAGGCCAACCTCTAACTTGCTCATCGTAACCTAAAGTATAATATGATGTATCTGGTTTAGGCACAGTAGCTGTTGCGGGTTGCGTGTAAGTAGAAGCTTTATTTTCTTGTATAGATAATACGTATTGTTTGTTATAAGCATCCCAACCTCCATAAACTCTACTTCTATTATCAGATATTAATCTTATTTTAGTTATACCTGTTATTTGACTTGATGGTAATGTTCTATTCATAAGCAAAAACGCATCATTATTATTACGTCTCATGCCTATACATATAACATTTAAATCTACAAAGTCGTTTGGAGCAGAGCTATATGCTACTAATATTCTTTTACCTAAAGTACCTATTTGTTTTGTTGGGTTTATAGGATCATTTGGCGTACCAAAAGATAGGCAGCTTTGGTTAAAGCTAGCAGTTGAAGAAGCACCTGCACCTAAGTTTAAGTTTATTTCAAAGTAATTAGTATACTCATCATTTAAAGGACTTAAATTATCTCTAAACCAATCACGCATACCATACTCAGATATTTCAGTAATACCATCATGTGACAATCTTAATACAGCATTTCTATTTCTATCTACAAAATACTTTCTAAAAGCATATATAGCAAAACTTTCTGGGTTTTTACTTATACCATATTCACCTGCATAAGGTACTAGTTCACCCATTACCTGCCTTTGCGTAGTTACACTACCTCCACCTTCAGCATTATATATAGCATTTTTATCTATTAGCGCTCTACTACATTTATTCTCTTGTAATACTATTAAGTTGTTTTCTTCAGCATAAATTTTCTGTATAGAGCCAAAATCAGGATTAGCAGCTTTAGTTATGTTTGTGCCTACTGGAAACTCATTAGTTCTATTTATACCTGTTCTAGAATTAAATATACCTGAATATATTAAAGCATTTAATCTATGCTGTTGTAGTGGCTCCTCTTCATCTAAATAAGCTCTAACACCCAAAGACATAGAGTTGTTGTTAAAACCGCCTCTAATGTACATTTCTTCAATAATAAAGTTTTGTATTGTAACTGACTCATCTAACGTTATACCAGTAGGATTCCAAGCAGCTACATCAGCTGGCGTTCCGCTAGTTGATAAAAAAGTTAACGGCGGAGCTAACACATTATTAAGTGGCCATACTCCATAAGCAGCAGAAACACCGCTACCGCCTGGTACTATAGTAGCTCCAGTTTGTTTAATAGGCTGTGGTGTTAATATTTTCTTATTCCAAATACAATTGTAATAGTCTACTTCTATAATAGGTAACTGATTAGCCATAACTTATAATCACTTGTTTTTTAAAGAATTTATATTTTAAATCTTACTATAAAGTTAGATATTAAGGTTTTAATACCTCTACCACCATTATCTGTAGCATATATGTTTACATCTATGTTTTCATAGTTATATATAGAACCTCCTGAAGTAGCTAATACTACACTACCGCCATCTGTGCCACTATCTCTTAAAAATAAACCTATACTTTCTATTTTTTCAGCGTTTTGATAACCTTGTCCATCATTTAAATCTACTTCTAATGTCCACTTTATTTCTTCAGTATTACTATTTTGAGATGTGTTATTAACATTACTACCATTAGTAGCAGAACTTAACGTTGTACTTGTACCATTATTATTAGCCCAAAATTCAGAAATTCCAGCTACGTTGGTTGCTGCAGGATCAAAAGCAAAAGTGTTGTTCAAGTAATACACAGTACTAGCGTCGTTAATAAAGTCTGTATTTTTAGCTGGAGCAACATTATCAATATATATAGTTATAGGTATTTCATAATCACTAGTTATTTGCTGACTACCAAAAAGAGCACCACTGCTATTAGAAAGTGTATGACTTATTATAGCATTGAAAGTTATATAATTTAAATCATCATTACCACTGTTATATCCAGGAAAATTACTATTAAGTTTTAATAACAATCTTTGACTAGTATCACTAGCAGAAAATAATTCTAAAGTAATACCTGAACCAGCAACAGGTGTACCATCTCTATACAAAGGCGTTGTAATACCTGTAAGATTATATACGTCACTTCCACCGTTGTAGTCTAATATATTAGCATTTTGATCTACTAAATTTATAGTAGCTATAGTAGGTGTTGTAGTATAATCTACATTTTCTTTTACTTCTACTAATTGAAATATATTTTGAGTACCAAAAAATAAAAAGTTAGTTGGTATTGATAACGTGTTTAAAACTAAATCATTTAAATCAGATATTAATCCACCTGTACTAGTTTCATAGTATATATCTATTTCAGATATAGTTGGAGTAGTTTCGTATACAGCAGGAACAAATTCAGCTTCAGATGGTGGTTTAGCTGTTTGAGAACTTTCACCTAAGTTAAAATGATTTTCTATAACAGCAGTTGGTGGATCTGTGTCTGCCTTGTATAATCCATTATAACTACCTCTTTTATATAAAGCTTCAAAATTACCTATAGCTGTTACTTTAGAAGTAACTGGTGATATACCCGGGAATACAGACATTGCTTCTGTAAGTGTTTGATATATAAGACCTGTTCCGCTTGGAAACCTATCTGGATTTCTAGCAGCTCTAGGTATTAGCTCTACATCACTAGTAGAGTATTGAACCTGCACCGGTGTTGTTTCGTTTAAAGCAGGTGGAACTTTATTAGCATTATCAGTTAGTAAAGTAGTTACGTTTAATACGCCATCACTAGAATTAGTACTAAACACAGCATCTACAGTAGCGGTAGCGACAGCATTAGTAGTTAACTCAAATTGTTCGTAATTCAATATATTATTTATGTAATAAGTATTCGCACCTGCAACAACCTTCATGCCTTCTAACAAAGGAAATGTTAAATATTCTATACTACCTATAGGTGAAACAGTTACTAATTTACTACCTGAAGTAAATACACAATTTAAATCAAAAGGTTTTATAACTGGTGTACCATCAAGTAAGCTTGGCAAGTATACATTGTAATAATCTTGTTGATTTTGCTTAACAACTACTTTGTAACTATTAAAACCTAAAGGTTTATCTTGTATGTAAAAGTTAACTACGCTACCAGTTGCTGGCATCTCGGTAGCAGCAAAACTACTACCATCTTCAGGCCTTAATGTTATTAAATTTTGTGACGAGCCGTTTAACACCATATAAACAAAAAGAACAAAGTTGCCGGTTGCACCGCTAACTTTAGTTGTGTATTCTACTCTCATACCAGGAGCTATATTATCGCCTAAGCCACCTGATGTAACTCTAATAAAATCAAAAGAGGTAGTACCTAAAGTAGTAGTTAAAAAAGCTTCTTTATATAAACCTGGATAACCAATTAAATTAGGTAATGAAGAAGGTATAGTAGTTGTAAATAATATTTTTAAAGAATCACCAGGCCAATTAACATAACCAGACTTTGGATTTGGCTTGCTTGGTATTGTACCACTGTTAGTATTAGGTGATGTTGCTGTTGTGTTATACGGATGATATATAGTTGATCCACCAAAAGTTATAGGATTATCTTCAAACGTAGTGCTTGTGCCACCAGTGCCTAAAGTATAATTAGCATCTAAAGTACTTGACAGTATTACGTCAGAAGACCTGCCATATCTGTCTTGAAGTATTAAACCTACTTGATAGTTTCTATTTTGTTTTAAACTATGGTTAGGATATGAAACATTAGAATACTTATTAGGTAATAAATCTGAAGGAAAATCACTACCACTACTAACTACTTTAGATGTTTCAGTAGGTGTAAATTTTCTACTAGCACCTACTAAGTAATTCAAAGTATTAGGCGCTGAGTGTCTATCAAAATAATTACCAAGTATTACTCTATTACCAGCAGAAGATAATGTTTTAGCTCTCACAGGAACATTGTCATATACTCTAGTTGTTTCAGTAGATCTTAATGTTTTAATAGGTTTTCTAGCGTCGTATGTATATGTAAGATTATTAGTAGAATTATTTATTATTAATGGATCAGTTGCTTCAATAGATTTTATTACATTTATATTTTGACTCATCGAATCTTTATATAATATATCTATTTCAGAAACTTTTAAATTTTCTTTTAAAGTGTTTATAGCATACTCGCAAGGTATTTTAAGACCTATTTGAGTAACTTCATTTTCCATGTGAGCTACTATAGTGTTTTGACCTGCTACTCTTTCTTGAGGTATATAAGCATTTTGATCACTACCTGTTGAATCTTGTTTTCCTATGTTTTTTAAAAAATAACCTTTTTGTTTAGGTATAAATACTTCTTGAGTAAATGGAGATATTAAAGAGTATTCGCCATCATCAAACTTAAATCTGTAAGCAAACCTAACAAATTTATCTTTTAAATTATCTGGATCTCCACTGTAGTTAGCATCGTAATACTTGTTAGGGTAATGTATTTTTAATCTATCACCCACAACTAAATTCAATTTAGCAAGATCTAAAGCACCAGCAGTATAAGTACCATTTTGCAAAGAACTTAATTCGTAAATTTTAAAACTTAGTTGAAACGCCGTTGAACTGCTAGGATCTCTTGCTACATAATATTTTCCTGGATCTAATTTAGGGTGCGTTACTCTACAGTAACATTTTTTATTAGCAGCTAAAGTGTTCTTTGTAAAATGATTATCTCTAAAAAAAGCTTCTGTTCCTATACCTGTAGCCGTGCCAGTTGATGCTGATCTAGTGCCATGTAAATACAAAGCAGGAGCATAATCATAATTAGTCCCTGAACTAGCCGCTGTATATTCTGCTACTAAATTACTACCTGTTATTGCAGTTAGTTGTAATGTAGCTTGATGTTCCCTAAGCCAAGGTGAGCTTACATCTTTTGAGTTTTCCTCTATAAATACTATTTGTAAATTTTTACTAGCAGCTTCTACTGTTTGTGGTGTGCTAGCAGTTGAAAAATCTCTATTAGGTACTACAAAAACATCATTACCACCCATTCCTTCTCTACTTGCATACTGGACGGTAAAATCCCAAGACTCATCGCCTATTTGTAAAAAAGCTTTTAAACCTAAATTACCTGCTCCTTGACTATTTTCTGTACCTAACATTTTTGATAATGCACTGCCAGTAGCAGCTGTAACAGCAAACGCGGGATACATGGTATTAAACGAGGTTCCGTAAAATGCCCAGTTTGTAGCCAACAAAGCAGCACTTGTTTGTAAAGTATTGTTTAGCTGTATAGGTTTGTGAGGATAGTATTTAGCTAAAGATATATGATCTTCATTAAAGTAATATGATGGATTATTTTCAGCAGTTTCAACATTTATAACTCTAGGTTGATTTCTATTATCAGTCCAGAATAATAAATTTTCTATCATTGTAGAATCAAGCACTGGGCTATTAGAAGAAAAGTTTAAAAATCTACCTTGAACTATAGTTAAAGTTGTTTCTGCTAAAAGATCACACATTACTATTTTATTTCTTATACCTATTGGGCAGAAGTTATTTATTTGATTTGAAGAGTTGTCTTGATAGTTAGTTATAAATACATATACTTTACTAGTGTTTTCATTTATATACCAACCTATAATTTGAGATAAGAAAGCATCATAACTAGCTGTAGCACCATCTACTATATCAGGTATATTTAAAGAATTCAATATTTTATTACCTAGTATATTTTCTAATGCACCTACGTCATCAGACTCTGCTCTGGATACAGCAATGTTTTGCCCATCTCTATATTCATCAGGAGCCAATAATCTAGAATCTAAGTCTTTATTCATTTTAGACTTAGTAAATGTATGGTTAAATTTTCTTTGCATTCAATTAATGTTTAATCCACTTAGATTGACCTCTTAACACTTGTGATAGCTCATCTAGTTTTAAATTAGATAATCTTATTTTAGCATTTCTAGTTTTAGCATAAGCATCTCTTTTGTAAAATTGTTTAGTTCCACCATCTACATCTCTACGAGAAGCACATATATTGTACATTATCTTTGAATATAAGGCATCTTCCACAAACTTAGGTACTAAAGAGTTTAAATCGTAAGCTAAACCATCAGATATGTATTTTAATTCTATTACTTTATTAACTAAGTTACTACTAAAACTAAATGTTCCAGTTCTTTCATTTACACTAAACCATCCATTACGTTGACTTATTTCAGGTATTAATCCATATCTTTGACCATAAGCCATTTTCCACCACGTATAATCATAAACACCACTAGTGTTGTAAGCATCATAATTACCTGTAATATCGTTGTCGTTAGCGTTTTTCCATCTGTCTTCTATTATAGACTGAGATGCTTCTAGATTAGTATCGTAGCTACTTTGTGTAGGTATACCTGTAGCACCATCAATTATTGGTAGTTCAGTTGGGTTACCACTTAAACCTTGTAGCGGATATAAAGTATGTAGTATACCGTTAGGATCAGCATAACATAAGTTTACGTAGTTTACATAATCAATAGGTATAGGTACTGACAAGCCTGTAGGAACAGTTAGTTCTTGAGCTTTAAAAGCTTTTAACGTGTCGTAAGACAACTCCTGCATAGCTCTTCTTGCATGAAATAGCACCTGTGTTCTAGCCACTGTAGTTAATATTTGACCTTCACCTGTGTAAGCTACTAGAAAATTACTAACAATATCATTTAATGTTAAATTTCTATAACTACCCCAATTATCGCCTCTTGCTATATCTGTTAATTGTATAAAAACAAAATTAAAAGGAAAACCTGCAGTTCCAATACGTATACCATTTTGAGTATTGTCCCATATTATGACTTGATTAGCAGGTATTAAGTTACCAGCGCCTGGTACATCAGTAGAATTAAAAAGCCCATGTACTTGAAAGTTTCCAGTATCTCTAACTTGAGCACCTCCTAGTGCATCATAATTACTTATAAGTTTAGTATTAAACTCTGGAAAAGTGTATAATTGATTAGCTACTGCTGCAACAGGACCAGCTTGCCCAGCATAGTAATTTGAATCATTTTCTGTTAATGGAATTGTAGCTGCTGTTTTAGTCATAATCT
>Ga0208767_1000125_pt1 | contig 52794 bp, 66 predicted proteins | sample VirMetDEL_Mar_21_FD_184514 | JGI IMG/M metagenome (GOLD analysis project Ga0208767, IMG submission 184514) | Aqueous microbial communities from the Delaware River and Bay under freshwater to marine salinity gradient to study organic matter... | ecosystem: Environmental > Aquatic > Marine >...
TTCGGGTTAGCTCTTGTCGTTAGCAGAAATTGACGAGAGCCAACCCGAAATTGAAGCGACCTTTGAATGATTATGAGTGAACAAGAAAACCAAGAACCACAAGCACCAACGAGTTTTGTCGACTCGGTCATGGCCGCGACCAGCAATGAAGCCCCCGCGCCAGAACCTCCTAAAGAGGCTCCCGCTAAAGTTGATGAGCCTGCTGCAGGCACGGTCGATCAGGAAACTGAGGCTCCTTCGACAGAAACTGAAGTAACGCAAGACAAGTCCAGCGATCAAAATTGGAAAGCTTTGCGTGACGCCAAGAAAGCCCTAGAGGCTGACAAGCTCTCCGCGCTCGCTGAGATCGATCGATTGAAAGGCAACTTGTCGAAGTTCGATCAGGCCGAGATCGACAAGCTTCGGAGCGATTACGACTCCTTGTCTGCGGAACTCGCGACGGTCGATGCCTACCGATCGCCGGAGGTCAAGGCGGCGAAAGAGCGAGCCGAGGCCACGGCATCTGATACGGTGAAGGCGATCCGGCGACTCATACCGGAAGCGGAAGGTCTCGAAAAAGCCTTGGCGCTTCCTGCTGATCAACGAGACGCCAAGCTCGCTTCGCTGCTTGAGGAAGCGTCGCCTGCTGCCGCTGCTCGTGTCTGGACTCAAGTCGATCGGCTCGATGAAGCTCATGCCAGTGTGGACGCTCTTGCTGAATCGGCTCGCGCCAAGGGTGCTGACTGGAAAGCGGAACAGACTCAACGTCAGGAAGCCGAGCGAGCTCAACTAGCTGAGCAGACAGATCAGTTGTTCCAAGCAGGTCTCCAAGCTGCGGTGGAGGAGATGCCCGAACTCTTCAGTCTCGACGGCACCGACGAACAAAAGCAGCAGACTTCCGACCGGATCAACTACGCGAAGCAGGTGCTAACCGCTCAGATGAGCCCAGAGGAGACGGTCCAGACGGCGTTTCTCGCAGGCATCGGTAAGACTGCCCTGGTCCGAGAAAAAGCCTTCACCGCGGCTGTGGTGGAGCTTAAGAGCGCGAACGAGGAACTCCAGGCTCGAATCAGTGAACTCGAAGCCGCTGAACCCGGAGGCGGATCCTCTCCAGCAGATGGTGGTGCTCCTGAGATCAAAGCCGGGACATTCGCCGATACGATCATGTCGATGACTAGCGGATAATCGGTATTGCAAAGCGTTCGCAAAATGGTTTAGTATCGCGGCTGGACGTATTGAGAAGTCGTTCATCTCGATAGGCGATCTTAGCCCTGGGTTCGCCGCCAGTGCGCGATACTAAATCTTTAATTTGCTAGAGAACGCTTATGGCTTGCGAGAATGTCTATGACGCCTTCAAAGTGGCGTCCGAACACCTTGGCCCGGAACTATACCGAAGGGCCACATTTGACTCCATCTGGAGTAACCTCATCCCGCGTGGAGAGTTTCCCAAACATGTCGGACTGACAAAGTCTGTCTTTGAACTGGGGAATGCCTATCCGACGACGGACGAACGGTCATGGGACGCCTACACTAATGCGACCGGATCGAATGCCGGGGCTTGTGCCTACAACTTTACAGACTATACCGTTGGATTTGACGAGCTGACCTACAGCCCGACGCACTTCCAACTACGTGGGCCTGTTCTGTGTAAGGACGAGCTCAACTTCTCTCACCTGGCTCCTGAGTTCTTGAACGGTTATGTTGAAGAGCTCACCAAGCTCACGAAAGCTGAGTTGGACAACAAGCTGTGCAAGGAATACTACGATCTCACGCCGAAGGCAGTGATGACCGCGTCGTTCCCAATCACTGCAGCCGGTGCTCCATTGACGGCTCTTCCGGAAGCAACGAGTGATCTGACCCAGGAAGCCCTCGACAAAACCTACGTCCACCTTATCCACAAGCGTGCATCGAACCCAGATTCGTCTGGATTTGTCAGCTTGGACAACGGTGGTCCGCTGTTTTCCCTATATCTCGGCATGGAGGCATCTCAATCAATCATCCTGAACAACTCTGAGTTCCGAAAGGATCTCCGAGAAGGCCAGATGAACGATGAGTTGTTCCGCAGATTGGGTGCGAACACCGCGATCAAGGGATTCCGGCACCTCATCAACCCGCTCCCTCCTCGGTTCACCTTCTCCGGTGGAACCTACACGCGCGTCAACACCTTCGCTGACGTGAGTGGAACGAAGGGAACTTACCAGGACATCAACCCTGCGTATCTCGACGAATCTAGCGCCCCTTACGAGGCAGCATTCATCTTGAGTCCGCACGTCATGAACTGGGATTGGGTTCGCCCCGATAACCAGGTCGGAAACACTCGTTGGGAACCCATGAGTTACATGGGTGACTGGAAGTTTGTCACGGGCGACGAAGCCTGCGCGAACGACGGCACTGGTTACGATCCATTCCACAAGTATGGACGTCACATCGCGGAGCTCTCCGGAGCCGCGAAACCCGCAGCAAACCGCGAAGCCGGTTTGATGATCCTCTTCAAGCGTTGCCACTTGAGCAGCTTGACGACTGTCACCTGCACATAATCCTTAACATGAGAGGGGCCTTCCTCGGAGGGCCTCTCTCCCTTTACTTCTTATGGACATCAACTCTAGACTTTACCGAGACAATCGAGTCACCCTCAATGATCCAGATTCTGTCGTAGCCAAGAAGATGGCTATGGAGCGTGAACAGTCCATGGGGAAACATGGATTCGATTGGATCAACGACACTGACCCTCACAGTGGTCCATACTGTGCGCTTCAGACTACCGAGGCTACAATCATTTCAACAATCACTGGTGAGCAGATCAGTGGTTCGACTGTCACTTTACCCGCAGGATTTCTGCTGATGGGCCATATCACTTCTTTCACTCTGTCTAGTGGAGCTGTGGTCGCATACAAGTCATTGAGCTTATAGACTCATGCAACTTGCATTTGAAATCAGCCTAGTTGGAAACGCCGCACACGGCAAAGGGTCGATCTATCCGTTCGATCCTTATGACTGGGTTGATGATGCAGCCGATCAAATCATCGACGATTTAGGGAACCAACTTTGTTTCTATGATACCGAGGTTTTCGATATTGTTGATGATGCAGGAGACACAATAATCGACGACACGTCCGATACACTAGTAATAGCTAAGGCTTACTGACATGGCTACTAAACGAATCAAAGATATCACGGGGTCGACTACGACTCCTGCATCCGACGACTATGTGGCGTTGGATGGCGTAACAAACGGAACCCGAAAGATCACCGCAGACAATTTGCTGATAGCGGCAGGCGACACGTATCTTGAAGAGGCGAACAACTTGTCCGATGTGGCGAGTGCCGCTACTTCCAGGACCAACCTCGATGTCTACTCTACAACTGAGGTGGACGATCAGACTTACACTCCAGCCGCCGTCAACGACCGCACCAACTCGCGACAGCCGAGCAATGGGGTGTATTTTGACGGAACAGCAAAGCTGGATTGCGCTAAGGCTGGCGCTACTGACCTAACGACCGAGAGCTTCACAATCTCCACGTTGGTGAGGGTTCCTGATACAGTCTCGACAACTAACACGCTAGCAGCTACCCGCACTCTCGCAGAGGGTTTCCAGCAATTTCTACGGGCTTCTGGAGCATACGGCACGCAGATCACTGATGTCAGTGCTAATGCCGCGTCAACTGCCGATGACGGAGAGGACGTCAGGGGTCGAACTGTTTTGCTTACATCGGTGATTGACCGAGCTGCCGACACGTTGACCCGCTACATTGACGGCGCAGTATCCACTGGCGCGGTTCTTGATACTAGTGCCGTGACGGGGGATCTTTCTGACATTGGCACGGGAGGCTTTCACGTTGGCCACCGAAACAGTGACTTCTACCTAGACGGTGGGGAGATCTTTTCGAGCGTTCTTATTACTCGTGCGTTGAGTGCGGCAGAAGTCCTTACATTGTACAAGCGGGGCAATATCCCAGAAATTGCAGACCAATGGGGCGGAGTTGAAATCACAAGCGGCTCCCTTGAAGTCGGCCAACGCTACCGAATCACAAACTTTCAGGCAGGGGATGATTTCACAAACGTCGGCGCGGGCTCTAACGCTAACGACGTTGAATTCGTCGCCACCGGCACAACGCCGACAACATGGACTAACTCAAGCGGTATTACCCCTATCGGTGCAGTAGTAGCCCTACTTCCTGAAAACATTGAGAGCGATGGCTCAATCGTCGACGCCAGCAGCAACGAGTTGAATGCCGTAGGCACTAATACTTCTGCGTTGCTGGTGAAGGTCACAGAAAGCGGGACTTTCACGCCTAGTCTCCTGTTGGGGGGCAGTTCTGCCGGTCAGGTCTATAACACCACGAACACGTTCGGAAACTTCAAGGTTGTCAATGACGGGGCGCACTGCCATGTGTGGGGACGGATCCAGTTCAATGGCGGGGCAGGAGATAAGGGCTCTGGAATTGGTGCCGCTGTGATGGCTGGTTTACCGAAAAACGCTGCTGCATCTGCTGCGGACGCGATTCCAGTTTTGTTGACGATCAACAATGCCAGCGGTCTGACATCGTTGACTTGCGGCATCATCGCCCAAGGGTCAACGCAGATCACCCTGCACGACAACGGAGCTGCCGGTTTGGTCGCTCTCCAAGAGACAAACCTTTTAGACACATCGATTGTCCGTTTCAATTTCGTTTACCCGATCTAAGCATTATGGCTAATAAAACAGAATACGTATTAGGACTTCTCAACTCGGTTGAGTCTCAAGCTGCAAACCGGGCAGCAGGCAATGCCCTTCAGGCCGCACTCGCTCCGATCAAGGAGCGGATGCAGAACAAGAAAGCTCTCGGACTCAATCCGACTGCGGATAAAGCACCAGCAGTGATCGCAACCGTGAGAGCGGCCATCTCGGCTTTTGAGGCCAAACAGGTCATCTTAACGCCAACCGATGAGGAAATCCTGGCGGGGCTCGCTGCTGCGGAGGATGCTACGCCTACGGAGCTTGGCGATTAGTGTCAATGCGCCTGCCCCATAAAGAAGTTATCGAGCCCGATAGGGATCTCGTCCTTATTTATGGGGCAGATGCGCGTGGTGGCATCTCGGATCGAGCCTACTCGACGGTCACTGAGCTGACATCGCCGCAGTCATCTGTTGTTTCCGGAGATGCCGAGTCCGTTGACGGTGGCATCATGTTGGTCGATGCCTCAAATGCTCCAGTAACGATCACGCTGGTGGGCTCGAGCGTGACTGTCAAAAAAATCGATTCGACTTCGAACCCGGTGCATTTCAGTGAGCCGCTGGACGGCATCGTTCAAAGTATCAACTACCAAAATACTTCGCTCGATTTGGCAAAGTCAGATTCGGACGATTGGTTCATCGTATGAGTTACGTCGAAAAGTTTGATGTCGGATTTGCTGATTCTCCCTCGACTGATGCGTTCGGGCGAGCCCGTGTTTCGAATACGGGGCAGCGGCTCGATGTTGAATTTCTTTACGGGAAGCAACCCGAGTACTTCGACGAGATTACGACCAACGGAACGGTCACCTGGAACTCATCCAGCCGAGACCTGACTCTGGCACTGTCTGCTGCGGCAGATGGGAACGAGGCGCAAATGGCGAGCTATCCGATTCCATGCACGCCGGGCAACAGTCAGTTGATCGAGATGACCGGTGTCTTGGATCTAGCTAACCTTGGGACGGGGACGACTTCAGTGTTTGTGCGGTCAAGCGCCACTGGCTCAGTGGTCGAGGAGGTGATCACACAGGACTCGTGGGTCGAGGCTTCGAGTGGGGTCAATTGGGATACGTCGCACATTTTCGGAATAGATTTTCAGTCTCTGAAGGTTGGGAGGCTCAGATTTTACCTGAACCAATCGGGACAGCAAATAAAGATCGCTGAGGTCAATAATGACAACAAGGTAGCGACGGGCTACTGGCAGCTTCCGAACCAGCCGTGCTACTACCGGGTCTACAATACAGCCACGGCGACCCGTTGTGAGATTGGTTACGGGGACTCAGACAATGCGGTGGGCTTTCGGTATGAGATCGACTCGGTAGTGGCGACAGCCACGATGAAGGCTATCTGTTGCACGGCAAAGAGCGAGGGTGGTCCTGGGCTTCTTGATCTTCCTGGGCTTAGCAGATCGGCTGATATGGCGCAGACGCAGGCGACCGTTTCGACCACGTTGATTCCGCTCATTTCGATCCGTGCTAAATCGACTTTCGGCGGGGTCGACAATCACATGCTTATACGGCCCAAGAATCTCTCGCTCGAAGCCGAAGAAGCCATAAGATTTGTGGTGATCGTTGGCGGCACCTTGACTGGTGCTAGTTGGAGTGACGTCGACACGACTTACTCTTGTGTCGAATACGACACTGCGGCAAGCGCGGTTTCTGGTGGACGAACGATTGTGTCTGAATACCTTTACGCTGACGTTGGAGGGGGTTCCAGACCTGGTGCCAAGACCATTGCTGTTGATCTTGGGAAGACCGTTCTATGGGACCGCCAGGGTTCCGAAACTGGAATTCTAACTGTCGCCGCCGTAAGAACCCGTTCCTCCAATTCGGCGTGTCTTTGTTCGGTAAACTTTGAGGAGATTAGATGATGAAAGCAGCAGTCGAAATACTTCAGATTCATGCAGCCACACTACTCGGATTGGTCGCAGTTGTATTACTGTTTGGATGCGCCAGGAGAGAGCGCCCCTACACCTGGGAGTCGACCACCATCATCCATCCCGATGGAACCCGCGAAGAGACCCGCACCATCAACCGGAATGCGATCATCTCCGCAAGCGGCTACAAGCTCGAACTCGACAAGTTCCACGTTGACGAGCGATTCGAGGAAGGTGACTCAAACGGTCCTGGAGACGCTCACTATGCGGTGAACTCGGAAGGAGCGAAAGCATCGCCAGAATCTCAAGCTCTGAAAGCTTTTCAGGAAGGGCTGGGGTTCGCCTCAGCATACGCTAGAATTCAAGCTCCCCAGCAGGTTGAGCCTGAGCCCGACAATCAGTTGAGCCCGGATGATCTTGAAGACATCCGGGCTTTGCTGGACGAACTTGGAAGACAGACCGAACGATTGGAAGAATAATGCCTGAACCCGTCAAATCCGTCTTAGAATCGCTAGCCAAGTCAGCGCCATCGCTGACTGGGTATGTGTTGCTAACCAGCATGTTTTTATGGCACATCAACAGTATGGCGGCTCTAGACAACCTAGTTGCAAAGCAGCGCATCGCCGCGTGTCACGATATTAAGGAGCAATCGAACAAGGTCATGGACAACCTGGCCGAGGCGATGCAGCTCCAGGCACTCGCGTTCAAGGAGTTGAGCGTTCGGCTCGAAAGAATCACCGATTAACCGACTCGCTCGACCGTCCAGGTTTTCTGGTTTGAACGACCGATCTTGTGGCTGACCTTGAACGCAGGTGATCCGACATCCTGCAGCACTCTGAGCCTTCGTCCGAGGACTTGCGGCCCACTGAGCCAGTTGCAGTCAAAACCTTGCAGGTGGCTGAAGATCTCTACGCTCGAGCCGTGAAGTTTCTCGCCTGGATTTTCTGTGAACCAACACAACAAGAGCTCATCCAGGCTCGAATCGTTCGAATCGTGATAGACGAGTTTATCGATATCAGGATGGCTTCGCCTCACGACGCCATACCGCTTGTCGCGTAGCTCCTCCGGGATCACCCAGGTGTTGTCGACGTGGTAAAGGAAGTCGGATAAATCCTCTTCGATCGGGATCAGAGAGTCGAGCTTGTCCTCGAAGTGCCATCCGTCGTAGCATTTCAAAAGCGTGATCTTGTCGACATTGTCAGCATCGATGCTGGGCACTGCCCTGATTGATTCGGGGCTGAGGTTGCAAGAGATTGTGAGTCGCCAAGATAATGGCAACGTCACGGTGTTCCCGAATTTTGCTTCGACGCCGATTTCAGTATTGGCGACGATCTTTTTGACCTTCGACGAGAGCGCCGATCGCGACTTCTCAAATCGATCAATCCCGTCGTCGCTCATCATGAGGTGCTCACAGCCTGCGAGATCCGAGTTAAATCTGGTTCGGCCCAAGATCCACTCTGTCGGATTAGCTACGCGGCCCCCAAGACACTTGGTTATGACGCGCTGCGCCAGGGTTTTACCGACGCCAGCGTCACCTGCCAAGACCAGCGCCTGCCCTACCTGGTAAGTGGAGTCGCTCACAAGCGAGCGCCTTGCTACCTGAAGCCAAGAGACGAAGGTTGGAAGCTGCTCTTCACCTAGAAGGGTTTTGAAGAATGCGCCTGCCGTTGTGTCGAAAATGTCTTTGTCGTTCTCAGTTCCGAAAACTACCTCCGGAGAGTTTGTGACCAAAATTCTTTTGCCAGCTATCTCATGGAGCCCTTTCGGCCATCCTGCCAGATCGCCTGCCCAAGCCACCAACCGGTCTCTGACCACCTGCGATACGGCTGTCTTGATCTGATCCCTACCGGCACCCAGACACTCAACTTCATTCGTCCAGAGATCTTTGGCGAGGGTCTCAAACTTCCCTTGCTTGGTTACATCGGCAAGAAAGGTATGCCCACCACCCACGCAGTAGCTCCGTCCCACGAAAAGTGCTGCGTCTGTAGGTAGATCAGCTCCTTCGCCCTGCATTCCTTCGCGAACTGCCCGTCTGGCATCCGCGATCGCATCCTTAAACAGCGTCTTTTTGAGTCCCAAAGTCGTGATGGCAGCGTCGATCAGGAGCGAGCCACCTTCCCGGCCTGCCATTCGAGACACCGTCTTCACGAGTCTTCGCATGGTATCGAGATCATCAGTGTCGATCTCGTCCTTGTGGAGTTCGAGCAGCGCCTGGACCTGCGCGAGACCATCCGTTTTCGCAGGTATGACAGGAAAGCTTTCCCAGGTGTATTTGAAATCCTCAAAACTGAGAGCTCTAATGTCGTCACATGCTTTTTGCGGATTCCCGTAGGGGATTCGGAGCAGTTGAAGGTTGGGAATTCTCTGGGCATACCTCTCGGTGGCCAGGTAGAAGTCGCCGTTGAGGGCAGTGTCCGCGTCGCCGCACCAGATGACTCGATCCGGATTCGTGAAATCTAAAATCTCTTTGAACCCTGGTGACAGGGCGTCTTTATCGAGCAGGCCCCCGAAGAAACCTGATATCGCGACCGCGTTGTATCCTGCCTCCGCTAGGCACATCGCCTTGAACTCTCCCTCGGTGAGATACAGATCCTTTTTTTCCAAGTCGAAACCGGTTGGAGGGATATACATCGCGACTCCAGTTGCCGGAGGCTGCGTATACTTCATCTGGCCTCGTGGGGAGTCCAGTCGCATCCGACAGAAGCCGGTTTCCTCTTTCGATAGATCGAAGTAAGGGATCAAAAGTCCAGAGCCCAGTCCCGGTTGAGACATTAGGGATTCCGACTCTTCCCGGTCGATGTGTCTGACGCCGCAGGATTCAAGCATGGCGGCAGAGACGCCTGGTCGTTGTGGGTTCATAGTTTTTAGGGTGCCCAGTTTATATCCAGGCTGTCAAGATACCAACGCATCAAAAGCGCGGCATCGCTTATCTTGTGGGTCATCCGCATGTTCCACGCAGGTTGTAATTCATCTTGGGCAAGGGCGTGTAGCTTTTTCTTACGCTCACCATAGCTATCGGCTTTGATGTGAAGATCCTTTTGCCATTCTTGAGGAGTCACATAGATCCACTCTTGCTCCGGGAATGCTCCTTCCCAGTGCCCCATCGACCTGAAAAGATTTGCCTGAACCTTTGGCAACCGGCTCGCCGTGCCCCACAGCTTTTCCATGACGCAGACGTCGATGTCTAAAAATCGAGGGATCTTTTGAAACCCTTGATAAGAGAAGCTCTCAAAGCCCCCGCAGTCATCGTAATAAATAGCCCCGCCACGTGTTCCTGGATCAATCGTCAATACTTTCGGCATTGCAAATCGTTTGCAAATACCTGCCCATTTTGCAAGCCTACTTGTCATACATTGAACTGACCGACGATTCGCAGCTAAGAGGGAGCCCTTCAACTACTTCGCGAGAGAGCTCTTCCTCCACGATCGCCGTGCAGACCCCGACTTCATCATCTGGAACTTCACATATGACTTCGTCATGGACCGTCCAGAGAACCTGGATGCCTCGCTTGTCGATCCGGCGGACGGCATCAGCGAACACGTCCCGTGCCAACGACTGGACCACGTTCTCGACCAGTAGCGAGCCCCAAACTCGTTCGCGTTTACAGTAAAGGCCGCGTTCGATCGTCGTGCTTACGGATTTGCCTTTGCTCCCTATGTGATTCCTGATGTCGAAGTATCGAAGGATTCGTCCGGTGGGCAGCTCGACGTTCCACGTGGCTCCTCGATGCTCGTTGATCGCTTGGTGAAGTCGGACCCAGTAATTGACGATCTTCCAATTCGCCGCTCTCCAGCTAGCGACCTCCGCCTCCGCTTCCTCCTCAGAGAGGTGAATTCCGAAGGTGCTGGCGAACTGTCGAAACCGTGCGGCTCCAGCTCCGTATCCCAAGCCAAGGGTCTTTACCTTGGACATCTGCCGGAGCTCCGGGTTGACCTTTTTCAGTGGCCGTGGGTCATCGTAACGGCCAGTCGCTCTAAGCGCCGCCTCATAGATATCGGTGCCTTTTCGGACCTCGTCCAAAAACTCAGTATCTTCCGTCAAAAAGGCCAACACCTTTGGTTCGATGGACGATAGGTCGCTGACGAGCAGCTTGTGGCCGGGACGGGCTATGAATAAATTCCGGATGTTGACTCCGAACACCTTCCCCTTCGGGAGGTTTTGGAGATTGATCCCCGCGTCACCCGCCCACCTGCCCGTGAGCCGCGATCCGCAATACTTTAGACTGAAGTGAAGGATGTCCTCCGGGGTGAGGCGAAGCTTGATCTTGTGTAGGGTGGCGTAAAATTTCTTGAGCGACCGTAATTCGGTGAATGCCTGCACGAAGGGGAGATCCACGCTCGTCGACCATTTGATCCATTCCGGGTCGTCCTTCGCGGTCTTTCCCGGCATCCCTGTCTCGCCTGCTTCAACGCAGGCCGCTCTCAATGCGCCGGGAGATAAGATGGCTCTGCCAGAGTCTCTCCAGGGTATCTGCGCAATCAACTCTGACTGCTTTTCGGTTACTGTTTTGATCGCAGCGTCAAGCGCCTCGCGATCAATTTTGACGCCGCGGATCCCTTGGAACATCGTGAGCTCACTGAGCTTCCACTCGTTTTCTGGAAGTTCCTTATGAAATTTCTCGAACAGCTCGTAGCACAGAGCAGCATCGTGCGCCGCGTAATCCTCCATCAAGAGTCTGGAAGATGGGTCGAAGTCTTTCCAGTGTTTCCCTTGGGCCTTGTTACGGACCTCTTTCGAGACGTCTTTGTTCAAGAGCACTCTCGAGGCGGATGCGAGATCCCTTTTGATTTGAAGGTAAGCGGGAATGGCGGTGGTGTCATACCACCGAGATGGTCGTGCCTTGACTTTGCCACTGTCGTAAAGTCGTTTCCACACCCAGTAATCGAACTGGGCGTTATGGGCAACCCAAGGGATGCCGTCGATCCGGTGCCACGGGCACGCGGGGTCTAAGGGGTCACCCGTCCATGAATAACGACCGACTTTGATCGCCACCAGATAAGGGTAGTAATCCGGATGCCGAGTGTATGCTTCAGCACCCAGCTCCTTAACGCTACAAACCTTGTCATAGAAGGTCTCAAAGTCGATCGCTGAGAATTTCATTTCCTATCTTTGGATGGGTTCGAAGGAACTAAGTCCCGGAGTCTCATTCATCCATGCCAACATCTCCTCACTGGTCAGACCCTTGTTTTTTGGCTCAACAACTAGCCAAGTGTTTGGCCCGAACTTGCGAGGCGACACCGCTAGCTCCCACTGGGTCGTCCGTGGGTCGCCTTCGGGTGACGTGATCAAGGTCGCGTTAACGATCGGCTGGACCGCTTGAAAGCTCGTTTTGGTAAACGAATACTTTGCGCGGCACCATCCGGTTTCGCCGAACACGTAGTCTGGATTGTCGTAGTCGCCGACGTCCACTAGGAACGTGACGTCTGCGGCGAGCTTCACTTGTTTCGCGTCGTCGATGGTGAATCCGAACCCCTCAGCTTCGGCGTCTGCGGCAGACGCGAATTTGAGCGGGAGAACTCCGGGTGTGTATTTTTTCGTCACCTCCAGATAATACGGTCGAGAGACTTCCAAAACGACTGCCTTTACCGGCGTGTCCAATTTCCATTCTTTGCCGAGGAGTAGATTGCCATTTTGAAGGAGCGGATCGTCGCTGGTTGAGTTTTGAACTAGTTTGAGGTATCGGGCTTTGATTGGGACATCGCCCCAGCCCATGGATTCTCCAGATGCGCTTTCAATATCAATAGTCATATTACTTATTTCTTTATTTTTGCTTGTAAACCGCTGCTTTCGATTCGCCAGGTTCGATGCCAGCGGCAGCATCGGCCCGGAATTGTGTTTCCCAGACTTTTTTCTTTCGGTCGGGAGCGACATCTCTAGCGAGCTTCACACAGTCGTTCACTGACACCGTCAGTGCCGCGGCGAAGTCCTCCTCTGAGACGCCAAGATCTTTCAAAGTATCCCTGACCACGTCGATGTCGATCACCTTAGAGGCTCCCTTGCGAGTCCCCAGCCGGAAGCCCTCGACTTCGACCCCAATCTCCATGAGCTTAATCGCTTTGCAATTTACGGACTTTTTGAAGCTGTCGAACCAGGCAGTCGCCACTGGCAACACCTTGAGCGCCGCAGAGACCTCTTCGGCAGTGTCGATGCTCCAATCGTGATTAAGCACAGGGAGCTCGTTCGTCGGATTCGAGAATGTGTTGTAAGCTTCATGGCAAGTTCCGACGTGCTTGCAGAACCGGCAATTGTCAGTCGCTTGTCGGAGGCCACCCGTCCGTTGGCGCTCGTGAATCATATCGATCCGGGCTTTGAGTCGAGGGACGTCCGAGCGTTTGTAGGTATGCATCTGGATCACCTTCAGTCGTGGCGCGAGCATGTAGACATCGATCTCGTCGATGTGGAGCCACTCGTCAAATGCCTTCACGGTATAATCCTGAAACTGCGCGTTGCCACTTGGGTGATCGACTGGGTTCCATCCGAATTTGTAATCGATCATGATCGCTCGATCGCCGTGAAACTGAATTCGGTCGACGGTCCCGGCGTAAGCGCCATCCGGATACCGAAATCCGTATTCCAACAATAGCGTGTCCGGCTCTTCTTTCGGAAGGATCTCCGCCAACATCTGCTTGCCAGATTCGAAAGCAGGCAGATCCTCTTCGAGGAGCTTTTCGTCGTTCATCGTTTCCATCGCGTAGTGGAGACGTGAACCTGCTTCAGTCAAAGGATGCACCTCGGCATCTTCAGGTTGTTCGAAATCAGAACAGATTTCGATGTTCTTAAGTGAGCTTGGTCTTATTCTTTTCATGATATTTAGTTTGCTAATGATCTTTTCAGTCCTTCGAGCTCGTCGTCGAATGAGATTCGGTCGCGTTCATCTGCGCGGAAAGCGTCGACAAAGTCGATCGGGTATCTAAAAACCTCGCCCTCGCTATCAATCAACCAGCTATACGCCAGCATGGAATGCCAAAGGATCTTGGGGACGACCGCTTGAACCTCGTCCCGCTCAAGAAATTGCGGTTCTTCGTCAAAGTTTTGCTTCATAGGAGAACCTCCCCGCCCCAGGTTTCAAGTTGCCAGACTTAGAAAACGTGCCTCTCAAAATCGGGGCGAAGAGGAAGTGGCGATCTCGACTCAGGACGCTTGCCGGCGATGGCCCCAGGGAGATGTAGACCAACCCCGAGCCGAGATCAAAGTTTATGACGTTGCCGGCAAGCATTGATGAGAAGTTATTCTATGTCTGACAGATAGTCAAACTAATTTTTCACAAGCCAACCAAGCCCCGCGTAAGAGGGACACTCGAAGTATGGGAACTTCCGGTCGCGGTTAAACGCTTCGATCGCCTTCGGCACGCCTTCGCATGATCGCGTGTCGTGCAGCCAGATCACCCCGTCCCTTTTGACATAAGGCGCGAATTTGATTAACTCGCCGAGTGTCTGTTCGTAAGTATGAGAAGTATCGATTAGCAAAAAGTCGATTGACTCCTCTGGAAATTTCAAATCTTCAGCTAAGCTATCTGACGCGATCGTCCGCAAGAAATCCGGATCCCCTACTCTCTGCCGAGTAGAGTCAAGGCACTCAGCGTCGATATCGACACAGGTGACTGCTGCTGGCTCCTCCTGGATCGAGTTGACATCTGCTACAGCAGCTACGAGCGCGGTGGTGGACTCGCCCAGCCGCGTTCCGAGCTCAACCACATGGTCGATCTGTTTGTTCAGCCCTTGCATCCGTATCTCATGATACATGAGCGGGAGATACATGCTGATATCGCTGAACTTCAAAGTGGCTGCTCTTAGGGCCGCGTGGTTCTTGAAAGCTTCGTTCAGGAAGCTCATCCCGTCTTCTGGGCCAAGGGGTTTCGTCTTTGTCATGTCTATTTCAAGAAGTAAGGGTCTACCCAAGAGGCTTCGAATACCCTCAACTTGAGGTCGAGCGGCTGACCTCTCATCTCGTCCCACAACGTATTCAAATTGCGACCGGCTCCTTCGACATTTATCGGGCTCCGCTTGTAGTCGGTGCCTTCGTAAATTGCCCATCCGCGAGGATCAGTCAGCCATGGGAAGAGGAAGCCGCAGTCATTGCAAATGATGAAACTTTGGAACTCACTGTCGACGACTCTGACGTCCTTTCCTCGCAGTAGGAAGAATTCACTCCACTGGAAATAGCTTACTTCGCCGACGACTGCTCTGATGGTTGCGATGAGTTGCTCACATTTGTGGCAAGCTGCTGCGAATGGCCTCTCTGGAGGAGATTCGCAGCGACCCGGATTCGCTCCATAATCATGGGGGATGCGAAACATTTTGTTCCCGACCCGGATGCAGGGGATTTCAGAGTTAGCGAGCCTAGCGGCGAAGTCGTGATCTTCGAAATGGTAAAAGCCAAAGGCGACCTCGTTAAAGCCATTCACTTCGACCCAAGTGGTCATGTCGAGCGAGTTGTTCCCGTAGCAATTTATAGGCGTTCGCTCGTGAAACGTCTGCGGGAGGTCTTCGAATTGGACTGCGTCCCAGTTGATTATGCCCTCGTCCTCGTTCCAAGCCTCCGCGGGCGCGTGTTGGAAATGGAAATCGACTAGATGCCTGCTAGGTGCTGCTAGTAGTGTCTCTGTGAGCGTCGGATGGATTAGTCGCCATTCCGATAGCCTGACGAACCTTTCCGACTCACCAAAAAGAGGGCTCTGATTGAATACTGAGCAATCGAGATAATGCCTAGGCAGCGTCGGGTGGGGGATGACCGGTACGTGGGTCACTGGGAAGTCGGCATGTGCAGCGAGCTCTTTGACTGCATCCTGATGCCGCAAAAAATAATGATCGCTTAGAACTAGCTCGAAGTCCTTCGATGTCTGTTTTTTCAGACCCTCAAACATAAGCCGGACTAACCCCAAGTTGAAACCGCAGGTCGCGGCGTAATTTATCATAACGGTAGATCCGTATCTCGTTGAGAGGCTATTCGCGGTAACACGCAATAGGCGTTAAGGTGAGGGTAGGTATCCACAAGCATCTGTTGGTCGATGCGACCTCGCATGAGCTTGTTTGTCTCTAGGAGAATGTCGAGGGCCTGTCGTCTGATCGTGTAGAAATGGAGGCACTGGCCGAATCCACGATAGATGGACTCGCTCATCTGAGTCATCTGGGTTGTCTCTGTTGACCCAACGCAACAGGCGCCCCAATTGATAAAATTCCAATCTGGATCGATCGCGCCTATGTCTTCGACCACGTCGCCGTAGACGTCTGACCAGCCGTCATTAAGCCACACGTCGTCCTCGACAATATCCCAGCACTTTTCAGACGGATGTCGCTCGGCTGAGTTTTTGAGCGATGACCACAGATGCCAATGGGTCAGATTCTGTCCGATGTAGGCTCCTCGGATCTCGCCTGGATCCATTAAGTATTTCAGATTTGGCACCTGGCGGGTCTTCAAGCCTCTGCCAGGGTATCCGAAAAAATAACTCCAAGACGGGCAGTGGCGGTCTTTCAGGTGGGCCTCACACGCCCTGAGCTTATCATGGTGCTGATTCCAATGAGTCACTATGATCGGGATCATGCCGCCTCCTTCTTTCGATTCCTAGAGATTTGATAATTGGCGGTCTTAGCTGCTTCTAGAAGTAGACGGGCTTCTCCGCTGTCGACTATAGCTTTTCGGTATTTTAGATACCACGACTTTGCTTCGTTTTGCACGAAGGGTGAGTGTTCGCCTTGCCACTCAAGCGAGCACAGACGTGCAACCAGATTTGCGAGCCGGACGTCTTCGTAAGAACCGAAATGGCGTGTGATGCCGTTTTGGATTTTCACCTGCCATTTATTATCGCGCGTATGCCACGAGACGTTATTCACATCTCCTCGATCGCCTATTTTGAACTTTGCGTTCGCGTTGTTCGCTGCGCGTGGGACCGCCCGTATTTCTGAATCCCGGTTGTCTAACCTGTCATGATGGATATGGTCGATGAATCTCGGGTCGTCGAGAGACTCGATCTCGCCTTTCCACAGCGAGCAGAGACGTTGTAGGTGGATCTTTTTGCCATCAAAATCTACCTGCACGTAGCCATCAGCATTTAGGCTGAGGTGCTGCACCGATACGAGGGCGAGCGCCTCCTCTCGGTTCGTCATTTTGACGAGAGCGCCGCAGTTAGTGGTCACATGCAACTCGTCATCGCAACGAATTATTTTGTCCGCTGGGAACACGAGATTGGATCGTATGGAGGTCAACACGTCCCCGTTAAAATAGTGGACATTCGCTTTCGGGTGCTGCTTGTAGAAAGATTTTGCCAAGGTGGACAGATACCCGTCGCGCCCGTCGATCCAAGTCTTGAGTGCGCAGACTCTGTTGGCCTTGGATAGTTTCGCTGTAAACGTAATTCCCGGCTTTTTATTTTGCAGCCACTCGAAAAAATCGGAGTCGACCTCAATATGGGTTCGGCCAGAGAGGGCAATTGGGTGTTTGCTAGCGTTAGATATGGCTATCAGTGAGGTGGTTGTTTTCATGCGGAAAAAAGAACGCGCCCCTCTCATTTTGACGGGACAACCACCAAGCCAGACCATCAGAAGACCCGCTGGAACTATGCAACCAGCGAGATTTTGAGAAGGGCGCGAAAATTAAAAGGTTTAGCATGACTTGGTGTATTGCTGAAACTAATGTAGCCCAAAAGCCTCACGGACGCAAGTCCGCGTCGACGAGATTCGCAATTTGACCACGCTTGGCCTCCAGGTTCCGCCGAATTTTTTCCTCCACCGACCCCTTGACGATGGGCACAACAAAGCGCACATCAGATTTTGATCCATCTCGATAGGTGCGACCAGTGGCCTGTATGAAGTTGGTAGCCGAATCGGTCAGATTGAGAATCGAGGTGCGTGGACGCTCGCCCGAAAGATCCTGTAGGTTCAGCCCTGCGCCGCCCGACTGGTAATTCACCACGAGCACGTCCAGCAGCCCCCGCTGGAAGTCTTTGGGGTCACATTTCTCAACGCCATCAATGCGCCCCACCTTCCTCTTTGCTTTTCTGTGAAGCGCGGCGAGGGATTCAGACGAATCCTGGAAGCTGACGAAATGAATGACTGATTGGCCTGCCGCCAGAAACTCCTCCCCGAGCTCGAATAGGGACTGCAGCTTCTCGTGCTCAATCTTCTGTCGCAGCCGCAGTCGCTTTGTGAGCGCGGAAGGCGTCTCTTGAGCTAACTCTTCCAGTAGGTCGGCGTATGCCGCATTCAACGCTCTGAGATCTCCCACCTCAATGCTCCGCGTTTGCTCGTGCAGCTCCGGTAAATCGCCTACCTCGGCAATCCGGACGCGATCCATCTTGCCCTCCAGCATTCCGTTGATGTCGCGCATCGTGGCTTCTCCACCGACGTAGTCCAGTCCGCCGAAGCGGCCCTGCACGCAGCCGTGCCGCAAGCACCAATCCCAATGATTATTCCGGTGAAATACCCGAAGGGCGTGTCCGATGCCCTTCATTTGAAAGGGATTTTCAAAGGGTGTCGCTGAAAGCATCAGGGTGAGAAACCCTTGATCGACGCAGTCAATCAGCATCTTTGTCTGATAGGCTTTTGGATTCCGAGCATTGTGGATTTCATCAAATATCCAGAGCACTTCCTTCCGATTGAAGTCGAACCTATAGGATTTGTGGGTATTTCCTGACCGATAGAGGTTCGGGGCAGTGCCTCGAACCGCTTTTTGCCAGGATTCGCAGAAGACAACCTCGACTCCGACCGCTTTTGCGGCCTCGATCCACTGGGGTTTCGTTATCGCGGGGCACACAATCCCAGCTTTCGCGCCGATTTCTTTCGCCACAAACAGGGCTTTGATGGTCTTCCCGGTCCCCATATCGCTGCAATCGAGCGCAGATCCGGTTGTCGCGAGACTGTTTTTTAGGGTTTGGACTCCTGATTTTTGGTAATCTCGTAGCTGCATAGTGGGGTTACTATGTCAGACAAGTGGTCGATTTCAAGGAGGAAATCGGGTGGTTAAAGACAAAATCGTCTTTAACCAATGGGCAAAAACCCCAGTAAAACGATGGTTAAAGACGCGGCTGATTTTTGTCTTTAACCACTTTTGGTAGGCAAATTTTGCCTAGTGCTGAAAAAATGCGACGACGAAGGTCAGACACACTCGCTCGATCTCGTCCCGAAAATGGGAAAATGGGTGGAAAACCATGGTTTTGGTTAAGGTCGGTTAGGGTCAAAATTTGTCTTTAACCATCGACTTTGGCCTTTATTCATGCGGGTTTCGTGGACCTTGTGGTTACGGTTACGATAGTGTTGTTTTCTTATATACGAGAAACTGAAATACGAAATTTATTTCGTGTTTAATTTTCCTATATATAGAATGTTACCGTCTTTAACCGTAACCACGTAGCCGCTACGCGGCTACGTAGGACACAGTTAAAATCTGCTTTGGTAAGGATCTATTAGGTAATAGCTGACGCGAGTAACATGGCGACCTTGACCTCGTCAAGCCAATCAGGTAAATTTATCACATGGCGAATTCACCCTCTTCTGGTTCATCCTTTTCTCCCCGACCTCACATCCTCCACGAGGCGGAGGACTCGGATCTCTCGTCACCGAGTCCTTCGCCATCTCCTGGATCCGACCTATCGGCTCGAGACGCCCTCAAGGTCGAGCTCGTTCTCCTTCATAGGGCACTTAATCGCATCATAGGTCGCCTAGAGGACGTTCTTGACGAAATGAAGTGAGCTACAGGGACCAGAATGCCTTTTTTTACCATTGCGTATCGACCTAGGAGCGCGTTTCACCTTTTCCGAGGGTCATGAGACCAGGATTCTCCCAAAACGCGGTTTTACGGCCTTTTTGAAAGCCCGACCTTTTAAAATCGATTCTTTGCCCTCTCGGAACGACCTAGAATGCCTTTTGGGCAGTTGACGGCATGAATTTTCTCTGCGAGATTATCCCGCATCCTATGAAAGATCTTTTTGAACCTGGGCACGTCTACAAAGTCACGCAGGGCAAACGGCACCAAGTCCTACGCAGGGAGGGGCGGGTGGTTCTCGCTGAGTCATCACCTTGTGGTTTTGAGGTCTTCCGCCTTAAGCACAACCACGCTCGCGTGATAGCAGGCAACTCGATCGAAGAGTCTATGGGTCCGCCTTCGAATAACGAATGGGGATCGCCTCGAGGCGTGACGGTGATGGACAAGGCACGGGCAGAAGCTCGATTTGCTGAATGGGTTTCTCAAGATAATGAAATCACTCACTAAAGTTCCAGAAATTCAGGCGCGTCGGCGAGCAAAAGGGCTCCTTGACCAAGGGCACTCTGTCGACGAGGTCGCTGAGTTGCTCGCGATTAAGCCTAGGGAGATCAAGGGCTGGATCAGAAAATATGAGTGGGCTTCCCCGACCCCGGCTGAGTTGTCTCTACCGGTCGCGGACGATGATGTCTCGGATGAATTCCATCGGCTAATGAGCCGGGACTGCATCGACACATTGCACCAGATCCGTAGGCTCCCGAAGACTGCGGATATCGATGATCTGCTCAAGCTCGAGCGGATCAAAGAGCTTTTGAGTAAGCGTGCGGAGCGCGAGCTCGATCGGAACGCCGATAAGCAGACGGCGGCAGCAAAGACCGTGATCAACATAGCGGCACTTCGCGAATTCGGCACGGGAGGGGTGCGATGAGAGTCTTCGTAGCGGGGCATACTGGATTAGTCGGTCGAGCGGTGGTCGAGGCGCTAGAAGCCAGCCCGATCATGGAGCCGGTGGTCCCGAAAAAGAGAGTGGACTACCGCGATCAACGAGATACCCGAGAGCTTCTTAACGACCTGGCTCCTGACGCGGTCGTGGTCGCCGCGGCTCATGTTGGGGGCATCCTTGCCAATTCTTCAGATCGGGTCGCTTTTAGTTTAGAAAACACCCTCATCTCCACCAATCTGATTTCTGCTGCGGCTGCGGTTCGCGTTCGCAAGCTCGTCAACTTGAGCTCGTCCTGCGTCTACCCTCGGCATTGTCAACAGCCGATGAAGGAGGAGCACCTGCTGTCGGGGCACCCGGAGCCGTCTAACCAACCGTATGCGCTCGCGAAGCTCAACGCGATGGAGTTGGTCAATGCCTATAGAGACGATCGGGGCTTGGACTATTTTTCGCTGGTCCCTCCGAATCTATTCGGGGCGCATGATAATTTCTGTCTCCGGTCAGGGCACTTTATCCCGGCGGCTTTCCACAAGATATGGGAGGCGAGCAGGAGTGTCCAAAGGGAGGCGCGATTTTGGGGCACGGGCAACGTCCTGCGGGAGTTCATGCTTGCGGATGATCTCGCGAGCGCGATCGTGCATTTTTTGGATTCGGCCCCCGGCAATGTTCCTCCGGTGGTCAATGTTGGAACCGGAGTCGAGATGAGTCTCCTTCGTGCGGCGTCCGCTATCGCGAAGCACAAGGAGGTCGTTGTGAAGTTCGATCAGGACACGTCAATGGAGGGGATGCCGCGAAAAGTCATGGACTCTTCGATCGCACACTCTACTGGATGGTCTCCACGTTACACTTTCGAGGAGGGAGTTTCGCGGGTATGGGATTGGCTCCATTCAACTGACAAACAATCCATTCGCTTAGGTTCAAGTTCGCTTCGGTAGCTGCCTTCACGTAGAGGGCTTTCTCTTCGGGTAGGCATCGGAAGGCCACTCGTCCAATTTTCGGATTGTCATCGTCTCGCGTGCGAGTCATTGTCGTCATCCCCGTTGCCTAGTTTAAATTGTCAGACAAATCAACAGCTAAATTTTTGCGCGGCGTCCCCGAGGTTAAAAACATTTTACTGGCCCCCTACTTCTCTAAAATAAATTGCGCGTGGTCCTGGCCTTTTAAAAGAGAAGTAACTAGACGCCTAGGTCTTGAGTATTACTACTGTCAACATCTTAAAAGTAGCTCGACTTGTTGAAATATTGGACTCGATATGGACTCGATATGGACTCGATATGGACTCGATATGGACTCGATATGGACTCGATATGGACTCGATATGGACTCGATATGGACTCGATATGGACTCGATATGGACTCGGTTTGGACTCGGTTTGGACTCGGTTTGGACTAGATCTGGACACAAAAAAACCTGCAGGAGCAAACCTGCAGGCTGATTATTGGGAGTGCCCTCCTAGTGAGCTAGAACGGCGATGCTGACAGTCGACGCTATAAACACGAGGATACCAGCCACCATGCCTAGAACGTCAATTAAGCAGGCCGCTAGTGTGAGCGTAAGCACGGCTTGCATCGATCTTGCGATTAGTTCAAACATAACAATCAGGCGTTCCCTGTAGCTTTGAGAGCATTAGTTGCTTGGTAACCGTGTACCGCGATCGCAATGTTTTTTGCTCCCGCGTTACTCGTGCCAGCGCATAGACGGCACTGGTCACAGGTAACGCCACGATCTGAAGGGCACCAGATTTCATCTGATGGTAGCTTGTCGCCAGCTTTTCGAGTCGTGAATGTTCTCAAACCCATTTTTTTCGCTTTGTCAGCGTTCGAGGGCTCGCAGCTTGCCATCAAAAAACGACCGTATTTCCGGGCACGCTTTGGGCTCATCAAATTCCAATCGTGAAAATATCCAGTGTGGGCGATCGCGGTTTTGGCTACTTTTTCGAGCTTGGAGAGCGGCAACAAGGAGGGATTACCATACGCGCCGAGACGAACATACCGCCCAGCAAATAGGGCGGAATAGTCGGCAGGCTTGGCGGAAGGGCGCTTGCCTGCCCAGTATGCTTTTTGCACGGTGGTAACCGTCCGGGCTGACACGTAACAGCCTCGGTTACTCGACAGGGGACAGCCTCGGCAGACGGTTTTAGAGTCGCGCCCAGTTAGGCGAGATTCGCCGCATCGCGTGGATTTGTCGACAATCCAAACTTGCGCCGCGCTACCGTCACGCGATATTTTTCGGTTTCTCGTGCCAGTGGTCGCGATAACGGCAATCGTTTTGTTCTCGTGGATGGTTCTCATAGTTTTTGTTTACTTTAGTGCGGGGTGCTTCTCTTTGATTACGTAAATGTGACACTGTTTGAATTTTATCTTACGCATTGCTTGGTGTGTTCCGCGGCAGCGAAAAGATCTGATTCGGCTAATGTCACCCCGACTTCTTACCCAACGGGCAACTGATTCTGCGTCTTGATCCTTGCACGACCAGAATGCGTAGGAAGCGCCGCCCTCTGCTCTGCCCCAACCAGACATAAAACGGTCATATCCGCCTATGATGGTCGTGTGTGTTTCGGTCTGCTCAGGCGTCCTATCATCGTGTATTTGTTTCATTTTCTGTTCTGTTTTTGTTTATGTGACGGGTGAAAGGGAACGCCCAGGACGTGAGCGTTCCGTGTTCACCCGTCACTACCTATTTGACGATACTCCCAGACATGATGACGAATTGCGCATCGTCGCCGTCGTTTTCGGCTTGGGTGCCCAAGGCTACCGACGCGGTGAGAGGGGAGTGACTATCCTTGATTCCGAGGGTTACCCACGCCGCTGACTTGCCCGAAGTGTCGGGCGCCTTTGATGCGTGTTTGATGGCGTAATCGGCAAGCATTTTCAGATATTTTGCATCTATACTGATAAGTGTCCTGTCGTCCTTGAAGTCTGGCACGACGTGTTTCCAGTTGGGGTAGCGTCCATCTATGGGGTCGAAGGTTGAGACAGTCGACCCGTTAGGTGTGGGCTTCGTGATTGTGTCATTGAGGAGTGCTGCACCTAAGTATGCTTTCTTAGAGCCTGCCAGAGCTGACTCCAGGGCTCTTGTGGGTATTATGGCCTGCTGTTCGCTCTCGGTAGGGCATGGGATAGAGGCGAGAATGCGACCGTCCGTTGCAACGGCGCGTTTGTGTTCCCCATCGATGAAAACCCCATTTAGTATGGGGCGCGTGGAGTCCTTGCTCGCGAATGCTGCAATATTGTGATGTTGCTTGAGTTGTGTGGGCATTGGTGTGCTTTCGTTTCCGTTCATGTTGTTTTTGTTTTTGTTTTTGCTTTGCTGGCAATTCGCCGCCTTCCGCCCTCGACAATGCAAGGGCGGCGAGCGATTAATGACCAAGCTCTCTTTTCCATGCTGCAGCAGCAGCATTTGACTGGTTGCCTAGAAGAACTAAGGCGAGCGTGTCCATTCGGTCGCGCAATTCGGGTTCCGCTAAAAAAGGATAGCTCCATAGCGAGCCACTTGAACGGTGAAATTTCACCAGTACCCATAGTAACACCGATGGGTCATTCATAAGACCACGCGGCTTTGTTCGTCTCCATTGCCCGTTACGGGAGTTGAGACAACCCGCTATCGCGGTTTCGGCTTCTGATCGTTTCGGTGTGGCAATGCCCCTAGCATGCAGCTTTCCCAAGTAGGGCATGGTTGCGGTAAGGATAGCCTCAAGAGCGAGTCTATGTGTTGTGGTTTTCATAAAAGGCTGGCTACTTTTAGTTTGTTTAATTCCGCTTCGAGTCCGTCACCGCTCACGTGAGCGATTAAAACTCGTTCAACGGCGTTTAGTAGGTTGTCTCGCTCGTTTTCGACTCGTTCGAGCTTTTCGTCGAGCGCCTCGATTGTGTCGAATAGGCTCTCGGCTGGCTCTCCGGAATCGGTTAGCAGATAAATATCCTGATATCGTCCGTTGATAGACCGCGCAATGCCCCCGATGTGCAACTTGCCGCTGGCGAAACGTAGGCGGCATTCGATGGGGAGAATGTTCTTAAGTTCTTCTAGTGTCATAGTGTTATTGGATTTTCTGTTATTGGTTTTTCTAGTCGGCCCGCGTGGCCTACTTCGAAAGAGTATTAGTCGGGGCGGCGTATTCGGACGTGAGACGTTCGAGTTCCTTCTGGTCGTAATCGTCGAGAGTTCCGGCGTCTAGACTCTCATGTAGTCTGTAGATTCGCTCCATGATGTCGGATATATATTCAGGATCTGTTGTCGTTGTGTTGTGTTCCATGTTTGTCTTTCGTTTGTTGTCTCGTTGTTGTTGTTGGTATGTTCGCCAATTCCGCCGTCCCGACAGGACACATATCCTAGCACACTCCGGAGGCGTCACCGTCGATTTCTCTACCGTGTTCCCGTGAGTAGGCCACATTCCGCCCAAAAAGGCCGAATTCAGGGCGATCTGGCGCGACGTCCGGACCAAGCGCAAGGACAACTCGGCGGCGAGCCATAAGTCGTTGCCTATCAGGCACTTTCCGGAAATGCGACGCCAATTAAATACAACAAATCTTGTGCGAGTACCGGATCGCCCAACCTGGCTTAAGTCGTTGGCGTGGTGGCGTTTGCGGATTTGTTGCAAATCGTTTGCAGAGCAGCTTTGACTGGTGGGCTCAAAAAAAGAGGGTGGGGGAGTGCCTAAGACACCCATTGGACATGCAATGTCCCACCCCCCTCTTTTGGGGTAACCATATTATATACATGGGGCGTGAGATTTTTTGGAAAATTTCGGATCGAGGTCAAAGATCTGTTTGACACATCTCCTCTTCTGTGAAATATTCTTGTCGAAATGAGCCACCTCAAGCCTGACTTTGACCCTGATCTCCAACCCGCAGACGCGTCCTCCGGAATGCCCAGAGGACTCAATGTCTCGGAGTTCAACCGAGCGTTCCGCAAGTGGGAACGGGAGAAGGAAATAGACCTTGGACCGACTTCGTGGGGCTCGCGAAACCGGTCCTCAAAGTCTTCGTCACCAGTTTGTGATGAAGGGACTGAGCTAAAAAAAACAGTCTAAATACAACGCCGGGAGCGAGCGACGTTCACGACTGATCATTCGATCAGAGACGCTCGCTCCCAATCACCACCAAGCCGGAAAAAACTATGAGCTTCATTCACGTCCACACTCGAAACTACACTTACGTCCCATTAACTCAGGGACACTTCGCGGTTGTCGATCTCGGCGATTTACCGGAAATCAATTTAAGGTCGTGGTCAGCCTATACCACTCCTCACGGCCAAGTAAGAGCCCAAGGAAACTTCAGGCGTCCCGATGGCAGCTACCGGAGCATTGACATGGGACGATCGCTCATTCGCCCGACTCGGGGCAGGGTAGTTGACCACATCAACAGAAACCCGCTGGACAACCGAAGATCAAATCTCCGGGCGATCACTCACCAACAAAACCTTTCCAACCAAGGTCTTCGAAAAGACGCTCGTCCCGGAAGGCGAGCGAAGACATCTAAATTCAAAGGAGTATCCTTCATCCGGAGAGCCTCAGTCTTAACCAAGCCATGGGTGGCCAGATTTCTACACAAGTATAAGAGACACGAGATCGGGACTTTCGCCACTGAGCGCGAAGCCGCTCTTGCCTACGATAGGGCAGTCGTTAAGGCGAAAGGCAAGTTTGCGGTAACCAATAAGTCACTCGGGTTGCTGCGTTAACAGATCGAATAGCCTATGAACCCAACCCCATCAGTTAGCCTCATCCCGCTCTACGGCGGACGCACCGCGTGGCACCTCGACACGGACTACCCGCTCCAATGGTCCCATGGCATGAATCGCTTTCGATTCACGATCCCAAAGGGCTTCACTTTCGACGGCGCGAGCATCCCTTGGTTTTTGCCCTTTGGACGTGGCAGGCTGGGGCTTGTTGCCCCGTTGGTTCACGATTACCTGATTGCGATGGGCGGAGTGGTCGACGTTGAGATCTCCCTGTGCGACGGATGGTATTTCCTGGGCGAGCGGCAATTCTCCCGCCGAGATGCTGACAGACTCTTTTTCCGAATCCTCCGCGAGCGCGGCGTTCGACCTCGATGGTTACGTCGGTGGGCGTTTCGATTCGTCCGGCTCTGGAGCTTAATCAGGGGAGACTTTTACTAGGGCGATGAGTATTCGCCCGAACACATAAACCACAAGTATAGGAACAAACACATATGAATACAGACGAACTAACACTCGGACAGATCAAAGAAATCAAGAGCCTTCTCGGCCATACAACCGCAGCGGATAGCCATCCCTTCGAGGTTGGCAAACCCTACATGCTACGGACGGTAACCCACATCGACGTGGGGCGGATCAAGGCCGTTTACCAAACCGAAATCGTCCTCACCGATGCGGCATGGGTGGCTGATACCGGACGATTCAGCGAGCAATGGGATAAAAGCGGCGACGATGCTTTTAGTGAGTTGGAAATGTTCCCACGCGATCAAGATGTGATTGTCGGTCGGGGCGCTCTGATCGACGCGACTCAGCTTAAAGAGCTTCCAACAAAGACGAAGTAAGCATCCTCCTCGCTCCAGGCAACCATATCGTGACCTGGAGCGAGGGGCATCCGCCTATGAACGCCACATTATTGCGATCCGGTCATGTCCATATCCAGAGCGGGAGCAGGAGCAAAAGCTGTATCAGGAGCTGGAGCTGTAGCAGTAGCAGGAGCAGGAGCAGTAGCTGGAGCAGGAGCAAAAGCTGGAGCGGGAGCAGGAGCTGGAGCTGTATCAGGAGCAGGAGCTGTAGCAGGATCCGTAGCAAAAGCAGGAGCTGTATCAGGAGCTGGAGCAGTAGCTGGAGCTGGAGCAGGATCATATGAACGCAACATTATTGAGAGCCGGTTATGTCCAGAGCAGATTCAGTAGCAGTAGCTGGAGCGGGAGCTGTAGCAGGAGCAGGAGCTGTAGTATGAGCTGGACCTGGAGCAGGAGCTGTATCTGGAGCAGGAGCTGTATCAGGAGCTGGAGCTGTAGCAGGAGCTGGAGCTGGAGCAGGAGCAAAAGCTGGAGCGGGAGCAGGAGCTGGAGCTGTATCAGGAGCAGGAGCTGTATCAGGAGCAGGAGCAATAGCTGTAGCTGGAGCAGGATCATATGAACGCAACATTATTGAGAGCCGGTTATGTCCAGAGCAGATTCAGTAGCAGTAGCAGTAGCAGGAGCAGTAGCAGTAGCAGGAGCAGTAGCAGTAGCAGTAGCAGGAGCAGTAGCAGTAGCAGGAGCAGGAGCTGTAGCAGGAGCGGGAGCTGGAGCTGGAGCAGGAGCTGTATCAGGAGCTGGAGCAGGAGCGGGAGCTGGAGCTGGAGCAGGATCATATGAACGCCACATTATTGAGAGCCGGTTATGTCCAGAGCAGATTCAGTAGCAGTAGCAGGAGCAGGAGCTGGAGCAGGAGCTGTATCTGGAGCAGGAGCTGTATCTGGAGCAGGAGCTGGAGCTGTAGCAGGAGCTGGAGCTGGAGCAGGAGCAGGAGCAGGAGCATATGAACGCCACATTATTGCGATCCGGTTATGTCCAGAGCAGGAGCTGTAGTATGAGCTGGACCTGGAGCAGGAGCTGTATCTGGAGCAGGAGCTGTATCAGGAGCTGGAGCTGTAGCAGGAGCTGTAGCAGGAGCTGGAGCTGGAGCAGGAGCAGGAGCAGGAGCTGTAGCAGGAGCTGGAGCAGGAGCTGGAGCAGGAGTAGGAGCATATGAACGCCACATTATTGCGATCCGGTTATGTCCAGAGCAGTAGCTGTAGCTGTAGCAGGAGCAGGAGCTGTAGTATGAGCTGGACCTGGAGCAGGAGCTGTATCTGGAGCAGGAGCTGTATCTGGAGCGGGAGCTGGAGCTGGAGCTGTAGCAGGAGCTGGAGCTGGAGCAGGAGCAGGAGTAGGAGCGTATGAACGCCACATTATTGAGAGCCGGTTATGTCCAGAGCGGGAGCAGGAGCTGGAGTAGGAGCAGGATGGGGCGTAGGAGCTGGAGCTGGGGCAGGAGTAGTAGAAGTAGCAGTAGCAGGAGCAGGGGCGGGAGCTACAGCGGGAGCTGGACCAGGAGCTGGATCAGGAGCTGTAGCTGGAGCTGTAGCTGGAGTAGGAGCGTATGAACGCAGCCATATTGAGAGTCGGTTATGTCCAGAGCAGATTCAGTAGCTGGAGCAGTAGCTGTAGCTGTAGCAGGAGCAGGAGCTGTAGTATGAGCTGGACCTGGAGCTGGAGCGAATAGGAGCTGATAACCGAAGTCACTATCTAACGATTATGCCAAAACCAAACCGAGAAGGAGAGACATACGACGAAGCCGAGGCGCGCAAGGCCAAACGGCGGCGGGTTTGGGCCTACAAGATGATGAAGATTCGAAAGGAAAATGCGAAATGAGAAGAACTGGCCCCACAGACGAACAGATCATTCAAGCGTTCAAAGGGACCGACTTCGGGCCAGAAATCAACGAGTCTGTGAGCAATAAAAAGCTCCTGATTGCTGCCGCTCTCTTCAAACGAGTTTGTGATTACGGCGATGGCAGCACTATTACTCGTATTATTGAAGACCTTGGGCTAGTCAGCGCAAGGAGTGGTTGCCCGTTTATTTTTGCTCTGAGATGGGCGTATCGAATTCTGATTCCACCAAACTATTGAAATGAGTGAAAAACTAGCCAACTGCCCCGTCTGTGGTGGGGAATGCTTCAGTCAGGTATATAGAGACTTCGTAGATGTTAAGTGCTACGCAGATGGCTGTCCCTACTCGGTTCAGTCGCCCACCAAAGCCCAAGCCATCGCCCACCACGAGCGACTAGCGGGTCGGTGTCGGTGGGAATACATAAACGAGCAGAAACAGGCAACGAAAACTAGTTGCGAATCTGCGGTGAACCTACCGTTCTCAGGGGCGTATTGCCCACACTGCGGCAAACAGATTGAGGTGGTGAAAGAATGAGCATCAAAGCCTTTAAAGTGATCTACAGGTACAATCGCGGGTTCGATTCAATCGTTCTTACTCACACGCCTGGACGTGCCAAGCATAAGGCTTGGCTAGCCCTTAACGATGTCTGTTGGAGACCCACCTACGCAGATTTGACGGTGAGAAGAGCGCCAGAATTCGACAGCTTAGCAAGTAAAATTCAGCCCGATCTTGCGGTTGGTTTGACGTGGGCTCAAGCGAATGAGTAAACCTTTGTGCAGGCATTGCAAGGGCTCACGTAGCTACTACAGTTCCGAGCATGATGATTACCGGTGTTGGTATTGTCATAGGCCGATCAGCAAGATTGTGATTAAGGAGGTGGAGGACCGGAGTCCACGGAGGCTCTGGAGGAAATTTTAACGTGACTAATATGAACGCAGCCGTATTGAGAGCCGGATTTAATCGGAGCGGGGGCCTGGGCAGGAGATGGACCAGGAGCAGAAGCGGAAGCAGGAGCATGAGAATGAGAATGAGCAGGTGCAATAGCTGGTGCAGGAGCAGTAGCAGGAGCAGTAGCGGGAGCTGGAGCGGGAGCAGTAGCGGGAGCGGGAGCAGTAGCGGGAGCGGGATTAAATGAACGCCGCCATATTGAAAGCCGGAATTAACCGGAGCTGTAGCTGTAGCTGTAGCTGGAGCAGGATCAGGAGCAGGAGCATATGAACGCAACTATAATTAGAGCAGGTCATGTCCAGACCGGCAGCAGGAGCATGAGCGGGAGCAGGATCTGGAGCAGGAGCTGGAGCGGGAGCAGGAGTGGGAGCAGGCGCCGGAGCTGGAGCGGGAGCGATAGCGGGAGATGGGGTGGGAGCTTTAGTTGGAGCCGGATCGGGTGCTGGACCAGTAGCAGGTGCGGGAGCATATGAACGCAGCCATATCGAGAGCAGGATACGTCCAGAGCTGGAGCTGTAGCTGTAGCAAGAACTGGAGCTTGATCAGGAGCAGGAGCAGGAGCAGGAGCAGATTCAGTAGCAGGAGCAGGAGCAAAAGCTGGACCAGGAGCTGGAGCTGTAGCTGTAGCTGTAGCTGTAGCTGTAGCTGGACCTGGAGCAGGAGCATGAGCTGTAGCTGGACCAGGAGCAGGAGCAGGCTAATATGAACGCAGCCGTATTGAGAGCCGGATTTAATCGGAGCGGGGGCCTGGGCAGGAGATGGACCAGGAGCAGAAGCGGAAGCAGGAGCATGAGGATGAGAATGAGCAGGTGCAATAGCTGGTGCAGGAGCAGTAGCAGGAGTAGGAGCGGGAGTAGGAGCGGGAGCTATAGCTACAGCGGGAGCTGTATCAGGTGCTATAGCAGGAGCAGGAGTAGGAGTAGGAGCATATGAACCTAGACCCAACGCCAGAACAGATAGCGGAGAACGACCGACAACGCGAGGCAATCTACGCCGAACAAGAAAGCATGAGCACCAAGACAGACACAAGCGACTATAAACCGTGCCCCTTCTGCGGATCCCAACCGGTAAGGAGAGTGGAAGGAACGCTGTTGTCTGTCTATTGCCCACAGTGCGTGACGGTTGGATTTCGAAATCACACGGATTTAGGATGTCTAGCTGACAACGAATGGAATACCAGAACAAGAAAGAAGTATGAGAGACTATAAAGAAGTAGAGAAGAAGGCCGATAAGGCCGAGACGGAAATCAACGACCGCATCAGAGAGATGCTGTTGGATGTCATGATCGCAATCGAAGAACGCGATGAGATAATTGAGGATCTTGAACACAAAGTTGAGATCTTGACCGAGGAAAAAGAGGACGCCGAAAACCGGCTGGAAGAGATTAGGGGGAGGAGATCTTACGGATGAAAAGAGGAAAACGAAAATCAACAAGGCGCGTGGCACGCGAGAAACTATTCAACGTCAAGCCGTCACCTGAGCGAGAGCGCGACTGGTCGATTCGGAAGGCGGGATTCAAAAAGAAACAAGTCGGCGAACTTCCGAGTCGTTACACCGTCTATGGCAATGCTGGATACAGTAGCTGGTTCGCTCGCGAGGTTGAGAGCCAAGGGCAGACGGGGTCATGTGTGGGCTTCGCGATGGCATCTGTGTTGCGCTACCATTTAGTGATGAGCGGCAAAGCGACTCGCAGCAAATCATATCACGGTAAGCCGAGCGAGCAGTGGCTTTGGCAGGCTTCGAAGGAGATGGATCAGTTTACCGCTCATCCTTCGACGATGCTCATGTGGGACGGGACTTATCTGAAAACGGTCTTGGACGTTGCACGCAAATGGGGTTGCGTCTCTCGTAAAACGCTCCCGTTCGGCGAGCTGATCTATGAGAAAACCGACAAGGTTCTCAAGGCGGCATCTGATTGGAAGATCAAAAGCTATCATGCGGTCAGTCCGTGGGTCGAAGGCGAAAGTCAGTTTAATGAGGCGGGTATGAAATGGTGGCTCTTCCACCACGGTCCTGTCCTCACCAGGCTCAACGTCAATGAGTCGTTCATGAAGGCGAACAAACGCACAGGCGTTCTCGATGACACGAGTAAGAAGACGAGCTACGGGCACGCTGTTTGCGTTGTCGGCTACTCAGACGATGGCGTTCTGATCAGAAATTCGTGGGGCCGACTCTGGGGCGATCAAGGCCATGTATGGGTATCGTGGCGGTATGCGCGGCTGTTCCTCACCGAAAGTTACGGAATCACAATGGACTAGGACCTATGAAACGAAAACTCATCGCACTTGTCGGAAAGAAGCAAAGCGGCAAAGACACTTTCTTTCGCCTGCTGCACGCCCAATCATCTAGATGCAAACGCTTTGCATTTGCTGATGGAATAAAACTTGATGCCTTGATGCTCGCAGGCGTGGAAGAAACTCTCGCGCTACATGGCAAAGAAGCTCTCAGAAAGCTCTATCAAGAAATTGGAACTGTGGCAAAACTCGGTCTCGGTGAGTCTTATTGGACCGATGCTCTTGTCGAGCAGATCAACCGAGACAACCAATTCAAAATGATCCCGGTGGTGACTGATTGTAGATTCCCTTTCGAGGCAGCTCGCCTTCGCGAAGAGTTTGATGCCACGGTCATCAAGATCAATCGCGACACGGGCTTGGTTGACGGCCATGAATCCGAGACTCTTGTCGATGACATCGTCCCCGATCTTGAAATCGACAATAACGGTCCCCTAACGGAGTTGAAAAAATACGCGGAAGCCATCGCGCATGATGCAACTCAGTGAGCTTCTTCCCGATATATCGCCAACGATTTGAAGTCGTTATGCTTGACGGGTTTCCAGCGTATTTCCCGCTGGGAACCCTTCGAGATTTTAAGCCCCAACAGCCATTATCTTGGCCTTGGCAAGTCTTCAGATTACCCCCCGGCGTTACATTTCACCCTCGAAAACTTCGCCGCCCTGGCCAGGGAAAAGATCTCAGAATTCATAAGTGCCGGGTCCTACTACACCCAACTTTTATCGAACCCCGCGAGCTCAGGTTCGTCAGAAGAAAGTGGACGGTTGTGATTGATGGGAGGCAAGTTTATAAATCTTATAGCCTCCTGAAAGCTGTCCGAGAACTCGTCCTTCGATGGCGACGTCGATATGGATGCGAGGTCGAGTATTCGTATCGAGGATCCGTCCAACAACGCAGGCGAGCCAACAAAGACCTCATCCGACTACCTGAAACGCTCAAAAAGCGTAAGCTCCCACGCAGCCACATCCCCAGCATTCGGCTTGTCAATGCCAAACTGCCCTGATAATCTCAGGAGATGGCAAGTGCGCTACCAACTCCAGCCGGATGCTGTAACTGCGGCACGCCGCTATCGACATCAACTCTCGATGCGTATATCGAGAGTGCGGTCGACTCGGATCTGATTAACCAGGTCGGGATTTTTGCTGTCGATACAGTCTCCGTCCTACGAACAATCGCGACATCGTCTGATAACAAACTCGCCACGGTCTTCGGAGCGACACCGTCGGATCTCACGCACTGGAGGTGGAACAATTCCGGAACCGGCGCTGATGATGGCCTCACGGTCATCCGACCTGCGGATTATTCGACAGCGGGGGTCTGGGAGATTGCCGACGAAACCTCAATTGAAATTCCATGAGCTGTTCTACCACAAATGTAGTCATCGCACCGGGGCCGGGAGGCGCTAACGGTGTCGACGGGTCAAACGGATCTGACGGCGTTACCGCGTTTTCGGTGACGGTGTCATCGTTCGTCGTTCCGGTTTATGATGAGCTGGTTCCCGTCAATGTCACCATCGAACTCGACCAAGCGGATTGGATCCCAGTCGGAGTCACGGTATACATCGAGGGCGCTGGATATTACATCGTCCAGGGTGTTTCCGCGGGAGCAGATCCACCTTCGATCCAGGCATCCAACAATGGCGCTGCCTCGAACACCGCAGCCGGGACGACCATCGGGGTTGGAAAGAAGGTATGCGCGGCTGGAGTTACAGGAGCCACGGCAAGCTTGTCTGGAGCGGCTGGAGGTGATCTGACCGGGACTTATCCGAATCCGACTCTGGATATTTTCACTCTAAAAGGTGAGCTCTATACTTTCACGGGAAGCGCATACGGCACCCTGACAGCGGGAACGGATAATCAAACGCTTCACGCCGATAGCGGCGAAGCGAATGGCCTTGCGTATCGAGCGATTGATTTGACGGGGGCGACGACTGATCTATCGGGCACCCTCGGGCTAGCGAACGGCGGCACTGGCGAGACATCGGCAGCGGACGCATACAATGCACTATCGCCGCTGACGACTCGAGGCGACATCGTCACGGGCGATGCCTCGGGAGCTGCCCAGCGACTGGCTTTGGGCGCTACCGGGACGGTGCTTACCTCGGATGGAAGCGATGCCTATTGGACAGAACCTGCTTCAGCTTCATTCGGCGGAGACGCAAAGGTCGTCCGGTTCACTTCAACAGGACCGACGACACTGTCGGATACTCCAGACGATGCACAGTCGGGTGTAATATTTATTTGCACCTCGTCGAATCCTGGAAGCATCACGTTACCGAATGCCTTAGAATACGCGACCGCTTCTTCCTCGAAGTTCTTGTCGTTGCTCCAAGAGAACAACAACCAAGCTGCTGGCATGGTCGTGGCGAATGCGGACTCTGCGGGTAACGATGTTCGTAAGGCAACGACTTCGCTAGGGGCGGCATCGTCTGTGGCGATTGCAAAACTTTCGAGTTCCCTGGCGGGAACGTATCAGATGGTGAAGTTCAGAGCCCTCCCGGATGGCGCGGGTGGAGCTTACTGGTTGCTGGATAGCTTCAACGAAGCGACGAATCTCGTCTAATGGCCCAATCTAAAGCCAGAGTCCAAGCTGCGGCGCAACTTTCTTTCGAGGGAGGTGTGGACTCTAATCTCTTGCCCCGGTTGCTTCGCGGCAACCAGATCGCCTGGGCAACGAATTGCAGAATCAGGGGCGGGACGATTTCACCTCGGCCTGGTTTTAGAAAGCAGGCTCTGACTTTTCCTGTTTCCGGAGACGACACTCTTTTCCAGACCGGAAAGTTCCAAGGTGCGGGATTTTATGTGGGGTCCAACGGCCTCGGAGAGTTAATGGTATCGATCGGAGGCCGGACGTTTTCGATAGACGCGGATTTTGATGCCCGAGATATCTCCCCGGAGGGTGATCCAAACAGCAGCAAAGCGGATCTTGTGACCTTCGAGCAAGCCGAGAGATGGATGATCGTCCAGGACGGTCAGGCGGCTCCCTTGATCTATAACCGGTCAGATTCGAGAAGGGCGTATGATCTCGAAGTGAGTTCGGGCAGTGTCTGTTCTTATGCGAACGGAAGGCTCTGGTGCGCGAGAGGTAATTTCTACACGGCGGGAGATCTTGTAGGATCCTCGAGCGGTGACCCGACAATCGGACGGCTGGACGCGGTCTTGAAGACCACTGAGAATACTTACTTAAACGAGGGCGGATCATTTTCAACTCCGACCAACAGCGGCAACATCCAGTCGCTGCAAGTTTTGACGGCACTCGACACGGTCCTTGGCCAAGGTGACTTACTTGTCTTTACGGAGCAATCGATCTTCGCGACGACGGTGCCTACGGATAGGACGCAGTGGAAAAATCTTTCCTATCCAGTTCAGCGACTCGTTGCGCCCACAGGAACGGTCGGACCTTTCAGTCCCGTGAATGTCAACGGCGACATATACTATCGGTCGTCGGATGGAATCAGATCCTTGATTTCGGCAAGGCGAGATTTCAAAGACGGCGGCATGACTCCGTTGAGTTCCGAAATACAACGGGCCTTATCTTTCGATTCTCCCGCGCTCTTGAAGCACTCGTCCGGAGTGCTCTTCGACAATCGGCTGCTCCATACGTGCATCGGGCGAACCACAGAGCGCGGCGTGGTCCATAAAGGAATCGTGAGTCTAGACTTCGATCCTGTGAGTGGGCTCCGCGTCGATGCTTCGCTCGCCTATGACGGGCTGTGGACGGGGCTTGATTTTTTTCACATCGTCAAAGGCCGTTTAGGTACGAAAGAACGCTGTTTTGTTTTCGCTCTGAGCGACTCCGATGAGATTGAGTTATGGGAATTGGACCCAGAGCTTTCAGATGACTGGACTGATTCTGATTCCTGCACTCCGATCGAGTGGTTTTTTGAAACGAAAAGCGTCTCCTTCGATAGCCCTTTTGAGATGAAGCGCCTCGATCGGTTCGAGGTCTGGCTCCGAGACGTCGCTGGAGTCGTTGACTTTTCGCTGTACACAAGACCAGATAGTTCTACTGGATGGAACCTGTGGCGTTCTTGGCAGGAAAGTGTAAAAATCCAGGACGGGCTCGATTACAACAAGCCCTCGTATCGCCCACGGCGAAGTGTCGCCAATCCACCGAATTCACAAGAGGATCTCGATCCGAAAAAGCCAGTCGATCAAGGTTACGAATTCCAGTTCAGGTTGTCCGGGACGGGCTCTGCCACAGTGGATACGCTTAGATTTTTTGCCGAACAGAGAAACGAGGATGTGTATCCTCCATGTCCGCCAGCCGTGGGCGTAGAGACCGAGAACACGAGCTGCCCCTTAGATGACTTTCCACAGATCCCATGAGCACTAACGTAATTCTCCAAGCTGGAACGCTTCCGACAGATTGTTTCGCTTCGCATCAGGCCGAATACGAAGAGTATATCCGACAGACCACCGCCACGTTGCCGGAGGATAGTGTATCCTACATCGTGTCAACTACCGCGCCATCTGCAGATGACCGGGATAAGCTGTGGATCCAGGTGGACGCGCAGAACCGTCCGATCCGGCAATGGATATTCACCAATTCGCGGTGGGCGTGGCCGCATCCCGTGCCTTACTCAGACAAACGGCTTGTGATGTTCACCGGATCCTCCGCGGAGGTCGATACATTGGACGGGGGCGTTGCTGGAACGGCGTCAACTTTTGGGGGACCATTCTGGGAGATCGATGCGACCATGTCCTTGAAGTTCCCGCTTGGAATTGGAACTCTGGAATCAGGCGAGACGATAGCGCCTGGAGACTCGGGGGGACAGGAACGAGTCACGTTGATTGAAAATGAACTCCCGGATCATGGGCATGTCGGTAAAGCTTACTACAGATACTCTGGAGGATCCTACTCTGAAGACCCATCCGGTGAATCTGACAATACGCTGCACCAAGGCAGTTCGCATACGACAAGTCCAAGTGGGAATTACGCGGCATCGGGAGTGCGGACGGAGTCAATCGATGTCGCCTCTGGAAAGTTTGGAAATTCCCACGACAATATGCCACCATACGTAGGCGTATATTTCATCAAGCGCACGGTTCGTGAATTTTACACTGCGTCATGAGACTAAACCTTGCAGCCGTAAAGGCATCTAGAGTGACCGACATGCTCGGGTTGTGTGAAGACGACCCTAGGCTTCTTGATTTTTTAAACGAAGGCCATCGCCGGTTGATCCATGCGGGGCTTTACTGGAACACGTTCCAGACGTATCAGATTTGCGTTGGCTCTGAAGGGTGCCTGACTTGGCCGAGACAGGTCGCCTCGATCGAGGCGTTGTCTGTTAATGATGCGCCGGTCACTCTTCGGAATGGGTGGTTTGAGTATCTACAATCCGGGTATGGAATTCGGACGAACGAGAATTCAAGCGAGTTACAGCTCATCGATCGGGGGACGGCTTGCACCTTCGATGACATCACCGACAACTCCACGGTGCTTGAGGTATATTCTCTGGTGGCGGAAGACGCGGGATCTCAGTTGCTTGTCCAGGGGTATGATGAGAACGGGAATTGGATCCGCTCACTGGTCGGTTCGACTTACGTCGATGGGGAGTATATCGACATCTCCACCACGAAGACCCGATCCACGAACATCTTCACAGCGGTGACATCGATCACAAAGCCGGTCACCAACGGGCCGGTTTATCTCTCTAAAGTCGACGCGAGTTCGGTTGTGACTTTAATCGGTTACTACGAAGCCGACGAAACTCTTCCAAACTACCGGCGTAGTTTAATTCCAGGGCTCGCCGATGCACCCAATTATGTGTGCGGGGATGGGGATCCGCTAACAGATCGTCGAGCCGTGAGGGCGGTCGTCAAGTTGGAACACATCGATGTCGTCAATGACAATGATTTCTTTGTGATCGGGAACGTGTCTGCGATAAAGAACTCAGCCAAGGCAGTTCAACTGGAGGAACAGCAGAACTTGCAGGAATCGATTCAGCATTTTCAGCTCGCGCTGCAGTTGCTTGACAACGAATTGAAACACTACGAGGGCACTTCGAACGTAGAGCCTTTGAAAATCGAATCTGATACCTGGGGTGCAGGGCAGATGCCGACTGTCATTTAGAAAGTTAGAAGTATGCCTTTAAAGTCGATTTTTGGATCCAAGGTTAAGGTGCCGAAATTCATCAAGGTTGATCCTGATGAACAGGTCAAGAAGGCGTTCAAGTCGATGCAGAAGCAGCTCCCGGAGGGGGCGGCTATCGCGAAAGATATCGGCAAGGCCGATGCTGACACGGCCTTAGCTGTGCTTGAACGGTTTGCGCCGGGGACGGGCAAAGTCATTGCGCAGCAGATGGAGAACATCCAAGCCGGTCTGGCCGGTGAGGTGCCCACGGACGTTCAGAACCTGGTTCAGAATCGGGCAGCGGCTCGATCTTTTGCTGGAGGGTTCGGTGGATCCGAGGCGGCTCGTAATTTAGAGCTTCGTGATCTCGGACTCACAAGCCTCCAGCGCATGGATACTGCGATGGCTCAGGCAAATCAGACCCTTGGGCTTTTCAAGAGCATGACTCCCGCGCAACAGTCTGTCGGGAGCATGTTCATGACGCCGCAGCAGCGGCTAGCACACGCTGTCAACGAGCGGAACACGAAGTTCCAACGGGACTTTGCTCAGGCTCAAGAGAAAGCCAAGCCCAACCCAATCGCTAAAGGGTTATTTGATGCAGCGGTAACCATTGGCGGCGGGGCGCTTGGGTCATTCATCGGCGGCAAATCGTTAGGAACGACTTTGTCTGCTGCTAAAGGTGCCCCAAGTGTAGGTCAAGCGGGAAGTGGATTCATGGGACCACCAAGCAACTACCAGAATAATTACAGTCCATACGTTTCCAATTACTAAAGTTATGGCAGACCCAAGTAACCCATTCACAGGATTTTTCCAAAGCCTCGGAGCCGGTATGGAGGCAGGAAGGACACGGTCTCCTGGCGAGTCACGTTTTGTTACTATGCTCAGGGGCGCGGCTGCAGCTTCCACACCTGCTCAGGACCGATTGAGGCAGCAAGAACTTACTGCGCGAAATACCCGTATGCAGCAGGAGCTTGAGTTCAGAATCCAGGACCAGGCGCTGCGGACGAGTATCGCAAGCCAGCGGCAGGAGCTAGATAAACAGAAGCACCTACAGGGTTTAGCTGAAGAGAATGCCCGACTTGAAAACGAACGGAACGACGCGGCTGGATTGAACGCGTTTGCATCGGCAATAAGTCAGATTAATTCTTTGGAAGACGCTGATAGTTTTATGGAGCAGCAGACTGGGTTGTTGAGCTCACTGTCCTCCGAAGGATCGGAGGCTGCGAGAAAGATGTTCTTAGACTTCCGTAAGGGGAAGGAGATGGAGCGGATGCAGGAAATAGCCGATCTTCGTAGTGAGGTCATGGGATTTGATGGGGCCGATCAGGACGCCGTAGGTAAGATGAACTATGGGCAGTTACTTCAGGAAAAGGGGCAGCTCATGTTGAACCGCCCGTGGATGCCGAACGAAAAGACGAGAACGGCTTACGTCAACGGGCAGCAAGTGACTCTTACGAATCCGAGGTTTAACGGGGGCAGTGGCGATGGGTATACGCCAGCCAATAGGATGTCGGCGTTCGACGATTTCCAGAGGGCCTTGAGGGCTATGGATGAAATAGACGAAGGCGAGTATGATGAGACGGAAGGAAAAAAGAAGCTAACCGCCGCGGACGATCGAGCAAGGGCGGCGTTGCGGAGGTTCGCTTCCATTGGTGGCTCTAGGGATTGGCTAACAGAACTTCAGTTGGATCAGTATGGTGACGTATTTGAGTCTGTGGGAATGGGGGCACCTGCGGACGAGTCGACCGCCAAGGAGCGCCTTACTGTGGACGGGGACGTTCCCCCAGATTTGTTTGGGGATCCTAAAAGATTGGAGCAGTTGAACGCCTTCATACTTGAGGCTACTAAGTAATGAACCCGCAGACCCAAGAGATATTACGGCAAGCAAGAGCAGCAGCACCTGCTCTTGTTGATGTTTCTGATGACGTCCTCGTAGAAGCTCTCGGGAACGTGTATCCGGAAACTACCCGGTATGCGGGGTTCAAGGGGGACTTCCTGAGAGGAGAACTTTCTCGAAGCGGGACCGCAAGGAGCCAAGCTGCGGTAGCCAAAGAGTCCGGGGTCGGGGTCATGGGGCCTTTGGAGCAGATAGATGCTTCGATCCAATCCGGGACTAAGCGTATGCAAGCTGCGTTTGCAAATCTGGGAGCCGACGTGATTGGGTCTGATACAGCCAAAGCTTTATTGGCAACGAGGGGTAAATACACAGGAGCTTTCGAAGAAGCCTCCGATGCGATTCAGGAATGGTCGGATGCCCAGAGTGAAGAAGCATCTTTTCTAGCGAGGACTCGCGACCTTTCAGAACCAGGTTATGTTCAAACGGCGGCTAACTTAGTTGCTGAATCACTACCGTCCCTTGCACCTGCAGTGGTGGCGGGTCCAGCAGGTATGCCAGCGGTCTTGGCCGCTACTGGTATCACTAGCTATGCCAGTGTTGCGGATTCGGTAGAGCGGGAGATGATGGGCATGGGAGCCTCCCGTAAAGAGGCCGAAGCAATCGCACACGCCGAGGGAGCCACTGCTGGTTTAGCCACGACCTTAATCACGGCGGGGTTCAACAAGTATTTTCCAGGTCTCGAAGGTGTGCTTGCTGCGGGGCCTAAGCGCGAAGCAGCGAGGCAAACGATAAAGTCGGCACTCAAGGCATTTGGCGTGTCTGCGGCTAGTGAGGCTGCGGAAGAATCTCTCGACGAACTGTCTCAGAATATCCTCGCTGAGATGGTAAGAAGTCCTGAGAGGGACATGGTGGATATATTGAAGGATGTTGGGGCAGCGGGATTTGTCGGGGGCTTCTTTGGTGGTGGATTCAAGTTAAGCTCCCTCGGAGTCGATGCTTATCGAAGCGGCGACATAAAGAGATGGCAAAGCGCCAGAAAAGCTAAGGGGCCAGACGCCACAATTCAGACTTCTTTTACGCCCGGAGAGGGACAGGGCGTAGCTGACATGAGGCTTGGTTCAGCGTTCACAACGCGACCAGAGGATCTCCCCGTCGATCCAGTGACCGAAGGGACTTTCGAAGGAAGCAGCACTGAGGGGGTTTCGGAACCCGCACCGAAAGACCAAGCGGAAGTCCGCCCTACCGAAGGCACTTTCACCGGCAGCGTCAGTGTCTCTGAGCCGGTCAGTGTCGACAAGCCAGAGTCGGGAGAACTTAGGCAGACTGAATTTGAGGGTGTCCGAGATAAACGGACTGAAGCGCCGTCAAAAGAAGAGGAGCTCGCTGATCTAGAAAAACAGGGACTTGCGGCACGGCAAGAGATCGAGAAGCGACAGGCCAAAGAGTGGAAACAGAATCAACTCGATACCAGGGGAGAAGAAGTTTATTACCATGGCGTGGCGAAGCCTTTCACGATAGCCAAGGGCATGGAGGACGCGGGTAGTGAATTGAATTTGTTCGGCGGTGGGCTCTACCTCACTGACGACCTCTACACGGCATCGACTTACCAGGGCAAAAACAAAGCCAAGGCATTCAATCCTTGGGAACCATCAACCAGAAAGCCTGCTCCGGGTGAGCAGGTGGGGGTCGTTTATGAAGTCGAATTCGATACCGACGATGTGAAGTTTTACGATCTCGATGCGGAGGCTTCGCCGGAAGTAATCAGTTATTTTAAGGACTCCTTTGATCAAGATCTCGTTGGTGATGTCGAAGAGTCCGGTGGCCTTGATGGCCGATCATTAGGAGAGCTCATCCGAGAGGCGCAGGGGTTCTCTCCTGAGCTGGATATCCCAGCTTACGAGATCCAGGAGATGATCTCCGGGGTTAAGGATGCTCTAAAGAGAGACGGTTACCGAGGATTCTCTCACAAGGGAGGCTTGCTTACTGGGAACAAGAAAAGGACTCACGATGTCAAGATCCTGTGGACCGATGATATTAGCACTCCGATTTACCAAGAAGCGGTCGATTTATCTGAACGGATACGGGAGCCGGGTGCTGCACAGGTAGTCGAGGAGACAGGCACTCAGGAGAACCTGTTCCCCAGCAGTGTCATTTCCGCGATCGAAGCGGAGGGGGCTTCTGTCCGGGCATCAGAATCTGTTGATAGGGTGAGGCAGTTGACTCAGGGACTGGAAGAGCAGCTTCGTGTCTTGTCTAAGATCCAAACCACGGCAGAGCAACTTGAATCTCTAGCGGAAGGAGATACCGTCCGATCTGCTAGAGAGCAGTCCACGCTCGCCCGATCTAGCGAACGCCAACAGAAGGCAGTCGTTAAGAAGATTCGGAATCAGATTAAGAAACTGTCCGACGCTCTTTTGGATACGGCAGTTGAGGAGGTGGCTGCTGCGAGTGCAGGCAGCGATGTGGTGGCCGAGGCGGCAGAGGCTTTTGGAAGTTCAGAGGCGCTGCTTCCCTCTAGCAGCATGTTATCTGTCACTGACGCGGAGATTGAAGCTGTGGCGTCAAAGCTAGACTCTTTGAGTGACGGTGATGGCAAGGTTAGCTTCGGACTGGGCGCGTTCGGGGAACCGGGGGAGACTGTTAGCAACTTGTTGAGGCGAGTGTTTTTCAAAGACACATCGACCGGTGCCCTTCGTTGGGATCCGACGAAGATGCGAACATTCACCAGAAAAGCTTACAGATTTTACAACGGGACAACTGCACCTCCTCAAGTGAGAGAGGCTCGCGATAAGGCTATGTTCGATCGGGCATCTCTCGAGGATATGGCCAGTAGAATAGTGGCGAGAGTGGATGAGGAACTTGAGAAGCTTCCTGGTGAATCCAAGGCGGAGGGACTGAAGCAGGCAAATGATTTTCTTCTTGGTAAAGAAGAGGCGGAGCAAGGTCTTTTGACTGAGGATACCAAAGACGTGCTTCGCGCAGCGCGATTGTTCTTGGATAACTTGTCCAACTCGATTGTTGATATGGGCCTTTTGGGCAAGGATCTTTCAGAGACTATTGGAGCCAACATTGGTAAGTATCTCCTGCGCTCTTACAAGATGTATGATCCCGACGCTAATTGGAACTGGGATACGATACCGGAGGGAATAAAACAGAACGCCAGACAGTGGGTCATCGCGGAAGCCGAATCGATCGCTGGCGAGGGGAAGAAGGGTCGGGGTAACATCAAAGATGTTGTTGACGCGCTTCCTGATAAAATGGGTCCGGATTGGGTGGATGTTGTCTCCGCAGTTATAAAAGGTGAATCGGAGACAGAGCTCCAACAGCGGGTGGATCATCTACTCTCTCGAATTGTTCCGGGCCAGGATGCAGTAGACGCGCAAGATAATGCAGACTGGTTGATGGGCCACTCAAACAAGGGACAGTCACCAGTTGCCTCGTTCACGAAGCGCAAGGAGATAGTCGAGCCGATCCGGGATTTGATGGGCGAGATAAGAGACCCGATCGTAAATCTTGTCAGTACGACTGAGCGGCTGTCTAAAATACGCCAACGCTACGACGAGCAGCTTAACGCTGTGGAAGTGGGCCTGAAGACCGGATTTTTTAAAAAAGGCGACGACGGTAAGATAGCAGGGTGGAGGCCACTTGTCTCAAACAAAGATTTGGCGCTTCGGGGTCTCAAGGACATCTACGCTCCAGCGGGTTTGGATACATACGTCCTGGATTACCTTTCGGGCAAGGATCAGGAGACTAGCCAATTATTAATGGGGTTACGGAAAGCTGTAGGTCTGGGCAAGTTCTCGCAGGTCATCTTGAGTCCAGCCACCTGGGCGACTTCGGGACTTGGTGCGTTCGGGTCTTCTTTTGGGGCTGGGCAGTTACTTGCATTTCATTCAGAAGGATCCAGGATGAAGATGTATCATCCGGTCTCTAGGGTTGTTAAAGATGCCGTAAAAAAGAACAAGAAGAGGTCGCAGCGAGCTGATACGACTGAGAAACGAGCGGCGCTGGCTCAGGAGAGCGCCAAGGATTTCTTAGAGAATAATGGAGTCGATCGAATATTCGAGGATCCTGGGTTGATCGAAGATCTTGCAAGGGAGTATGGAGCTCTAGAAGAGGGAATCATGACTCGTGAGTTGCTAAACCAAGGCGAGCTGACGATGGAGACTTTAGAAGACAAACTTGGTGTTGGCCCAGGCCCGAAGAGCAGACTCAAGCTCCTTAAGCGGGGCATGGACAAAGCCTCGAAATGGTATGGGGCGGCGGATCGGGTGGTAACGAAACAGGGAGGGTTTTTGACAGAACTGGTCACCTACGCGCAAGCGAAACCGGAAGCGTCTATGGGTGAGATATTCCAAACCGCTGCTGATATAATCAGGAACGTCACACCCACGCCGTCTAAGGTGCCCCAAGGAGTGAGGAAATTAGTTGCCGCTGGGGCGCTCCCGACTTATCTGACTTTCCAGTGGGAGAACTACCGAAACACATACAACGCCTTTTCTCTGGCGCAGCAGGAAATTAAGTCCGGGAATCCGGTGCTTCAAAGGAATGGGATTCTAAGGCTGGGTAGTATAACCACCGCTTTATTCGCTGCGACTAATGTGTTGGGCAGTGTGCTATCGGCACTTGCTGACTGGTTATTTCGGGACGAAGGAGAGTCGGACGCGGATCAGCTACGAGGATTCGGAAAAGAACCCCTCCAGAAGCGAGAGTCTCTACGGGAGCTCGCCCCATACTTCCACCAGGACGAGGGCATGGCGTTTCTCAGCTATAAGGAGGGTGAGGAATTCACTTACATGGTCAGCTCTTACGCGTTGGCTCAGTCATCAGTAGGCTCTGTGGTCGCTCTACCGGCGTCGATATTGAAATTGAAAGGAGCAGGCGCTGTGGGTGAGGCGGCAGCGCAGGCCATGAATACGGTTGCTTCCCAGCTAACGGGCTTGGGCATCTTGTCGAAGTCGATGATCGAGATTGCTTTAAATTCAAAACAGGACGCTAAAGGGACGGTGTTCAACCCGGAGCTAGGATACCTAAAGGCGAACGAGGGTGCCATTTCAAAGGTATACAACGATGTATACAGGCCAGGTGTTTTGAAGTCGTTAGAAAAAGCCACAGCCGAGCGATCTGTTAATTACTATGGAACGATTTCAGAACCAACCGACGAGTTGTTAAAGGCGCTTGGCGTTAGGATTGTTCGGATAGAAATACCTAGATCGGTTAAAGCGAATATGGGGTCTTTCGACCGACGACTCCGCGCCGCTAAGATGATTTACAGCGACAAACCGGATTCGAATCGAAACACACCGGAGCGCAAAGAAGAGTCTGAGCAGTCAGTGGCTGCAGTGGTTCGTGATTACAAAAGTTTCATGGAGGACATGCAGCACCTCTTGCCGGATTCTGAGTTACGTAAGTTCGAAAAGAACTACAACGAAGGAACCGCGTCAGGCAAGAATGCGGTCGCGAAAGATCTCAGGAAATCGTGGTAAAGTCTAAGCTACAGAAGCAGATGGACGCGGTCATTGCCGCGAAGCAAGAGGCGCGAACGCGTCAAGTGCTTACGTCCGATCCGCTGAATGAAACTCTGGCCGCGGCGTTCAGCGGTGTCGATTCTGAGTTTGGGCCGAACACCTACGGTCGAGAAGTCGTTCCCGGATTGACGCAACTCGAATACGAGTTCCTTTCGTTTCGAGACCATCTCGGTCTGCAAAAAGCGCGATGCACGCGTTACGACAATTTCAGGAATATCTGCGGCATCCTATTTCCAAAGTTAGAGTGGAACCCTTGGCTGGACAAACAAGTCCGGTCACTTTGCGATAACGACTTTGTTAGTTGGACTGGGTGCGCGGCTTCAGGCAAGACTCATACTGCTAGTTTGTGGGCAGTAGTATGGTGGCTTTCTGATCCACATAGCTCTGCGGTGGTCTTGACGTCGACGACTAAGTCGATGCTCCGAAAGCGAGCATGGTCCGAAGTCCAAAAGCTTTACACCAACATGGATGCTGTTCCTCCTGGAAACATGGTGGACTCAAAGACTACTTGGCAGGCTTCAAAAGGGGATGAGAAGAATGCCATCTTCGGTCTTGCCGTCCGAGACGGCAACACCGCTGCCGCAGTCGCGGGGATCCAAGGTATCCACACTAAGCGCGTGCTTGTTATTGTCGACGAGGCAACCGATACGCCTCAGGCGATATTTGATGCAACCGCTAACTTGTTCTCCGGGTGCGAAGAATTCCAGATGCTGGCTATCGGAAACCCGAACAGCCACTACGACCCTCACGGCAAGTATTCTGAGCCACTTGACGGCTGGGACACGGTGACAGTTGAAACTGAAGAATGGGAGACCAAGACTCAGCTCAACGGATTGCCTGGTGTTTGCGTCCGGTTTGATGCTGAAAAATCTCCGAACATCGAGTTGGGTGAGACTAAGTATCCTTACCTTGTAACCAAGGCGCAGCTAGAAGGGTCGCGGAAGAAACTAGGAATGGACTCGCCTCTGTTTTGGAAATTCCAAAGAGGCTTCTGGGCACCTGCCGGTGTCCTCCAGACTGTCTTCAATGAGACCCTGTTGGCCAAGATGCGAGCCCACGAGGGCTTCCTCTTTAGAAGAGAGATGCACGTCATAGGTGGGTGCGATCCAGCATTCGGTGGAGGAGACAGAGCCGTAATACGGTTCGCCGTTGTCGGCGTGACCGAGAGCGGCAAACTTGGGTTGGAACTAGAACCACACGATGAGTTGGAGATCGACGCGGACTCCTCTGAGCCCGTCCATTTTCAGCTAGCTTCTCAAATCCAACAGATGTGTGAGAAGCGGGGATGTAGCCCTCAGAATTTTGGGATCGATGCTTCGGGAGAGGGCGGGGGTCTGGCTGACATCTTAGCAAAAAACTGGTCCCCTCGAATTAACCGCATTGAGTTCGGGGGCAAGCCCTCGTCTCGACCAGTGTCTTATGAGGACATGCGGCCATCGCACGAGGCATACGACCGCAAGGTGACTGAGCTATGGTTCTCGGCCAGGGAGTATTTGCAAGCCGGTCAGCTTCGCGGGATCGATGGTTGGACGGCGAAGGAGTTCTGTTCTAGAGAGTTCTCTGATGAGCGGCGAAAGATCTCAATTCAGACAAAGCGCGATATGAAGGCTATGTATGGTAGCTCGCCTGATATAGCAGATTGCACAGTCATTATTGTCGACGTCGCTAGGACGACCGGGATTAATCTTTACACTGAAGACCACGTCAGCGAGAAAGAGTCACTACCTCCAGAGGTTAACGAGATCTACGACGATATCGGAGACGAATTCGATTATGCAGATATTGAAGTCTAAGATGAAAGTCCCTCCGGGAGGGTGGACCTACACGATCGAGTCAGGGACGTCATTTCGCGGAACGACGCTTGAACGCCTTGTTGACGAGGTGCGAGAGTATTATTTCACGAATGACCAGTTACCTCCGAAGGACTTGGATATGCTGATCCAAGATCAGATTTGTTCAAAAATCCCGGACGCGGAAGCTAAGTGTTACGACGCTACCCCACCGACCTTTGGAGAACTCATCAAGAGAGCGGGGACGGCGCTGGTCAATTTTTCTAGAAGCGGGTTCGAGGTCGTGCCGGATGAAGTTCTGGTAGAACGACGGGCCATATGCTTAGAATGCCCTTTGTGGAAAGGTGAATCCTTTTTCGGGGTAGGTCGGTGTGGTGCCTGCGGCTGCTCTGGATTCAAACTCTACGCAGCGAGCGAACGCTGCCCTAAAGACAAATGGACGACTTACTCAACATAAATGAAAGTGGTAGCCTACCGAACACGCGGGTGGCAGATCCAGTCGCAGCTCGTCGCATTGCCGAGGATATCATCGACAACAACCAACGTCGTCTCGAACGCAATCAAAAAGTCAAAGGGCTCGTCGATGGGAACCCTCCTTATTCAGGGAGTAAGCTGAAGAAGGCGGGGCAGAGTTATCGGTCCAACTTCAATTCAGGGCAGGCGTTATCATTTTTGCAAACGTCACTCACGGCTTATTATGACCTCTTTTCCGAAGTATCAAACTACGCAACCGTTGTCTGCGACACGGGGAATTCGGAGCAAGATTCTAACTGGAGTCGAATCCTTACTGAGGAATTTGATAAGCTTCAGCGTGAGGATCCTTGTTTGGACTATGGTATTCAGCTTAGCCAGCATGATATGGTGCTTTACGGTTCTGGTCCGGTTATTTGGGAGAGGGAAGACGACTGGGTAACCTACCCACGAAAGCATGACCGCGTCATGCTGGATAACAACGAACCCTCTGATATCATGCGCTGGACGAAGTGCGTTGTTCGCGAGGTGTTCACTCCAGCCGATCTGTATCGATACATCAATAACGAGTCCGCCGCGAGGAAACGCGGGTGGGATGTCGATGCGGTGAAGAAATCCATTCTCCGCGCCACTAGCGAGTTCTCGACTTATCCAAAAGACTGGGATCGGACACAACAGGCGATCAGGAACAACGATCTTGAGTTCACCAACCCAGACCAAGTCATAAATGTGGCACGATTGTATTTCAAGGAGTTCCCCTCAAAAGACAACAAGGAAGGCGGCATCTCCGAGGTGTGGATCAATTTAGATCAGGACTTCGGGTTCCTTTACCGCAGCATTCGAAAATACGACAACTGGAAGCAGCTCATTTGCCCGTTCATGATGGATCGGGGCGACGGGACTTATCACTCAATCAAAGGTCTTGGTACTCGGATGTTCCCGTTCCTGTGGACTAAGGAGCGCCTCACAAATTCCCTGGTTGATAATGCTTTCGTGATGGCGTCTCTTCACATCAAGAATCAGCAGACCGGTAACGCGACTCCCGACTCAATGGTGACGATGGGGCCATTCACGATATGGAAAAACAATTTCGAGCCGATGAACTTCAATCAGATTGGGAGTTCAATGGACGCCGCGATGTCAGTGTCCAGGGCAATGGACAACGAGCTTCAGGCGAACCTGGCACAATTCAAACCACAGACTGCTCAACCGCAGGGGAACCCCAGGACCGCATTCGAAGTAGCCTCGACGGTAAACCAGCAGTCGGTCCTTACCAAGACTGGGATCCAGCGATTCTACGAGCAGTTAGATGACTGGTATGCGGAACGGTTCCGCAGAGCGACCCGAGGCAAGCTGAATACGTTCAGTTCAACCGCTTTGGCCGCTAAGGAATTCAGGAAACGCCTCGTGGAGCTTGGGGTTCCAGTCGAGGCTACATCCAAGTGTAAAGTCACCGCTACACGGACCATCGGTCAAGGGAGCCATTTTCTGCGGACGAACACATTGCAGCAGCTCCTCGGCACAATCGGTGCCACTCTCCCAGAGGGTGGCAAGGTCAACCTGTTGGATGACTACATCGCCGCTTCTGCGGGTTATGCGGTTGTCGATCGATACAATCCTAAGAATCGAAAGGCGACGACCTTACAAGATCACGAATGGGATGCGATGCAGGAGAACAGCACGATGCGGGTTGGTGGCGAGGTGATCGTGACCGATACTCAGAACGATGTGGTCCACATTAGCGTCCACCTTACATCAGTAGCCGAGGGCATGGCAGCGGGGCAGAACATGCAGGAAGTCGTTGCCTACGCAATGTCGGTCATGCCCCATACCATGGAGCATTTACAGCGGTTGGCGGCAGACCCTCTAAGACAAGCCGAGTTCGCCGCGCTAAACGAACGTTTTTCTGCGACCCAAGATCAGCTCGACGAGCTGGTGCCTTCGCTCGAACAGCAGCAACAGGCCGAAGCGATTCAACAAGGAACGGATCCAGCAACCCAGCTTGAGACGGCTAAGGCGGAGCATCAGATGCGGCTAAATGAAGCCAAGACAGCGGCTGATATTGAGATGAATCGGCGCAGAACCGACAGCCAGATCGAGGCGATGCAGCGGCAGTCCACCGCTAAATAAATAGGTTTGACATAGCGGCAATGTTGGGGCGAGGGTCTGTCAGACGATGGATCCTTTATACTCGATCATATACCCTACCAGTCGAAAGATTCCACATCTCGACTGGTTCCTCGATTCTCTCCAGAAACAAGCTTCCGATGAGGAACTGAGAAGAGTTCAGTTGATCGTAGTCGACCGCTTTTCGCAGGAGAACGGGCGATACAATTGGTTCGTTCAACACAAGGGACTCGATAAGTTCCACTCGGTTGTCCGCACACCTGTGAAGCCTTGCACGATCAGCGGCAAGTATCGTCTGACCAGCAAAGATTGGTTCGCGGCCTCCGCCTTTCGAAACACTGGAATCCTTCTGGCCGATGCCGACCATCTTGTTTTCGTGGACGACTTGTCGATAGTAACACCGGGATGGTGGGATTCGGTTAAAAAATCACGCGAGCAGCAGAAGGTTTACTTCGGCACATACGCCAAACATCGCAAGATGATCGTCAAGGACGGCGAGATCGTGTCGTCGGACCCGTGGCCCGGAGGTGCTGACACGCGGCTGCAGATTAGCGCCGAGACTCGTGTCTGCACGGGTAGCTGGATGTTCGGCTGCAGCGTGGCGGTGCCGACTGAAGCGATGCTTCAGATAAACGGCTTCGATGAAGATGCCGACACCATGGGCGGGGAGGATTATGCTGCAGGCATGATGCTGGAGCGGCGCGGTTGGGAATGCGTTTTTTGCGTCGAGATGAAGACCATCGAGAGTGATGAAGACCACGAGGTCGGAGAAGTTCTTCCTCGACTCATCAAAGAGCACCCAGACCCGAATCAGAAAGATTTCAGTCACATCTATCTAGAATGGATCAAGTCCGGTCAGCGAGACACCGCGGCTTTCTATAACAACCGTGGTCTATCTCTTCGAGATGCGCGTAAGCAAGTTAGGAAAACCAGAACTCTGCCAGAATGTTCGATCCCGGAGCATGACTGGCGCGACGGGCAACCCTTCTCGGAAATGTGATTTATGGACTATAAAGCAAAACTGTTACAAACCCTACCGACCATGGACGGTTGGTGTGATCCGGCAAAAGCGAATCATGCCTTCGATATGGTGGTGGCGAAAGACCCGTCGTTAATAGTCGAGATAGGTGTGTTTGCTGGACGCAGCTTGATTGCTTTTGCGCTGGGGCTAGAGCAAGTCGGACGAGAGGGGACGGTTGTCTACGGGGTCGATCCCTGGGCGGCTTCGGATGCCATCTGTAACAACGAGGGTGAAGCTGTCACGACAGAGTGGTGGAATAACGTGGACTACAACCGCATGAAGCTGCAGTGTCAGAGCGTCGTCAACCAGCTTGGTGTCACCGATCGAGTTCGCCTAGTTCAAAAGTCGTCTGTCGAAGCTTACGCCGACATACCGGGGGAGATCAACATGCTCCATATCGATGGTAACCACTCCCAGTGGGATAGTTGCCGCGACGTCACCGTCTGGGTAGACCGCGTGAAGACGGGCGGGATTATCTATCTCGATGACGAGGACTGGGCTTCGACGAAAAACGCTCAGGAATTGTTAGAGCTAAAGTGTAAAAAACTTGGCGTCATTAAATCGACAAACGAATGCGGGTTCTACGAAAAGCTTGGTCCACTCTAAGGAAGTTCTTTATGGCATCTCCTTCTAAACAGCTATACCTCGACATGGACAGTAAGTTGAAGTCGTTTCAAGACGACCTCGGTAGTCGGGCTACTTCCATCAACGAGGCGATCGAGGAGATCAACGTGCACTTGGAAGAGTTCCGAAGGATCCAGGACAAAAATAACCTGTCGGTTGATAAGATCATGCGTCAATTCGAGCAGGATATTCCCCGGTTCGAAGACCAAACCAATTTCGAATGCGGCATCTTTCCTTTGCCCTACGGCGAAGACAACCGGCTCTACTTCAATCCGACTGTTGTGGAGGTGAAAGGTGAGCGGTGGTTGATTACGCGAAACTGCCAGATCGATCCACACAAGCCGCCGCCATACAACAGCTTTTCCAAGCTGACGCGATACAAGATCATAAGCGACAACGAGCTCGGTCCAGGGATCGACATCAAGTTGCCACTTGGCAATTCGAAATTGGAACAGTGGGAAGACCCCCGTATCTTCAATTCCGGAAACAAATTGTGGCTCACCTGCACGAACTTCATCCAGCGCAAGACCTACGCGCATCAAACGATGGCGGTGCTCGATTTGGATTGGAATATCCTGGGCATCAATCATCCGGTCTACGGAAATAACGGGCACGATCTGTGGGCGAATAAAGGCCACGAGAAGAACTGGACTTGGTTCCTTCACGAGAACGAGGTCTACATGATCTACAACATCGAACCGCATACCGTTGTCAGATGCGACTCCGCCGCGAGTCCTGTAGAGACTTTAGAAACGCAGCTTGAAAAGGACATCTGGTTCTACGGACAGCGTAGGGGCGGCTCAAACCCGATTCGAATCGGAGACGAATACTTTGCGTTCTTCCATAGCTCAACGCCATGGTGGAATGGTAGGCGACGGTATTACATGGGGGCTTACGCCTTCGAGGCGAAGCCACCGTTTCGAATCACCAGATCTTCCACGATCCCGATGCTGTATGGCAGTGCTCACAACCGGCGAGTTCTAGAGTTCCCGTTGGTTATTTTTCCTGGTGGGAGTCTTTACGACGCAGAAAAACAAGAGCACTTCGCGGTCTTCGGGGTGAACGATTTTGAATCCGGATGGATTCGAATCCCGCACAAAGACCTGCTCTCAACGATGAGAATTTATTATGATGTTGAAAAAGAAAAAGAACGTGACGTTCCAGCTTCCGCCAGCAGAATTGCCTCAATCAAACGAGTGGCGAAGGTCACCGGAACTGACTTCGGCGATAAAGAAATACCTGAGTCTACCGGAGATGCTGGGTGCGATTTATTTGCTGCGGCGGGAGAGTCCAAAGCAGTTGATCCACCTCCCGCTAAACGCTCCAGAAAACGAGCAGCTAAGGCTAGCTAGCATGGAGGATGGCTATTATCTGTGCCTTAACAAGCTCTTGTCGTTAGCAGAAATTGACGAGAGCCAACCCGAAATTGAAGCGACCTTTGAATGATTATGAGTGAACAAGAAAACCAAGAACCACAAGCACCAACGAGTTTTGTCGACTCGGTCATGGC
>Ga0208767_1000126_pt1 | contig 52673 bp, 46 predicted proteins | sample VirMetDEL_Mar_21_FD_184514 | JGI IMG/M metagenome (GOLD analysis project Ga0208767, IMG submission 184514) | Aqueous microbial communities from the Delaware River and Bay under freshwater to marine salinity gradient to study organic matter... | ecosystem: Environmental > Aquatic > Marine >...
CGAAGTGGAGGTCGTACATCTGTGCGAGGTACTCTACCTCGTCTTCGTGGATGCGGAACTGCGTGTCATCTACGTCTGTGGAGATGTACACCATATCGTCGTTGATTCCTGCAAGTTCTGCTTGGGTTGAGCCGCAAGCAATTTCGTTGATGTAGGCAACCGCCTTTTCGTACTTGTTCATATGTGTGAGTGTTTGAGTGTGAGAGACACAGAGGGGAGTCGAACCCCTCCGAGCACCGTGTGTGTCTGTGTGAGCGTGTCACTTGCGGGTGTCCCATCCCAGCTCTGCGATGATTTGCTCATCGTCAGGCACAGGGACCCACGGGTGTGTTAGCTAATCTTGCCCGTCAACCAGCTCCTGAAGTTCAGGGTCCAGCAGGTCCCGTGGGAGCAGGGACGCAAGGGCGTGGACGAGGGCGTCCTGAGCCTCAAACTCGGACATATCGTCCGTGTCTGTGCAGTCGGGCACGAAGCCCTTGGCGATGAGCAGGTCCACCACGGGGATGGCGATGTCTCGAAGGTCGTCTTCGATGATGAGGGGCATTGGTGTGTCCATAGGTGTGTTCATATGTGTGTTCATCTGTGTGTTCATCTGTGTGTGTATCAGAGGCAATCGTCCAAGGATACCTCGTTCTCGAAGCAACCGTATCCGTCCTGCAGGGTGGCGTAGCGGAAGGCATCCTCCACACACATATCCTCAGGCATATCCACCCAAGCCTTGCGGATGACGTGCGCCTTGGCTGGGTTCTTGGGCTGGACCTCCACCTCCTTGCGGCGGTTGGTAGCCTCGTCCCAGACCACGTCAACCTTGGGCGCAGTCTTCGCGGCACGCTTCTGTGTGTTGGTGAGCGACTGCTTCTGTGCCTGTGCCTCCAGCTTGCCGTTGGAGTCCTTGGCACCCTTCCGTGCCTTGCGCTTGAGGCGCTGAGCAGTGACCGACTGAGCCTTGGAGTCCAGCGGCTTCGTGGGCAGGAGGGCTTCGCCCCGTGAGTGTGTCTGTGACACGGAGGCATAGACAGCCTCGATGGACTTGCGCTTCAGCTTGTCAGCCTTCTTGGCAACCTTGGTTGCCGTGCGCTCCTTCTTGTCTGTGTACGCCTTGAGCTTGGCGCGGTCAGCCTTCTCAGCGGACCAGAGTTGGCGGTTGGCGGACTTCCGTCCTGCGAGGGTGAGGGTCGCCTTCTGTGTGGCGGTGAGGGTGTATGTCATCTGCATAACAGCGAGAGTTTGAAGTGCCAGCACCGTTGCTGACGCCGACAAAGTTAAGGAGAAGTTCTCGGACAATCGCAAATTTGAGGTCGACAATCTGGTGCGCGATTTCTCCTGCGCATTATGCGTGGGGAAACAGGCGAAGATTCGTATGACACAAGGCGTCAGCCGAGCGCGGCTGATGTGTGTGTCACGCGACCCCAGTTTTGTGTTAGTATTTCGAGGCCTTTTGTGTTGGTGTTTTGACTGGGTTTTGTGTTGGTATTTGACACCGCTGACCTCGTGTGTGCGAAGCAGAGCTTCCTGTGCCAAGCTATGTGGTTTCCAGTGCATTATGCCTGCCAAACCGCAGGGCTTCGCGAAGAGCAGTGTGCCATCAGGCTGGAGGTCAAGAGTGTAGGCTTTAGCCTAGGGGTGTGGTTGTTTGGTCTTGGCGTAGAGCTAAAGCTCTAAAGAAACCTCAAGCTGTGGTTGAACCTGAGCGGTCTAACTCGATGAGAACCAGAGAGTTACGCTAGTCGAGCAAAACGCTGAATGTTTGCCGACTCCTGTGCATTATGCGTAGGGTCGGGGTCTGCGGATGCGTTTCGGGTGCGTGTGTGATGCGGTGTGCGTTGTGGGCCCTCCCCAAGATCTATATTACTCACCCCTTTTTTTAGGTTGCTACTCTGTTCCAAACCAGAAAATTAGCTTGGATGCGTTAGAATCTACTTCAAGACTTGCATTTGTCAAAAATACTCTGTAACTTCGCCCTGCAAGCAGCGGGACAGTGGACGGATGAGTGCTCAAAGCTTCCCAGAATGTTTTTTGAGTTGGAGAGGGAGTCAGGAAGCTGTTTGCTGTATAGGCGCAAAGACTGTTTCTTTATATTTGCGTCATGAGAGCCAAAAAGAAGCCAAGTGTGAAGCAGCTCCTCAAGGAGTTAGAGAGCGGGAAGCACAAAAGCAAGGGGATCGAGCCCCCATACATGGGAGCCATGCGTGCTCTCAAGGCGGTAGCCAGGAAAAACACTCACAAGGCCTACAAGTATCCTAATATGGTCACACAGAAGGCCAGGAAATACGCAGGAAAATCATGAGAGCTAAGAAAAGAAAAGTAACGAAGGGTACTTACGGCGTCGAGGTTGACGGAAAGGAGTACCAAGTGGAAGGCAAGCGCGTAGAGAAGCGCGGGGGTCGTGTCACGAAGTTCAAAGCCAAAGGTGAGGGGGACGGCTTCAAGATTAAGATCAATGATAAGCTCAAGAAAACCAAGAGTGGCCTGGTGAAGAAGGATAGGAAACAAAGTAAATATAAGTAACTATATTTGCATTATGGACACCACTATTATCGACACCATAGCTGCTTGTTGCGACACAGTAGCCGCCGTAGTAGAAGATCCTGTTATAGTTGTTGAGGCCGCAGAAGACGCCTCCATGTCTATTCTGGACTTCATCATCGCAAACTGGGGAGAGCTCTTAATCGGACTTCTCGCTTTTGCTAAAATCGTTGTTAACCTCACCCCTACCACGGCTGACAACGCTGTTTTTGGGTGGCTTGACACGCTCATCAATACCATTATAAACGACAGGCGGAAATCATGAAAAAGTATAACATAGGCGGTAGCGTAAAGTCCGCTATAAAAAAGAAAGTAAATACAGCTTTAAAGCAGAGGTCTACTGTTCGTGCTGCTGGTGCGAGAGCTAAAGGTGACGCCGTTGTGGCTGCTGGAAACAAAGCAGCCAAAGCTGCAGGTGAAGCAGCAGAAAAGAAGGCTAACACAAAAAGGTTCGACAGGGCTAAGACGAGGTATCAACGTAGAAAGGCTGGAGCACAAGACGCTATCCAAAAGGGTAATGTAGGCAAGGCTGCTAGGCTTGATAAAAGAGCTGATATTCGTGGCGGTAGAGATGTTGCTAAAAACGATAAGAGAAAAGCAGCTGCTAAGGCTAAGGCCGTAAAGAGGGTAGCTACTAAGACCAGCAACATGGCTAGTAGGGCTTACGCTCAAGCAGAGCGCAGAGAGGATCGCGCAAATAAGTACGTCGGTGGCGGTAAGGTCGTTGCCCAGGGTGCTGACAAAAAGGACGTCCGAAGCGAAAAGAAGCAGGACAGAGCCAAGGCTAGAGCAACCAGAAAGACCCGAAACAAAAATTACCGACGCCTCAAAAAAGACATTAGGACGGGTAAGCTGAATCCTTATGTTGATAATATGAAGGGATGAAAGCAGTAAAGAATAAAGTCAAAGGCGAGAAGACTAAGACTAGGACGATCGGAAACCGAACCGTAACAAAGCAGAAGAACAAATCTGAGGACGGAGTTCGTTCTACTCGCAAGACTGTATACGGAGGTAATCAAGCTTCTAGGCTTGTAACCAAAGAGAAGCAGCGCACGAACTTAAAAGGTAAGAAGGCTGGTATGATGTCCTTTAAAGAAAAGGAAGTAGACCGAAAAGACTTTAGCGTGCGCCGTAAAACCAAAGGAATAACACCAAACGCAGGATCATAATGATGCAGGATAGCAGTATGTCTGATATGATCAGGCAAATGATGGAACAAAAAAAGTCTGGAGGAGGTAGCGGCGAAGGTTTCAACATGATGGGGCAGTATACCTCCACTGTAAAGCAGGAGCAAGCCCCTGACGGAAGCAGCAGGGAGTACGTTCTTTACGACGACGGAAACGGAAACGAAATAAAAGTTTACGGCAACTGGAATGAATACGCCCAGGGTCAGGACGAAGAGGGAAATATGTTTCTTCCTGACGAAGACTTTCCCGTAATGAAAAATGAGAACGGAGATTACGTTCTTGACGAAAGAAGATTTGAGGATACCATGAGCGGCGTCGAAGGCAGACAGAAAGCTAGAGGAATGGCAAGAAACCTCGGCGGACCTGGTGCCTCCCCAATGGAAGATCTCATGCAAAGGTTGTCTGACGCTCCTGGCCCCAGAAAGTACAGTAGAGGCGGTAAGTTTCCCGATTTGAACAAAGACGGAAAGGTTACGTTTGCAGATATTCTCAAGGGTCGAGGCGTAAACCGAAGATAAAATGACAGACGGAGGCAAAGTAAAAGTAGCTACCAAAAAAGACAAGAGGAAGGGAAACACCTCACCTCACGGTCTTTATGCTACCCCAAAGTCCGCTAAAGCAAAAAAGCGAAAGCCTAAGCTTGCTGGAGGAAAAGGAAGAAGAGGATCTTTTGGTAAAACCACAGGAAGAGGAGGAATAAACTACGGTCGAGGAGGAGGAAAGGGAATGAGGACTTCCAAATCCTGCAAGAGTTGATGGGAGCCAAAGGCTACTTCAACCCAAGAATGAAAACTAAAGACTTTAATAAAAAGAGGTATGAGACTGTCCAAAAACTTAAGTTTAAAAGAGTGTACAAAAAGTATAACAGCGGCACGACTAGGCATGAAAAACGAGCCTAACGAAAAAGAGATAGCCAATCTTAGGGAGATTGCGGAGCACATCTTCCAACCAGTACGAGACCACTTTGGAGTTCCTATATACGTCTCGTCTGGATATAGGTCACCTAAATTAAATAGAGTGATTGGCGGGTCGGTTACCTCTCAGCATGTGCGTGGACAGGCTCTTGATCTGGACGCAGATGTATTCGGAAAGATATCCAACGCTGATATATTTAAGTATATAAAAGAAAACCTAGATTTTGATCAGTTGATCTGGGAGCAAGGAACTGATCTCTCCCCTGCGTGGGTTCATGTATCATACGTATCCGAAAGGGAAAACAGGAGAAGGGTGCATAAAGCATCCAGGTCTGAAAAAGGGGAAGTTATCTATTCTATTTGGTAATGGAAAAACGTTCAGTTTGTTTTTTCATGCTGTATCACAAGCGTCCTGAGCTTACTAGGATGTCTATGTGGCATATGGCAAAAGCTATAAAAATATTCAATGAGGCTGGCCACAAAGCTCAAGGTATAGTTGTGGGCTGCGGAAGCTGCGAACCTAAACAAAGGGAGTATGCTGAAAAGCTTGGACTGGAACATTTAAATAAAAAAAATGAACCACTAGAATCTAAGTTTTCATTTACGTTCATTAATGCCCTCCTAAAAGAGACGGACTATATATGTTGGATTGGCAGCAATAACATACATTCAGACGAGTATTGGGGTAAGTGTATTAAAACACTAGAAGGACCCAGAGAAGTAACTTTTGGGAGCAACAAGTTTTGTGTAATGAATGCCGACCGAGGCGTTGAGGGTACTTGCGTCTTTCAAACACGAAGTGAAAGACATCTTTGTTCAAGCGGTCAGTTTTACCTGAATTACTCGTTAAGTCAAGCTGTAAACTTTAGGAGTATATATCACCCAGGTCAGAAGTTTAACTTCGACGGGAAGATAAACGATGCTTTTGCAAACAAATGGGGTAATTCTGTGATTAAGCTTATAAATTCAGAACCTAATGATTGCTTTGATATTAAAGATAGCACTAACATACACTCTTACGAGTCTTACATGAAAAGATCTCCTGCTACGTACCCGAAATATAAAGACAGGTCTGAATTAGTAGAAGAATATGAAGAGTTTAAGCTTTTAGATCTTGGATACTTCAGTCTAAGGACCGATAAAATCGTTGAACCAGGAGCCGACCTTTCTGAGTTAGAGCGTATCTAACTCTGTAGTTGTATTTAGTCTCATCCCTGAATAGGTGGTCTTCAAGCTCTGCTGACGGGGTAAGTTTGTCAAAATGCTTGTACAGATACCCTTGTTTCATAAGCGGGTATATTACTCTGTTGGCTAAATTGTCATGATTCATACCATACTCCTCTGATGCATATGATATGGTAAAGAACTCCAGGTCGTATGTCCATAGAAGAAACTCCAAGTGACTAAAGGAAATATCGTTAGACTGACAAAAACTACTTCTGACAGTGTGAAGGTTTTTTAACCCGTTATTTGATACATACTTGGGTTTCAGTAAGGAGAAGTCCCTGAACATGCGTTTGCTTGACACTCTAGACTTTGGCATTAATACTTATCTTTGAATTATGAAAAGCGACGAAAAAACTTTTATCGCCGAGGTATACTCTCATATCGTCGCAATAGAAGAACTCATCAAAAAATATGAGTTTGAAGATAGGATAATGTCGGTTATGATGATCGGTCTTTTGGATTTAGATATGCTTGCCGAAAAAGAAGATGACATGATGCAACTTAAAAGCATATTCAGCTATAATCTTCAGAACAAAGATGAGCTAGAAGTAATAAAAGAAATAATGTCTTCTCAGTTTGACGAAGAAGACCCGCTAGATAACCTTTTGGGGGATCTAGGAATAAGTTTAAACTAATGAATGGACTAATTAGAAAGATCGTTATCGGAAAAGACCCGAAGAACGGAATGGCCTACTTCTTAGGAATGAGAGTAGGAGACAGTAAAGTGGCCGCTATCGTACAGGACGATTCTTATCTGCACAAGTACAGCAGAGTCCGCTACCTAGTATACACAGGAGATGAAGAGGGCACTGTCCTTTGGAAGGTGATTGATGATATGCCATGTATGCTCGAATTTGATCTAGACTTTTAATATATGAAATCTATAAATAACTTCATTGTAAAGATACAAAATACCACTAACGACACCATGAAAACCGAAAGTGGGTTAAAGCTATACGTAGATACAAGATTTAATGAGTTTGATCACAGGACTACAGAAGGTGAAGTGCTGGCTGTCCCAGGAAATAGGGAAACTCCAGTTAAGGTTGGCGATACTTTGTACTTTCACCACCACGTGGTCGTTGACGGCGGTATGCCAATTAGCGAGCTGGATAAGTGGTATATGGTCATCTATAACCCAGATCATGCGGCGTATAATCAAGCGATCGCTTACAAGAGCAAGGATACAGGAAAGGTTCAGTCAATCAAGGGTTGGTGTCTTCTGGAGCCTCATGATAAAGATGATCAAGGACCTAAAGAAGGGTCGATAGAAGTCATCAAACTAAAGGAAGACCCAGTAACGACAGGTGTGGTATCCTTTTCATCCGAAGAGCTTGATGACCTCGGAGTATCCCATGGGGACGTGGTTGGCTTTAAAAAGAATAGAGACTACAGGATTAAAATTGATGAAAAAGAATACTACAGGGTCGCGGTCACAGAACTCCTCTACAAGCTTTAATACTCTTGCGGCAGCAGTAAAACTCATGGATGCAATGGCGATAGCCATTGATAACATGATTGAAGAAGTGAAAAAGCCAGTGGACCAAGAAGTAAATGGAAGCGCAAGAAAAGCCGAACTTCAATCAGTAAAACAAACGGCCATAGATTGCAAAGAGCTGCTTAGAGAAAGGCAGTCGCTGGAGACTATGGTAAAAGAGTTACAGGAAAATGGACAAGTCGAAGAAGACAAAGACTATTCAGGAGGGTTTGCGGAAAAGTTCAGTAAGTGATATAACTCCGAACTTGACTTGGACTCAAGACAGTACAAACAACAATCATATTTATTTTAACGATGAGTGGAATGGTGAATACGAAGACTAGCACGATGGACGATCTGTCTATGGCCGTACTAGCTTGGGCTGATGAAAGAGGCCTGATAGACAAAGAAAACGCACCTAAGCAGATGCTGAAGGTCATGGAAGAAGTTGGAGAGTTAGCTGGAGCTATGGCTAAACGCAATGAAGAAGACACTATAGACGCCATTGGGGACGTACTTGTAACTGTTATTATCTTAGCAGAACAGATGGGTCTTAGCGCTACGAAGTGTCTGGGTGAGGCATATAACGAAATCGCTGAGCGCACTGGTGAAACAGTTGACGGCGTTTTCATAAAAGATGAGTAATAGAAACTACAAGAAAGAGTACAGAAAGTACGGTAAAAGCAAAGCCGCTAAGAGATACCGCGCCGACCTCAATCAGTATAACAGGAAGGCTGGCACTTACGGGAACGGAGACGGTATGGATGCCGCCCACGAGGGTGGTAAAATTAAGAGGTTTGTTAAAGCTGCCATAAATAGAGCAAACAATAGGCCCAAACGAAGATCAAGCAAATAATCGACAGATTTACTTAACTTTGAGAAAATTCTGTCAATGGAAAAAGATAAGTTCATCTTTAATGGATGGAGGTTATTTTCGATTATTCTTGTATCTGCTGGCCTTGGTGCTTGCGGTACTTATGCTGGCGTATCTAGATCCCTTGAGGCCGACCTTAGAGAAAGAGAGGTCCCAGCATACAACTATCTGGACACCATATTTCTTGAAGAGTATAGGGCCACCCTTGAGCCTGACTATATTGCTACTCTAAGTATAGACAGCAACTTAATTGGCGTAAAAGTAGACCCGTATGTAATACAGACTACACCTGGGTCCAAAGGGTCCGAGTATTACTATAGGGTTCATTTATATCATTCTAAAGTCGATAGCATGTTTATAGACTATGTCGACACGTCAAATAAAGTTCTGTCATGGGAAAAGGAATAACACTTATGGGGCTATGCCTGATCGGTATGGTTTGCTCTACTTGCTCACCTCGTCATTGCGAAGCGTATACTATTCATCAAGAAAAGAATACGTTCGTGAGATGCCCTCGTAGCTCAGATGGATAGAGCAACAGCCTTCTAAGCTGTGGGTCCCAGGTTCGATCCCTGGCGAGGGTACAATTAAATGAATGGAAAAAATAGCAATTACAATATGTGTATGGAAACGCATAGACATAACAAGAGCCTGTTACTCAAACTTAGAGTCGCACAGAAGCAGGTTTAACGATCTTGGCTTCGATTTCACTGTATACGTATGTGGATCTGAAGAAGAGCACAAAGAACTAGCTAATGAATTTGGCTACAAGTATGTACATCTACGAAATTATCCAGTAGGAAACAAATGGGAAAAAGTACTTAGGTTTTCCATGAAGGATGACTGGGACTACTGGATGACTCTTGGATCGGACGACTTTTTGTTGGAAGGGTCTGCAGATGCTATAGTAAAGCAGATGAAAAATAAAAGAGTACATGCGGGAATGCCTAAAAACATAATTTTCTTTGACATAGAGTCGGGGTTGGGGTTTGAGTTCAAAAACGTAAGTAGGTGTGGAGCTGCTAGATGGTACAGAAGGAAAGTACTAGACTTTGTATATAGTCATAGTAAAAACATATACCCGTCAAAAAACAAGTCGCTAGACTATTATTCTGAGGACACCATACGTAAATATGGAGTTGCTCCAGTTAGATTTGATGGTCTTTATGTCGCGGACTTAAAAAGTGAAGAGAACATAAATAGTTTTGAATCGCTATTAATGTATCGAGATGATAACGGTAAAAACGAAATTGATATAAATGACTTTATTCCAGAATGGAAATCAATAAAGAGAGTTTAAATAAGGATGAAGCTATTAGGTTGGTCAGCGGAAGTGAGCCTGGGGAGGTTATTCAGATCTACGGTCTTGTCATTTCTCTTCCGAAAAAGCCAAAAAAATCGGAAATTCTCTTCCACGACTTACCTAAACAGATGCAGATGTGGCGCCGCACCGATGTGCCACAAGAACTGTCGCGGATTAGAAGTATGGATGAGTGGTTCGAGAAGCCAGCCGAGTTTAGGCGATCCTTTTCTCCTTATATCGAGCAAGAGTTTGAGCGCAGGCGCAACGGTGTTTGGTTTTACAATAATGGTGTGCCTACGTATATTACGGGGAGACATTACATGTTTCTCCAGTGGAGTAAGATTGACATCGGATATCCTTCGTATCTTGCGTTCCAGCGTGAGATCTTTATCCATATGGCTGCGTGCGAAGCTGATAGCCGTTGTATCGGTCAGCTTTATACTAAGTGTCGCCGTAGTGGCTACACCAATATCTGTGCTTCTGTACTTGTTGACGAAGCTACACAGGTTAAAGATAAGCTGTTGGGGATACAGTCGAAGACTGGTAAAGATGCTCAGGAGAACATTTTCATGAAGAAAGTAATTCCGATGTTTCGGAGTTACCCATTCTTCTTTAAACCCATTCAGGATGGAACGACGAACCCACGTATGGAACTCGCTTTTCGGGAACCATCAAAACGAATCACCAAGAAGAATAAGACGTCGCAGAAGGGTGACGCGCTCAACACAATCATTAACTGGAAAAATACCACCAACAATGCCTATGACGGAGAGAAACTCCATATGCTCTATCTTGATGAGGCTGGAAAGTGGGAAAAGCCAGTAGACATTAAAGAAGCCTGGAGAATTGAAAGAACTTGTCTTATTGTCGGTAAGAAAGTGGTTGGTAAAGCTCTCGTCGGGAGTACAGTCAATCCAATGGACAAAGGAGGTGAAGAATACAAAAACCTTTGGGAGGACTCCGACCCCTCTGAGAGAAATGACAATGGCAGAACTCGTTCTGGCTTGTACCGTCTCTTTATTCCTGCTGATCATGCTCTTGAGGGCTTTTTTGATAAGTACGGTAACCCCGTAACAAAAAACCCGACGACACCCGTAGAAGGAATAGATGGAGAAATTATTAATCAAGGAAGTAGAGAATATCTTGATAACGAACGAAAATCCTTGAAACACGACCCTTCTGAGCTCAACGAGGTCATTAGGCAATTTCCTATAACTGAAGATGAGGCGTTTCGCGATAGCATTGAAGGCAGCATATTTAATATAGGAAAGATATATCAGCAGATAGACTGGAACAATAACATGTATCCAGATCCAGTCGTGACAGGAAACTTTATATGGAAGGTAAAAGACAAGGAGGTAATATTCTCTCCAGACCCAAGGGGTAGGTTTAAGGTGTCATGGATGCCGCCTAAAGACAGAAGGAACGTAGTTAATGAATATAGGGGAAAGAGAGTCCCATCTTTTGCTGATTTTGGTTGTGGAGGAGTTGACTCCTATGACCTTGACGAGACGGTAGACGGAAGGGGTTCAAAAGGTGCTCTCCATTTATACAACAAGTTCAACATGGACGACAACACGCCAAGCAACATGTTTGTGCTTGAGTATGCGTCCAGACCAGATCTAGCCAGTATATTTTACGAAGATGTACTTATGGCTGCCGTGTTCTATGGATATCCTTTGTTAATTGAGAACAACAAATATGGGATCGTAAGGTATTTTGAAAAGCGAGGTTGGGACGGGTATGTTATGGATAGACCTAAACATCTTACGCCTCCAGGATCAAATATGAAAGTAAAGACTAAGGGTATCCCTTCTAACTCTGTTGACGTAATACAAGCTCATGCTCATGCGATAGAAGCGTACATACATAACCATGTTGGAATTAAGGCTGATGATTCTGAGGTTGGAAACATGTATTTCAACAGAACTCTAGAGGATTGGATAGGGTACAAAATCAATAATAGAACCAAATACGACCTTACCATTAGCTCTGGTTTAGCGCTACTTGCCGCTCAAAAGTTTAAGCAAGAAAGAAAGCAGGCAAATTTTGAAGGAAAGCGCTTTTTTAGAAAGTCAAAGCCAAAAGAATGGCATAGATGATTTCATTATATTTGCCGTTAGATGTACGGTAAGCAAGGGAAGAATAGCGTAGGCTTTCCAGATCCATTAGCGAGTAAGGAAAATAAGGAAGGCAAGGAGTATGGTCTTTCTTATGCGAAAGCTATTTCTTCTCAATGGGGGGCTGTTGAGAGGGATAACTCTCTTTATAAAAAAAGAGCCCGAACGTTTGAGAGAAACAGAGCTTACGCCAATGGAACTCAGGATACTAGCATATACAGGCAGCTCCTTAATAGCTTGGACCCTAGCAATAATGACGGGAGCTTCTTAAATCTTGACTTTACGCCAGTACCTATTCTCCCGAAGTTTGTTAGGATTGTAGTAAATAAGATACTCTCTAGCGAACCCTACCCAAATCTCGAAGCTGTCGATCCACTATCATCATCTGAAAAAGACGCTGAGCGACGCAGAGTAAAAATGCTTGTCGAAAACAAAGAAAAGATTTCACAGATAAAAGATAAGGTAGGGGTGGACTTGTCTCAGGGCCAGGAGATACCAGAGTCTTTAGAGGAGGCTGAGATATTCATGGACGCAAACATTAAGTCTGCATCAGAGGTAGCTGCTCAGATAGCAACCAACATGACATTGAAGTGGAACGACTTTAACGACTCTACTTACAGAAGGTGTGTAAACGACATTGCTACTTTGGGAATGTCGGTAACTAAAAGAAGCAACGATCCTAACTACGGAATAAAGGTAGACTATGTAGATCCTAAAAACTTCGTGCATAGCTACACTGAGGACCCGAACTTTGGAGACATAGTGTATGCTGGTCATGTAAAGAAGATTTCTTTGCAGGAACTAAAGCGCATTGCTGGTGATCAGTTTACTGATGATGAGTACGATAAGATATCTAAAACCGTAGCTAAACGATATCAATACGACACAACCTCGGTTAGAACCTACCTGAACGACAACACCATGGGGAGCAACCGTGGTGCATATGATCAGTATATGGTAGATGTCCTGGATTTCGAGTTTCTATCTGTCGATATGATGGTGTTCGAGGAGAAAGAAAACAGATACGGGAATGTAGGTTTCTACCAAAAAGGAGAAAACTACAGGTCACCGAGCAACTCTGTGTACAAAAGATCTGTGACTAAACTCCCAAACGTAACTGTATACGGAGGCAGTTATGTTATGGGTTGCGACAAGCTTTTTAATTACGGTATTAAAAAAAACGTACCTAAAAACGCTCATGACCTTAGTCGTACAAATCTTTCTTACAGTGTTGTTGCTACTAACCTTGATGGCAATATCCCGAAGTCGATGGTAGATAGCTGTATCGGGTTTGCCGACCAACTTCAGCTGACACACCTGAAAATTCAGCAAGCAATCGCAAAAGCAAAACCCGATGGTATTATCATTGATATTGAAGGTCTTGAAAATGTTCAACTCGGCAAAGGTGGGGAATTGCAGCCGTTGGAACTTCACGACATATACGAGCAGACAGGTGTATTCTACTACAGGAGTAAAAACCCTGAAGGCGGATTCCAGAACCCTCCCATCAGGGAAATCGGTAATAACATACGGAACATCAACGAGTTTATAAACCTGTACAATCACTACCTCAGGTTGATTCGTGACGCAACAGGAATTAACGAGGCTATGGATGCGAGTACTCCTAAGGGGGATCAGCTCGTGGGTGTAAGGCAGCAAGCAATAGCAGCAGGTAACAACGCCATATACGACATTACTAACTCATCTATGGTCCTGTTTAAAAAGGTGTGTTCTGATATCGTTAAGTGCCTTCAGGTAATTCCCAGAGAAAGCATATTATTTAGGGCGTATGAAAACGCCATTGGTAAAGAGAATATAGGTCTGATCAATACCTTCTCCGACCTCCCCATGTACAACTTCGGAGTTACAGTGGTTAAGGAGATGGAAGAAATTGAGAAGCAGTACTTGGAACAGAATATACAGGCGTCACTTGCTCAGAAGGAGCTTGATATAGAAGATGCTATAGCTATTAGACAGCTTAAGGACGTAAATCAGGCTGAGCGCCTTCTAATTGTAAGAAGAAAAAAGCGTATGGCTAGGAATCAGGAGATAGCCCAGCAAAACGTTCAGGCTCAGTCGCAGGCGCAGGTTCAGTCCACTCAAGCTGCTTCTCAAGCTAAGCAACAAGAAATGCAGATGCAGTCTCAACTTGACTCGCAACAAATGCAACTAAAGTCACAGCTAGAAGCTCAACTGGAGACACTTCGTCACGAGCACAGAAAAGAGATAGAGTTGCTTAAGGCCCAGGCTACGCTTGGATTCAAGACTGACGACCAGGAGTTTAGAGAGAAGCTAGAGGTATTTAAAGAGGACCGAAAGGACGATAGAGTAAAAAAGCAAACATCAGATCAAAGCAAACTGATTTCGCAAAGACAGGGACAAAGGGGAGAAATAGAAGAACCTCAAGATCGGGCTCAACAGGGCCCGCCGCCGTCACAAGAAGTAATAGAACAAGCAATAGAATCTCAAAATGAGCAGTAACACGACTAAAAGCACAATCAACCTTGATACTGCATCCCGCTTAGATATTATATGCAGGAGGGGGGACACCTTTTATCTGGTTTTGGATTTTGGAACAACTACTATTCCTAGTAGTGGATGGAAGATGGAAGTTAGAGAGAGTGATACTGATAACGAAGCTGGAACAGCGGTGCTTACAATATTTGATAACGAGATTGATCTTGTAGGAAGTAAGCTTACAATACAGAAGACTGCAACTGCTATGGATATACCATCTGGTCTTTATGTTTACGACTTAGAGTCGTCTGATACTACAGTGAAAACTTACTTGTATGGCACGTTTAAAGTAAATGAAGACGTAACGATACCGTCCTAATGTCAGACTGCATTCCGTGTATAGATGTATCATCATCGGATCCGATAGAGATAAAAATCGAGTGTCCGTCTTCTCCTTTAGTTGTTATAACTATAGAAGAAGATCTATGCTCTGCCATAGTTTCTGTTGATCCAGCTACATATATAGACGTAAGTAGTTTTGAAGGAACTCTTATGGGTCCTCAAGGACCTGCTGGGCCTGCTGGACCCGCTGGACCCGCTGGTCCTGCTGGACCTGCTGGACCTGCTGGAGCCGATGGCGCTCCAGGTCAAGACGGACAGGACGGAGCTCCAGGTCAAGACGGTGCAGATGGTCAGGATGGTTCTGACGGGCCTAGAGGTTTTGATGGTGATCCTGGACCTGCTGGAGCGACAGGACCTCAGGGACCTCCAGGCACTGGACTAGAAGTTATTGGAGCGACTGGATCTACGGGGGCTGTTGTTGACCCAGCTACTGGAGACGCTTGGATTATCGGTGATGAGATATGTGTATATACTGGCAGCGGATGGTCTTGCTTTTCCACTGGACTAAACGGAGCTACAGGTCCGCAAGGCCCCACTGGTCCTGCTGGACCTACGGGTGCTGATTCTACTGCTCCTGGGCCTACAGGACCTGCTGGACCTACTGGACCTGCTGGACCAACTGGCGCAGCATCTACTACCCCTGGACCTGCTGGACCTACGGGACCTGCTGGGCCTACGGGGGCAGCTTCCACCGCACCAGGCCCTACGGGACCTCAAGGAGGTATAGGGCCGCAAGGAGATAGAGGGCCGACAGGACCTCAAGGGCCTGTAGGAAGAGACGGAGCTACAGGGGCTACGGGACCTCAAGGACCACGGGGTCAAACAGGAGCCAATGGCCTTCCAGGTGCGCCAGGCGAACAAGGTACTACAGGCCCTACAGGCCCTACAGGCCCTACAGGGAGTTATGTTGGTGAGGTCTGCACTTTTTACGACCTAACTTTAAGCTCTTCAATAGTAAACGGGGATGATCAAAACACTGGAGAAGGAGAAATAACAGGAACCTCCTTTGGTGACGCAACCTACATTTATCTACATCAAGAGGGTCAGACTAGCTTCACTAACACAACCACTGTAGATAATAGTATAATACTCGATTCTGTTCTTGCTGTCGGGTCTGCATACATTAAAATTATTCAGGACACAGGGGCTTATATGGCTTTCGTGTCTACGAGCATTACTTCTACTCTAAATACTGACGACGGAAACTATACGTATACTTTTGGTAGTCTAGTTGTAAACGATGCAAACTCTTCATTCCCTGGGTTTTCTCAGGATGTAGTAAGAGTGTGCATAGCTCCGCTCGTTTCTGGCGGCACTGGACCTACTGGTCCTGTAGGACCAACAGGACCTCAAGGACCCCCAGGAATCCCAGGCGGACCTACTGGACCTGCTGGCGCTACTGGACCTGCTGGTGCTACTGGGCCTTCGTATACACCCCCTGGTCAGGAGTGTTTTTATTACAAGAGTACCGCTGGAAGTATTGAAGGTACAAATAGTATATACAATCAGGTAAACTCAGAAGGAGAGGGGGCATTTGGATCTTTAATATTTGACAGTCTGGGATCAAATGGATTGACTCCAGAAAATGTTGACATAATAGCCCTAAGTGCTCTTTCCTATCAGGCTTTTGCAACTGATCCTGGGTGGAACGTTTCTCAAGATTCCACTCAAGAAATATTACAGCTGATTAATTACGGATCTGGAGCTGGTCGAATAAGCGCTGTAGACTGTAACGGAGATGGATGGGAATGGGGTTTTAGTGGTGCAGGTTATACCCCTTTTGGTGACGGTATATTTAAATTTCCTAACCTTCAGTTTCTTGGAGCGATAGATAATGGAGGCAATACTATGCCAGGAACAGGCACGTTCCTTGCGCCTTGTTCGGCATGGTATAAGTTCTGCATCACTCCGTGTTGTGGAGGGGCAGGAGGAGGCCCTGATGGGGGAGGTGGAGGTAACAACCCTGGGGGTACAGGTCCTATTGGAGGAGGATTTGGAGGTCAGTGTGAGACGTTCTATATGTCTAGGTCTCAAGTTGGATCTACTGATGGATATCCTCAAAATTCAGATCCGTTTCAGAGTAACTGGATTTGGCCTCTTGGAGGTTCTAATGGTACAGTTGCTGTAACTCCCTCTATTATAACAGGCGGAGGAAGTATTACCAGCGATATTTTAGACCTGCTACTAAATCTACCTAATGGACTTTCTGTAAATATGTCCGTTTCTGGTGTTTGGGCTGACGGATCTTATGGGGTTGAGTGGTTTAAAGTACTGGATAGTGTAGTGCCACTTCCTGCTGGAAACTTAGTTTCTGCAACTGGTGTTGATTTGTATCAGGTGCCAGTAGTTTACTTGGGTGGTGACGATAGTACACACGCTTGGCCTTATGGGGTTGGAGGAGATTTTGTTATATGTTTTTATTTGTGCTGTGATGATGTAACTCCAACCAACATAGAACAAGTTTGTACGGATTACAATCTGACTATAGATCCTCTTGGGTTGTTTGACATATCCATTGTGATGGATAGGTCAGGAAGCGCACAGGGTTTTTGGCCCCTGCAACAAGCTGGTGTTATAAACATAATTGACGCCCTTCAGAATTTTGGTTTGCTCCAAGATAGCACCGCTATGGTAAACATAGTAAGCTATTCAAATTCTGGAAATTTAGAGATATCTCTCACTTCTGACTACTGCGAACTTAAAGAAGCTGTAAACAACATTGCAATTCCATCTGGGGGTACGCAGCTTGCAAATGCTTTAACTATAGCAACTCAAGACCTTACTTCTTTTGGTAGGGCTAATGCTCAGAAGATAGTTATCATAACAAATGACGGCTCTATTGCAGATCAAAATAATGCTGTTGGAGTCGTAAATGGATTTTCTGGTAGCGTTTATGCGGCTGGAATTGGGAGTGCAAATATGACTCAGCTAAACGATCTTGCTGATGCTGGGCAGTCATACTACGCATCTGACTTTATGGAGTTTGAAAGCGTTGTAAGCGATTCCATAATTCTTGATATTATATCTGGCACCCCTCCGTCTTCTGGAGAGATCGTGGTTTCTGCTACATCAGCTTGTGATGTAAGAATTATAGCGCTTAGTCATATAGACTCTAACAACAACTACAATGGAGGGATACTTAATGCGGCCCTGCCAAATCTTTCTGGACTCTTTAGTATAGGGACAGACTTTGATGTAGAAGTGTCTCCCACTGGACCTTACTTAATTGGTCAGTCGTCTTACGGGATGACAAACGAACTTACCACTCCAGATTATTCTGTGTATGCCGTTAACGTTGGGGGATGCACTGGATCTTTTGTAGAAGGGGAGACCGAAGTGTGTATTGCCATAGGCCCTGAAGTAGAGGATTGTGCCTGTTTAGATTGCGCTACAGGTCTTGGTCCTGATCCAGGTCCTGATGGTGGTGGCGGAGGAAATAATCCAGGAGGTACGGGGCCTGTTGGTGGTGGATTTGGAGGTCAATGTGCTACCTACACTCTTTATAGAAGTTTAAATACAGATACAGGTGTACCTCAGTCTAACTCTCAGGATATGGCTGAGGGTCAGTTTTGGCCTATATCTACTGACAGTAATCAACTAGATACTGTAGAAACCACTGAAGGATTCTATCTCAACCCTACTGGTCTCACATCTGACATTCTTGACCTATTAGATAATGGGCTGCCTAATGGGTACTCCATAAATATGTCTGTTTCGGGCACGTGGTCTGACGGATCTTACGCTTCTGAGTGGTTCAATGTTCTTGGTGGTGGTGTTGAAACAGGCGCTCCCATAGGTACAGCACCAAACAACAATTTATTTAGGCTGTACACATCTTATATCGGTGGAAGCGACAACAATCACGCATTTACGTACAATAGTTCTAACGAGTTTGTCCTTTGCTTTTATCTGTGTTGTGATGATACAGACCTTCCTCCTACGATACCTCAGCAATGCCCTAATTACGAGACAGTAATTGATCCTCTTGGAGTGTACGATATCGCCATATGTATGGACGTATCTGGTAGCGCTCAGGCCATGTGGGATTTGCAGAGGCAGGGGGTGATCAATATACTCGACACAATCTGTCAGTTTGGACTCTTTGAAGACGACACAGTCCGTGTTAGCTTGTTCTTCTACTCAAATTCAGGGTCAATGATCGCTCCTCTGTCTAACGACAAGTGCGGTTTGGTTAATACGCTAAATAATGCTGAAGGTGTATGGGGAGGAACTGCACTAAATAATTGCTTGACTATTGCTGAGGATGAACTTGAGAACGGAATAAATGCTCGTTCGCAAGCAGAAAAAATAGTCATTATAACTAACGACGGCAGTATTGCAGATATTCAGACCGCCGTAACGACATCAAACACTCTCCAGAGTAATGGGTATGAGGTTTGGGCCGCTGGAATTGCTGGAGCTCAAATAAGCCAAATGCAGTCGTTGGCTACTAACAACGATCAGGCATTTTTCTCTCCCACATTTGCGGACTTTGCAAGTAACGTAAGTTTCTCGATTATAACGAGCATCATTGCTGGAACTGAGCCCGCTTCGGGTCAGATGATACTATCTGCAACAGCAGCTTCTGATGTAAAGATTGTGGCCTTTAGTCACATTGACAACGATGGAAGTTTTGTAGGTCCAATACTTGAAACTATACTTCCAGATCTTTCTGGAATTATAAATATAGGGGATGACTTTTCTGGGGATACATCGCCAGTTGGTCTTTATTTAATAGGTGGCACTACCTATGGTCTTACAAACAATCAGCCTGCTGTTCCTTTTTCAGTATATAGAATTACTGTTGGTGGGTCAAATGGAAACTTTACTAACGGCGACGTTGAACAGGTATGTATAGACGTAGGTCCTGTGCTTCCTGAAAATTGCTTCTGTAATTGTAACCCTTGTGGTGGAGGCGGAAGTGGTGACGGAGCTACTGGCCCTGCTGGTGCTACTGGGCCTACGGGGCCTGCGGGCCCTACGGGTCCTACTGGTCCGTGTTGTACTGGACCTACTGGACCTACAGGCCCTGGTGGACCCACCCCTCCCGATACTGGCTGTGCTGTAATAAAAACTGCAGGTTACAACACTGACATTAAGTTCTTTGGAAGCGATGGAGGGGAGCTTTCAAGCGCCACTTCTGCAGATCCAAACGATATTTCTCAGTTTGCTGTAAGTTTTGAAAATGTAGTAACAAACGAAAGCGATGTTGAGTTTTTTGAAAATCTGCAAAATGATTCTGGTGTTGTAAGCTTAGAAATACTTACGGTATCAGGAGGGGTTGAACTGGTAACATTCCAGTACTCTTCGTGTATAGTTCAAAACAGCCCAAATGGCATAGTAGTGCTTTTTGGAGGGCTTATTTTTGTAAGCGGTCCTAACCCTGTAAACTTAGATCCAGATCAAAGTAGTTCCGAAGATTTTGATTACACTGTATGTGTATCCCCAAATTTTGTTCTTCAAGGTATTGTAACCACAGAGATGTTTACTGCGGGGGTAACTGGTTCTACCCCTACTAGTTTGAGCGACGGTCAGATATTGTTGAACTCGTCTACCTACTCTAGTGTTTCTGAAATATATATAAGCGATACGATTAGTCTACAAGAGGCTACTTCGTCCTATGCTACTGCTAGTATTTCGGACGCAGCTACACTTATATCTAACGTAAGAAAAGGGGCTATATCTCTTAGGTCTAGCAGCGGAATTACAGTGTATACCTTCAGTGGAGCTAGTTACACCAGTAACTTCCTAACTCTTCAGAATGTATCTGTTGCAAGCGATGGTATTGGAGGATCTGTCACTAGTGGTGCTGTATCAGTAACTATAGATCCTAGTTTTGGCCTCGACGGACCAACAGGCCCAGCAGGCCCAACAGGAGCTGCTGGTGCTGCTGGTGCTGCGGGCGCTGATGGCGCGGTGGGAGCCACTGGCCCAACAGGCCCTACTGGTCCTACGGGTCCTACTGGTCCTACGGGTCCTACTGGTCCTACGGGTCCTACTGGTCCTGTAGGTCCAACAGGAGCTGCTGGTGCTGCGGGCGCGGACGGAGCTACAGGTCCTACAGGTCCTACGGGTCCTACTGGTCCTACTGGCGGAGTAGGCCCAACTGGCCCAACTGGCGGAGTAGGCCCAACTGGCCCAACTGGGCCAACAGGGTCGGTAGGGTCTGTAAAGGGAAGCAATGAAAATGGTGCTACTGGTGTAGTGTCAAATCCAGGGTTTATAAAATTTGACAAGCTAGAGGTTGAAGCTACTGGAACTGATGGAGCTTTAGTTAAGCAAGAAAGGTTTACTCAAGACTATGTTCTGAATATTCCTGATGAGGGTGGCGTAGAAAAGTCGTTCGGTAAGTATTTGAATGGGGACACTGTTCCATCTGATGGAAAAACAGCTATAGAAGTTCTGATTGATGCGTTCCAAGACGCTGTAAACCCGTCTCCGTCTATTAGCACAACGAGTCAACCCGACTGGCAGCATCCGTCGGGAAATTCTGCTATTGGCCTTAGTGTTGATTTTGGAATACAAAACGTGGGGGCAAGTGGAACCGCTGTTGTAGAGTATCAGCTTGGAACCACTACTTCGATTCCTACTGGGTCATGGACTAATGTTCAGTCGTACACACCAGCTACCGTTGTTTATGGAGCAAGTGCTGTGACTCCATCTTATAATACAAATACGGCTTGGGCAAGTAACAACTACTTCCACTTTAGAGTCAGGGTGACAGACTCAACTACTGGAACTACTGAGCAGATTGCATACGCATTTACTACAGCCTCTAGCTTTAACGCTCCTAACATCACGAGCCAGACCATAGGCAGGAGTGGATCGGCTATAACTGCTGCAGGTGGAACAACAGGAACTTCTAGGGAGTATGGAGACGTTAGATCAAATTTTGTCTACGGTGTTAGAAGGGATGAGGCATACGACCCGCTTGTCGAGTCTACTGTAGAGTTTAAGAACGGAGGCAACTGGAGAGAAATAACTAGCCCTAATTCTACTACTGACCTAAGTGGGCTTGGTAACGGACTCACTCAGATTGCTTTCTTCAACATAACATCAAGCGATAGTATAACGCTTGCTACAGACGGAGTTATAGACTTGACTACCAAGGCGACCCCTCATGAGTATAGAAACCGAATAAATAGCACTTATGGAACTGATGTAACAGATCCGTTCGACAATATCAACTTCTATTACAGTTATGCAGTGTATTTTGACACCACCGCTCTAACCGCTTCTTCTACCGACGCTCAAGTTCAGTCAGTTTACGACGCGGCTGGCGGGGATGATAACGGAGACAACGAAATAGAGATTAGAACAAGCGGTAGTTACCCATCCAACATAGGTAACACAGCTAACTTTACTGTACAGACGAGTAACAAGTTTATGTACATCTTCTATCAGGGAACTAATAACATCTCTCAGATAAATCTTAATGGCGTGTCTCCAGCTCTTGGTTCGTTTACCAATTTGGGTACGTTTACTCTGGACAATAGGTACGGAATAAGTAGCACTTACACGGTGTACAAGAGTAACTCCACTAACGCATTCAATAACCAATTTATACAAATCCTCTAATGGCTGTAGAAATAGGACGTACTGGTGAATATGGTCACAACAACGCAAACAAGTCTTTTGTTGATGCCGACATGGTTCGCGGCGGAGCTCGTGTTGTTGCTGACCTCAACGCACTCTACTTGCTTTCTTCTAAGTCAGATCAGCTAAAGCAGGATGTAACGATAGTGTTTGTTACTTCAGAGAATGCATTCTATGTGCTTTCTGATGATGGAAATATAGGTAATGCCACGGGGTGGACTGATATTGGAACTATAATAGCCGCAGCTGGGGTTACTGGTCCTACGGGTCCTACAGGGGCTGCAGGACCTACAGGGGCCGCAGGAGCAAATGGAACAAACGGAACCAATGGGGTTGACGGAGCGAGAGGAGCTACAGGTCCCACAGGCCCAACAGGACCAGTAGGCCCTACAGGGGCTGCAGGAGCAGACGGAACTAACGGAACTAATGGAACTAATGGGGTTGACGGAGCTAGAGGAGCTACTGGACCAACAGGACCCGTAGGACCTACAGGGGCGGCAGGAACTAATGGAACTAATGGAACTAATGGAGTAGATGGAGTTAACGGTGCCACTGGCCCCACAGGCCCGACAGGACCCGTAGGTCCCACAGGGGCTGCAGGTACAAATGGTACAAATGGAGTAGACGGAGTAGACGGAGCTACTGGACCAACGGGCCCCACAGGAGCTACTGGACCAACGGGCCCCACAGGCCCTACTGGCGGAGTGGGCCCAACAGGCCCCACAGGCCCCACAGGAGCGGATGGGGTTACGGGAGCAAGAGGTGCCACTGGGCCTACTGGACCTGTAGGACCGATAGGGGATCTGTCTGATGTTACAATAACGTCAGTTGCAGAAGGACAAATTTTAAGATATGACGGTGGATCTTCAGAGTGGATAAACGAGTTTGACGATAGGACTTTTGTTAGAGTGTACAACAACACTGGATCTACACTACTTGCAGGAAAGGTTGTATACATAAGTGCCGCTCAAAATGTTAATGTCGCTCAGGTGTCATTAGCTAAAGCTGACGCATCTTCTACTATGCCAGCTATTGGTGTCATGCATGAAGATGTTGCAAATGCTAACGAGGGTGTAGCAGTTGTGTATGGTAAGGCGGATAATATGAATACGTCCAGTTTTAGCGTAGGCGATACTGTCTACGTTAGCGCGGCGACTGCGGGCGAGATAAGTGCAAAGCCAACTGGTACTAATTTGATACAAAACATCGGTATCGTAATGCGGTCCGATGCTACAAACGGGGTTGTAAAGGTTACTGGCGTTGGAAGGAGTAACGATGTCCCAAACATACCTAATGGTCAGACCTGGATAGGTAATGCAAGCGGAGTAGCTACTCCTACTGCACTGGCTACCGTTGCAACCAGCGGGGACTATAACGATCTATCAAATACGCCGTCGATACCATCTGGTACAATAAACACTGTCACCGATGGTGTACAGACGGTAACTAATCCTAGTACCATAGAGTTTGGATCTCTTGCTGGTACTTGGAACATTACCGAGTCGCCATCTGGTACAGCAAACGTTGACCTTGAATTATCTGCCAGAGGGTTGACAGACTGGTCAAATATACCAGCAGTTAATGGAGATGTGGTTCAGTATTATAATGGTGAATACTACCCAGCACAGATAGACGGGGGCAATGGAATAACTGTAAGTGTTGTTACTCCTGGTACAAGCGGGGATCCATCTGTTAGCATTTCCGTAGATGAAACTCAGCTTTCTGACCCAGATTCTATAGAGATAAGAAATCAGGGGTTATCTAGCGTAGGAGATGCGCAAGGAGAAAAGCTGTTTGCTTACTCTCAAACAGGACTTACTACTGGTGTTGTTTATGGTCTTACTTCAAGTGGTTGGGCAGTATCGAGTGCAAGAAACGCAACCGACCAAGAATGTATAGGGCTACTTGGTGTCGCTCTTGGTGGAAGCAGTCTTACTAATGGACTTTTAACTAGGGGGTTAGTTAAGGTTGGAGTTACTTTGTCTGGAGCTTCTGTTGGCGCTATTTTATACATAACAACATCGAACCCTTCAGACGGATTAGTAACTACCACTGTACCTACTGCAAGCGGAACTATCGTTAGGCCTATTGGATACGTAGTTGATCCTAGTAATAACGTAATTTACTTTCACGGTAATCCTGACTTTATTGAGCTTGCATAATGGCAAACATAAGTAGCTACAACGGAATTGATATGGCGAATATTGCATCTATAAACGGACAAACAGTGCCATCAGGGTCTGGTGGTGTAGCAGAATCAAATACAGGATTATTGTATTTTGAAGCAGGAAATTTTAATTCAAGAACTCCAGATGCTCAAGAAGTGTATGGAACCTCTTCAGTAAGCTTGTATAAAGCTCAGTTAGATACTAGAACAGACTTAGAAAGAATGAAACAAGGTTTGTATCATTACTTTGCTGTAGATGGTTCTAATAATCTTTATTCTGCTGGCTGGACTAATACAACGCAGATAGGAAGAACAGTTAGTAATGATGCACATGAATTGAAATTATCACTTACTAACGTAGCTCAATTCGAACCTCATATAAATGGTTGTTGGGCTATAAAAACAGATGGTACACTTTGGTGGTGCGGCAGCATTAGTCAGTTTGCAGATAATGGAGACACTGGGCAAGGTACTACTAACGCTAATAACGGATGGCTCCAGTACGGGTCTGATACAGATTGGGTTTATATTACTTCTTGGCCTTCTTATCCTTACACCACTCTTGCTGTTAAAGGAGGTGCTGGTGCTGAGTATCTGTATACTTCAGGGTATAATAATTTTGGCAGGACTGGGTTAGGAACAACAGCTGGTATTACAAAGCCGTTTACAAGGGTTAAATCTTCAGCATCTACAGACTGGACAGAAACTATTGCTAAAGTAGACGTAGGGTATGATAGCACTCTTGTTGTAACACAAAGCGGAAAGTTGTTTGGAATAGGAGAAGGAAATTATGGCGCTCTCGGTCAAGGCACTGCTACCGACTCTTTTTATCCCATTCAAGTAGGAACCGACACCGACTGGGAAACACCTTTTACTAAAGCTAGAACCTGTCATTGGGTTATTAAAACAGACGGTTCTTTGTACGGCTCTCGTAGTGTTTCCTCTTCTTGGGGTATAGGCCCAACTACATCAGATAGAACATATCGACAAATTGGCACGGACACAGATTATGAAGAACTTAGATTCCAAGATTGGGCTACTTCTAAAGGTGCTGAAATTGTGTTTGCAAAAAAGAATGGAACTTGGTATGTAAACTGGGATCAAAATTTAGGGGCTGGCAGTTTTGTAGGAAACACCAGCCTCAAAGCACCCCCCGCAGAAAACACATGGCTTCCTTTTAATGATCTATTAGATGGCAATGACATCACTGTAGGCATAAAAGAAGTACTGCTTTCATTTAAAGATGGAAATCAAAATGCGGGGGAAGTACTATTAGTATCAACAGCAGCAACATAATGGCTATTAAAACAGTAGTAATATCGTCAGAACAAGACCTTGAGTCATTTTGGACCGACTCAAGGTGTCCAAATTTAGAGTGGACGTTTATTGAGCAAGAATTTGAAGAGTGCCTTCAGGAGGACGGTACTTACCTCGCTACCTACGACACCTTAGAGGTGCCCGAAGGAGAGACTTTCTCTATGACGTATCTGTGTCAGGACACTGGTGGAGCTAAGATGTATACGCTAACAGAGGGGGAATACGGGATAAAACCGTAAATATTATATTTGCATTTATGAAAGCCTGTAAGTCCTACAAAAAAGGAGGAAGAGTCTCACTGAAAATGGGGAAGCACAAGGACCCCAAGGGTGGGCTTACGCAGGCTGGTGTTTCTAAATACAACAGGGAAACGGGGAGTAATCTTAAAATGGCAGTCACTACCAAGCCTTCCAAGCTAAAAAAAGGTAGCAAAGCAGCCAAGAGGAGAAAAAGCTTTTGCGCCCGAATGAGCGGAGTCAAAGGGCCTATGAGAAAGCCTAATGGCAAGCCTACACGTAAGGCGCTTGCACTTAGGAAATGGAACTGCTAATGCCTGAAAACATAACACACTTTGAGTTTTTGATAGTTGCGGGGTCACTAGTTGGTGTTTGGATTAAGCACCAGATGGACTATGCTCGACTTGTCGCTAGGGTAGAAGCGCTGGAAAACGACAACAGCGACTTTAAAAAAGACGTCAAGACGCTATTACAAGATATACAAGAAATCAAGCTACTACTGGCTAAAAACAAAGTAACATGAAAAATACAAACCTTACAGCTTTTGGACAGCACGGGTACAAGCTCATAACAACCACATCGGCTACAACTCCTAATGACGGATACAATTTTGTAGCTGTAACCGTACTTGCTGACAGCACGACCATGACTACTACGTCCGCAGATACAGACAGATTCCCAAACATGAGTGCTCAGGCGATCCCTACTGGAGTTACTGTTTATGGTAGCTGGGATAGTATACAGCTAGGTGCGGGAGTAGTAATTGCTTACATGGCATGAAGGCGGTTAAGTATCAGAAAGGCGGAAAGCTTAAGGTGCTCAACAAGAAAGTTGGCATTGATCCTCCGAAAGGCTATCACTGGATGGAGGAGTCTGGACGGTACTACCTCATGGCTGGAAAATACAAGCCTCATCCTGGAGCCGTAGAAAAAGCGCAGTTTAAAGTCGCTACTCATGGCTAAGACAGCAAAGAAAACCAAAGGGGCTCTCTGGAAGAGAATCGTGGCCAACGTAAAGGCTGGGGGCAAAGGCGGGAGGCCTGGGCAATGGTCTGCTCGTAAGGCTCAGATAGCCACAGCTAAATACAAGGAAGCTGGAGGCGGATACAAGGGTAAGAAGTCCAGTAGCAACAGCCTCTCTAAGTGGAGCAAGCAGAAGTGGCGAACATCAGACGGGAGTAAGTCTGAGGGTAAAAAAAGGTACTTGCCTGACGCGGCTTGGAAGGCTCTTTCGCCTGCTGAAAAAGCAGCTACAAATAGAGCCAAAGCAGAGGGAAATAAAAAGGGGAAGCAGTTTGTTTCTCAGCCTAAGAATATTAAAAATAAGGTGGCAAAATATCGTAATTAATTCACACTTATATTTGCTAAAATTTAATTTATGTCAGAGGAAATTAATCCTAACGAACAGCCGCAAGGGGAAGACCTGAGCAACTGGTCGTTTGCAGAGGAAAGTGAAGTGCTTGCAGCTCAACAGGCTGAAGAGCAGACGATGGATGGGTCATTCCAGGAAACCGAAACGGTTGAGGAAAACTCTCCTGAAATTGAGACCTCAACGGAGGGAACTCATAGTGAACATATAGAAGAATACGACCAGGAAGAGGTCGAAGACGCGGTCCTTGATTACTTGAGCGAAAGGCTTGGTTACGAGGTGGAGTCTTTGGATCAACTCTTGGGAGTAGAGCAGCAGCAAACAGAGTTTGATGAACGTATTGAGGCTATCGTAAACTTCGTCGAAGAGACGGGGAGAGACCCTCAGGACTGGTTCATTTATCAGCAGCTTAACCCCTCCGAAATGGATGACGTTACTGCAATACAAGTAAAGCTGTCTAGTGACTATCCAAACCTGTCTCAGGATGAGGTCGTCACTTTGATGAATAACAAATACAAACTCGATCCCGATCTACACTCAGAAGAGGAGGTGAAAGTTTCGCAGCTGCAGCTCAAGATTGACGCTCAGAATGCTAGGGATGGAATTGACGAACTTCGAGAGAAGTACGCCGCCCCTGAGTACGATGAGTCTGAAGATCTTGGGAACCTTTTCGATGAGGATTGGTATAATTCCATGGAGGCTGAGACTGATGCTTTAGACGGAGTCGAGTTTGATCTCGGTAACGGACAGAGCTTTACGTTTGGACTTGATGACAATTACCGAGATGAACTCATTGATAAGAACGCTCGACTTGACGAGTTCTTTGATCCCTACGTCCAAAGGGATGGTAGTTGGGACTATGACAAGCTGAATGTTCACAGGGCTGTAATTGACAACATGGAACAGATTGTCCAAGCTGTATATAAGCAGGGCATGAGTGACGGTCAAAGAGGCATTGTGAATCAAGCAGCTAACGTCGGAATACCTTCTCCGAATCAAGGGGGGCAACAACAGGAAGACAATCTTTCCAAGCAGCTTAGAGAAGCTCTTGGTGGTGACTCGACCTGGTCTTTTTAACAACAACAAAAACAACAAAACATATAAGCTATGGCTATTAACCAAGCCCATACTGACGTCAACAACCTTCTAAAGTCGGCGCCAGACAAATACATCTCCCTTGGGGAGTTGATGAAGTACGCAAAGCCCGATAACAGGGACTTGCTGATTAAAACCTATGGTGATCAGGGTATTACTGGTTTCCTTGAGCTGACGGGTGCTACCCGATCTTCTGGTGTTCAGGACGAAGTCCAATACTGGGAGGAGGGTCGTCTCCACAGGAAGTTCACTGGAACTCTTGCGACCGACGGTACTCTGTCGGTTACTGAAGTTAGTGGAGCAACCTCAGGCGACTACTTCGACAACGGTGGTGTCCCATGCAGACTGAACGACGTTATTATGGACTCCAACGGTTTCCGTTACGTTGTTACCGCTGTTACCGCTGATTCTGACCTCGCTACCTCTGCTGGCGATGGTCCTTCTGTGACTGTTAAGCGTCTCGATGGTGCGAGCGCTACCACGGCGATCACTGCTCTCGATACTTTTATCGTTATTGGTAACATTCACGCTCAAGGAACCAAGCAGCCGAACAAGTTCTACCAGACGGACGTGACCAAGAGAACCAACCCCTTCCTCATCACGAAGGAGACGTACCACGTCAATGGTTCTCAAGCTACGAACATCGGATGGATCAACATCGGCAACGGTGATTATCGCTGGTACGTAAAGGGTGAAATGGACACGCGGAAGCGTTTCATGGATCAGAGAGAGATGATGATGCTGTTCTCCGAGAAGGTGAGTAGCGGAAACATCACCATCCCGAACAGCCCGACCGATACTTCTGCTGCTGGTAAGATCACTGGATCTGAAGGTTACTTCCAGGCTGTAGAGGATCGCGGAATCACCACTGACGGATTTGGCACTGGAGCAACGTTTACTGATATTGACAATATCATCTTCGAGCTCGACAAGCAGGGTGCTCCTAGCGAGTACGCTATGTACGTCGACAACGTGACGAGCCTCAATATCGATGACATGTTGGCTACTGGATTGGCTACTACGGCTGCTCTGAGCAACGGATTGCCTGGTCAGTTCGGTGCGTTCAACAACGACCGTGACATGGCCGTTCAGCTCGGCTTCAAGAGCTTCACTCGTGGTGGATACACCTTCCACAAGCACGACTGGAAGCTTATGAATGACCCGCAGTTGCTCGGCGCATTCACCACTAAGCCTTACAGAGGTGCCATGGTTCCGATGACGCAAGTAGCTGACGCCAAGACTGGCGTTAAGGCTCCTGCTTTGGAAATGAACTACAAGGAGACCAACGGTTACAGCAGAGAGCTGGAGCACTGGGTTGAAGGTGGTGGCGTTCTCGGCTTCAAGACGAACGACGAGGACGTGGCTAAGTTCCACTACCGTTCTGAGTGCAACCTCATCACCCGCGCTGCTAACAAGCACGTGGTGTTGAACTAATACGACTCGGTAAGGGAAGGGGAGGAGAAAGGCTTCTCCCCTCTCTTACTACTTATTTAAATCTTAAATTCAATGACTAATACAACTACCAAGCGGGGTCCTGGCCGACCCGCTAAAACAACTACGGCTAAACCAACTGCTAAAGCAGTAAGCTCAAAGCCTAAGACTCAGATCAAGAGGCAAGAGAAAACAAAAGCTATTCTTGAGTACACCACCTTGAGAAAAAAAGGGGCTGTACACTTGATGAAGCAGACTGGCGTTACAGTTCACGATAAAGAACAAGATGTAATTAGAGCCATCCGATACTGCCCTTCTGAAACTTCTATTTACGTAGATGAACAATCCGAGTTCGCTAGACAAGAAGCTATCGTTTTTAATGATGGTAGGCTTTTTGTTCGTCCAGAACAACCCAACCTAAGGGAGTATATGGAAGTCCACCCTGGAAACATAAAAAACGGAGGAAGCTTGTTTAAGTTGGAGAACAAGGAGGAAAAGGCTGAGCTGAAAGTAGATCAGGAATTTTTGGTTGCTGACGCTGTCTCTCTGGTTCGTGATAAAGACCTAAACGACCTTCTTGGTGTGGCTGTATCTCTCGGAATGAATGTAGACCGCCCAGTAAACGAAATCAAGCACGACCTGCTTATATACGCAAAAAAGAACCCTAAGGGATTCATTGACTCCTTCGACAATCCCACTGTAGAGATGAAGGCGAAGATCCGTCAGGCGGCTAAGTTCCAGATATTGAAAATGAGTAACGACGGGGTACGTTGGTACGATTCTAACCAGCTCATCGTTTCCGTTCCTGCTGGAAAAGACCCTCTAGATGTGTTTGTGAGGTATTGTCTCACTGAATCTGCAGTTCCTGTCGTTGAGGAGATTGAAAAGCAACTGAACCGATAATCAGCATTACAGCCTACTGAAAGAGCCGCCTAGCGCGGCTTTTTCTTTTTGTATATTTGCTTTATGGCAAGCGTTCAAGCCGTATATAACACCCTTAAGGATGCAGTGAACAAAGAGCAGCGTGGCTTTGTCACCCCTGCTATGTTCAACAACTTTGCCCAAGTGGCTCAGATGAACATCTACAACAGGCTCTTTGAGGATATGAAGGAAGCTCACAGGAGAGACAGGGCAGGGTTTAACCCCAAAGATGACAAGTCCTATTACAAGCGTGCTGAGGAGGAGCTGGCATACTTCGCTAAGTCGGCAACGATAACCAAGTCTAACGGGGTGTTTGACAAGGACCCCAACGGCGATTTGTCTAGGATTATATCGGCTTCTACGTTCGGCACTATCATCATGGGGACTTCTACCACCGTCCCTATCGAGATGTGCTACGACGAGGGTAAGATTGAAAGGATATTGATTAGCGACCTGGCCGCCCCTAGTGAGCAGAACCCTGTAGCGCTTGTTTCAGAGAACATAGAAGTTTTCCCATCTAGCATAGGCAGGATCAAGCTTCGATACTACAAGTACCCTCAAGGGAAGAACATACTTACTGGGGCGCGTACCGCCGCCCTTCCGAGCTACGCAGTGACAGCCGTTGATGGAAACGACACCTTCGACCCCTCTCTCAGCGTAGACTTTGAATTGACAGATCGTTACCTCTCAGATCTGGTCTATGAGGTGGCCCAGCTTGCTGGGTTGTCTATTAGAGATATGAACGTAGTTAATTTAATGCAAACAGAAGAGGATGAAAACCAAAGAGATAGAACCTTCTGATGGCAAAGAACTACATAAAAGTATCGCAAGTAGTCAATGACTTCATTGTAACCCAGGATCACGACGACTATGCTGGCCACGTTCCAGAAACGAGCGTAAGGACACAAGCCTTGCGCGGAGTAAGGGAGATGGGGTTTGACATGCTGCAGGTTGTCAGGTCGCTCAAGCTTACGGTAGACACAGCAACAGATTCTGTTGAGTTACCCTGCGACTATGTAGACTGGACAAAAATCGGAGTGGTAGGAACTGACGGGTTGGTGTATGTACTTGGGCACAACAAAAATATCAACTACTCCCAGAAGATGAAGGAGTGTGGTGAGTGCGAAGACAGGGAAGACTCTAAGACGGGTACAGCTGGATTCTCTACCGTTGGTGGCGATGGGATCAAAAGCGGATTTGACTCTCACATCTTCAGAAATTTCATATACCAGAACAACGAGGGGAGACTGTACGGTCTTGGCGGGGGAACGCTTTACGGTCAATTTAGAGTAAACCTAGATCAGAACAGAATTGAGCTGTCTGTAAATTCTGATATAAGTGAAATTGTTCTTGAGTACATAGCCGACGAAGCTAGAGCGGAAGACCCTAGCGTACACATCTATGCAGAGCAAGCACTTAGGAGCTATATATACTACAGGATTATAGAGAGAAAATCTTCTGTTCCTGCTAACGAAAAGGCCAGGGCTAGACAAGAGTACTACAATGAACTCCGAAAAGCTAATGCTAGGATGAAATCCTTTACAAAGGAGGAGCTGCTCAAGACGATTAGAAAGAACTCAAAGCAAGCACCTAAGTTGTAATGGCGATAGATAAGTTTGTACCAAGGCAGCTAAATACTGACGTCGATCAGAGGTATCTCCAAGAGGGAGAAATGATCGATGCTATAAATATTAGCTTCAATGAGGATGGACCTAACAGTGAGGTTGTTCTTAAGAACGAGCGTGGTACTCAGACGTATCTAGCAGCTACGGTTAATGACGTCGTTCCAGATTACCCAATGACGGTAATAGGCTCTGTATCTGACGTTCAGCGGCGCAGAATATACTTCTTTGCTGCCGCCGACGTTGATGGTCCAGAGCGTTACGATATGATATTCATGCTGGACATGGAGACTCAGCTTTATAGTATCGTTTTTAGATCTATATCTAATGTGTCTTCTAATCAGTCGTTAAACTTCGATCCTAATTCATTTATAAAAGCTGACGTACTTAACAGAGACATACAGAGAAACGACACAATTCAATCTATACTGTTCTTTACTGACAACATAAACCCACCTAGAAAGCTGAACGTTGACAGGGCTTTTGCTGGAGACTATCAAGAGTTTACTGGTGATAATCCATCTGCTGAGTTTGACTTTGTATTTAATGTCGCTGTCGGGGCTCCAACCAGAAACCCAACCTTTGTATTTGAGACCGACGAAGACTTAGGAGAAAACAACCTTAAAGGAAAATGTTTTCAGTTTGCCACTCAGTTTGTTTATGTAGACGGAGAGGAGTCCGCAATATCTCCGTATTCTTCTCTTGCCTTTGTAGACGAAACGTCTGAGTCGCAGGTGCTGGCTATCGGGATGCCAGTCGTTCTGGCGTCTCCAAGAAGTAGATTTAATGTGTGCGCTATAGACACAAAGTTTTCAAATAGCAATCCGTTTGTTGGAGGGGTATACGATTCTGTATTGACGCCAGAAGTTGTAGAGTTGAGACTTCTTGGAAGAGAAGATAATGACGGGTCGTGGTTTGTTATAGATGAGTTTGACCCAAGAGAGGATCTTGTAAAAACAAGGTATGACATTGACGGGCAATTGGTCGACACTGTATACAATGCAAACACTGGGATCTATAGGTTTACTAACAACAGTAGCTACAGAACCGTACCTTCTATTACAACCGACAAGCTTTATGATAACGTACCTAGGATTGCTAGAGGACAGGCGATATCAGGAAACAGACTCGTATACTCTAATTACCTAGAGGGATATAATAACGAAGATACAGATCTAGTCCAGAATGTTAAAATAACGCCTGTTTACCCAACAGGGGCGGAAGGGGGTGCTGATAATGAAATTGGTCAAGGGTTTCAAAATTGGAACGGCACAGCTGGAGAAATTACAGTAGACTGGAACCAAATATTTAGTAGCGGAGACCCAGACGAAGGATCGTCGGTAGGTATTGAACTCACCTGGACCATAAACAATAACAACACAGTAACAAACAACGACACTGTAGCTCTAATACAGTTAGAGGGTGTTGATTCTTCAGGGGATAGAGTTGTAGTGGGACGAGGTGGCAGCGATCAAGGTTTTGAATACGATTATGTAAACATTGGATCTGGGTCATACACTTTCAATTTTAACTACGTAGTACAAGCTGGCGACACTATAAACGATGTGTCTAATGCTTTTGCCGAATACGTTCAGGAACTTTTATGGGCGAACTATTTCAACGAAGACACCATGTCTTTCAAGACGTTGGGGTCTAACGAAGACCAGCTTGATGTTGGAAATCAGTCTGATTACACTACGTCTCCATACACAATATCTCCTGACGGCAATGATGTAGTTAGCGTGACTCAGTCATGGCGTTTTAACGGGGAATCAACTGGGGGTGTAACTACAATAACACCGACAATAACGTTCATGTCCGCGTATGGGGAGGGAGATTACGCTACCTACAATGTAGGGGGCGGTGGCGGCACTCCTGGGGGCCCTGGAGGATTTGATCCTGGAGGGGTAGATGGTATTGGTGGTGGTGGCTTTGATGGTGAAACTGAAGGTGACCTTACTGAAGAATGGTGGAATATACAATTTCAAAGTGAAGATTTTAGTCTGAACCCAACCGAAGAGGTTTATACATGGAACAATGTTAATCTTGTTGGTAGTGTAACAACGACTCGAAGGGCGAACGCCGTTCCGTCTTTTAAGGCTGGGTCTAGCCATGAATTTGGCCTCATGTACTACGATGAGTACAATAGGAATGGTCCATTCATAAGCCTTGGAAGTTCATACGCTCGTTTAGCTCACGAAAGGGGACTTGTTCAAGGTAAAGGGGCTGTCGGTTTTATATTTGAGTTCCCCCCTTCCGCTGACGACTTAATTCCAGATTGGGCTAGGAGTTACAAAATACTATACAGCGGATCTCAATTCCAGTCTGTTTTTACTGGTGTGGTATCAAACGCCTTTGTATCTACTGACGCAGTGCATCAAGGTGAGCCAGCAACTGGCGCAGGTGCTACGGCTTCAGATTTCGATGAGAGCAGAAGGCATATATATGTCTCAATACAAAACATTGAGGATATGCAGTCCGAGATGGATGTAAAGACATCTTACGATTTTGCTGAAGGCGATATACTTAGGGTGACAAGCTACTATTCGGCGGCTGATGGAGAGAGGGTATACCCAGAAGCGGGTACATTACAAGATCCCAAAACCATAGAGTTTGAGGTGGTTAAGACAGTTATCTTTGAAGACGACTTCAACAATCCTCTTAGGGTTGGAACTTACAACCAAGGAGACCTTAAAGACAACGGTAAAGTAGGTAGGTTCCTTGTTCTTCGGGCCCCAGAGGTGGATGCTGGATTGTTGCAGTACGAGGGTTTTGACTGGTTTAGTATAGCAGAGAGTCAAAATACAATACAAGGAACACCCGTTGAATATCCAGACGGCACAGCAGCTAATCCAACTAACTACTGGAAACAGGAATGCGTAGTAGAGATAGTAAGCCCAAGAAAAAACACAGATAGGCGCCTGTTTTATGAAATAACTGATTATGTACAAACTGGCACTAGAAGGTACACCCCTGCTGAAGCTCAGCTTTATGGTAACCACGGAAGGGCAATAATAACTTATAACGGGGATGTGTTCTTTAGACCTTCGATAAGCAACATAAACTCTGTTGACACCTCTGGCGCGACACCCGTTTGGAGTTCCGACCCCAAAGACAGGTTATACAAGTCTATATCTATGGAATCGGATAGGTTCTCCGACAAAAGAACCAGAACCGACTGGGGAAAGGGCAGAGCGCATATACCACTAAAAGACAACCAACAAAGAAGAAGGTTAAACGGAATAACGTACAGTGATGCCGTTGTAGCTGACCTGAACACGCTATACACGTCTTCTTTTGACAAGAATCAAAACAACTACTTAGATCTAAACGCCTCTTATGGTGCGGTAAACTATATAGGTAGCATGGGGGAGAACCTCATGGCACTGCAAGAAAACAAGGTGTCTAGGCTGTCAGTGGATAGGCAGGTAGTTAAGTCTGCTGGAGGTTCTGATGTAGCGCTATCTCTTTCGTCATCTCCGTTTAACGTAGATATATACTTCTCTGGAGATTACGGGGTAGGTAATAACCCCGAATCCGTTCTGATACAGGACAGTCAGTTGTTCTTTGCCGATGTATCCCGATCAGCGATATGCAGGCTTGCATCAAGTCAGTTATACCCTATCTCAGAAAAAAACACCAAAAACCTGTTTAACAACAGGTTCAATACATTTAGGGCGTTTAATAACGGGAAGATTGTTTCTGGATACAATCCAGATACAGACATGTACTATGCCACCTTCCTTATGGGTAACAACAGCGATACGATTGGATATAGCGTATTTGGTGGATCAGGCGGCGATGGAGCATGGATAAGTAGATACACGTTCTACCCTACTAACTATGCAAATCAAGATAACTATATGTTGTCTACTTTGTATTACGACCCAAATGCTGAAAATCCTTATGATCAGCAGTTGATCCACAGGCATAGTTCTAACAACTACAACACCTTCTATGGGCAGTTTAATCAGTCAGACTTTACATATGTTTCTAAGGTCGACCCTAGCAAGGTAAAGGTATACGATGTAATATCTCACGAAGGCAATTCCAATAACTGGGTGGTTGAGTCAATCAACACTAATTTGATGGGTGCTAACGATAACGCTGGCACGTTGGCTTTTGTAGAAAGGGAAGGTTCTTACTTCGCGTATATTACAAGAGATCCTGGAGGTAGCAAGCACGTAAGGATGCTAGGAAGAATAGATACTTCAACGTTCAACAGTATAACATTTCAAAACAGAATAAATAATATGTCTGTTCCTGCAAATGCAGAGCTTATGCTTGTTTTGAACGGAAATTTAGTTAGTATTTCTAGCAATACTGATCAGGTCCTTGTGGAGTCACTTACTGATTCTAAAACGGTTGAGTCTCAGAACTCTAACATTGACGTCAACCTCGCATTAAATGGAAGCGATATAGCAATACGGACCCCAGCTATATTGGATAGCGATCCTATTAGGGGTCACTATGCTACAATAAGAATGACTAATAATTCCGCACAACAGTTTGAACTGTACTGCGTTAACACATTAACAACCCCGTCCTTGTTGCATCACAATAGAGGATAACAATTATATTTGCATATGCCCTTATTTCTACCACTACTTGCCACGGCTGGCTCTGCCTACCTCCAATACAGAGGGCAGAAGAAGCAAAATGAGCGTGACGAAGCCAGAAACCAGGAGCTTCTTTCTAAGAACAAGGCTGAAGCCGAGCGTCGTCAGCGTCAGGTAGAAGGTAGCTTTGGGGTTGACAAATACACATTAGAGGCGCTTGAGCAGGCCAGAGGAAGACAAGGCGTTAAAGAGGCTGAAGATCAAGCAAACCTTGGGGCTGCAAATCAAATGGAGCTTGCGGCTAGGTTAGGATCTAGAGGTGGTATTAACGCTGCAGCAATAGAAAGACAACGACAGAAGTCCGTTTTGGCTGCGGGAAAAGAACAGAGGAGGGGAGAGCAGATCGCTCTGCAAAATACAGCGAGGGCCCGTCAGGATCTAGACAGATCCAAAAGACAATATGAGTTGGGAAGGATGGGACAAGCTGAACAGACAGCGGCACAGGCTCAGCAAAATCTGTTTAACGTTCAGGACAACAAAGCTAACCTAGGAATAAACCTAGCCAGTGGAATTCTAGATGCCGCTACGCCACTGTTGGGCACTATTGGTGGTGGTGGTGGAGCAGGTGGATCAGGCCTTGGAGGTTCTGGAGGTGGCGGATTTAACCTAGGGCAAAACATGATGGGTGGATTCAATAATACTGGCGGGTATCAGTTCCCAACTGGAGGATTTGGTTCCTACAACTTTGGGGGCGGCTCTGGTAAGAACGGGATGAAAACGCCTGGTCAATTTAGCCATGCATCCAACCCAATTAACCTGATGCAGAATGGAGCCAAAGTGGGCGAAGTAACTGGAGGTGAGTACGTTGTAAACCCAGAGCAGGCTAGAAAAATTGCAGAGCAAAGCAAATATGCCAGAATGCTCTTTAGAAAATTTGATAAAAACGCATAATGTACACCAACAGAGTTCAGGCGCCAGTAGAAAAGATCGGGCTTACGGGATTTGATAAGCCACTAGAGGAATTTAAAAAACTCTCTAAGGATCATATTGCAGAAGAAAAAGCAAAAGCGGCGCAGCTGGCTTCTGAATCGAACAGACAAAAAGAAGAGCAAGCAGCTAAGCTTGAGAGATCAAGAAAAGATGCTGAAGCCGAAAGGAAGAGACAAGAAAAAGCAAACGAAGAGCAAAGAGAAAAGTACTTGAGCATGTCCGAAAAGGTGGACGCTCCAGACCACGCCAACATGTACGATGGGCACTGGGCTATGCTTGAGGAGTTTGCGGGGCACCTTGCTAATCCTGAAACAATTAAAAGATACGCATCTTCCGTAGAAGGAGAGATGGAGTTTAACGCTCTAATTGACCAGCTTCTTACGCTTACAGACACCTTTGAGACATACTACAAAGAAACTTATGGGGACGCCAATGATCCTGACGACATGCCGACTTTTAGTGGGTCGTCAAACAGGGATCTTCACGGAGTGACGTCTATAGGCGATATAAACTACAACACCCCTCATTCTGAAATGATGTCAAGGTTAGTTCAGCTGGACTCTAAGCAGCATACTGGAATGAGAATAGAAGGGGGTAGAGTTGTGTTTACTGGGCCAGATGGAGAAGAAATTCTGCCAGGGGCTAATTTAGATATGGATGTGTTTAAACCAGACATATCAGAAAGGGCACCTATGAGTGGGTCTGACTTTATGAATAGTGGATTTGACGAGTCGGCGTTCAAGACAGAACAAAATGTAAGGGATTTTGTCTCAGACGGCCTACAGGACGAGACCATTCAGAGGGATGCCGCTAGAACATATGTGGAGGCAATGGAGGAGTCTAACCCCAACTTTAGGTTTACTCCAGAACAAGTTCTAGCAAACCCTACACTCAGGATGGCTGCTTTCGACAGGTTTGAGCAAGGCGCGGTAGATCAGTGGACTGAAAACATATCCCTTCCTTCCGAGGAGGAAATAGATGCCACTATAGACGAAGAAGCCCCAGAACAAAACGAAATGGGCATTCTAGAGGAGGATATTAAGATAGACGAAGAGGACGAGTTTGGTGTAGATCCAGGGTCGCCCACGGGCACCGCTAAATGGAAGTTCTCTGAAGAAGTTCCACCCATAATGATATCTGGGTCTCCATTTAAGATGGGTGAAATGACTTTTAATCCAGACGATCTGACCCTAAACATAGGCATGGTATACGCAGATGTAAAGGAAGGTCAAAGAACCCCAGAAATGACCCTGTCTATTCCTACCACCCCTGAGGGGAAATTAGAAGATAGTCCAAGGCTGCAAGAGATAATAACGACCTTCGATGAAAAGTACGGCACGGGGCAGTTTGAGAAACTCTGGACAGAGCTGAAAGACAGAGAGATCGGTAAGTGGTGGGATTCAGTGAGCGCGTCACAGACAGCTGAGTAATTGTTATATTTGCGTAAATGGATACTACGCAGATAAACTTTGCTGACATGTTAATTTCTCAGGGTAAGACCCCAGAGGAGATAACAAAGTACTTAAACATAAGTAATGGAGGAAATTCAGTATCCCAAGATGAGGTAAATGAATACTTTAACTCCAGGTCTGTAAAAAAAAAAGAATCGGAAGATTTACCAAAGGTAGAAGCAGAGGCTACTGGACCCGAATCTTCGGTAGAGAATTTGGAGTCTACTCCAGAAGAATCTAAGCCCCTAGTAAATTTTTCTCCTGTAATACCTGAATCAGAGGACCCTGGAGTGTCCGCTTACAGGAACTATCTCATTGACACTAAAGCGTCTAAGGTTAACTCAAACAAGGCCCCAATAATAGGCGCTTACAATTTAAGTGATGAAGAAAGCTTAAAGCAAAGGTTCAGGTACGATGCTGTAATGTGGGCCTCTGAATCTAAGGCGTTGGGTGAGAACGTCACAGAAATTGAGATGATGCAAGATCCAAAGCTGGTTACGCAAGCTATGGAAAAGTTTAAAGGCCATCTCGAATCCAATTACACTAACTATGAGGCGACCGACGAAAAGCAAACAGACTACGTTGCTGGAAGCGTGTTTCATGACATAATAGACGGAGTCTCTAGCATAAGAAATGACAAGTCCCTAAAAGGGTCAAAAAGAAGAGAGGCGGAGCGGGAGTTTATGGATCGCTACGTGGAGGAGTTTAAAGAAAGGCTACCAGAAGATAAGAGAGATGACGAAGAGTACCTAGAAAAGGTATCTGAAGCGATGTACAGCAGGTTTGGGTTCAGAATGAACTTTGACGGAGACAACGTATATAACGAAACTGCAAATCCTCTTCTGGCCCCTCTTGCTGGCGCTGCGGCTACTACACTAGATATGATTTCGGGTGTGGCTTCAGTTAACCCTATTGCCATGATTCCTGCTTGGATTAAGAACAACTTTGATGACGACCCAAGCAATAACAATATTGTAGACGCTATAACAGAAATAGACCAGGCTTTAGCCGATGCGTCTAAAAACCTTAGGGGGTACACACGGGACTATCAAGATGTAAGCGTTTTTTCTCCTGAAGACTGGAGTGATTCGGGGGTTCATATGTTGGGGTTGATTACACAAACCCTCGGCGATGTAGCTCCTTATATGGCTGCAGCTGCTGTTTCACCGACTGTAATGGTCGGCTCGATGAATGTGGGGGCTGGTATAACTCTGGGTAGTAATGCGTTTTTGAACACATTTATAGACAGTTACAGGGAGGATGAGATTGCTATTAAAAACAATGAAACTCCAGTATTTGACTTTTCTGCATCAGGTCAGGCTTCTAGGTTTATATTCTCTTTGGGTACGGGTGTTTTAGAAACTGGTACGGGCCTTCTGTTTCAGGGAGCCGCGTCTAGAGCTGTTGGAAAAGGAGGAGGTATTCATGACGTATTTAGAAAAATATTTGTAGGCGAAAAGAATCCAGCTACAAGAGCTCAGATTCTTAAGATATATGCTACTGCCGCTGGCGCTGACGCTATCCTTGAAGGAGGCGAAGAAGCTGCTGTTGCCTTGTATCAAGGATGGGCGCAATCAGAACTAGGAAACGTTGAACAGGACTGGGATCAAGTATGGGATAACGTTTCTGCATCTTTCCAGTTGGGAGTTGTTGGAGGTGGAGCTATTGGAACCATTTCAAGTGCCGTTGGAGCAAAAAAAGAAATATCGGAGCTTCCTACGGGGTCAAGAATAAGTACAGAGAACTCAAACTTTGAGATGCAAATTGAAAGGGCTGCGTCTTCAAAAGGAGACGAAGCTGAAGTAGCCAAGTTTTGGTTTGGACTTGGAGACAACAATGTTGATTTTGAATCTCAAGCAGAATTTAATGCGGCAATGGGAGGGACTCCATTTGCATTGGAGGAAGGAGATAAGTATACCACAGCGAACTCTGCTAGGTATGAGGAAGAAGTAGAGAACCACAAGAAGACAAACAAGGACAAGTACAAGGCATTGATGTTTAGGAACCCAAAAGACTGGGCTAGACTTCAAGAAATAGACAGGAGGATATCTGATGTACTGGCAAAAGGAACAAGGGCGGAAGACATGTCTAATTCAGAGACCCTGTCTGCTGATGCAAAAGAAGCTGCCTCTAAATCTATTCCTTCACTTCAAAGGCAATATATAGACCTAGTAAAGGAAAGAAGGTCGATATACACTTCTTTTGAGTTTGACGGGAACTTTACTATTGAAGAGAAAATAAAGATGGATGACTCTATCGTGGCCAACAGGCTTGGTCAGATAGATCAGGACATAAGGGATGCCGAGTCAAAGGTGGTATTTCAAGAAGAAAACAAAGACACAAAATCCTTTAACCCACTAGCTAAAAGAAGAGCCGAAGCAGAAGTAGAAAGCCTCCAGAAAAAAAAGCAAAATGCTGAGTCTCTAGTAACGGAAGTAAATTCAGCCAGAGACAAACTAGAGCTTCTTGAAAAAAGAAACGCAAGCCCTAAGAAGATAAAAGAAGCCACTGAGATAGTTTCTTCTTCCGAGCAACAGTTGGCTGATTTGCTTGGGGTCAAAACTAAATCCACTGGTAACTCCAGATCTACTGAAAGAACGTCTCAGGCGCCATCAAAGCCCACCTCTGTTTGGTCCGCAGAAGAACAGGCTAAAAACCACTTTGAAGACGCTGAAAACAAAGGGAGCACGTTTACCTTAGATGGCATTAATCACGCAGGAAGGCCTATGGCAAGCGTGAGCATATTCAATGAAAGAAGCAAGGTCGTGGACGGGGATATGTCACAAAAAGATCTTGAGGCAGAGCTTGGAAAGTTTAAGGAAGAGAATGCTGACATTCTTGACGGCAATGAAGATATTCTTGCCGTTGGTACATTTTACAGTAACGAAAGCAATCAAACTTTTATAGACCTGTCTGCGGTGGTTGACAAAAAGTCAGCAGAGGAATTGGGTAAGGCTTATAACCAAGAGTCTGTGTGGGACCTCGAACTCATGGAAGGCATAGACACGGGTGGAGATGGAGGAGCCCTAGATAACCCCAAGTCAGAAGCAGAAAGAGTTAAAGACATTAGAGATATACTCTCTAGGTTAAATGAATCCCAGAGGGCAAAAGCCTTAGCTCAAAGAGGAATAGAAGGTAAGTATACAGACTACAGAATAGAAGGGGATGAAGGGTTTGGAGTAAAAGAAAACGATCTAGTTGACAAAAAAACTGCCGACTTCATTAACAAAAAGCTTGCAAAAACCCTACAAAATGTGGTTCCAGGAGATGTGTCAATAAGGATACATAACACTGCTGAGTCTGGTAATTATGCTAGACAGGGCGGGCTGGACTTGGAAAAAGGTGTGGTAAATGGACTCGCCGTAACGTATGAAGACGGGAGTGCGGTAATACACTTTAGCCCAGAAGCACTAAAGTCTAGCGGAAAGAGCGCAGAGTCTGTTCTTATTGAGGAGACCCTACACCTCGCTATGGGCCCCACGATTAGAAACATGTCTCCCAAAAAGACTTCTAGGGTGATATCTGATCTTAAGGGTATAACCAAGAGATTGGCTAAAACCAACCCAGAACTTCAAGGTCTTATAGATCAGGCTACGAACAAGAGCAAGCAGTATAGGGAAAACAACGTTAGCGAAAACGAGGTAGCCGAGGAGGTCATATTTGAGTATATATCAGAGCTTTCCCCATTCCTTGATCCTAAGGCGTTAAGCGTGCAGGATCAAAGCGCCCTTATTAGAGTGGTTAACGAGGTTCTGTCCGCTCTTGGTCTACCCTCTATAAGCAGTTCTGAGGATGCTATAAATATGCTCAAAAGAGCGTCTGAAATGTACCGAGAGGGCAAGTCTATGGTGGATGCCCCAACTGATGGAACAGTAGATTCAGAAAGGGCGTCGTATTCTGAAAAAGGATTTCCCATTTCTGCATTACCTGAGGAGGAGCCCATAACTATTATGTTTTCGGCACCCACGTACTACAGGTCTGGACAGCTTTCAGGTCTTCAAGCGGGGACTTTAGAAAAAGAAATGACCTTTAACGGCAAGTGGCACTTTATAAACTGGTGGAAAAAGGCCACTAAAATGGGTAAGCTTCCGTATAGCGATTTTAGAATTTTCAACACATATGATGGATCTGTTGAAAGCTTAAATGTAGATCAACTAAAAAGATGGAAGCTTAAGCCAGCTAAAAAGAAGGAGACAGAAAGAGAAAAAAAGACGAGGCTTCAAAAAGAAAAAAACGAGTTGCTTTCTACTATATACAACATGTTCAGGGATGAATATGGGGTAGAGTTTGGTATGGCAAGAAAAACGCAAGAGGCATACGAAAGCGTAGCTAGTATGTTTATGTCCGAGGAAGAGCTACAAGAGCACAAAGACTTCGAGGGGGATGTATGGTCACCAAAGAAAAAGGGAGTTATTAACCTTAGCTTCCTTACAAACGAGCAACTGGTAGATTTTATAGCAAGTCAAGAAGAGTTCTTGGGAATCAGACCAAAAGACTCTGGGTCTAGTACTGTCTCAGAAAACGCAAATGAATACCTGTTTAACATAAACAAAGTAAGGTCGATTGAAGACCTTGACGAAAGGGTGTCTAGTATGAAAAAGTATCTTCAGAGATACAAGTGCGGAGGAGACACAAACACCTGTATAATAAGAGGGGACAAAGCATATTTGGCGACCTATATGGAAATGGTAGCCGATGCTCTTAACGGAGATTTTACTGTCAATTCAGCAGCTGAGCTTCTTCAGGGAATGGTGCTGTTTCAGAATGACTTGAGAATACACAGACGTCAAAGATCTCTTGCTGACGTAGATATTGACAACATGGAGCTGGCTCAAAGGGCTACTGATTTAATCTCCAACAGATACAAAGACACCCCAGGTGTAATCCCTGCTAACTCAAGAGATTTTCAGTCTTTGTTTCTTGGCATTGCTGCTATTACATCAAATGGCAACAGAGCTTTGCCTAATCTAAAAATTGCTCTCAGGCTTCACGACTCCATACTTAAGGCGTTAGAAGGTGGGGCGCCTATGAAAGACGCTCTTAGACCTGACATAATAGAGGGAATTAGACAATACAACCCAGAGGTAACAAGAGGTGAAGTAAGAGCTGGAAGGGGACAACACGTTGCAGACGAGCTGCTTGCTCTGTTAGAGTACGCAGACAGATTCTACGATGTAGAGACTGGACGGTTCGACTCTGACAGATTCTCCAATGGCCTTACTAGAAAGGCTAAAGGGAAAGAAGGTCCGCAGGCCAGATACATCCTAGGTAAAGGACAAGAAGGGGATGCTGAAAAAATAGGAGAGTTTTTGTCAGGCATTCTTGGAAAAGGAAACAATTCGTTTCTAGCGAAGGAGCTATGGGTGGGAAGAGTAATGGCCGCCATGCAAGGAAACTTTGATCTGAACATAGATTCCGAGCAGGATCAAATGCTACTAAACTACGGAGAGGTTCCTAATATTCAGGAATACCTTCAAAATCAAGGTGTTACGGAAGATCAGGCAAGACAAGCTCTGAAGGAAGTAGGCACTACCGCGTGGGACACTACTACAGATCCGACTGACATAGCGATAGGAGGCTTGCTGCACATAAAGTACAATCCCGAAACCTCAATAAACAATAGAAGGCAGGCAGTAACGCTCTTCAATAAGCTTATAGGCAGGGATCAACTGTACAACCCCAAGAGCGATCCTAAGGTAACAAGAGATGTACTTAAAAGAACTACTGACCTAATAAACGCTTCGCTTTCTCCAGGAGCAAAAAAATGGACCCCATTCTCCGTTCAACAAGCACTATGGGAAAGTGCTCAGGAAACGATGGGTTACTTCAGGGATGGAGAATACACACCAGTCGATTACTTAACAAGGCTTGATCAAATAGAATCGGAGGACACCTGGCATTCCTCTCCTAGTCTGTTCATGGATCCTGGTGTGAAGTGGTGGCTTGACTCCAATGAAAACTCAAAAAAGGTTTCTTCTGAAAGGGCATCTATGCAAATAGACATGTTCTCTAATGATCAGAAAAACCTAAATATTCAAGCGCATGAAAGTCCGCTGTTTAGGACCAGAACCATGTCTAACACAGCGGTAATAAACGGACAGGAAATGTCTGACGAGATGGTGCATGATGCGCTATTGACTGACGCTACCTCCAGAAAGATAATGGGAGAAGAGAATGAGGTTAAGGAAGGAGACATAGTAGCTGTAAGATTGAACCTTAATGTAAAAAATAACACGGGGGTTCCAGTTCAGACAATCCATGATAAGACCGCCAGTGGAAAAGCACTTCAATACTCAGGAGCGGTCACACTTAAAAACGTGACGCTCGATGTGAATCAATCTGCAAGAGAAAAGATTGTAACGTTTAGAGAAAATAAGTTCCCTATGGCGGCTGTTAGGGGAGAGTTTGTTTCCAAGGGCGTAGAGGAGGCGGATCTGGATGGGGTTAGAGCTACGTTCAATCCATTTAGAGAGCACCTCTTTGTTGATGCGGCTGGAAGACCAATAAAGTCGGCAGAAGAAGCAACAGTAATAGGTAACAATGTAATCCTGAGAGGGAAGATAGAGTATTATGACCCTTCTGGTCCTGTAGCTCAGAGGGGCCTTAAGGAGACTGATAAAAACAAGTCTGAAAGGCTGGACAAGGGTAATCCTAAGTACGAAGGAAACCTTAGGAGGTTTAAGGCGTTTTCAGAAAGAGCCCTCGGTGTAACTTACGAAACTAGAGAGGACCTAGAGGACGCATACGAAAACCTTCCAGTAAGCTCAAAAGTAGCGCTATCTGAGTCAGAGGTAGCAGAAAGAATGGCTACCGCTAACGAAAGGGCTAGTATAACGGAGTTTACAAAAGACAAAAGAATGAGAGGCAGGGCCAGAAAAGCTGCTGGTCAGTTTGGCGGAACCACTAGGGCGGACATTGTAAACAACCCCAGTAACTACATAAAGCCTCAAAAAATAAAGGAGATAAAGGAGGATCTAACTGCCTATACAGATGGAGAGCTCGTGTCTTTTATGACCGATGAGTCTATAGGTAGGTTGTCTCAAAGAAACGATGATATAGGGGTTTTGGCGGGAGCTGAACTCCTCAGCAGGGCTATAGCGAAAGGTGAGACAGAAAGAATACCAGGCCTGATCGCAGAGCTTGCGGCTATAGGAACTTCTGCTGGTAGGATACTTAGGCACTTTAGAGAGCTAAAAAACTCCAACCCAAGAGGCCTCGCTAGTATAATTGAGTCAGCCGTAATAGAAAAAGGAAATAAACTTTCAGAGGCTCAATCACAAAGGCTAAACGATTTATGCGATAAGTTGTTTGCTCAGCAGGCCAAGGTGGAGAACCTAATGAAGAGGGCCATTGCAGGTGAAGAGGTTGACGCTGAGTTTGAAAGGGCACTGAAAGAAATGCAGGCCACTGAAAGAGAGCTTGATACATTTACTAACGCCGTCATAGAAAAAGACTGGGGTACGATATTTAAACAGCTCGTTCAGGGTAACCTTCTTACGCCTTTCTCTCAGATAGTAAACGTAGGAGCAAACATGGTAAACGCATTTGGAAAAGTCGTGGTGGACACTGCGTCTTTGCCAGTAGAATACGCCATGGTGAAGCTTGGAAACGTAATGGGCAAAAATCTAGAGATGAAAAGAAAGCCCAGCTTAATGGCCTACATGTACGCCATGAAGAGATTTGGAGCTGGATTTGTGGAAGCTGCTGACCAAATAGTAACGGGTCAAGACAAAGAGATTTCTGAGTGGAGAATAAATAGAGGATTTGCTCCATATAGATCTATAATGGCGGCCTGGAATAACGACCTACCTCAAGGTCCAGATGGGAAGGGTAGTCCAACTCAGAAGGCTAAACTGATAATCCAAGGAACTCTTGGTATACCAGCAGAGACAATGTTTAGGTTCCTCTCCCTTGGAGATATTCCATTCAGAAGATGGGCGGAAGCTAAAGAGCTATATCAAATTGCATTAAACAAAGGTCTAAGCGGAAAAGAACTAGAAAGGTTCCTTAAATTCCCCAACAAGAAAGACCTTGAGATTGCTAGGATAGAGGGAAGAAAGCTTACATTCCAAGAGGAAGGCTTTGTTAGTGGAGCAACGAACAGACTTGTGTCAAGCCTTGAGGGTGCGATGGCATCTGGACTTCAGATGATTCCTGGGGTGAAGGATGGGTCTAAGTTTGCGAGAGCTTTGTTTGGGGTTATACTCCCGTACCGAAGCACTCCAGCGAACATACTACAGGAAACGTTTACTTGGGTAAACCCTTATGTAGGTATAGTCAGAATGTCTAAAGACCTCGAAAACAAAGATGTAACAGAGGCTTCTAAGACCATGACTAAAATGATGCTAGGAGCAGTGACACTAGAGGCGGCGATGATGATGATCAAAGAAGGAATCATATCTGGACCCGTTGACTGGCAGGACGACGAGAAAAGAAACATGGCTTACGACCTGTTCCCCCCAAGTAGCGTTAACGTGTCTGCACTGAAGAGGCTTATGTCTGGCGGAGACCCATCTCACAAACCAGACGATGTGTTTATGAGATACGACAAGATGGGGATGTTTGGTGCTATAATGGCTACAGCAGTTCAGTCAATAGACTCTGATGATCTGGCAGATATAAAGAACAGAGAGTACGGGGGGCCTATAGACTTCACTTCTCACATGATATCTGACTTCTTTGGAGCGAGTTCTGTGTCTTCTATATCCGCTATGATGGAGCAGAGCTTTGTACAAGGCCTTAATCAGTTCTTGCAAATACTTATAGGCGACAACGTAGAAAGGGATTTGGAGCGGTTTATAACAACTGCATTCAGAGCGGGTAGTGCGGCTGTTCTACCAAACACGCTGACATCTCTTTACAAGTCTCAGAGGCTTTTGTTGCCAGACACAAGGACAACAAAGGACATGACTACCACAGAAAGAATTCTCACTAAGTTTAAATACACTCTTAAAGAAAGAACGTTTGGTCTGTCGGAGGTGCCAATAAGGGTTGACTGGAAAGGTCAAGACATAAAGCAAACACCAAGAGGAGCAAATGGATTTGTCTATCAGATGTTTGACCTGTCAAGAGCTCAAATGGGATCCGCCGATCCTCTGTCAAATGAGGTATGGAGACTATATGAAAGCACCGAGGATCTGGCTGACATATGTAGCACCCCAGGTTATGCGGAGAAGAGAGCCGTAGCGGTCCCAAACATTACATCGAAGAAAGACTTGAGGCTTACGGCGGCTCTGCCTAAACAATACACGTGGATGAACGACCAAGAGTTCCAAGCTGAAAGCGTCTACTTGAACGTCGAGCAGATAAACAGACTAATGAAGATATCTGGCAAAAACAGGTATGACATGGCTCTCACTATCATCAACTCTCCAGAGTACAAGTCGGCAAATGATCAAGACCGATTAGAGATGCTAAGTGACGTTGCTGACGAGTTTAACGGCGCCAAGGAATATAACGAAGAAGGATTTGAGCCACATACCATAGAACTGTTCAACATCATACAAGACATATATGATGGAAGGCAATAAAAAGTTCAGAGACACAAAAGTAGGAAAGTGGGTGAAAGAAAAGCTACCTGAGGTAGCAGATACTTTCGCTAATGTACTTCCAGATCAAGGAGTTCTTGGGGTAGTTAAACGGGTTGTCGACGGAAGCCCAGAGCTTAGCGCTCAGGATAAGTTAGAGTTTGATAGACTTTCTATCGAGGCAGAGAAAAACGCTCAGGATAACGTAACGAGACGATGGGAGGCGGATGCACAGTCGGACGTCAAGCTGGCTAAGTACATACGACCAGTGACCCTGATCGCGCTTACAGTTTTTTACATGGCGTTAACCGTTTGGGATGGACTAGACCAGTCGTTTATGCCACCTGAGAATTACATAAACCTGTTAGAAATTTTAATGCTGGCCGTGTTTAGCGCATACTTTGCTGGTAGGACTATAGAAAAAGTAAAGAGATAATGTTAGGGCTAGGTATACCAATTATTTATCGTTCATTCAACACTGGGGACTCAGTAGTGGCTCCAATATTTCTGTATGCAAGTGACTTTACTTCTGATACAGACGGATGGTTTGATCCAGATGGTATTGGTGACCTTTCCGCTCCACGGAGTACTGCAGGAGGTTTAGATGATACGTTGAGATATGTTTCTCTTGCTCCGTTTCAGATCAACAGACGTATTAGACTTAACCTTTCGTCTCTCCCTATACCTAGTGGAAATAAAACATACGTTGTAAAGTTTACTTTTGAAGGGACTGCATCGAGTTCAACTCATAAGATAAAAGCAAGCGCATCGTTGGGGAGCAACAATGGACCATTTACTGGACTCATACCGAAAGACACTCCCGCTACATACCACGAGACGTTTCAATCAACAAGCCCAAACACGTTTGATATAAACTTTGAATCGGAGTTTGGCCCATACACCGATGTCGCGTACTTCAAAAACATAGAGCTTTATTATTACCCATAAAACCAACTAAATAATGCTAGGATTAAGCTTAGGAAGGGAATATAGGGACAGGGTCTCTGGAGGAACAGCCCCAGATTTGTCTCCTCGAATTTATTATGATCAGTCTCCAGGTCAGGATGGTACTTTAACTGTATACAACTCCGCTATAGAAAGCGGTTTCCAAGGTAACGCCACTGGCCCTGACGCAATCCTCGGAACCACTCAGAGCGGAACAGGCTACTTTATACCACGGGTAGACTGGAGACAGGAAATAGGACGTGGGTATGACGGAACATCCAACAACGAACACGGAAATTTTGACCAGTTTTTTCCAAATGGAACCTGGCCTTCTACCAGTGTGCTGTATAACCAGACAGCCCCAGACGGCACAACTGGTTGGCAGGCTATAGAATCATTTCAAGACCAGCCTACGGACTTCATTGAATTTATCAGGTTTTACATCCCGTCAACTAACCTTCCCCAATACAAAAACATTAGGCGTCCAAACAATCCCGCAGGATATCAAGACCCCATAAAGTATAAGATTACGGGGCAGGTATACATAGACTCAAGCGGCGGCGGGTGGAATGGAACTGACCAAGTACAAGTAACATTTAAGATTGGCAAAACCTATAGTGTCCCGATTAACCAGAACCAATCTACACTTATTTCACAAGAGTATGCGCTAACTACCCCTCTGAATCAAAGCAGTAACACTAGTAATTTCAACTGGGCTAACCTTCAAATTTATTTCTACCCAACTGACACAATGGAGGCGGGAGCCAAATTTTATTTCAAAGACCTAAAGGGTATATTTTATTGGGAGTAAAGAGAGGCCCCGAAGGGCCCCTCTTAAAATAGTAAAGCTGGCTCACCCAACATTGGCTTATCGGACGGGACATGCTCCAGTATCGCAGTTGTCGATCTCTACCTCTTCCAGCGATATGCTGTCCAAAGACGTGATCGGGGTGACACTAGCTTTCATCTCGTCATACCTCTCCTTGGTAATCTCTTCCAGAGGGGCTTGATCGAAGCCGTGGTCGGAGTGCAAAAGGAAGGAGACAGACTTTACATTGACGTAGTTATCGTGGAGCCACCATCGGATAGCCTCCAATTCTTCTTTACGGTAGTATATTGTAACAGACACAGAGTTGTCTGACCATTCGCTCTGAAGTCTCTTGATGACTTCCAGCTGATCGCATGCGCTCATATCGTCCGCGAACTGCGTACCTTCAGGGAACGAGCAAGGGAATGATACGACTACCGTGCTATGGTCATCAGTGCCGTCGAAGTTGCGGACGTACTCTACGTGGTACCCATTGCTCCTAGCAACTCGTGCCAGCTCACTATCTGCCGCCATTCGGATTCGTCTAACGTAGTATTGGGAATATCCAGGGTGTGCGCCAGGTGTAACACCAGCAAGAAGTGACAGCGTTCCAGAGGGTTTAACTGTAGTAAGCTTAATGGAATTGGGAAACCCATGTGACTTAGAATATTCTTTATCGTATGCACGAAGATACGTATAAGCTTTGTCCAACCAAGACTTTTGTTCTTCTGAAGCCTGCAGATACCCAGTCACACCAATACCCATACGCATGTTGCGGTGGACGATATTTTCGGTCTCCTTCAGGGCGCACGGTATAGCGAGGCTGTGCTTGTTCACCCTGTACAGGTAGCGAAGCACCTTCCTCAACTCCTCGTAGTCCTCAATGTTTGGGAGGTATACCTCTGCCAGACAGCAGGTCTCGAAGTTCTCAAGGCTCTGCTCGGCACAAGGGTTGTATCCTTGAACGTTTGGATCTGGGTATTCATATTCACCCGTCCTACCCCACTTGCGAGAGGTCTCAAGGTTGATCAGACCGTAGGGCTCTCCGTTTCCGTTATACCCCTCCCAGAACTCCTCAGGGAGCTTTCCGATGTCGTCGCATACCACGGAGTTGTTGGACATAGCCCTCCAGTTGGGTATGTTACCGAGGTCCCAACGCTTAGCGCGGAGGAACTCGATGTCGTCGAAATCACCCAGAGCAATCTGAGCAGACCTCCTGACGTTACCTGCCACCACAATCTTACCGATGATGTTCATAATGTCAAGGCAATCCACGCTGGACAGGCGGCGACCAGCCTTGGCGTTCAGAATCTTGTTGATCTCCATCATACCCCATACAAGATCCTCGCTACCGCTGGCAGTTCCACCGAACCCCTTGATCTTAGCTCCTTTTGGTCGAATGAGGTGGGTGGCGAAAGTAAAGTCCTCGCACGTTCCGTCCTGCCAGAAGTGAGACTCAATGACCCGCTCAAGGAGTTGGACCCATCCCTCTCGCGAGTCAGGAACGATGAAGTCAGCGTCATTGACGTCTTTCCTCTCGATGTTCACCTTTTGGTGGCCGACCTTCGGGAGTTGGTATACATTCTCCCTTTGGATGTTGAATCCGACTCCGCTACCGAGCATGAGCATCTCAAATGCCCAAGTGAACGGGCGGATGGGTTCGTCAACAACCACAAACGCACAGTTTTGGAGGGACGGCAACCCCAGACGATCTACGGTTTTGGTGCCGAGCTGCCAAAGAAACCTGCCAGCAACTGTGCCTTTGAGGTCAAGCATAATGTTGCGGAGCTCCTCTTTCTCGTGATCGAGGAACCCGCATTTGAGCTGTTCGTTACATGCCTCAACAACGCGATTGACTGTATCAGGCCACTCTTCTGTTTTACCTTCTGTGGTGGGTCTTGCATACGTTCGTTTGAACGTGGGGTATCCCACCTCACCCCATGGAGTAAGTTTTTCTGTGCTCATATTTTTTTTTCGGAAAGGCCTACAAGATACTCAATAGTCGTTGAAATATCGCCATACGCGATACGAATCTAACGCCCTGAGATCCCGTAAGATAAGTTTTGTTATTAGGTCTTGCCTGTCTTTTCGTCGGTACAGTTTCCTGTATGCATCACGTTTATGCGTGACATGATCAAGCTCGACATTCTGGT
>Ga0208767_1000127_pt1 | contig 52621 bp, 52 predicted proteins | sample VirMetDEL_Mar_21_FD_184514 | JGI IMG/M metagenome (GOLD analysis project Ga0208767, IMG submission 184514) | Aqueous microbial communities from the Delaware River and Bay under freshwater to marine salinity gradient to study organic matter... | ecosystem: Environmental > Aquatic > Marine >...
TATAAATTCCATAGGAACGATTATAACAGATTATTTATGCAGGTTTTGGATTGTCTGATTTAACTTTAGCTATGTGGTCTTTCCATGTGGTTGTACCATTGACTGCATCTTTATATTGCATATCAAGTTGGTCGCCAATAGAACCATAAGCTTCTTGTCTTTTTTCTATGTAATCAAACTGTTGTTTATGCCATTTACTATTACCCAAATCAACCTTAGCTTGTGCATAATCAGCATCAGATAATTCTGACCTAACATTATTAACTTGTTTATATAAAGGTTTAGCAGCTTCTATTTCTGCATTAGCTTCAGTTTGTAATTCTTCTTTTGTTGCCATATCTCTCCTATGTTAGCATATTATTCTGATAATAGTTTATACAAAGTAAAAGTTCCACCACTTATTTGTGTAGCATCTCCACCTATTGCAATGCCATTATGTGCTTCTGCTACTGTATAAACAAATCCTCCAACATTTCCTGCAGGACTTGTATGAGAACTTTCGTATGCAATATCCTGTACAGTAACATAACTAAACTCACTAGAGTTATTAAAATTATACAAATATAAAATGCAACTTGCATCTTCTCCTGTTGCGTTTCCTACTGGTTGAGAACCTTGAAAATACATTTCAGCTCTATTTTCCTGGTTATAATTTTGCGGTGTTGTGTGTGCTCGTATAACATTAGCAGAAAAATCATAGTTACTTGTTGTTTGTTTTGTTGTTGTACCACTAACATCTTTAGTAACTGTATATCTTAGGTAAGCAGTATCTACTGTGTGAGTTATTCCACTAGCTACAAGCATATATACATCATCAGTATTTATACCATCTATTAACACATCAGTAGTGTTAGAAGAAATTGTTGTTGTGTTTACTTGTTCTAATCCCATTAACCTACCTTCAATCCATAAACTGTTGCCTGTTCTAAACTAAAATTAGTTGAACCATCTATTAAAAAATTAACTCCTGTTATTGAAACTGCTTGATGTAAAGCTGCAACACCTTTTCTACCAACTGTACCTAATGTACTTTGGGAACTATTTTCCCACATAGCAAAGGTATAAGTCGAACTTGAATGAGGATTAAAAACATAAATAACAGTTCCATTACCTACTTGTAATGTATCATCATAAGAAACAGCATCTATTAAATCTCCAGTTTTACTACTTGTATTGCCAAAACCACTATAACCTCTAATAATTTTTGAAGAGTGGTCATAATCACTATCAGCTACAACTCCTGAACCATCTATAAATCTCATATTTAAATTAGCACTTGCACCACCTGCATCATAATCAACTAAAGTTATTTTATATACATCATAATCTGAACTAAAACAATTTGTTATTGAATGATTAGTACCTGAACTAAAAGTATTGTTACTAATTAATTGTAAGTTACTCATGTTTTTTTAAGTCCATACAGGGTAAAAACCCCACTAGCAATATTGCTACCATTAGACATACAAATTCTTATTCCATCAACAGTTGCAGCTTGGTCATAAAGACCACCACCATAATTAGATTTATATTTTCCATTAACATTAATTGTTGTTGTTTGCATTGTAACAAAACTTTGTTTAGAACTGTCGTGTAAATTGTAAAAGTAAGCGTATCCATGACCTTTTTCATTTGTTGCGTTACCTTGATTTAAAGTAAAAAATATTTGATTTATATTAGTATCTCTACTGTCATCTGTTCCACCATCTGCAGAAAGAGTAAATATTGCTCTTTGATAATCACTGTCAGTATCGTATGTACCACCAACAGAAAATCTTATTGCAAACTGTTGGTCATCAGTAGCATTTTTAATATTGTGTGCTTGTAAAAAATGTACATCATATTCTGAACCTTTAATATTATCAAAATCTACTTCTGTAACATTACTTGTTATTGTTTGTTTTTCAATAATTTCTAATGCACCTGATGAAGCACCACCTGCTGTGATTAAAGCTCTGGCTACACCTAGTGGAGCCATTATGCAAACGCTAGTTGACTAAATAAAAATGGTGTTGTACCTACAAATACAAATGTAAGTATATCTATAGATGCTGCTGCTGTTGATAATGTTAGTCCTGCACCACCGACAGTCTTTGCAGTAACATCACTACCACCATTAACGCTTACTGCATCTATGTCCATTGTTCTTGAACCTGTTCCATCTTGTGTTACTACTAAAGTAAATGTTGTTACTCCTGTTGCAGGTACATTTGTAAAATGCAAGTCATCAACTGCAGTAGCAATAGTTAAAGTACCTGTATTACCAAGTGCTAAATCTATTGCAAGGTCTGTTGCTGATGTAATAACTTGTGATGTTTCATTATAATCTTTTAATACTGCTGCTGATATTGTTTGGTCAGCACCTGTTACAGCACCTGATAAAGTAACAGCACCTAATGTTTTATTTGTTAGAGTAGCTGTTTCTGCATCAACATAGTTCTTAACTGCTGCTGTTGTAGGTATCTTTGATTCACTATCATTTGATGTAATAGTTTCTGTTTGTGTAATAATATCTGCAGGATTAATCATAGCGAAGTCTACTGCACCTGCAGCTATTGTTGTCGCTACATCTTGTGTAGCTGAAGCTAATGTACCTGTAACATCTCCTGTTAAAGCTACATCATTTATTCTGTCATGTACATCTTCAAAGTGTTGCTTAACTACTGCGAGTCTAACCTTAGTACCTGATGCGTGTGTTGGACCACTATTATCACCATCTAAATCTCTGTTAATAGTAGCAGCAGCGTGGTCTGTTCCTGTTGACCAAAAAACTATTTCTCTGCTGTCACTATCAGGGTCTATTACAAAATATGCAGGGCTATCTACGCCTGGGTTATCTGCTAAATTCATTGTACCTGTTGGTCCGCCCGCACTTAACTGTGCAGCTAATGTAGTTTCAAAAGCGTTTACTATATTAGATTCTTGTGCTGTCATTCTTCTCCATTATATACTATTTTTTTATCCAAATCTCATTATTCCAAAACCATTTACTCCAGGTACATTACCTGATGTAACTTGGCTAAAGGTCTCTTGTCTTGTACCTCTGACAGTTAGTATAGCATATTGTGTGACGCTGCCAACATTTGGATTACTTTGTATTGGGTAGCTTATCTTTTCTACAACACCTCTAACTATCTCAGCAGGGTCATATAGTTCTAAAGTTATAGCAGCTCCTTCTTTTTCTTTTAAAGATTGATAAATAGTTTCACCTAAATTCTTAACAAGGATTGGTTTTCTGTATGGTCTCTCTACTCTATCAGATATGTTTACTGGTATCTGTATAACTATAAGCTCTGGTCTTGCTAATGCTCTTACTTTAAATGCTTTAAACTTAGGAGAGTTAATTTGATTAGGAGATTTTAAAACAACTTTTGCTACAACATATCTTGCTACCCTTTGTAGCTGTACTGCTTCTTCACCTACTCCTGATAAAACGTTAACTTCTAAATCCCAAGTACTATCAGTACTATCGTTAATAGATTCGTACTTATTTGATAAATGTAATTCTACAGTATTGCTATCTGATAACTCTTCCACCTCAAGACTTGCTTCTACAAACTGTTTATTTTCCGCAGTGAAGAAATCTGCAGGGGGTGCTATAAGAAAACCTTCCTGTTCATATATAGATGTTTGGTTATATACACCATCTGAACTTACAGTAAACAAAAACTTTTCATTAAGACTTACTATATTATGCACAGCTCCACCTGCACTAGCTTTATAATACCTAGCTATACCTGATGTAGGTAGATAATATCTCCATAGAAAACTTGTACTAGCTGTTTCTTTTACACCTATGTAAACACTATCCCTAGTAGTAAACAAAGCGTTAGGTGAGTTATCTTGACTGTCTACGTCCCATTGTTTTATTAATTGATTTTGTGTCAAGATATATAAATCATCTGCGACTGTTAGAGTTGCACGGTATAATCTTCCTATGACTTTAGTACCTGTCTGTACTTCTTTAGTTCCATAAAAGACTATACCCTGTGACTCTACTATGCAAGTAGGTTGCTCTCCTGATATTTCTGTCTGCCCCTTAGCAGTAAATGTTCCAGCAACATCTTTGATTGAATAGATTCTACCATCAGTAGCAGTTGCTAATACTACAGCTCCTGCATCTGTTACATCTGTAAAGCTTTGTCCTGAAGGCAATGTTATTATTGCAGAGCCAACAGTTGTAGCTCCATCATAGGAATGTATTGAACTCCCTATAGTAACTAAGAACTGACCTTTTACTGAAAATATTTTATCATAAATAGCAGCAGACATTTTTTGAGTAGAGGTGCCACCACTTGTCAGTGTTTCTATTTCACCTGCTGAACCATTGTTAGCTGTTATATAAAGTAAGTCACCATGTGCAGCTAAACCTTTTATCTGATAACCTGCAGTTAAACCTTCAGTAACTGGACTCCAGTTAGCACCACCATCATCTGACTTGTATAATGTTACATCATCAGATACATATATCCTTGTACCTACTACTGTCATATGATTTACAGCAGAAGATAATGCTTGACCTTTTTCTGTAGTGTGTAGTAACTGTACATTGTATCCCTTACCTAAGTCTGTATTAAAAACATCTACACCTTGGCTATCCCAGAATCTTCTTACATCATCTGGTTTACCATTAGCCTTATGTGCTGAGTCTAAGTTAGAACCACCACTAAAATCATTCCTAGAATATATACGTCCTAAGTTAGATGTAAAGTCTTCAGGGTTTTGTCTGACGTTAACTCCAGCATCCTGGACTTCTGATGACTGTATAGTCATCTCCCTACCACTACCTATAGCACTTCTATATAATTGATTGTCTATACGAAAGTCATAACCTTTTCTTTTAGGGTTATTTTCTTCTGCTTGCGTAGTAAGTCTAGGCATTAACTGTATGCTATCTTATTAACAGTTACTGGTTCAGGGTACCTAGCTCTTAAATCCTTTCGTGCTTGTGTTATCAAAGCAGTTTGGTACTGGAGTAAAGAGTTTCTTATTGTTGATGCAGAGTTAACAGGAAATGTATTTACACTCATTTGGTCTGTTATATAGTCTGCTGTAGCTGTTGGTATATCTCTACCTGATATTAGTTGAGCTGCTACTCCTGTCATAATAATAGGTTCGTACTCGTCCTCTAAACCTACTGTAGCTAGAGTATCATCTTCTTGTGTAGGAGTTACAAACTTCTTTTTAAATGTAACAAATACAGTATGACCTGAAGCAACACTGTAAAACTGAATTGCTTTAACATTATCAGGACCATTGTTACTATAAGTAATTGTTTGAGAGGCACCGTCATCATCTGTGTATGTAAAAGGATTTGGTAAATCTATTAACTCACATGAAACACCAGAGAATACTGTACCTGTTTCATCTGAGCCTGCAGAAAAGTTTGTGTTTTGTGATATAGATTTAATTGGTGCTATCAAATGATTATCAGTAGAACCACTAAGAGGTACGTAACCTACCTTAGCTACTATTGATTTAGTTTCTACTGCAAATAAAGTTGGATATAAATTTTTAATCTGGTCACACACTGCATCAAAAACATTCTTACGTGGAAAGACAGGAGAAATTTTAATTACTTTATCTGCAACATGTATAGCTGCTGTAGTACCTAATACTCCTCTATCAACAGTTACTTTATTGTTTACAGTATCTAAAGATTTACACCTCATTAATTCTTGTTCACACTCAATGATAGTTCCTGCATCCATTGCATCTTCTTCTTCTTGTGTTAACAAATCTCCATTAAAAATTATTTCAGTTACTGATGCATTAACCTCAGTCTTTAATGTTGTGTAAGATTGTAAATCATCCATAGGTTCTAAGTATTCCCTATAGACTCTATTAACTAAGTCACTTATTTTTTGACTCATTACGCTGCTCCTTCTTCAACTAATGATGTAGCAAAGATTGCTTGACCAAAGCTACCTAATGCAAACCATCCATCATTGGCTGTATTGTTTGGATTAACAATAGGGAACGAAGGTTCTAATGGTTGGTCAGGAATACTTTCTATATTAAGATTTCTTCCCTCTTTTAATATTAAGAGCATACTCATAAGTATCTCCTAACTGTGTCTAAAGTGTAATACTATTTCTCTATCTGCTGCTTCGGTACCATTAGATGTAACTCTAATGTATCCATTGCTAGCAAAAGCCCAGCCACTAGGGTCTACTCTTACTACATCTCCTGCTGAAACAGTGTAACTTACTTCAGTACCATCTGTTTCTTTTACGTCTAACCATGTAGTATTGTCCATTGAAAAATCAAATGTGATTGCAGAACCTGTCATAGCTGCAGGAAACTGTACACCACAGAGAAGCATTCCATCTGTTTGTACACCTAAGCTGTCATTGTTATCTGCTGAAACATCTATTAAAGCTAATTTACTTATCATATCTTCCTTACTATAGCAGAAGAAAAGAGTGGAGGTGGAGTTCCACTCTAATCTTCAATATTAAATTATGCTACTGACTGAATCTTGCAGTGATATGAAGGAGGTCCGAACTCGAATCCCATCTCCATATAAATTGCTTTACCAATTCTAGCGTTGGCATCTTGGTCTATGTCACGAACAAACATTGTTCCATATCCTGGGATATTTGTAAACACTGTTTGAATGTAAGCTAAGTCCAAGATAAAAGCAGAACCTGCAGGCATGATATCAGGGTCAATAACCATTAGTCCTATTGAACCAAATGGTGTAATGATTGTATCGATATCGACACCAGCAACATTTCTATCTCTAGGAATAATTGTTCCTGCTATGTCAACTGTACCTTTAACAAGTTCATTGTTAAGGTCTAGTAATTGCTTTGGACTCACGCAGAGTACTGGTTGAGACATTGGTGCATGGTTGTCATACATTCTCTTTAAAGCACCTGAAATGGTTTTAAAGGATATGACTTGTGATGCTCCAGTTCCGTCACCATCTACGTCATTGTAGTAACAGTTACCACCTAATGGGTTAACTGCTGCAGCATTGTTGGCGTTCTTGTTTATGGTAATCCATACATCAAGACCATACATTTCTCTAGTTCCTGAACCAGGTGATGTGTTTGCACCATCTGAGAAAGAACCATTGAATGCAAACCACTCAACTTCTCTTGCTACTTTTTCCATTGCTTTTTCCATTTGGAAAGCAAATTCGTCTGCCACTGGGCTACCACCAAAAAGAGCCAATTTATCACCAGCTGTGTTGCCACCTGTTCCATTGGAAAAGTTTGCAGCGTTTGCTGATAGGTCGAAAGGATTTTGGTTTTGGGTAGATGCCAAAGCGGTATATGTCATTTGTACACCCTTGTGGAAAATCTGAGTTACATATGTGTATGCAGCTCTATCTCTTCCAAGATATTCTGTTGGTGCATTACCTTCTTGTGCCTTAGTTGGTTCTGAAGAAACGGTTGCATTATCTTCTACTTGGACTTGCCAAAATGTAGAGTTCAATACTTTACCGCCATTCAAACCACCAACTGCACTAAGCAAAGGTGTTCTTTGACCACCGACTTTAAACAATTCACCAGTGAAGTTATTAATCTGTTGGGCATAAATAGGTGCTGTTGCACTTAATCCACTTATACTTGCCATTGTTATCTTCTCCTATTATAAATTATTACTTGTCTTCTTTAAGAGTTTCCATCATACGCAACTTAGCGTTAATAGAATCTCCTACTTTTGTGTTGGAATCTGTTACAAATTTCATAAACTCATCTCCTATGTTTTGTGGATTTGAATTTACACCAAGTTTATTGAGCTGCTCTACACGTGATTGAGCTTCTACTACATTAGAAGTAAGGTTGTTGCTAGGCTGTTCAGAACTACTAACTTCTCCAAACTCTTGAGCAACAAAGTCTTTGACTCCATCAACAGTAACATCACCTTCATAGAGTTTTACCACAGCTTTACCTATGCCCTTCTCTGCATTAAGTCCTAATGAACTTAACGCTGAGTTCATAGCATCGGCTTTAAACTGTCTGTTTTCAGCTTTAAGCTTTTTAAACTCTTCTCTAAGTTGTTTGATATTATCTGTTGGTTCGTCCACTATTGTAGTTTCCTCAACTTGTTCTGTATTTTTTTCCATATTTTTTCTCCATCTTTTCTCTAGCATATTAAATTCCATAACATTAATCGCTAGGTAATTAAAAGGAATTTTCACAAGGGTTTGCGAATAACACATAACGCACCTCGGCAGCGTTATCGAATTGTGTGTGACCCTATTCTAAGCGGAACTCACCACGCTACTATATATAGTACTACTCTTTAATACTCTGTCAAGCCTATAACAGAACCTGTTTGTGACCTAGCTGCACCAGATTGTACAGAGCTACCAGATAAATTCTGTGCTGTAACGTTTTGTATTTCAGAAGCTATAGCTTCATTACCAAATATCTGTGCTTCTAATACACCCATAGCCTTACCTAGTGTTACATCTCTACGTTGTCTTCTCTGCATACGAGCCAAAGCTTTAGCTGTAGTTGATGCTGTAGCAAAAGTCTTTTCTGATTGTTGTGTAGTCACACCTGCACCAGTAAGTCTTTGTACTGACTCTAAGTCAAGTGCATCACCTGTAGTTCCTGTGTATACTGCACCTAGCTCTGAAGCATTAAGCCTACCTTTAAGTACATCTTCACTTATGTTAGGGTCTATAGCTAATGCTAATAAACTTTCTTGTCCCATAGATACAGTAGTGCCTGTCTCATTTGTAAAATATTCATTGTAAGAATTAATAATAGAATTTTGTAATTCATCATCTACTCTATTAATAACTCTGTCGTGTATTAGCTTTACTCTACCAGCGTAGCTTTCAGCAGATGTATTGTTAGCTACTGCTCTAGCCCATGCTGATTTACCATTCTGTGAGGCATAACCATTAAGACCATAAGCTGTTAAAGTTGTTAATACTTTTTCTAAACCTGATATGTATTCAGATTCACTCATCTTTAATGCACCAGTATTAGGGTCTACAATATTAGCAAACACTCTGCTGTATGCATCTTTACTATCTGTACCAAATCTCATCTCTGCTAATGCAAACTCTGCACTACCACCGCTATTGTTATAGCCTGATACATAAGAATCAACTAACGTATTAGCATCTGCACCACCATACTTTTGTAACCAAGGTAACAATGTATAAACTTGTGTTCTAGTAGTAGTCTTACCTTCTGTTGTTGTACTAGGTGTACTTGAACTATTATTGGTTGGTGCAGTTAAAGTTCCACCTTTATAGCCTTCTCTTCCAGGAATATCTCCTGCTAATAAACGTTCCAGTTCATGTCTAGTTTCTTTTCGTGCTATATCAACAGGACTAAGTTCATCATTAGCTGTTGTACTAAATCTACCGTCTGCTGTATATACTGTAACCTGTGCCATTATCTAATCACTACCCCTCCCATAGACTGTGACAAAGACCTAGCTAAGTCAGCCATGTATTTCTTATTACCAGTTTTGTATCCGTAATCTAAGAATGATTTCTTTGCATCTTCATAACTCATATTGATTGAGTCCATAAATATCGAACTTGTTTCATCTGGTTTGTCACCAAGTATAGAACTGTACTGGTCTCTGTAATTACCTACAACTAAACCATAGTTCAGTCCTTTGTTTGCGTATCTTTCATACATTGGGTCGCTATCAAATATGTTTTGAAACTCTTGCATACCTGCATTAGTATCTCTGGAATACAGACCTACTAATCTATTTTTTTCTGCTTCATCTAATGTATTAAATTTACCTACACCAATTACTCTTTTTAATTCTGACAACGCTAAGTTAGATTGTTTAAAAGTATCGAAGTCTACAAACGCATTGAACTTTCCTGGGTTGTCTACCATAGTATCTACTGTTTTAAATACATCATAGAGGTTACTATCCTTAGCTATCTTGTAACCATCAATACCTAATCTATGTCCAAGATAGTTTTCAAATTGTTCAATCTCTATCTCTCCCATTACTAATGAGGTTTCTAATGCTTTATAAAGTTCAACATTATCTTGTTTAAAGACATCTGCATTTAAACCTAGTGCTCCTAAAGCAGTATCTATACCTGTTGTTACTTTCTTTTCTAAAGCTATGTAGTCTTGATTAGTTCGCGTTACAAGCTTACCATCTACAACAACATTGTACTTACCAGGGTTGTCATCTAATGAAGCTATTGTTGCATTCAAATGGTCTAACTTTAATGTAGTAAATCCTTTACCTACACCTGCTAATGTGAGTTGTTCGTTTGTTATTGGATTTCCACTTGTTAAAGAATTAAATATCAAACCTATCGCAGGCATTCTTCCTTCTACTTCTTCATACAAGAAAGGATACAGTTGTTCTAATCCTTCCATCGTTTGACCTATCCAGTCACCTAGCTTAAGTCCTTGTGGTGTTCTAGCCACTGTAAAGTTTTGCATTGTGAGTCGTGTCTCACCAGTACTACGTATTATATCTGCATCAGGTAAAACAGTAGAAAGACTTGGACCATTACGTTCATTACCTAAACTGTCTGCGTCCCAAGTACTTGCATAGTCTCCAGGTGCTAGACCTACAGCTTCATACATTACATAGGTTGAACCACCTGTAACAGAACTTACATCATATAAGAAAAATGTTTTACCATTCTCTGCGTACACGTAGTCAGCAACCATTCTATCTGAATACATCCAGCCAACGTTTCTTGTTTTAGCTGGTATAGCAGAGTTAGCTTCTTCACGTGTTTCAAATAACGGAGTACCTGGTGATATTCTACTACTAGGATATACTGGTTGTACTATTCCGTCTGGGTCTATATAAAAGTTAGACATTAAAAATCCTCATCAGGTTGACTATATGCTTGATAGTAGGAATTGTTACCAGTATCAATGTAATTACTATACCACTTTTCTGCGTGATTTTCTTTACTCATTTCTATATCTTCTAGTACTCTTGCTTTTCCAAGTGACATAAACTGTTGAAACTTACTTCTAGGTTTACCTTGGGATATCTCATCTGCATTTATACCGTAGTCAGTTACAGTTATATCATCAGTAACTTGTACTTGTGGTGCAGTACGCATTAACTCTGTTGCTTGTGCCTGTGGATTACTTGGATTGACTGTTCTATAGTCTTGTATATCATCTATGATTGGACCAACTACTATTTCAAATGGGTCAATGTTTTCTGCAAATCTAATTGTCTTGTCAAGTTTTTCATAATCTATTTGACCAGGTTCATTAGGTGTGTAATTAGTATTGAATACTTGGTTAGAAATCTTTTTACTTATATTCTCAAACCAAGTAGTCCATACCTCTGATGTACCAAAAGCTAAAGCACCGCCCCATAAAGACAGTTCATAAATATCTAATGCTATTAAACCTGTTTGTTTTGGTCCTCTCTTACCATAGGATTTAGCTATAGTGTTTCTTAAATTTTGTACAGCTCTTGATTTACTACTTGCACTTGTTTCAAACGCAATCCTTTCAGCTATTTCTTCTACAGAAAGAGTACCTAGTTGTCCACCTTTTTGTAATCTCTCTAGCTTACCTAGGGTATTATAATACTCATCCTCGCCCAACATGGTTATAACATTAGCTGCATCAAGAACATCATCTGCAAATGCTGTAGGTATGTCTACATCTTGGAAGGCTAACACTATATCAGTTGCTGCATCATTACTTAATGAGGAGTTATTAATACGTTCTATCGTTACATCATCTAGTAAACCCATAGCTTGTAATTCAGTTGTTTTAAATTGTTGTTGAAAGTTTAGTCTGGTTGAGTATGCATCATCTAGTTTAGTTTGATTTATATTTCTATTGACTTCTTCTACTGTACGTAAAGGTTTTTCATCTGGACTAACTATCTTGTATTGGTCTTTATTAATATCGTATAGTTCTTTAGTACTATCAACAATCTCTGTTACCCTACCTATCTTCATTTGGTCATTAGGGTCAAACAACATTAACTCAGGAAAGTTGTCGTAACTAAAATTGTGACCGTGCTGTATCATTCCATCTATCCCACCACCTCTAATAAATTTAGTTACTAGAGTCTTATTGGGAGTATCTGTAATAGTTTCTACTACTGCAGTCATTCGCTCTACTAATCTACCAGGTGTTTGATAACTATTAAAAGATGCTGAGTATCCTGTGCTACTAGGTTCTATTAAATCAGATGCAATCATAGCATCTATTACTTTACGAGGACTTACGTTTATAGCTTGTGCAGCTGAGAATACATCGAACTTTTCAAACCAACTACCAAACGTAATATTATTAGGTGTAAGTATATTGTTACTGTTTAATCTTACGGTAAAGTAATTAGGAACTCCCTGAAGTTGTTTACCAGTAATACGACTATACTCATTTACAACTACATCATTTTCAAAAGAAAGACTCATACCGTATAGACCATCTCTATTTCTTGCATCTGCAGCTATCCTGTCAAATCTTACCTGACCTTGTCTATTGACTATAGGAGAATCATATGCTTCTGCACCAGATACAAAATCATTAATACTTATAGGTGCTCTAGGTGATACATGTACCATACCTAACTCTATTGTATTCTGATAAGGTTGGTTTAAAACATGCATTAAGTTATCACTTAAGCTTAGGTCGTCTCTCCATGTACCCCTACGAATACCAGGATATTCTATCTTAGTACTGCCTACGGCTAAGTTATTATTTCTATCAAAGTATCTATCAAAGACTTTTTGATTTTCTTCAGTCATATATGCTAAAGATAAATCAGATGTCAACGGTAACATTCTAGTTTCACCATACTCATCTAGTACGTTTAGAGTATCTGCTGCTTGAGCTACACCAGTTATTTGCCAATACTTATTATGTACTCCACCATTAGGTAAATTAATTTTTTGTATTAAATAATGATTTTTAAGAACATCAGACGTTTCGTCATCATATATAGAGCCATCTTCAAACTCAAGACCAACTTCTTCAGCTAATGTAGAGTTAAGCATAGTTCTTAGTTCGTTTAACTTTACATACTTTCCAGTTCTTGTTTCGTATAGTCCAGGTGTTTGACTTCTAATCTGTGTTTCTAAATTCATATTGACTTGAGATACAATCTCATCTAATGATTGATAGTCAATACCATCAAAAGTAGGTCCAGGATTATCAGCAATAAACATTTGGACATTACCTTGTAAGATAGATAATTTCTCTCTTACTTCTCCTAAAAGTTTGTAATCAAGTTGCTCTGTAGGTCTATTGTCTATTGGCTTTGTAACATTGTCTACACTTGGTCTCATATTGTTAATCTCAAAATTAACTTCATTTATTAAACCTGATAAACTATTTAAAAAATTAGACGTTTCAAACTGTGGCAAAGAAGTTCTTGCTCTTTTAATTATCCTTTTTATCTCATCTTGTATAGCAGTATTTTTGTTAAAAGGTGTTAAACTGTAGCCTCCTTGATTAGATTCTATAGTTCCTAATACTTTGTTTTCAACTGTATCGTCTATGATTAAAACTTCTGATTCTAAATAAGGAGTACCACCTGTTGATTCTTTAGAAAAAGAAAACACTTCTCCATTACCGTCCATCCAACTAACGCTTCTACCACCACCTCTACCTGTAGTAGCATTAATAAGAACCTTATAACCATAATCTTTAAGCTGTGAAAATATATTTCGTTGTAAAGTAGGAGAAAGATTTAACTGATGCATATGACTTCTAAAAGTTTTTCTACCAGCTTCTTCATATGTTAAGTCAAACAACTCTAAGAGAGCTGCAGTATTTCTTAATTCTGTATCAAGATTTAATATTTGAATAGGGTGTACACCTTTGATTTCAATAGCGTATACATCACGACCTACATTATTTTTGTCTAAAGCATACTCAGAAGCATAGCTTGGATTGTTAGATGCGTAGCTTAAACTACCTAATCCTGCAGTTCTACTGTTCCATGTCTCTGATATTTTCCATGGTCTAATACCTGTAGCTGCATCTACTACGTTAGTGCTTCTGTATATTACGAATGAATTATCTCCTGTTTTGTGTAACATATCTGGATATTTGTGTAACCCGTCATCTTGATTCACCCAAAAAGGTAACTTAGCAGGGTTAAATAAACTAAATTGTTCTCTAACCGCTGGAGTTTTAAGATACTTGTGAAGAATTTCAATTTCTTTATCACTAATCTCATTAAAGCTATTACCTGTACTTTCTATATAAACACTATCTCTTACGTAAGGGTCTTTTTCTGATTGGTTAAAAAGTATATCATCTGGACTAATTAAAAATTTTATGTCAGGTTGGCTATCTATAGATTTACTATCAATAATGTATTTTAAATCTTCTTCTATTCTTTGTTTCAATGCATCAAAACTTACTACTACGTTTTTATCATCCATTCTTTTTTTTAATAAATATAAATAATTTTGTCCAGGAAATGTTTGTGTAAGCCAGCCTGTAAAATTATTTTCACCACTTGAATTAAAATATAATCTAGCCATCTCTCTTTCAAAATCTTTACCAAGAGTTTCTCGTACTACAGGAACAGATGCTAAAGCTCTTTGTAGCTCCTCATCTGTAACATTTGCAGAAACACCTGGTAAGTATTCTGCAAGATAACTTCTAAAATCTAAGTCACCTGCTGCTACTCTTGTCATAAAGCTTCTAGTTCCTTCACTTTGGTCTCCTATGAATAAAACTTCTTCTACTTGTTGTTCTGTTAAGTCTTGCATATCTCGCATAAATATTTGATACTCACTTGCTAATCTTTTGATGTCAACTATACCTGCATCTATACCAGCTTTTGTTGCTGCGTTTATGTCTGCACCAAAATAAAAAACTCCAAAAAAAGGTTGTGCTCCATATTTTTTCATAGATGTTTCTACTTTACTGTTAACTGGTTGTGCAATAACATGCAAATTATTCTCTCTAGCAAACTGTATTACCTCTATCATTATCTGAGAAGCTCCGCCTTGTCCTTGCATCTGAGGTTTAATAGTTAACAAGTCAACATATAAAAATGTATCATTAATTAATGTCAGTTCAAAAGGTGGGTTTCCTTCAGACATATTAGCAAAAGGTTCTGTATCTGTTGGGTCATCAGCTATAAAGTCGCTGTATTTCTGTGCTAGTAGATATTCTAAATCAGCTACATCATTACCTAATTCGTAACTCATACCTCTATTTTCATAGCCCTCATCATCTGGTAAAGTTAAAGCATCTGCAGCTGAGGTTTCTAAATTATCAAGTATCTGAAGTTCCTGTTTAACTGCAGTTAATTCTTTTTCTATTTTTGCAATCTGAGCAATATCAGGTATCTGACCAGATTGAGTTATAGAGGCAAGTTGCTCTTCCAGATTTTCTAACTTTGCTAAAAGAAATTCTTTACTTTCCATTGTTTGATTTTACTTTTTTAATTGCTTTACGACCTTTAGCTATAAGTACTTGTAATCTAATCAACTCAGCCATTTGCTCATCATTCATTGTAATTACTTTCCATAAAATCTATTTCTTTTAATAAAGCATCCCCTATAAAAGGCTCGTTTAATTTTTCTTTTACTTTATTAAAATATCCTTTTGTTGTTTTAAAGGCGTCATAACCTGTTTGTATTGTCTTAGCTACAGCAGCATCTATAAAATTAAGATTACTGTAGTCTTCATTCATTGTTATTCTGTTTGTTTCATTGTTGATGAACTCAGTATCAATATCTGGTGGAGTAACTGGTGTTTGAAATGTAGGAATCGATTGAAAAGATTCAGTAATCTTTTTATCCATTCTTGCGTTTACCCATTCAGTAGCTCCTATATGATTTGTTAAATCTTTTTTTGCTTCAAGATAATAAGCACTATTAGCATCTATAAGGTTTCCTGTAGACCAATTATTTATACCACTATACTCATCACCACCAGCAGTAAGTTGTACTATAGCTAGAGCTGCTATGGCATTTGCAGCAGGGTCATATAATAAATCTTTTAACTCTCTCTTACTAAGTCCTTTAAACATAGGGATATTAGAGTTTATTCCATTACTAGGTTGTTGTGAAGTAAGGTATGTATAGTTAGCTTGGTTTAAATTTATTTGCCAGATTCCGTGGTCATAACTTCCATTATTATTTCTAGCACCTCTAACGTTTTTTGCTATACCATCAGTTTCATTGTCACCTGTTCTATGTTCAGCAAAAGCTAAAGCTATCATAGAATGCATGTCTTCCATAACTTTAGGGTTTTTATTTAATTCGTTACTCTTTATCTCCATACCTGCATTATTTTCTAGGTAATGAGTAGCTCCTAGTAGGAGGTAATAAAGTTTAGTAGCATTGTACATGTTACTTTCCTTTGACGTATCTGCCAATATTACCGATGTTGGTAAGAAGGTTAACAAAAGTATTATTATAAAGAGCTGTATCCCTTTGCCCTTGTAACATATCTCCATACTTATCCTTTACGAACTCATCAAATTCTTGACCAATAACAGCACCCATGTTTTCCTGTGAAACTGTTCCTTGCAATTCCAACTCATTTTCGTATGGCATGCCTGATTGTGCTGCTTGAGCTCTTTGTCTTTCAGCAGCTATTTGTGCTTGTATATTACTCTCATTTGTTTTAAAGTTTTCTTTTTGTATATCATAAGAAAGTTTACTAACGTAATCTGCATAAGCAGACAATTCGTAATCACTAGCTGGTCTACCTAATCCTTCTTCAATCGCACTACCTATAGTAGCTTTGACAGAATAAGGACTTGGATTTATATATTTAAACAATGATTGGTAATTGACACCAGCACCTTCTGATGCTGCAAACTTATCTTTACCATAACCATAATCTTCTAAAGTATCTTTATAGAACTCTTTAATAAATACAGTTAAGTTTTGTGCAGTTGCACCTGGTGTTAACAATATAGAATATAAATCTTCTTGTGATATAGTCTCACCATTTAGATTAAATCGTGACATTGCAGACTCTATAGCCTGTACAGTACCACCATCATTATTATCTAGAACACCATATACGAAACTAAATGGTTGTAAAAATCCTGATTCTACTAAAAGTAATTGGACTTCCATAATCTCTTCAGGACTAGCATTAGCAAACAACTGTCTGCCTAATCCATATTCGTATAAAGGTTCTTCACCTTCTCCGTAAACTTCTGGTATAACCTCTCCTGCAATACCGTAGTATTCTCCTCCAGTAAGACCCATTGCTACGCTGCTTAAATAAGTATCTTCAATAGATACTGGTCCAGTCACAGAACCTACCTCTTGACCTTGTAGGTTTTGTAAAAAATCTGCAGGGTCTATGTTATTTTTTTCTAACATAATATCTAAACGTTTTAAGTATTCTGTTTTATCTATTTTCCCTGATTCTAATTCAAGTAATAAACTTTCAGCATTGTCTTTATCATATAACATAAATGCAGATTCTTTGTAAGCATCTTCTCTAGCTTGTTTTTCATAATAAGCTTTACGTGCTAAGTCTGATTCTTCAGAGTAAGTGTTCAGGACTTCTATGTTTGCATCTTCAAAACTAACTCTAATATCTGCAGGGTTCTTACCTTGAAGAACTGCTTCTATAAGTAAATCGTGATGGTCTCCTGCAGCAACAGCTATCTTTCTTAAATCTTCTGGTGGGGTTATCTCATAAATATAATTAAATCCTTCTTGTACTTCTGGTTCTAAACTGTCCCACTCTCTACCTAAAGAGTAAGATATCATGTTTGTGTACTGTGCATAACTCATACCAATGTCTTCTTTTCTAGTTGGCAAATCTTCTTCACTATATGAAGTTGTTGCAACTCCTGCTACATTCTGTATTGTGTTACCTATAATTCCACCCCACACAACATTAGGTACCCAACCAAATATTTCCCAAAATCTCTTTAGTTGTTCTTCGTTAACAGTTTTATTTTGAAAGTTTTTATCTCTAAATATATCTAAAAGATTACCTTTAACTTCTACATAAGGTATATTTTTTCTGTTATTTAAAACATCTTCTAAAGCTTTTTGTTGTTCAGGCGTTAATTCTTCAGCCACTGAATACTCCTCCGAGGTTCTCTTCCTCTATTTCTAATCTAAAAATATCATACCACAAATAGTAGAAGTCAGGGTGTTGCATCATAAGTTGTTTAGATAATGTACTTAAATACTGTCTTGCTTCTGCAGCTTCTGACCTACTTAAACTAGCATTAGCTCCAAACTGTGAACGTATAGATTGAAGTACATTTTGTCTAGCTACTAAGTATTTCATTGCACCTTGAATAGAAGGTAAGTTCTCTATAGCAACTTGGCTACCATCAGGCATCTTAACTGTTTTACCACTTTCATTTGCTAACAAAGCTTGAAACTGTGCTATCTTAGCATCTATATCTAATGATTTAGCTACTGATGATGTAGTTCCATAACCAACGAATTTCTTTTGTAAGTCTAATTTAGTTAAATACAACTGTTCAAATTTCTTATCCATTGGTACAGATGCATAGACATTAGTATCTAAAAGTAATCTTCTAGCATTTTCATAAGCTAAGGAACCTTGTGCTTGTCTTATAGAACGTTTAAATTCAACGTCAGTTAAATCTACTCTTCTTCCTTCTGTAAAAGCATCAGCCCATTGTTGATAATCAAATTCCCCTAAAGGACTGTCAGGGAATAAGTAATAAGATATGTCAGGATACTTGTCCATAATCTCTTTGTTTGCTTTATAAAAATATCCACCTTCTGTTGTATAAGCTGTTGCTTGTATCTTTTTAGATTTAGAAACAAGTAATGCACTAGGGTCAAATCCAAATGTTCTTATAAACTCAGCAGTAGCTGTAACTCTGTCTCCATCTACACCAGCTAACATTTGATAATATGCGTCAGAAAATAAAGTATCTGCAAAAAACTTATGTTGTGGGTCATTTGCTTTAGCTTCCCATGGGTCTAGAAATGCTGCACCATCTGGTCCAACTTCATATTCATAATTAACTACAGCAGGTGAAGGAGCAACGAATGCTATAAACGCTTGGTATTTTAACATTGAGTTAGCTAACTTACGTGCTTGTTCTAAACTTTTTTGTTCTGCTTCTGGAGTACTGTCATCATAAATACCTGAAACAAACATAGCCCTTTGTACTTCTTTAACTCTGTTTGCGTAAGCTCTTTGTAGTTGTGGACTTCCACTACCACTTGTAGAACGTAATCTATTTAACCATGTTGGCAAAGCTGCCTCTACATAATAACTTGGGTCTAAAGGTGAGTACTGTGGTCTACCATAAGGAAACAACGCTTGGTCAATTCCTTTAGTAGAAGGTAATACTGCTGATGCAGGTAGTGATACTAATGGTCCTAGACCAGGTACTACTGAACCAGCTACCATGTTTAATCCGCTTGCATAGCCTTCTATTCTAGCATTAACACCAGGAGCATCTATATCTTGAGCACCTGTAATAGGATTAGTAATTGCATTTTCTGGACTAGGATTTCCAAGTTGTCTATCCAAACTGTTGTTTAACCCGAAACCAGGTGCATTATACATTTCCTCTCCACTTTGTGGGTCAGTAGTAAAGAAGCCTTCATCATCTTCCTCACCAAATATGCTAGGCTTTCTTGCACCTTCAACACCTCGTTGTAGTTTTCTACCAAATAATGTTTTTTGATTCTTTAATAACCTTGTCCACGTACCAGCAATTTCTAAATAAACTTCTGCGAAAGGAAAAGCAAGTCTTAACATATCAGAGATAGCATGTCTTTTGTTTAAGTCATATAGTAATGATTGTGTTTCTTTTAAGGAATAAGCTTTAGCTAATGTATCTATCTGCTCTAAATCATCTATACCTATTTGTTTACTAACGTCAGCAAACCCCATGTTTTCTAAATTTTTAATATACTTGTTACCACTACCACCTTTAGGTAAACCTCTCATACTTTTTTTAGCAGCTCTCATAATTTCTCTTCTAGCTACTTCATCCATATTGGCGTATGCACTTTCTATAAATCTCCAGTAGTACTGTCTAAATGCAGGCGACCTTGACAACTCATTAGTAGATGCACCCATTAAAGTAGAGAACAATGTTTCTAGAACTCTGTTGTATTGACTTACTCTGTCTCCATCCATATCATATCTTGAAGCTTTAACTTTAAAAGTATTGTCTATCATGTCGCCTTTAAAGTTTTTGAGCCAAGTACTATACGAATTAAATTCACTTCTTGTCATGTTCCTATTAAAGTTTCTTTCTACATAATCATTAGCTTTCTTACTAAAGATAGAAATTTTATTAGAAGCACGGTCATCTAAAGCATTTATAGAGATATGTTCTATTAACTCTTTGTCCCCTGCATTTTTAATTACATAGTCTATTGGATTCTTTATTTCCAAAACATTTGGGTCTGAAGTATTTATAAATCGTTTAGTACCATTAGGTAGTATCTCGTATGCTTCGTATTTACCACCAGTTTTAAGATGTATACGTGCAACTATAGAATCAACGTACGAATCTGAATAAGCTTTGTTTTTATTAATTAAGTCTTTTAGATATCTACCTTCCTCAGTAGAGTTACCAACATAAGCTTTACGCCATTTTGACAAGTCTCCATTCCAGAAAGATTGTTTAACTGCATCTACTGACTCTTTATATTTTATAGGATTTTTAACTGGGTCTATATTTATCTTTGCTAATAAAGGAGCTATAGGGTCATCAGCTAGCTGTAACAACTCTGAGGTCCAGCTACTGTAAAAACCTGCTGCTTCTTTATTCTTTGTTATAAAACCTCTACTCCTTCTAGGGTCCATACCTAACATCACACCATTATTTGTCTGTGACATGGCTTCTTGATGAAAGAAACTTTTTTCCATAGTCTCATCAAATATGTCTGTTCCACCTCTACCATAATTTTCAGTTAACCAATCTCTACTCTTTTCTCTTTGAGTCATAAACAGTTGTCTATTTCTTTGTGGACTTCTACCAAATATCCAAGCAAAAGCAGAAACAGGATGCGTAAACACATTGTCTAGTCCTTCTGCCCACATTCTAATTTGCTCTTCTCCTACGACCCTTGTAACCCAAGCTGGACGCAATAGGATAGAAGGTTTCCAAAGCATCTGCATATATCCATCACCAATCAAAGAAACCATACCATCTGTAATTTGTGCTATGTCATCACCATCTGTATTAAGTTTTACATTTACTCTTGTCTTTCTTACTAACCTAGATATAGATTCAGCCATGTTTCTTTCTGCACCTTTTACTTCTAATTTAGCTAAGTCAGTAATCGGTTTAGATAATAATTTATCGTAGGCTTCATCTGTTATGTTTCTACTTCTACCAGTTAATCTAAGGTGTAAATCTCTCATAGGTCTAAATACACGTAAGAACAATCTAGCATCAGGCATTGGTATATAACCTTCATCCCAATACTCAGATAACAAGTGTGCTGTAGCTCTAGGTCTATTAACAGTTTTAAGACTTCTACCTGAAGTTGTTTTAGTAAACTCTTCATAGATAGCATTGATTACTTCATCACTGCTTTCATCAGTAGGTACTTTACGTATTTGTTCTAAATTTTCTTCCAATACAGTTTTTAATTTACCTAAAGTTACTCTTTGATTTTTACTTTGGTAATATAATAAATCTTCCATTATATTTTTTTGTAATGCTTTTTGTACATTGTCTATATCTGAACTACCTACAACGTTTAATTTCTTTACACGATTTCTATAAATAAACTCTTGCATTTCTTTTATTTGTTTCTTTGAAGTAGTTTTAGATAAATCAATAACTATGTGTGGTTTGTTACCTTGATATGCACCTGTCTTTAAAGTACCACGTACTCCTAAGTCTGCATTGTCTAGATACCCTTTAATTGATTTTAAGTTTTTAGATGTAGTACCTGAATAAAATATAATAGTTCCATCAGATTCTTCAATGTTTCTTTTAACAACAGATGCTAAATCTTCTTTAGGGTTTATTGAACCCCAATCTTTATTCCAATAATCAGGGTCATATACATCTTTGCTTTCTAATATTTCATTAGCTTTCTTAAAAGAAGGTACAACTTCTGATATTTCACCATCTAATTTAACAATATTTTGTGCAATTCTTTTTCTATCATTAATAAGATTTTGTTTAACTATGCTAAGTGAAGGACCAGAAGAAACTTTAATTACATCTTGTACTGACTCTTGTTCAGTTCCTTTTTCTATTGCACCATCTTTGCCTTTGCGGAAATCTCTACTTCTATATCTTGTAGTTCTTTGTATTTCTTTATTAACTTGATTTAATGCATCTTCTTTTAATTTGTTTAAACCAATAACAATTTCTGCATCTTCCATTTCATCAGTACCATAATTTTTACGGTACCAATCTTTATTTACTTTATTAGGTGCATACTGTGCTTTAACTCTAGCTAATTGTGCGTCAAGGTTCTCTATAGCTTTCTCTATAGTATTCATTACTTTTTTAGAATCTTCTATAGTTTGTATTTTATTTTGTACTTGTAATCTTGTTTTCTTAGGTAATGAGTTTATTTCTTCTTGACTACCACCTAAAGCTTCGTCTCTAAGATTGCTATATTCTTTCTGTGCGGTTAATTCATCTACAGCTTTACCATCATCTAAGTTAAGTTCTTTCATTCTTGGTGATTGGTTGTCGTATCTAGCTCCCTTAGTCACTTCAAAATCAAGTAACTTAAAAGCTCTTTTCTCTGTCTGCACTAGGTTAAACAATTCTTTATTAGTCATACCAGTTTTAGACAAAATCATTTCTAACTGTGTAGCTTTCTGTGGATTAGTAAATACATCCATAGGTATGCTTGTGACACCTTTCACTCTTAAATATGTATTCTGATATCTATAAACTTTATTTGTAACTTTGCCTTTAAAGAACTTAAAGCCTTCTGCTGTATCTACAAATGCAGTAACTGTGCCATCTGCTATCTCTTTAGTTTTTTCAAAGAAGTAAGGTCCATATTTTTCTGATAAGTCAAATACATTCTCAGGGTCAGATAAAGTACCATCTGGTATAGTGTATCCTTTAGAAACTTTACCACCTGTAGCAACACCTATTTCTTCAGCTATATCTAATGCATTACGTTCTGCACCTTCATAAAATCCTGATGATATCTCATCTACTAATATCCTAGTTTCTACAGCAGTAGGGTCGTTTGATATCTCTTTAACTTGTGCGACTATATCTTCTATTTCTTTTGTAACGACTGTTGTGTCGCCTTTAAATTTTGCTAATACTTTTTCAATAACTGTAATTGTGTCGTCATCAGTTAATATTTCAGAAAATTCTTCTTTCATCATCTTAGGTATTTGTTCAAATTTAGAACCAGGGAACCACTCAAGTTCACCTAACTCATTAACAAAGTATCTATGTGTCTCGTCTACACTTGCCATCCATCGTTTAATACCTTTCATTAATTGTGGAGGTAAATCTATAGCTTCAAACTTTTGTCCAATATGACCAAGTACATCATTCCAAATATCTAACACGTCTCCCATATTTTGTAATGATTGTGCTTCATCAGGATTTAATATTTGATTTTCAGCTAGTTCTGCTAATTTCTGTAATGCAGGTTCAGCAACATCATCATCTACTTTTGCCCACTTCATCCATTGTTTAAAATCAAAAAAGGATTGGTTTAAATCTTTAACATTTAATTTTGGTACAGGAAATTCTGCAAATATTCTACCTAATGCACTATCAGCTTGTGATTTACGAACTGCACCCATAAACCCTACTGCTTCTCCAAATTCCCCACCAACTAATCTACCTGCTGCACTAGAAACAGAACCTCTTAGTGCTAATGAATTAGGGTCTAGTCTTTTAAATTTAACAGCAGTTTCTATTGCTGGTATTAATAAATCAGTAACTTCTTGTGGTGAGTTAGCTTTCATTAAATTTTTATGCAAGGCAGCATCACCTTGATTTTTTAATAAACGACCAACAGTGTCAAAGTTATCAGCTAATGCTATTTGTTCTACAATTTTTCTACCACCTTTTGTAGCAGTCAAATATTCTGTAGCAGAAGGAACGTGTATAGTTTTACGTACAGCATTATCTATAATGCCTGCACTTTTTAAAACATCAGCTTGTGATAATGACCTAACAGCTTTACCTGCTTTGTTTAGGTAACTACCAACTAATATTGATGGGTCAGCTACTAAAGTAAAAGCACCGTCAATAATTCCTGACATAATATCGTAACCTTTTGTTCCTGGTTCAAATACAGTAGCTGTTAATGGTGCTGCTGGTGTTAATTTACTTGTACCAAATCTAGTTTGTATGGTAAGACTTTCGTCACGTTCTCTTTCGTTATTAGTAATATCTTGACCGTAATAAGTTTGTATTATTTTTTTAGCTTCACCTTGGTCTACACCTCTACCTACTAATTCTTTATACACATCTGTATCTTCAGCTAATGTAGAGTTAGGAAAGTATCCTTCACCTAAGTTAACCTTTTTACCTGCTGACAAATTCTGTAATGCTGTTCTACCTACAGAAGGTCCTAATATATCTCTTACTTGTCCAAGCTCATTACGTGCATCATTACTAATTAAAAGCTGTAGTGATGCACCTAATATTCCTTGACTGTCTCTATACTTCTTTTGGTTTAAATATTTTTGATAAGCTAGTACAGGTTTTTTAACTATTTCATCTTGCACAGAATCAAATGCTGTGAACGCAGTTCTTATAGTTCCTCTACCTACAGACTTTACTCTATCCCACCAAGTCTTTTCAGAGTCAAGCCATCGTTCAACTATAGTTCCTATTTCAGGAGATTGTGCTGTTAAGTTCATTAAAGATGCACCGACTAATACATCTTTTGGTAAATAAAAATGTTCTCTAACTAAACCTTGTAGATTGGTAGCAGTCTGTGGTGCAGACTCAATCATACCTTGAATTACTTTAGCTTGGTCTATTCTTGAATTTTGTTGTGTTTCTTCTATTTCATCTTGTACGGGAGATTGCCACCACCATCTTATTTCAGCCATACTACAAGTCTTTCAGTAAGGCTGCTATCTCCTTGCTAGGCAATACTTTATACATAGCTTGTAAAATCATATTCGCATCAGGAGCTGCGTTAAATCTATTAAATCCATCTTGTGTACCTGCTAAAGGACTAACCATAGGGTCCTGTTCAGGAGCAGTGACGTCTTGTACAAATCCACCTAAATTACTAGGTGCAGGTTGTCTTGCTTGTGTAGGTACAATAGGTTCTTCTATCTGTTCTAATGGTGCAGAGTTTCTCAAAGTATCTAACTCTTTAGCTTGTCCTTTATAGTCATCAGCTTTATAATCTGCAACTTTTCTTTTTCTACTCAAAATATATTCCCATGTGTATCAGGATGAAATGTAATTTCTATTCTCCCTAAACCAGGAATGTAAGTAACTGCTAATGTAGTATATTCTGCATCAACATATTCAGGTACGTTATACTCTTCTGTTACTTCTTCTATTGGTTCTGAAAAATTCCTAGCAATTATTTGTGCAAACTCTTCGTTATCACTATTGAACAGGGGGGGCATTACCGCCTCCTAACATAGCTTGTAAGTTTGGTGGACCACCTTGTTGTTGTCCAGCCATTGCTTGTTGCAACATAGCTTGTTCCTGTGGACTTGGCTCTTCACCTTGTGCTGTAAAGTATTTTTCTAATATAGAACCTTTTTGTTTAGGGTTATTATATATTTCTACAACAGCAGCCATAGCAGTTTTGTCACCTTGCTGAGAGGCTTGTATTAACATTTGGTCCATAATTTCTTCTGACTTCTGTTTAGTAATTCTTTCATTGATGTGTGTTATATTTTCTAAACCATCCATTTCTTGTTGCATAGTTTCTTTATCTATAACTCCAGCTTGCATTAACTGCAGTCCTGTAATAATTTTATTTGGTGCATCAAAAGAAGCCATAGCACCATACTTTCTTCTAGTAACATAGTTTTTATCTATATCAATAGATGGTGTATAGTTTTCTGAAAAAGCTGAACCTTTATAAGTTCCTGTCAGAGGTTTTCTTTTGTTACCAAAAAGCACTTCATCTAACTCTAATCTTTTAGAATCTATTTCTTGTAAAGCATATTCGAGTATTGTGTGATACTCAGTAACCATAGCTCCTACACCAGATTCCAGTTCTTCCAGACCTCTACCAGTTACAAATGAATTAGGTGATATAGCATCGTCTTGAACTGGATATCCAGCAACAACTCTTAATTGTCTTTCTAATCTACCTACAGCTTCAAATAACTGATACGGTAAGTTAGTAACAGGTTTTACTATTTGTGAGCCAGGTGATAAATAGTTTATAGCATTTCTACCTTTTCTATATTGTCCTGATTCTATTTCTCCAACTATATTTGTTTCTGTAAATACTGCATCCTCCATAGCTATAACAGATAAAATGTTTATCTTTGCCATAGAAGCCATGAGTCCAACTACTTGGTCAAACTGACCTTGTATTTTGTCAAAGCTAAATCTTTTAGCTACAACAAAAGACGGACCTGATTTAAGAGGATTGGGAACAAAGTCTACTATTTTTTTTGAAGCAACATGTACAACATATGTACCTTCTAGGTTCATATATTCTAAAATGACATCTCCGTTTTCATCTGAGTTTTCCCAACTACCATCGTCAGAAGTCCTTAGATTGTAACCATCATATGATTGTTCATCAGTATCCTTAGTCTCATAATATGCTCTAAGCTCTGGGTACATATCCATAAGTTTTCTTATAGGAATTTTTTGAATAATTGCTAACTCATCAGGTTGTTGTGTGTTTCCAAAATAACCAGGAAAACAATCGTAAGGGTTACGTAATTCTGCACATGGATACATATGTCCATTCATATCTAATTTTGTTGTAATAACCCATACAGCAAATCCGTAACCAGGAAGCCATCTTGAAACTTGAGGTAATTGTAATTCTAATTTTTGCATACTGTCGTATGAAGATAATATTCTCTCTACTTTTTCTTTCTTGCCTTTATTCCTAACACTATCTCTAGCATTAGTAATATGCACATCTAACGTTGGGACTTTACCAATTTTTTGAGCTAGTCTATCTAAAGCAGATAGCATAAGGTTAGGTGCTGGTATTGTATGTGAATCACTAGAATCAAGTCCAGGACCTAATAACTGTTTAATACCATCTTCACCACCATTTAATATAGCTCTAAATCTTGCTCTATCTGTTAATGCATCATCATGCATTCGTTTTAAATAGGAAGCTCTTTCGATTATTGCGTCAGGTTTCATTTAACTCCAAGGTGTCTCGTTCCATTGTACACTATTATAGCCATCAAAACTAGGAGTGTATTCTATTCCTATATCAGAATATACTAATTTTGTTAATGCTCTAATAACTTTCATAGGAAACCAACTTGCCATAACAACGTCTGATTTGTAGCCTTTACCACCCTTACCCTTAGATGCAAAGTAAACTAATTGTTTTGTATACGTTATAGATTTACTTTGTGCATCTGCGTCATAAAAAGGTAGTACTATCATCTGCTCATTAAACATAGGTGCTAAAGCAGTTACTCCAAATTTTTCATCCCATTTGTTTTTATGTGTCTCGTGTCCCTCTAGTTTAATACCTTGGACATTACAGTATTCTTTTATTCTCTGGTCTTGTCTTATAGCTTTTTGAAAACCATTCTCTTCTATAACCCAGTGGTAACAACCATATTTGTCGTGCCACATTTTGATTAGGGCAAAAGCTTCATCTAAACCACCACCCTGATGATTTTCTAAGTCAACTAATGTTAATTTAATTTGGGAAGCATTTGTCTCTACCGCCCATAAGAAACCTGCTTGATATCCTGTAGCGGCAGGGTCAAGTCCTGCTACTAGATATGCACCTTTAGGAATATGACCTAAACCAATATTAGGGTCATAACATTTCTCTATTTGTTCAGGATTAAATAATCTAAGACTGTCACTGTAAGCTTTATTAAGATAAACCATTTCAAAATTCTTTAAACCACCTGTAGTCATAGCATCACGTTTTCTGTTTATTAACCACTTAAAAGTTCTCTTACCTGACCACAACATACAATCAACATGGTCTTCTTCTTCAAACTCAGGTATAACACAAAGGCTATCGTGTGCTTCTTCTACTATAGTTTCCCATGCTTCTGACTCTAAAATTGCAGAGTACAAATCTTCAGGATGCTGACGTGAACCAATAAGTACCATAGCTGTGTGTTCTTCTTTTCTTGAACCTAATGTAGTTGTCCACCAGTTTTTTGTATTTTCTCTTGATGCTGGTTGCATAGTAGAGCTGTGGTCTTCAATGTCATCAGCAATAATTAAGTCACAGTCACGTGAAAGTATCTTACCACCACGACCTATACCTATCATTGTTGGTGATTTAATACCAGCTACTGTTCGTGTTGATACAGTAAATCCACTACGTGACCACATTTTACCTGCTCTTGTTGCTGGTTTAAATGTTCCTCCTGGACCACAAAAATCTTCTTTAAGTTTTTCATTTTGCTCTAGTGTATCCATAACTGACATAACAGAGTTCATAGCAATATCTTCGTTACCACCGACCCACATAATACGTATGTTAGGGTTTCTCATAATAAGCCAGATAACAAAATGTATTAACAATTCAGTTTTACCATGACGTGGTGGTGACAGTATCATTTGCTGTCCACCAGTTAGTAAAGCTTTGTTAATAGATTTTATCCAGTTAACGTGAAAGTCTGCAGTTTCAAAAGGTATACCCATTTCAGTTAAAAAGTATCTGTCTCTAAATTCTGCAAAATCTTTTAAAGATTGTTCTGCATCTTCTGATATCTCCCAGCTTTCAGCTTGCCTATCTTTAGCGTAATCTTCTTGGAATGCACCTAGTAGCCTACTGATATGTGAAGACGTACATTTTAATTCGTCTGCTATTTCTTGTCTAGTTAATCTGCCTTGTATTAAATCTAAAGCATATCCTTCATTTACAAACTTATCATATAAAGCACCACGTCTAACTTGTGTAACTGTGCCTTTGTTAGATTCTTTTATTTCAGGTTCGTACTCTCTACCTTGTTCTTTATAACGTTGTTTTCTTTTTTGCTCACGCCACTTACAAGTATCAGAACAATACTTACGTGCTTTTTGAGGTAACGTATTTTCACATTCTGGTGAAATACATATTATATTTTTAGTTACCATTTAGTTTTTGCTGCCCAATATGCAGCCGACATTTTACCCTTCTTGATGTTCTTAGCATGCCTAGCTCTAAATGCTTTATTTCTTTTTGTTCCTTTAGGACTACCCTTAACTCCTTTTTGTCCAAATCTAATTAACTTAACTGTGCTACCTGATTTAGCTAACACTGCATGTGATTTAGAACCATGTTTAGGAGTAGCTTTAGGTTTGTTATAACCTGAAAATTTTTCACCTCTATACTCAATTGCCATTTTGTGCCTGTTCGACATTAATATTATAATCGTCTACAAACTGCTCTACTAACTTATCTATAAGAGGTGCGTTATGTGGCTTCTGTACAATTATACTTCCACATGCATCTGATAATGACAAAGACCATTTCTTTAAAGATTGTGGACTATGAAATATATTTTGCTTTACTTTTGTTTTCTTTCCCACTATTTTTTAGGTTTTCTGCCAGTACCGTATCTTTTTTTCTTACCTTTTTTTCCTATTGGCACATTATCTCCTCTTTTTAATATTGTATTTTATACATCCTAGATTAACACATTTTTTATAATTTGGTGTTATCTCATAATCTTTATAACAAGATGTACACAACAATTTGTTTTTCATTATTTTATTATAGTAGATTAGCCTCCACTTCCTCTAGCAAGTGATAAGAAACGTTTAGCGTCTTTACGAGCCCAGTCGCGACCAGGTCCTCAATAGGTACGATAAGGTTGCGTGAAAAAAAATTTTTATTCTCAGCTTCTATTATTTTGTACTTACCTTCCATTATCCAGTCTACAATGTAGGGTATCATCGCTTCAGGTTGCCAGTAAAGAAGTTCGCTGGTCGGATAAATCCAGTAGAACATAAAGTCAGCAAATGTTTTAAATTGACACCCTATCTGTTTGCTGCCGTTGTCCTGTACTATCTGTATCTCTAGAGCTACGTTACCTGTGTCTTTAGCTTGTGTATCTGTTTTAACTTCAACATAGCGTACACCTAGTTCGTTGCTAATTACCATAAGGTCTGCACCTTTGAGCTGTTCGTCAGGTCTGGCGTCCTTTACAATGAATTTTCTTTTACCATCATCTTGTTGTGTGTCATAAAATAACTTAACTAATTGTTCACCTTTTTTGCCTACCTGTAACTGTTCTTTAAAATCAAACATATTTTTCCTTCTTTAACTTGATTATAATTTTACTATAGCTAAGGTTATAAACATAGGCATTACAATTTAGTAGCTTTCAGACATAAGTTGTAAGATTATAGGCAATTCTCAAGCCGATTAGCTACACGGTGTTAACTAGCGTTAAAGGCTATTACTTCACATATTTATAAATAGTCAAGTCAAACAAATCATTCACTAAACTTATTTACTGCGTTGGGAGGGAGTGACACAGGGTTCGTTGCGTCTACAACGCACCTCAAGCGTACTATAAAAAAACATTCTTTTTTCTTACCTTTACTAGCAGTAGTGTGTTAATATAGGACAATAGGAACGGTGGTGTAGGTTACCAATCTATACCTTCTTGATTGTTCTACAATGCCTGTAATCAATCTATACCACAGTTCTTTTTCCAAACAATTACCAGCAATTTTTTCTCTACTTACGTAATGATATATAGGGGGTGTCAGGTTAAATCCCCCCTCTCAACACACATGCATAACGCTACGTACGGTGCAAGTGTTAACTATGTACTATATACTACTTCTCTCCTCTTTACACTACATATAGTAGGTTCTTTGCTAATATGTCCTATCTTTCCTCTATAACCATACCTTCTGTTAAACACCATAGATAATTGTATTACTAACTCCTCTACGTACTACAGAAACAATAACATAGAAACAAACACACAAAATCAATACACTAACAGCCACAACCCAACCACCACCGCTATTAGTATGTTTTGTGTGTTTCTTTATTGTTATTCTTTATTAGTACTGTGTGATTATATATATAGTACTCCAGACGCTTCATAACAGATTAGTAAAGTCAAATTCCTAAAGTAATACTATAAAATAATATACACTCACACACACTCAATAAGTATTACTAATAGGCGGTTTGACTTGACTTAACATGTTAATTGCGTAAGAGTACTATATATAATAAATAGTTATATAAATAATAATAGAAAGTAGGTGTAAATTGGTACAAGCACTAAAACAGTTATTCTATCTTAAAGATGAGGATATAATACAAAACATATACAAATCATCTAAAAAATGGCTACCCAATAATATGGTATTAGTCAAATTACGTGGTACTCCTTCGTTCAAATTCTCCCCAGAAGGATTAGGTAAAACTAGGTACATGATAGCTAGTGTCAAATCTAATGGAGAATTTAAGAATTTAGGGATATTAAAACAATATGAAGCAGTCGTTCAGCTTCAAGAATTGTGTAAACAGTATCCCAAAATTCTAAATCGTAAGGCGTTCAAGCCTACTAAAAGTGGAACTATGAGTGAAACTTTTCTTAAGGAAATAGGAACTAATGCGATAGCAGAACGTTTCCCTAAAGAAGTGCCTACTCTACAGGAGGCTAAAGCTTATATGAATGCTGGGTTTAAAGGTAAACCTCAGGACTACATTTCATAATTGCCCTAGTTATTCTCCCCTTTCATTAGGGGAGTTTAACTTTTTTTTTATCTTAGTATCCAAGTCGTGTAGTCTTACACACCATAATCAGTTCCTATATCAACACAACATCATCATATATAATTATTAATATGCATATGCATATGTATATATACATACATTAATCTACTCTATACTATCTCTCTCTCTATACTACTACTACATATAGTGGTAGTAATAATATAATCTACGTGCACGTAGTAAAATAAATATTATTTTTTTTTCCAGATATATATTTAAATATATATCATACGCAGGTCAAGGGAGTCAATGCATAGGGGTTGTCAAATTTCTCTGGTCTATAAGACCCTATGTCGCCTAGGGCAAAATGTTAGATTTTGTTCAAGTCAATTCAAGATTTTATTTTGACACGACTATATAGAATATGAAAGGTGCGTAATGAAACATAATAAAAAACCTTCTGTACCTAAGTTCAAGAGAACTTATGATGCAGTAGAGAAAGCTGTAATACATACAGAGATACCTGACCTTAATGGTATCAAAGAATATAAATACCCTGTACCTAATGCTATGCCTAAGACTTCAGTATGCAAGTACTGTAGCAAGAACTTAGTTCGTGGCTATATATGCAGGGATTGTAGGGAGTTAGAAAACCCTACCATACCAGTCAAAGATACCTCAGGTATCAAGGAAGGTCTGGTATTATTAGCAGAAATTCGTGCTAATGAGAGCATGCAACGGCAGGAGGATATGGAGGAGAACGCTACTATATCTATACCTAAGAAAGAAATCACTTATGATACCTGTGGTTTTTGTGGTATGAGTATTGGCTTACAAGATAAGCTATATACTATGCTCGTTACTGTTAAGAAAAGAAAACACAAGAAAAGAATTGCAGTATGTTATGACTGTAAGTTCTAAATAGCTACCATAACAACTTATCCCTACCTGTTCGTTACCCTTTCGTTGCAGGTAGGGGGTAGCTTGTAGTACATGGTTCATAGTCTGTGTACTACGAGCTATCTGGGGAGATAGTAAGTATCAAACAATACGATACTTGTACGTATGGTGAAGCCCTAGTCCGTAGGAATTATGACGTCCCTGTTTGTAATGACCGAAGGCTAGGGTTCACCTATTTATGGAAGGAATAATATGGAATGCGATAATTGTAGACAAGATAACTACATTGAGTTAGCAATACATAGCAACGTTAAGAGTAGTGTACACGTAATAGTGCAGTGCTTTACATGTGGTTATCAAACTATCAAGAAACAAAATAGTAAAAGGAGGTTAGATAGTGTCCAGTAAAGATGACATCTACGTGTATGTAGATGAGAACATGAAGAAAGATGAGAACATACTGACTGTTGATTTCTTATTTGAAAGTGATGTAACAGTAGAAGATGCAGTAGCAGAGGTTGATAACATTGTATCTTTAGCAGATAACAATGATGAGTTTGTACTACGAGCTCATAGACCAACTATCTATACTGTGTCACCATTCGTAGAGAAGGAGGAATAGTGGAAGCTATTAAAGAACAAGAGTACGTAGAGCCTAATCATTGGACATGGGTAGGCGATGCAATAAAGCACAGACAAATCCTAAAGATACAGAACGACCCTTCTTGGATAGAGGAGAGTGAAGCTAATGGTTGGGTAGTGATTGACAATAGTACAACAGTACCTGATGACCTTTGGATATGTGATATGTGTAACAACTCACTTGATACTCTACTACCTATAGCAATATGGTGTGGTAGCAGAGCAATGTGTGATGAGTGTAAGACGGAAATAGAAAAAGATTACAGTACTAAATACGACACGTATGAGTATTGTAGCTGTGGTTGTTCAGAAGGAATAACCCTTAGTAAAGAACAGGAGGATAATAAGTAATGGGAGACTTTGGCGATTTTATGAAAGACAACCCAGAAGAGTACGAACAATTTGCTCGTATTATGGACGCAAAGATGAAGAAGGCAGAGGAGTGGGGACTAGAAAGTATATCTAAAGGACTAGCTATGACAGAGTTAGACCTATTCGGTGTAGGTATATTCTATGACCCTGACAAAGATGAGGATGGTAATGCTGTAGGTAATAGTGACAACAGACGTTTTCATGTAGGCGCACAAGATACTATCGGTGCCATGAAATTCATAGAGGATTACATATGGCAGAGACGTATGAAAGACTTTGCGTTTGGTGTTACTGCTTTCATGCAACAGGTTATTAAGGACGTTCGTGATAAACGTACACCAGCTGATAATGAAATACTAGGACATGTCGTTCATCTTATGGAGGACGAAGGTATTGATAGTGCAGACACGTACGAAGTGTGTCTATTTATTATGCAGATTGTAATGAGCATGATGTCAGATAGTAAAACCTTTGCTATGATGTACAAACAAGTTGTAGAACATGAGGAACCACAGATGATAGCCCTTGGTTATCCACAGTCTATAGCCTCTATCATAGAAGGCTACAAAGATGCAGACCTTACTGATATGAGACACCCAAGTAACATGGACATGTCTCTTACAGATGAGGATATAAAGAACTTCTTAAAAGAAGTAATGCCTGACAAGAAAGACAACAAGAAAAACGAGGAGGAATAGTGGAAGCACTTAAAAGCTACGTAGCTATTACGAAAACAATATTGAATTATCTTAATTCATTAGCGATTTCTAATGGTTACAACAGGTCACTCATGGAGTGGCTATTTAATACTGAAGGTACAGAGGAGATGAAAGCTATTGACGGAAGGTTTCCAATCTTTCTAAAAATGGCTATGCCTCATTACCATATAGAAGGAGTAGTTGCACCCATGCACTACAGAACTGTATGGGAATGTGTACTCATAGGAGATGATGATACAGTTAACGAGAGTGCAACTGTTATCGTAGACATACCAGCAGAAGCTTACGAGTTACTGCCTGATGTACCTGAGGTACAAAATATTACTGATGATGTCATGTCAGTATGGGAGAATATAAAACAGGAAGAGATGACAGAGAACTTCATTAAGGAAGTGGAGGAACTGTTGTCTAAAGAAAGCGAGGAAGAATGACAAACGAAAATACAGTATGGTCTTTACTAGAAAAGGTCATACCACATACACCAAGACTATTGCTCTATGGTATACCTGGTACAGGTAAGTCATATCAAGCAAGTAATCTTAGTGTTAAGAAAGAACAACAAGTATACACTACTACATTGACTCACGATAGTACGGCAGCAGAATTGATGGGACACTATGTTCCTACAGATACTGGTAGTTTTGAGTGGATTGATGGCTTAGGTATTAGAGCTTGGCGTGAAGGTGCAAGATTAGTTATTAACGAGATAGACCATGCAGGTGCTGACGTAATGACTTTCTTACATGCCTTACTAGATGACCCACAGTTTGCGAAGTTCACACTTCCTAACAAGGAGAAGGAAACAGTTAGACCAGCTGATGGCTTTCAAGCAATAGCCACTATGAATGGTGTACCTAGTGACCTAGGTGATGCCTTACGTGACAGGTTCCCTGTAACAATGAAGATTGATACAGTCCACCCTGATGCACTTAATGTACTACCTAAGAACATACGTGCCGTATACAACGACTTTGAACATGATGCGTTCTCTATTCGTAGATGGTCAGCGTTTGCTAACCTTATGAGTAGCGGCTTATCTAAAGAGGACAGCGTTCGTGCTGTGTTTCCTAACGAAAGTTCAATGATATTGGAAGCACTAGCATTACAAGAACATAATGATACGCAATGAGTGACCTGTTTAGTAAGGAGTTAGGTGCGTTAAACTTACCTACTACTCTTACTAACCTGTCCCTTATAGGTGACAGAGTTAGGAAACATAAGGTAGTAAGAAAGCATAACCTAACGCCTACTCCTAACAAGAGTGATTTAGTAATAGCTAGTTACCCTTATCTTAACAAGAAAGAGAGTGCTACTATATCAATCGCTACTGCAATGAAAAAGTATAATCTGTTTGCTAATATGAAGTTCCGTAGCAATGACAAAGTTGCTTTGCATACGGCACAGTACATGATAGCTCATAGATATGTTGTAAGCGACCAAGGTAAAATACTAAAAGCCATGGCTAATGGTTTAGGTTATAGTGGAAACCACGCACAAGTTAAGTTAAAAGAAATACTTGAAGCAAGACAACAAGAGGGTGACAACCTTACTGATAACGAGCTGAAGTTCCTTGACTATTGTAGTGTTCACTTACCTTACTGTTCAGAAAATCATAACGATAGAATGAGTTCTACTGCTGTTGATATGTTACTAGAAGGTGCAAGTCTTGGAGAGGTAATGAGTTTTCTTGTTCCTCATACACCTTTCTATATGCACATTAAGAGACAAGAGGTAGTTAGTTACTGTGTTAGTGCATTACGATTGCACTATCCACCTAACTCTAATATACCTGAACAGTATTTACTTAAAGATGCTAAGCAGTTAACAGATACTGTTTCTCAACTGTTCAATATATGTGCTCATGCTAAGTCATACGTAAGAAGCCTACAACTTGTAGGAGAATACAAGTGGCATAGTGAATTACAGAGGTACAAAGGACGACCTCTTAGCAAAACACAGTTACGTAGGAGAGTTAATAAGGTAGTAAGAATATTAACTCTTAAAGACTTAGACTATTGGGATAGGAAACGGATGTCTAAGTATGGATTTGCTGATAAAGATGGCGACTTAGATACAGAACAATCTATTCAACTAGCAAGTGATGAGTATTTAGAAATGCTCCTTAAACAAAGCTTGACTGATGTTGATGATACTGTATTAACATTGCCTGATAATCTTAGCAAAGAGTTAGCTGATAATATTAAAGACTCAGCACAACAATACCATGACAGAAACCTTATTGATTACGCTATGGACGAAGGTGGTGTTCATGGTGTAGCTAAGATAAAACCATTTGTTCCTAATCATAGGATACAAAAAGCAATTAGAGAAATTACTAGACGTAGTAGTGATACAGGTGTAGTGCCTAAGAAAATGTATCGCTTAACTACTGATAGAAAAGTATTCAATGTTAAGTCTACTACCCTAGGTGGTAGCTTAATGATTGACTTTAGTGGCTCTATGAGTTGGAATGAACAAGATGTAAGAGAAGTAATTGACTTACTTCCTGCTGCTAACATAGCAGGTTACACAGGTTATGGTTACAAGAGAGATGACTGTGATGGCATGATAGAAGTAATTGCTAAAGACGGCAAATTAAATACTAAAGCTATTAGTAATCTCTATGAACATGGGTACAACTCTGTTGATTTAGATGCACTTAAATGGTTAGCTCAACAACCTGAGCCACGTATCTGGATTAGTGACCAACAAGTTGTAGGTGTAGGAAGTGATGGTAGTGCTAGAAACTTACCATTAGAACTACGACATGAGATAGCACAGTTCATGATAAAGAATAATATAATCCCTATCAAGGCTAAAGAACTTGTTAAAAGATTAGCAAAACAATTAGCTAAACGCTAACTGTTGCCGACTAGAAAGAGAGAGGTGTCCTTCCACGCCTCTCTTTTTTTTTGTATATTATATGCATATGCATAAGTTCTTTTTATTTTTTTTTCATATGCATATGCATACGCATAACCATATGATATACTGTTTGTATGAGTAATATAGAAAACTTGCTTACAAAAGCACTACAGGGAAAACAAGGAGGAGTAACTCCTTGGTATGAGAATATATCTAAAGAAGCTAAACCCTTCATTGATGGTATAGAGCAGATGATAAAAGAAGGAAAGAAACCCAACGCATCAAGCGTAACAAGAATACTTAATGAAGAGTTAGGTGTTAAAGTTAGCCGTTCACGAGTAAGTGCATGGATGTATAAGTTGGATGAGAATGAATAAAGAGTTAGCAAAACTATTAGCTGAAGCAGAAAGCAACACTATTAAAGAGCTAAAAGATACTAATGTTAGATTACTTAAACAATTAGAAAGAGCTAAGGATAAGAAAGCTGACCTGATTGAAGCAGTATATAGTGCGGCTAAAGATGGTATATCAACACTTGATATACCTACTTTAAAAGCTCCACCTAAAAGTAAAAAGAAATACAAAGATGAAGAGATTTGTGTTCCTTTATTAAGTGACATTCAGTTAGCTAAGACAACTCCTACCTATAGTACTGAGATAGCAGAGGAGAGAGTGCTACGTTATGCTGATAAGATAATTAAAATTGCACGCATTCAGGGTGCAAACCATAAGGTAAGAAAGTGTGCAGTGTTAGCACTCGGTGATATTGTAGAGGGAGAACTTATATTTCCTGGACAAGCACATCTTATTGATAGTTCCCTGTATAGGCAGGTCACTGTTGATGGTCCTAGAATACTATACGGTTTCTTTAGTAAACTATTAGCTGAGTTTGAAGAGGTAGATGTTTACTGGGTTATAGGAAACCATGGCTCTCTAGGAGGTAGGGCAAGAAAAGACTACAATCCTGAGAGTAATGCTGATAGAATGTTAGGTAAGATATTGGAAACTATGTTTACTAATGAGAAACGTATTAAGTTTATAGTACCAGATAACAACTGGTACTTAGTTGCTGACCTCGGTAGTAAATCTAAGTTCCTTTGCTTTCATGGAGATAACATTAGAGGTAGTATGGGACTACCATTCTATGGATATAACAAAAAAATTCTAGGATGGAAAGCTCTAGCTTCTAACGGATTAATGGAGGATTTCACTCACGCAGTCTGTGGTCACTATCATACACCTACTAATTTGTATATCAACGATATACGTGTATGGATTAATGGTAGTACAGAATCACATAATGGATATGCATTAGAACAATTAGCCAGTATGGGTAGACCATCACAGCATTGTTTGTTTGTTAAGCCTGACAAAGGTGTGACTGCTGAGTATTTAATAAACCTAGAGGAGTAGTATGTCGCACATATGTGTGAGTTGTGGTGATGCTTTATACTGTTACATGGGGTTTTTGCAATGCACTAACCCTATGTGCAGAAGGTATAAAGTAAAACAATTTACTTTAAACGTAGAGACATCTAAAATAAAATAACAATTAAGAAGGAGGAGCTTATGGGCTTTGATTTAAACAGTTACGAAACAGTAGAGGATAGACTAAAAAAGTTTTGGTCTGAATATCCTAACGGAAGAATAGATACATACATACAGAACATGGCTGATGATGGTACTTGGTGTGTCGTAGGAGCACATGTGTACAAAGATATAGAGGATGAACGCTCAGTAAGTTCTGGCTATGCACAAGAATTTAAAGGACAGGGTGGCTTTGCTAATAAAGAAGCATGGCTAGAGAACTGTGAAACTTCTGCAATAGGTAGAGCTTTAGCTAACTGGAAGTACCAAGGTAGTGATAAAGCTAGACCATCAAGACAAGAAATGTCTAAGGTAACGCAGGGTAAAGCCCCAGTCAAAGAAAGTAAACCTACACCACAGGTAAAGAAACAAGCCCCTGTACAAGATAAAGTTGGTGGTCCAATTAAAATATTAACAGATGCAGGGTTTTCTATAAAGACAACAGAACATGATAACGGTACTGTTGCTATAGATAACGTAGGTCTATGGTGTACATGTGGTGGTGGTGTGCAATACATACCATCAAGTGAAAAGAAATCAGAAAGGTCTCCTGACTTTAGATGCATCATGGCTAGTAAATGCACGACTGGTGACACTGTGGATGGAAAAGTATTTTCTAAATCATGGTGGGTTGATAACAAAGTTACACCCAATGCATGGAATGATTATGCTTCAGCTATAAATGGTGTTGTATTACCTAGTGCAAAATCTTTGGATGATGTTAAACCTGGAGAAGTACCCTTCTAATTTATCGAAAGCACGAGCCGAGGCAGAAAGGATAACATCCTCGGCTATGCTATTTGAACTATTTGCTAATTTGTTTTTTAGCGTATGTCTTGACAACTGCTAGTGCAGCACCACCACCAGCTAACGCAGCTAACTCTAAAGTATTTGCGTCAACGGATATTAAAGGTGCGACAACTAAAGCTCCAAGGAATGCTTCAACGAACGTCCATAATGTTCGTTCCAACATATCTTTTAAGTCTTCACTCATCTTATACTCCCACGAATCGGACCAAGGTGTCCACGCTACATCCTTCTTGAATGTACCATCTTGGTTTCTTGCTCTCTTTGATTTCTCAAACAAACTCATTGTATCAATCTACCTTTCAACATGGCGTTAGTTTTAATAACATTACCATTGATTTCTTGTAGTTTATCAAAGACTGTGCTAGCTAAGACAGTATGGTCTTTAGCTTTATTATCAACAGTAGGTTTACTTTCTAATAATTTATTTATAGTTGTGTACTCAATACTTACTGGCTTACCTTGTAGTAATTCACCTGCTACTTTTCTGTACATTTTCTTGTACGCCACAGCACTTGAACCTATGAAGCCGTCCTTAGATACATCTAAATCTTGTTGACTTTCTCCGACAATAAGACAACCCGAAGTATGCTCATCGGTGTTGCCAGTGTGTATCAGTATATAAGTAAAGTTAGGTACGTTCTGTACATGAAGCATACCATAGTGTGCGTTCTTGTATCTCTCTGTGTACTTAGCGTGGAATCCACCAGTCTTTCTAAACTCTATTGCGTATTCACCTTCAGGTATGCAGGTCTCATGCATAACTTTTACTACTTGATACTGGTCTTCTAATGTATAACATTCAAATAAACCATCTATAAACAACAATCCGTTGGTAGCATCTGTACCAAATTGTGTCCTAACTACTGTGAGCTTCACTTAAACCTCCATATTTACAGTGACACATAGTTACATGTGTTCCATTCTTATCTATATAAGTATAGCATTTATTTTGTGCCACAACATCCACCACCACAACATCCACTCATGCTACTCTCCTTTCCTAAATCCTATTGTTAATAGCCATACAGCTAATGTAATTAGGGTAGCAAGTCCTGTCACTTGTTGTGCAGAACCAGTCAATGTTAATGTTGCAATAACTAAACCGACAAGAGTCCAACTAAGGTTAAGTGTTTCCTTAATCGCATCTATTATCCAGTTGCCTAGTTTTTTAAACATTACCTCTCCTATATATAAAAGCAGCCATAGTAGCTATTCTAGTCAGAATTACAGGGACTACAACTTCTTGAGCTTTTTCCTTTTGGTCATTAGTCATGTCATTACCTATCTCACTAAAGTTTATGTCCTCTATATCAATGTCTATAAAAGTTTGTATTGGGTTTTCTATGAAGGTTTCAAACTGTACCTCTGTTACAACGTCAGCTAATGTATAGTTCTCTACGTCTGTATTTTCTACAGCACGTGCAACGTACTCTTCTACTGCTTCAGCTATAACCTCATCATCTTTAACAGACTCAGCAATGATAGCTACATCTGTTGCTTCTACTTGTAATACTTCTGCTACAACTTCTATCTGTTCTTCAGTAAGTTCTTCAACATCTGCAATAGCTTCTTCTACAACAGCTTGTACTATCTCTTGTACTTCTTCAGTAGCTTGGTCTAAGTTCTGTACACCGACATCATTAACTTGTTCTAGTACTTCAACAACTTCTTCAACGGTAGCTTCTACTACTACAATGTTTTCTATAATTTCTTCTACTTCAGCTACCTCAACTGCAACTTCTTCTTCAGTTAGTTCTAAGGGTTCTTCATCTTCCACTCTTGGTAGTGTTGTGGTTGGCGTATCTTCACTAACAACTTCCTGTATCGGCTCATCCAAAACTTCCTGGACATCCTCTTCAATCTCTTCATCTATAATCTCCTCTTCTATTTCATCTTGTATTGGTATTTCCACCACGATTTCGGGTGCAATGTCTTCCAAATCAAATTCAATAATCTCGAACTCAATAGGTAGTTCTTCAAATTCCAGTACTTCTTCTTCAATAACTTCCTCTTCAGGTGGGTCCAGTACAACAACATCATCCTCAGGAATGAGGACATCCACATCTTCTTCAATCTCTTCAACGATTACCTCCTCCTCTATAATATCATCTTCAATATTTTCTTCAATAGGTTCTGGTATATCACAATCACCACGCTCTATCTGTGCATTAGTCATAAAGCAACCAAACATATCTTCATTATCTATACGCTCTTGGTCACGCTCTATGGTGCCATCATTGACGTCAGCTTGTGTGTAAGTTTTATCAACACCTTCTACCACTATATCTACAATAATTTCTTCAGGTGTAGGAGGTGGTGGAGGTGGAGGTGGTGGTGGAGGTGGAGGCAAAGTAGTAGTAGTGGTAGTAGTGGTTGGAGTAGGAGTAGCATAAGTAATAGATATATCATCTAGTCCTACATAGTCACTATAAAAATTAAGGTTTATTTCTTTTATAAATTTGCCTGATGTTTCTGTATAACTAAACTCTTTATCTTCCCAAGCAGGACTTTCATCAGGTTTATTAGCAGTAAATGTATTAGCTATCCATCCACTATCTGTGTCATCTGTATATAAATACTTTATATCCCAGTCATTGTTAAGCCCACTAAGGTCAACAGCAAAAGTTTGTATGTCTGTTCTTTCCCACCATAATCTAAGAACATATCCACTACCTGAATTACGATTGTATTCTAAACAATAACCATCACATAAATGAGTACCATCATAAAGATTTGTTACAGAGTTTTCTGCACCACCACTATCGTAAGATATTACAGATGTCCAACCATTTTCATCAAAAGATTCTGTGACTGTTGTTACTTCATTTGCAAATACAGGTGTGGGTATTAATAAGAATAATGCAAGACATAGTCTCCACATTACATTACAAGTGCTGCTACAACTCCACCTATTGCTACAATTAAAGTTAGTACTTTATAAAATTCTGCTTTATCTAGCTTTGCATCTAGCTTATCTTCTATTTTGTCTAGTCGTTCAATAACCATATTAAGAAGTTCCTTTTGTGTATAGCCATTGTTGTTTGTCATTTATGGTAAATCATCTCTAGATAGGAAATCCCATTCCTTATCTATGTTACTATCTAGGTCGTAGTTGCTTATTCTTTTAAGATAAGAACTAATTTCTTTTAAAAAATAACCTAGTAAAAATCCAATTATAAAATCCATTCTTGGATTATAACACAACTTAATCTTTTTTTAATTTATGATACCCACTTTTAAATGTATAAATAACTTTATACAAATTAACTCTTACATCTAATAAAAATTTTTCTCTTTCTTTTTTATTAGTAATCAATTTATATTTATTTTTTAATCTTTTATAAGGAACTAAATAACATATTGGCTCACCTGCTTTAATAAGTATCTCATCCTTATCTGATGTGTATAGTAACTGTGCATTTATTTCATTATGTACATCTGTTCTAACAACTCCATAAGCTATTGTCCAATCAGGATTATTAGCATACAACATAGGAAACTGTCTTACACTATATCCTTTAGGTGTTTTAAATTTCCAAGGAAGATTTAATTTAAACACTGCTCTTATATTTTTATCACCGTAAGGGTCACGAAATTGTTCATGGTCGTGAAACTCTACATCTACTGCTTTTTCTAATCTAGTTTCCCACTGCCATTCATTGTCAAAGTTATATAATCTTATCCATATATCACAAGGTGCAACTACAACAAGACCTTCATCAAATATTTCATGGAAACTAGGACATCTCTTAACAGTTCTTAATCCTGGTTTCTTTTTAGATTTAAACTCATCAGTATTTGAATCTGTATGTGCATCTCCAGGAGTTTTTTTAAACCATTCAGGTATAAATTTTTTTCCTGGTTGTGGTTGTAATTCTTCTATATGTAGTAATTCTTCTAAAGTAGAAGTATATTTTAATATTGTCATGTTTCCACCTTTTTTAATTAAATTATTCTACCCAAGTTTGTGTATCTTCATCCCAAGTATAAGGGTGTGTATCGCTATTGTCTAGTAGAAAAGGATGTGTAGTTGGAGGTTTCCATGACCAGTCATCAGTATCTAAAGTCCAACTAGGATAGGGTTTTTGTCCATAAAAAACATCATTAGTAGGGTCATATACACAACCTACTCCTGCATAGTTTCCTCTAAATGGGGTTCCACCATCTGTATGTGTATTTAAAATTGTATTGACAGAAGTTCTTTTGCAAGTTTGTCCTCTAAAATCTCCATACCATTCTTCCCAAGAACTAAAACCTTCAGGTAAATCATCTAAAGCATCTTCTTCGTTACCTACAATAACTTCAGTAACAATATTATTTTCATCTAAAAATGCGTAGTGTGCCATTATGACCAACTCACCGTACCAGTACCTGCTGTTACAGTTGTAACACTATCTGAACCAACAGTAGAAGTTGACATAGTTAAACCTGATTGTGCAATAGTAACTGTATTAGGATATCTTAAAATAACAACACCTGAACCACCTGCTGCTCTGTTTGCGTTAGCACCGCCACCATAATTAGCTGAAGTTCCACTACCTGAACCACCTGAACCTTGTGTAGGAGAAGCACCCTGCGCTCTACCTCCACCACCACCTGCTCTAGTTACACTAGAACCTGTTATAGAAGAAGCTAAACCATTTGCACCATTTCCTGCAGTTTGATAGTTAGCAGCGCCGTTACCATTACCTGACGCACCGCCACCGCCTCCGCCGCCTCCACCTGCCCAAGGGGATGATGTTACACCATTACCGCCATCTCCACCTTGTGTTGCAGCACCTGAACCTCCGCTACCAGTGTGTCCACCTCCACCACCAGAACCACCTGAGTTAGCACCACCAGTACCACCGCCACCTCCGCCAGTAGATGTGATATCAATACTTAAACCTGAATTTTTAAAGTAACTATTAACTCCATTGTAGCCACTTGCATAACTGCTAGGAGGCGCACCTGCACCTGGTCCACCAATAGATACATTAAAACTCGTACCATCAGCAGTAATTGTTAAAACGCTTTCTGTACTTGAACCATCTCCTGAAGTTTCTGAAGCATAAGAGTTACGATAACCACCTGCACCTCCGCCACCACCGCTATCGGAAACATATTGTGAACCACCACTACCACCACCGCCTGCAATAACTAAATATTGTAAATCAAATTCTTTAGTTCCTGCACCTTGTAATGCGAATCTAGCTGCACCTAATGGCATATTACTCCTTAACTAAAATCTAATAGTGCATTTATTAATGGTGTTCCTGCATCAAAAAATAAAAAGGTAACTAAATCTACATCATTAGCACCTGTGCTAAGTGTAAGTCCTGCTGCACCTGCAGTCAGTCCTGTTACATTTCCACCACCATTAACTGTTATTGCATTGATAGCCATAGTTCTTGAACCAGTACCATCTTGTGTTGCTTTCAATGTAAATGATGATGTTCCATTTGTAGGCACATTTGTAAAATCTATATCTGTAACAGAGTGTGCTAGTGTAACTGAACCTGTATTACCATTAGCTAAATTTATTGCTAATGTTGTTCCAGAAGTAACTGCAACATCTGTTTCTGCATAATCTTTGAGTGACACAGCACTTATCTCTTGGTCAGCACCTGTTACAGCACCTGATAAAGTTACAGCACCTAATGTTTTATTTGTTAAAGTAGCTGTTTCTGCATCAACATAGTTTTTAACTGCTGCTGTTGTAGGTATTTTTGTATCACTATCGTTAGATGTAATAGTTTCACCTTGTGTAATTAAATCTCCTTGATTTATCATAGCAAAATCTACTGCACCTGCAGCTATTGTTGTAGCTACATCTTGTGTAGCTGAAGCTAGTGTACCTGTAACATCACCTGTCAAAGCTATGTCATTGACTCTGTCATGTATATCTTCAAAATGTTGTTTGACTACTGCGAGTCTAACCTTAGTTCCTGATGCGTGTGTTGGGTCAGTACCATGCTTACTATCTAAATCTCTTGTTACTGTAGCAGCGGAGTGGTCTGTACCTGAAGACCATAAAACTACTTCTCTGTTACTGTCATTATCAGGGTCTATAACAAAATACGAAGGACTATCTACTCCTGGGTCATCAGCTAAATTCATTGATGTACCACCACTAGCTAACTGTGCAGCTAAGGTAGTTTCAAAAGCGTTTACTATATTAGATTCTTGTGCTGTCATTCTTCTCCATTATATACTATTTTTTTATGCAAATCTCATTACTGCAAAACCTTTTACGCCAGGTATATCGCCTGATGTTACTTGGCTAAAGGTCTCTTGTCTTGTACCTCTGACAGTTAGTATAGCATATTGTGTGACGCTGCCAACATTTGGATTACTTTGTATTGGGTATGTAATTTTCTCTACAACACCTCTAACTATTTCTGCAGGGTCATACAACTCTAATGTAACAGCATTACCTTCTTTATTTTTAAGTGCTTGATATATTGTTTCACCTAAGTTTTTTACCAATAATGGTTTTCTAAATGGTCTTTCTACTCTATCAGAAATGTTTACTGGTATTTGTATCACTACAAGTTCAGGTCTTGCTAATGCCCTTACTCTGAATGCTTTAAACTTTGGAGAGTTGACCTGATTAGGAGATTTTAAAACAATTTTTGCTACCACATATCTTGCTACTCTTGATAACTGCACTGATTCTTCTCCTACTCCTGATAAAGCATTTACTTCTAAATCCCAAGTGCTGTCATTACTATCATTAATAGCTTCGTATTTATTTGATAAGTATAATTCTACAGTGTTGCTGTCTGATAATGCTTCTACTTCAATACTTGCTTCAACAAACTGTTTATTTTCTGCAGTAAAAAAATCTGCAGGAGGTGCTATAAGAAAACCCTCTTGTTCATAAACAGATGTTTGTTTATATACACCATCTGCACTAACTGTAAATAAAAACTTTTCATTTACACTGGCTATATTATTTACTGTACCTCCTGCACTAGCTTTGTAGTATCTAGCTATACCTGCTGTAGGTAAATAATATCTCCATAAAAAACTTGTACTTCCTGATTCTTTTATACCTGTGTACACACTGTCTCTAGTAGTAAATAAAGCATTCGGTGAATTATCTATGCCATCAACATCCCATTGTTTTATTAATTGATTGTTAGCAAGTACATATAAATCATCTGCGACTGTTAAATTTGCACGATACAATCTTCCAATAACTTTACTACCTGTTTGTAATTCTTTAGTACCATAAAAAACTATACCCTGCGATTCTACAATACAAGTAACTTGTTCTCCTGATATTTCTGTTTGACCTTTTAAAGTTAATGTACCTGTTACATCTTTAAGAGAATATATTCTTCCATCTGTTGCTGTAACTAAAACAACAGCACCTGCATCTGCAGCATCTGTGAATGTTTGTCCTGAAGGTAATGTAACAATAGCTGAACCCACAGTTGTCACACCATCATACGCATGTAAAGCATTACCTATGCTTACAATTAATTGTCCTTTTACAGAAAATATTTTGTCATATACTGCTGCCGACATTTTTTGTGTTGATGTACCACCACTTGTTAAAGTTTCTATTTCACCTGCTGAACCATTGTTAGCTGTTATATAAAGTAAGTCACCATGTGCAGCTAAACCTTTTATCTGATAACCTGCAGTTAAACCTTCAGTAACTGTACTCCAGTTAGCACCACCATCATCTGACTTGTATAATGTTTCATCATCAGATACATATATCCTTGTACCTACTACTGCCATGTGATTTACAGCAGAAGATAATGCTTGACCTTTTTCTGTAGTGTGTAGTAACTGTACATTATATCCTTTACCTAAGTCTGTATTAAATACATCTACGCTTTCACTATCCCAAAATCTTGTAACATCATTAGGATTGCCATTTGCTTTATGTGCATTATCTAAATTAGAACCACCACTAAAGTCATTCCTAGAATATATACGACCTATGTTTGATGTAAAATCTTCTGGGTTTTGTTTAACATTTAAACCTTGGTCTTGAACATCTGATGATTGTATAGTCATCTCTCTACCAGGACCAATAGCACTTCTATATAATTCATTGTCTACACGAAAATCATAACCTTTTCTTTTAGGATTACTTTCTTCTGCTTGTGTCGTTAATCTAGGCATTAGTACACTATATTGTTAATCGTAACTGGTTCTGGATACCTAGCTCTTAAATCTTTTCTAGCTTGTTGTATTAAAGCTCTTTGATAACTCAATAAAGAGTTTCTTATTCTTGTTGCTGAATCAACTGGGAAATTTGATGTAGAAAGTTGGTCAGTTATATAATCAGTTGTTGCAGTAGGAATATCTCTACCACTAAGCATCTGTGCGGCAACACCAGCCATAATAATAGGCTCGTATTCATCTTCTAATCCTACTGTGGCAAGTGTGTCTGTTTCTGAAGTGGGGTCAATAAATTTCTTTTTGAATGTTACAAATGCAGTATGACCTGCTGCTATACCTGAAAATTGTAATGCGTGAACTACATTAGGACCTGTTGTGTAAGTAATTGTTCTTTCTGTAGATGTGTCATCTGTATAAGTAAAAGGGTTAGGTAGGTCTATTAATTCGACAGCTACTCCTCTAAATACAACATTTGTTGTATCTGAGTTAGCAGAAAAGTCTGTGTACTGTGATATAGATTTTATAGGTGCTACTAAATAGTTATTAGTTCCTGGAGCTGAGTAAGAACCTAGTAAAGTAAATCCATCTCCAACAACAACTTCTAATGTTTCTGTAGCAAATAAAGTTGGGTATAAGTTTTTAATCTGGTCACACACAGCATCAAATACATTCTTACGAGGAAATGTAGGTGATATTTTAACAACACTACCATCTGGGTGTGTTGAAGCTATCGTTCCTCTTACACCTCTAACTACTGTTACTTGATTATTTACTGTATCTAAAGACACACAACGCATGAGTTCTCTTTCACACTCAATAATAGTTCCTGCATCCATAGCATCTTCTTCTTCTTGTGTCAGTAAATTACCATCAAATGTTATTACTGTATCTGATGCACTTAATTCTGTACCTTCATTTAATACTGTGTAAGATGTTAAATCATCCATAGGTTCAAGATATTCTCTATAAACTCTATCAACTAATCCTTGTATATTTGTACTCATTATGCAACCTTATCTTCTGCATTTATTGCTTTAGCAAAGTGTGATTGTCCAAACATAGCCATACCAAAAGTAGCACTACGTACTTCACTAATAGGTACTGCATCTTCTAAAGGATAAGATTCTTGAATAGGTGCAGAACCTTTAGAATCAATATCTAAAAGTCTTCCCTCTTTAAGTATTAAGAGCATACTCATTGTTGCTCCTAACTATGTCTAAAGTGTAATGTTAAACTTCTATCTGCCGCTTCGTTTCCATTAGATGTAACTCTAATATAACCATTGCTTGCAAAAGCCCAACCTGATGGGTCAACTCTTACAATATCTCCTGCTGAAACAGTGTAACTTACTTCAGTACCATCTGTTTCTTTTACATCTACAAATGTGCTGTTATCCATTGAAAAGTCAAATGTAATTGCAGAACCTGTCATTGCTGCAGGAAACTGAACACCACATAAAAGCATACCTTCAGTTTGTACTCCTAAAGAATTATTATTGTCTGCTGAAATGTCTATTAAAGCTGTTTTTGATTTAATCATATCTTCCTTACTATAGCAGAAGATAAGGGCGGAGGTGGAGTTCCACCCTAATCTTCAATTATTATTTAAGCTACTGCTTGAATTTTACAATGGTATGAAGGAGGTCCGAACTCGAATCCCATCTCCATATAAATTGCTTTACCAATTCTAGCGTTTGCATCTTGGTCAATGTCACGTACGAACACAGTTCCATATCCTGGGATATTTGTGAATACTGGTTGTATGTAAGCTAAGTCTAAGATGAAAGCAGTGCCTGTTGGCATGATATCTGGGTCAATAACCATCAATCCGATTGAACCGAATGGTGTAATGACTGTATCAATATCTATACCAGCAACATTTCTATCTCTAGGAATGATTGCTCCTGCTATATCAACTGTACCTTTAACAAGCTCGTTGTTAAGGTCTAGTAATTGCTTTGGACTAACGCATAGTACAGGTTGCGACATTGGGGCATGGTTGTCATACATTCTCTTTAACGCACCTGATATAGTTGCGAAAGAGATGACTTGTGCTGAACCAGTTCCGTCACCTGAAGCGTCATTGTAGAAACAGTTACCGCCTAATGGGTTAACTGCTGCAGAGTTGTTGGCGTTCTTGCCAATGGTAATCCAATGGTCAAGACCATACATTTCTCTAGTTCCTGACCCAGGTGTTACGTTAGCACCATCTGAGAAAGAACCATTGAATGCAAACCACTCAACTTCTCTTGCTACTTTTTCCATTGCTTTTTCCATCTGAAAAGCAAATTCGTCTGCCACTGGGCTACCACCGAACATAGCCAATTTGTCACCAGCTGTCACTGTTCCGTCTCCGTCTGAAGAGTTCGCAATGTCTGCTGATAAATCAAATGGGTTTTGATTTTGGGTAGATGCCAAAGCGGTATAGGTCATTTGTACACCTTTATGGAAAATTTGAGTTACATATGTGTATGCAGCTCTGTCTCTTCCAAGGTATTCTGTAGGTGCTGCACCTTCTTGTCCTTTAGTTGGTTCAGATGAAACGGTAGCATTATCTTCTACTTGGACTTGCCAAAATGTAGAGTTTAATGTCTTACCACCGTTTAATCCACCAGCTGCGGATAATAAAGGTGTTCTTTGACCACCGACTTTGAACAATTCACCAGCGAAGTTATTAATATTTTGTGCATAAATCGTACTGTTTGTTAACGATATTGCTGCCATTTTTATCTTCTCCTATAAATTATTTTTTATCTTGTTGTTTAAGAGTCTCCATCATACGCAATTTTGCATTGATAGAATCTCCTGGTTTTGTATTTGGATTTCTAACAAAATTTACAAATTCTTGACCTACGTCTGTAGGCTCAGCATTTACACCAAGTTTATTTAGCTGCTCTACACGCGATTGAGCTTCTACTACATTACCTGCTTGTTGAGGTACTGCTGCTGGTTCAGCATTAATAGCATCACCAAACTCATTTTGTACAAAGTCTTTGATAGATGTTACATCCATCTCGCCCTCATATAATTTAGTTACAGCTTTACCAATACCTTTTTCAGGTTCTAGTCCTAATGACTCTAAAGCGCTACCCATAGCCTGAGCCTTGAATGCTTTGTTCTCAGCTTTGAGTTTTTTAAACTCATCCCTAAGTTGCTTTATATTATCATTAGAATCTTCAGCTTGTTCTGTAGCTGCTTGGTCTAAATTGTTTATATCTTCCATTTTTATCTCCATCTTTTCTCTAGCATATAAATAATCCCATAACATAATCGCTAGGTAATTAAAGGGATTTCACAAGGTTTTAAAAATACAGACAACACACCTTGGTAGTGCTATCGAAATGCAGCCCTATTTTTTAAGTGCCGATTCCTGCCAGGCACTACAATTAGTATAGCAGATTTATGCCTCTGTCAAGCCACTTACTGCACCTTGTTGAGTTTTCTTAGCACCTAGCTGTACAGCACTTTCAGACTCTGCTTGTGCTGCTAATGTAGATACTTGTTCTGCAAACTGTGTATCAGGTGCTGCACCCATCTCTGCAAACTCTAATGCTGTGTATTCTGTTTTCTCTCTACCGAATCTTCTAGCTAATCTTGAAGCAGTCATAGCTCTAGCAGTAGCTGTTTCAAACTCACTAGCTGCTCTTTGTGAAGTAATACCTCCACTAACAAGTCTTTGTACTGCGTCATAATCTATTTCTTCTCCACTAACTCTTTCAAACGTTGCACTTATTTGTGAGACGTTTAATCTTTTAGTAAGTATTTGTGCATTAACTTCAGGGTCTATAGCCAAAGCAACTAAAGCTGATTCACTCATATCTACAGTCTCTCCTAATTCATCAGAGTAATACTGTGAGTATTGTCCAAGAACTTGTGCTTTCTGTTCTTCAGGTAATGAAGTTATAGTATCTGATACTGCTTTAACTCTATTTCTTAACTCATCAGGATTAACATTGTTAGCTAATAATTTAGGAAATATTACATCTAAGTTTTCTTTTGCATATCCACCTAAGTTATATTCTTGTAAGTGAATAGCAACAGCTTCTTTATTCTGTAAGTACTGTGCCTCTGTCATTCTAAGACTTCCATCATTTCTTTTTATACCCTCAAACATTTCGCTGTATTCAACTGTTGAACGCATATTTGCTAGGGCAAACTCTGCTTTACCTGTATCAATAAAACCTTGTGTATAAGAATCTATTAGTTTCTCTCCACGTACTGGGTCTAACTTTGTGATGTATGGCAATAATACTTTGGCTTGTTCTCTGCTATAAGGAGATAAATCTTCTTCTTTAATTGGTGTAGAATCTGTAGTCTCTCCTCCACCTGTAAAGTTTGAGCCACCTGCTGTAGTAGATAAAGCAACAGCTTCTGACTTATCTGTTGTATAGCCATTAGCTAACATGTCATCTAACTTAAGACCTGTACCTTCTAACTCTATACCTGTTAAATCATCTTTTCTATATACTGTTACCACTATATGCTCCTAACTACTGGTCCACCTAGGGACTTGTTCATTTCACTTGCTAAGTTATAAGAGAAGAACTTGTTGTTACTGTTGTATGCTTTCTGTCTAAAGTTTTTACCAGCATCTTGGAAACCATTATTAAGTTCTTCTAAGAACTCTGTGCTAGTTTCATCAGGATTATCTCCGTATATAGATGCGTATAGTTTAAGGTATGGACCAACTATCTTTCCATAGTTAAGACCTTTACCTGCATACTTTTCAAAGTAAGGGTTGTTATCAAATATAGTTTGTAGATACTCTTTGACACTCTCTTCACCTTCAGTTGCATACAGAGTAGCTATAGTTCTCTTTTCACTTTCAGCTAATCCATTGTATACACCTGCACCGAGAATCTCTGTTCCCTTTGCCTGTGCTTTATTGTTAAAGATATAGTCTGATAAATCTAATCCTGAACTATCAA
>Ga0208767_1000128_pt1 | contig 52531 bp, 72 predicted proteins | sample VirMetDEL_Mar_21_FD_184514 | JGI IMG/M metagenome (GOLD analysis project Ga0208767, IMG submission 184514) | Aqueous microbial communities from the Delaware River and Bay under freshwater to marine salinity gradient to study organic matter... | ecosystem: Environmental > Aquatic > Marine >...
CAACGAGGTCTTTCTCCTTGCGGGTAACGTCATACTTTTCTGCAAGAGCAGCAAGTCCAAGAGGCCAACGCTGGGCTTTCGATAAAATATATTCTGCAACCATCGTATCATAGACGTGTCCTTCATATTTGAATCCGCATTCTCTGATCCACGACAGATCAAACTTTATGTTTTGTCCCACAACAACGTCAGCCGTGTCAAGTTCCCGCTGGAATGTTTCGGCAGCAAAGTCATAGGCTGGTCTGTCAGCGTGGGAATAGCAATGATAGTGAACGGTCTTACCCAGCCACTTGTAGCCAATAGAAACGAGTCGGTTTCCAAAATATGGCAGGGCAGTCGTGCCACCGCTATCCTTATGTATGTGGGTTGTTTCCACGTCGAATGTCAGAACGTTCATCCATACTTTCCTTTTTGCTGTTCAAAAACCGATCTGTAAAATCTTCTATTCCTTTACTACTGTAGTGCTTATGCGTAATAGCTTTGTGTGCCGACCACCTTCCTGTTGTCCAATAGTAAGCATAGCATTTACCCACATCATTGTATATGTAAATCAAGGAGCCACCAATTCTAGTTTCATAGTCTATGTTTCTTTTATCAAGAAACTTTGTAACATAGTCCAAGCTTTCGTGAGTGTCTCTACGAAATATCCGCTCACCCTTTGAATTAGTTCTAGCGTATCTGTATCCGCTGCTCATCTGTTTTCCTTCTTCAGGTATTCTCTGTTTAATTCTGTCTTTACTTGGTGACAATTCTTACACAGAATAACGCACTTTCTAACCTCTAAGATCAAATTCTTTAGGCTACCCAACGTCATCCTAGACACTGGTCTAATTTTAGTTTCTGTGTTCGTGTGATCAAAATCTAAAGAGCCAGCGTATTCGTTGTAACCACAACGAGAACATCCCCTTGCAAGCTTGTATTTGCTCAACCAGTATTTTCGCCTGTCTCTTCTTTTTCCAGCGTAAATCACTTTACGAGCCTTTTGTTCTTTTGTCATCTGAGGCATTAAGCTTTACCTAAAGTTCCAGCAAATAAATATAAGGCAATAGCAAACCCAATAAAGCTAGCACCTTCATTGACGAAAAGATAGATACTAAGATAAAATGTTATTAAGAATCCCATTAATAATAGATCCCCCGCTCAATATCTATCTGTCCGTTAATCATACCGTGCCAACCATTCAGCTTATTTTTGGATACGCAGATGTGACGTACGGTATTTTCTACCTCACTAGAGCCAGTCTTACCTATACCAATGATGATGTCAGCTTCACCTGCCTTGCCTGTCCGTGAGTTGTCAAGCATCGAATAGTCAATCCACTGCCTGTCATGTGCCTCATAGCTTGCCTGACTGACAGCCCACATTAATAGTCGGTTTCGTTTGGCGATCTCACGAGCAACCACATAGGTTTCCTTTAGGCGTTCGTCACCACGATTGTACTCACCAGAGATACGAAACTTATCTAACTGATCACAGAACATAACGTCAGGTTTGTTTAGCTTGGCGTACTCATCGATCTCTTCAACCGATGTGCCAACAGAATCCATGATGGTTAGTAGCGGGGCTATCTCTTCTTGGTAGCGTCTACCTAAGTCGGTTCTGTTGCTTACCATCTCTGGGCGGGTGAGTTCAAAGTACGACTGGATAATACGCAGCTTAATCTTTGGGGCTGGCTCTTCGTTAGCCCAATAAGTTACCTTGAACCCTTGCTTGACGTACGATGCTGCAAGGAAGCAACAGAAGGTGGTCTTGCCTACTTCTGGTCTAGCAAACAGGATGCCTAAGTTACCACGATCTAACCCGCTAACATTCTCACCGATCAGATCGTACATAAAAGGGAAGTCTGGATCACCAGCCTCATCCTCTAGCAACTGCTCAAAGTCATCCTCGACCTTAGTGTAGGTTGTCTTGTCACTGATGCGACCATCTTCTACTGTTTCGATCAGGCGGCGTAATTCACCAAACTCCTCGCTGTCGCCAGTAAAGATTTCAATTGCCTTCTCGCCAATGACCCGCGCACGATCACGCAACCAGAAGTTATGTACCAAGTCTAGGTGTAAGTCGTGGTTGTCAGCGTTACCGATATCCAAACGTGCGATGGTGTCGTGAACCTTGTTTCGTGCAGCTTCTGGCATAGCAGGATTACGGTCATTGAACAGACTGGCTAACTCACTGATAGTTAAGTCTTTTCCGTACTTAGTATGCGAGTATGTCAACGTGTCAAATATGTCACGCATTTCTTTTTCAAACATCGACCTGTCAACAATGTTCTTTACACGACTGAAGAAGTCGGCACTGAGACAGAAGCCAAGTATCTGTCGATCAATCGAGGTGGGATCGTAAGAAGTCATTTAGTTCTTCCTTTGTTAAGTTTTTTAAATCACGGCTCAAAACCATGAGTTTGGTTGAAACTTGTCGGCACAGTACCTTTACCATGCTGACGGCTTTGTCAGTCGCGTCTTTGTCAAGCGCAACAAACACACGCTCGTACTTACGCAACATTTCTATATGTGGTTCTAACAGATTTGTGCCTAATAAGGCAACCCCTGTTGCTAATGCGGAAACTGAACAAGCACTGGCGCAGTCTTCGAGGACAATAGCCGTACTGCTAGAACCACAATAGAAAGGTAAGCTAGAATTTCCATATCGATACCACTTCGGGTTGCGTCCATCGATGGCTCTTCCGGCAGCATCGACAACACTGTTGCCCTGCTTAACTAGGTAGGCAACTCTGTTTCGCTTAAAATCATACCTTATGTCCGCACGACCTGACAAGTACGCATCGTACGCATTCACAGACTTTACATAAAGTTCAGCGTCTAAGTTACGAGAAAGACTAACAAAAGTATTAGGCAACTCAAATTTTGTCAGCGTGTCTTTTGAAATTTTAGACTCTTGTTTTTTCATTGCAAGCTTTGCAAAGTCTCGCGTTAGGGATATTGCTGTCCGTCCTGACACATTACAATCGGCATGAAAGCAAAACCAAAGACGTTGCATTCCGTCATCGTTTACGCTAAACGTATTCTTCTTGCCGCACACCGGACAGTCGGATCGATACCGACCCATCGGCTGTATGTCGAGAGATTCAACATACCCTTGTAACCAACTTGGTGATTTCATGTCGGTTTCCTTTTCCTAGTTACAAACTATAGCTGACAAATACCACCACACAAAAATCATGTCAACTGCATTTTTTTGATTGACAACGCTTGACAGGCTGTGCTACTTAATTATTAACCATCCCCATTGGGAGAAACCAGAGATGAATATTAATAATAAAATAAATCCTATAGCTAAGTTACTTAGGGATAAGAAGTATGGTTATAAGATTATAGATAATAAAAAACAAAAGAAACTAAGTAAACTATCTGAAAAGGAAATCAGGGATGCCAAGACCAAACAAGATTTTGGAACCGACTAAACAATATAACATTATGTTGAAAGTCGAACAATATGATAAGTTAGCTAAAATAGCTACTGTTATGCAAAAGTCAGCCTATGAACAGGTTTCTGTTGCAGACCTGATCAGGGAATCTGTTGATATCTACATCGAAGCTTATGAGGAAGAAGATGAAAACTAATAAACTTGAAATAGAAATTGTCGAACGTGCGGACTACCAGTGGATGTTATGTGTTCCGGTGTCGTCAGTTCGTATCGGAGAGACTGATCGTGAACTGGTCAAGAAGAAGCATCGTATAGATTATCTGCGGCACGTTGCAATTTTTATTGGAAAAAGTCGTTTCGATTGCAAAAAGTGGCTTGACGAACACGAAAAGGTTGTGGTAAAACTAGGGACACTGTACGAAGTAGCATAATACAGTGTAACGCAGAGGGCTGGTTACCCTTTGTTGTTTCCTTTGGTTGGTTGGGAGCGAGGTCAGATTTATTTCTGGCCTCGTTTCTTTTTTTTTTGTTGACACCCTGTTTTGTTTCCGATATTGGTTATTAATCAACAGCCGATGGAGAAATGAAATGGCTAAAAAACTAGAGAACATGACACCAGATGAACGCATTGCTTACTTTGCAGCCCTGCGTGAAAAAGACCGCATCCAACGCCGTAACCGTATAGCCAAGCTATCCCTCGACCAGCGGGTTGCTGTCATCAAGGTATACGAGTTGCTAGATGAAATTCTGGAGACTGCTTTGTATCCCGATATGGGCGGTATCAAAGCTGTTACTGCCCACGACCTACAAGAACTGTCCGATGCAAAAGACAGGTTGCGCCACGAATTTAACTTTGATGTGCGGGAGCAGGGATAATGAAAAAGAAACTAACACACGCAGAATACGCAGCTAAACACACAGAAATATTTGCTCGTATGTCCGCAAACTTTCTAGCCACCCCCTTGCCCAGTGATTGGGACACATGGGAAGAAGAGAAGCTAGATAACTTTCTTAGTGACAACCACTGGGAACCGTTCGAGTATTGGGATGTCAACGATGTCTATGAGTTGATTGACCAGCTAACAATTGACGTTATGAACCTGATGGGATTGGAGATGAGCCGTGACTGAACGAACTTGGGAAGTTAAGGTGGAAGCAACGACAACCCGTGAAGTTATTGTCCACGCTAAAACAGAGTACGAGGCATGGATAAAAGCTCAGATAGATATGGTGGGCTTAGTCGGTGGTGAAAATACCAAAGTTATATGGGCAAAGGAGATAGCGAATGACTAACTGCAACACGTTGGTTTGTGTAAGTAACCAAATGCCCGACATGGGAATGGATGATTACTTTGTTGCAGCAACGCTGGTGTTCTATGTAGTGTTGCTTGTGTTTATGTTTTATGTAGCTTGGAAAGGGTTATGGTAGAGATGAGTAATCGTGGTGACTATAAGGTAAGAGTTCGCCTGACAACCGAACGTGAGGTAATTGTCAACGCGGATGGTTTCGATGATGCTGAGTTCAAAGCGATTAAAGAGGCAATAGCCCTAGTCGATGGGTACGATGCCGAAGTTCTTTGGGCGGTGGAACATGGAAGCCTTAGTGATTGGGAGAAGAACGATGGCAACGATACTTAGAACCTGTCTCGCCTGCAACGGTGGCGGCATTGCCGAATACGACAAACCTAGAGTTGATCACGCCAATGGTGGCTGGATAGATAGCACCTATGGTAAGTGTGATGTCTGTGATGGTGAAGGCGACCTGCACGTTCTATCTGAATTTACCAGCTTGGATATCTTGTCGTTCCTGAACGAGGCAGGTAAAATCCTAGAGGATGCAGACATAGTTGACAGCACGTTAGATGACGTATATGGTCACGTTAAAGACGCAAAAGATAAGGTGCGTGAATATATCAAATTTCATGGTTACGATGGAGACGACCGATGATAACGCTCGAACTGACTAGCAAACATGGTGGCAAACTATTTCTTGTCGGAGATGTCTGGGCTGTACATCAGGACAGTAGGAAAACAGTTATTCAAAATGGTATGAACAACAATGGTGGATTTCACGTCGAAGAATCGTACGATGAAATAGTTGGCATGATAAATAAACAGGTGGAGAATTGCGATGGGTAAGGTCAAAGCTTGGGCGATGCAACTAGAAGAAGACTTCTGGTATCTTGCCAACAGTAAGATAGGCAACTGCGAGTTCTTTGGTGAGTTCATGCAAGAGATGGAACCGCACCGCGATTTCTTGGGGTTGCGTGACGACAGAGAATATGCTGAGATGTTGCGTGAAGCTTGGGACAACTACTGGAGTAAGTACATATGACAAGCGAAATCACGCCACGATACCCCAACGCGGCAAGCGACCCACGCTTAATAAGTGTGGAACTTGAACACAGAGCACTAAGACAAGAGATAACAAACTTAGAATGGTTTGATGCACCTGTTGACAAATCAAAACGTGACAAATTAAAAACCCTTAGACTAATGATGCAAGCTGGCAAATTTTACACGCCAAACTTTTGACAAACAGGGACGCTTGACAAATGACAACACAAGACAAAACCAAACGCCAAATCACTACGCTAAACCCTGCTGCCTATCGTTGCAACGATTGCGGGGAACCGTCAATGGTCAGGGAAGGTGGGTTTCTTTCCTGTCCAGAATGTTATCTAAAAATATTAGGTAAGAAAATAAAAGGGCTTGACCATGCCGGTTATTATCCTTAAAGGTAGGTAATCAACAAACCAACAAAGGAACCCGAACCGATGAAAAAGGCAGATAAGAACAAGCCATCCGTGACCATGTATCCGAAATCAGTTAAACTATTATCTGATTATCCGCATTCGGTCTTGAAGCAATCCAAGAATGGTAAGTTATCTAAAGATAGATTGCCTGTAATTAAGAAGGGCAAGTTCAAGGGCTATGTGATTTATACCCTGACACTAGAAGAACGCGCCACTTGCCCCCGCTCGTGCTATCACTGGGATAATTGTTACGGTAACAATATGATGTTCGCGCACCGGTTGCAGCATGGCAGCGAATTAGAACAGCGCATCAAAAACGAAATAGAAGAACTGTGCGCCACCTATAAGGGCGTCATTGTCCGGCTTCATGTCTTGGGTGATTTTTATTCGGTGGATTATGTAGCAGTCTGGCAGCATCTTCTATCTAAATTTGATAACTTGGCGGTTTGGGGATTTACCGGCTATGAGCCTGACAGCGATATCGGGCTTGCGCTTCGTGCCGTTCGGGGTGGCTTTCCCGACCGGTTCAACGTCCGGTTTAGCAACGCACCCGATTGGCAGTTTAGCGCAAATAGTGCCGACCTATTCAAGCCAGTTAAAAACAAATCTATCGTTTGTCCTGAACAAACCGGCAAGGCGGAATCGTGCGCGACCTGTACCCTGTGTTGGTCTGCACCGGATAAACAAATCCTGTTTGTTACACATTGACAAATGGTGACGCTAAACAAATGACAAATGGTGACGCTAAACAAATGACAAATGGTGACGCTAGTTTTGGGGTGTCTTGCCGCATCGGTTTGTTGGTTTAATCCGGCGGCGGGGGCATCATCGGATCAGTTGAGTAGCGGGGCTGATCCATTAGGGGCGGGGATTTTTCCCGCCTCTTTTTATCTAGATTTTTTGTTGACCTATCCGGCAGCGGGTGGCATAACAGTTAGGCGGGGTTGTCCCGCTAACCAATAGAAGGAACTTTTAACCATGTTTGATTTAATACCGACTCAATCAATTGATAACGCAAGGGCGAAGGGCAGCGACCTTTCATCTGTACATCATGACGTTTTTGACTGTGCAGTTTATCATGAATTTGCCAGCTTCGAGCCGGTGCCAGTCGAAGCCGTTGTGACTGACGCTGATGGCATTGTTGAGCCGCAGCGCATGCCATACCATGCTTTGCGAAATACCCGCACAAATCGCGTTGTTGATGTGGTGCCGTTCAATCTGGAAACCTACAACTTGACACCCCATGCCGAACTTATGCGGGAACAAGCGCACATTTTGAACGAATCCGGGCTTCGTGATTATCTGGGCAATGTCGAAGTTTGTGACCGGATATATGAAGAGGGCTTGCGAGTACACCGGACAATCTATTTTCATGACCTAGTTGACCGCAGCCGGACAAGATCAGGCCAGCAAGATGATACGCGTTGCCGCTTGGATATCTTTAACAGTGTCGATAAGAGTTGGACGCTGCAAGTATTCAGCGGTGCATATCGTGACCTTTGCCGCAATACGTTGGTTTTTGGTGGATCGAAGGCATATCACCAGAAGGCCAAACATACTAAAAACATGAATAGCGGCGCACTTATAACAAAGGGCGTTTTGGGCTTGGAAATGTGGGATAACCAGCGCGAAACGATGCAAGCTTATCGCGAAATCGGCATGACTGAAAAGCAGTTTAATGACGTTTTGATTGATTCCGGCATGATCGATAAGGCGGGGAAAGTTGCCGCAAATAATGACGAATTGAAGGTAAACCAACGCAAGCTTGCAACGTTGCTTGACTTGTACGGGAAAGAAACCCGCGAATTGGGTGAGACAATGTGGGCGGCATTTAATGCTTTGACCCACTGGTCAACCCATTTACCAGATGCCATTAAAGGGGGCAGGGATGAAAAGAAACGGCTTGATAAATCAATTGCCGTTCGTGATCTTATCCAATCGAAGGCATGGCTAAATCATGCAGGAATGGCGGTGGCCTGATGGATCCAGATCTAGAAGGCGCTTATATCCTTTACAAATCGCTAGTAATGATTGCGGTCATATTATTCCTAGTTGTTATCCTTTAATGACCGAATAACGCTCATAGAGCAGGAAAGAAACCAACCAATGAATAAGATACCTACAAACCTAATCAACGATTTTGCAACCCTTACAAACCGGATCGAACAGGCCGTTCGTGACGATGAGCGGGCAACCGTTTTGCGAGAGATCAACGAACGCCAGCAAGAGGCGGCGCAACGATTCCTTGCGGCTATCTTTGCTGATCGTAACGGCGAGACCTCAAGCCTCAATCTGGGGGATTCGGCGGCGAAAAAGCTCCGGCAGCGGCGCGGGTTCCATTCCGATAGTAAGCTTGGCAAGTTGTATCGTTGCCTTGCCTATCGTAAATATGCGGTAACAAAAGCGACCCTCATTCGTGAATCTGGCATGACCCCGCTTTCGGTTTATAAGGGAATCCAAACCTTGCGCCGTAAAGGTTACAATATCCAGACTGTAGCCGGTCATGGTATCAAGCGCAGATATAAGCTTGCAAGTTAACCGGCGGGCGGCTATAACATGGGGGCGGGGCGATGTTGTCCCGCTTCTTGAAACCAACGTGAAGGGGCGAAACCATGTCTAACACTTTTGAAAAAACAGCGGCATCTAAAGGCTATGAAAAGATCGGCCTTGCCCATGTCTTAATCCTTGTGCTGGCTGTCTCTCAGGTTGCCGACATTGTTTCCCACCTTCTTTCATAAGGAACTTAAACCGATGACTAATAACAAAGCTTTAAATATCACCCCTGAAACCAACGCAGATGATCTTGTTGTTTTGGATCGTAAACAGCTTGTAATGTTTGCAAAGCAATTGCAGCATCTCAATACGATGATGAACCACCTCAAACAAACAGCCGATTTATTAGGCATTCCAGACTGGGACTTGGATAGAAACAATACGGTCAGAGCCTATGCTGAACAGTTGAAGGTTATCAAAACCGACGAGTAATCCTAACGAAATCCTCCCCAACCTTTGCCCGCTTGGCTAGTCCGGCGGGTTCTTTTTTGCCTGAAGCTTAGTAAATATCATTGCGGGTTGTTATTGCGGGATATTTTGGGCGGGGAATGTCTGCAAAATTGCTATGAATATTGACCACGATATAGCAAAACAATAATTACAGGTATGACAAATGACTAACGCGTGTGTGTATGTGATGCAAAGCGGCGGGATAAACCGGCAGTTAATAGTAGGGCGTTGGTTTTGTGATTCCCTTGGGTATCGCCGAAGGGACAAACCAGCATAAAAATATATATATTTTGCCTCTACACCCCCGCGTAACGGCCACTACCCCCCCTAGTACAAGTGCTAGCAGCAGAGACAGCAATTTTATCCTTGAGGGTTATCGATACGGTTATGAAACCGACGTGTAGGGGGGCTTGCCCCAGAGCCTAGACAAAAAAAGACCCCAAAGGGATCTCCCAGTGGGGTAAAGAAACCGACGTATAGGGGGAATGGGGTGGTATAGTGTTATTTCCCGGCGGGTCTTACCCTCAGTATAAGGGTAAAATTCAATTTTGTCAAGAAAAAACTAACCAATATCGCTATTTTATACATTTCTTATTGACTTACAGGCTCTTGACCCCTATAATTGTGTTGTGGGGCTAGATTATTCTAGCGCATCCCGACAATTAACCTCTTGACTTGTAACAACAGGGCGATGTAGGCTAAGAAATCGGTCCCACAACTCTTTTTACAAGGAAATCGACATGCTATATGAAGCAGCAATACTTGTCTGCCTGTCGGTTTCACCCGACACATGCCACGAACTCAAAGATACACGCGGTCCTTACGAGACAAAAGAAGCCTGTAAGGCTCGTGTAGACGAGATGTCTACGTTTGCAATAACAGCTAACCTATTCGAACTCGATATCAAGTGGAAATGTGCGTCGGTTTCGGGACAAAACGATGAATCTACTTCCCCAGACACACAAGAAGAAGGACTTGACTCCCCAACAGGAAAAGTTCCTCGACTTTCTGTTTGAAAATGGCGGACAAGTCACAGCAGCAGCCATCGATGCCGGTTACTCGCGGGGTTCTGCCGCGTGGCTACGTTCTACGCTTGCTGATGAGATTATTGACCGTACAAAAACAGTCCTAGCTACTAACGCATTCAAGGCTGCAAGCCGCGTCATAGCAACAATAGACAATCCTACCCCTGAACGTGGAGATGACTTGCGCCTCAAGGCTGCTGAGTCGCTCTTAAACCGCGTTGGCGTAGCAAAGCAAGAACAAATCAACCACAACGTAACCGCCGTTCACGGCGTAGTCCTGCTGCCGCCTAAGAAAGAGGTAATTATTGATGGCTAAACGTCCTAAGTGGTTAACACGGGCTATGGACCCTTCCACACCAACAACCTACGCAAATGAAACGATGCGTACTCTCGACTTTGAAGCAGACGGTATAACTTATATTGCCCCGACTATAAGAAGATCACAAGAAGGGCTAGAACGTCTGTCTAATGAAGAAGCAATAAAAGAAGCTGTGCGAAGAAGAGATGCTATTCCTGTTCCAAAAGGAATGACCGGAACAGAGTTTTCAAAACTTCTTAGTGATATGGTGGATCAAGCAAGGAAGCATCGTGGAAGAAAAGCCAACGAATCAGCCGAAACGACCCGGTAGACCTAAAAAAGATCCAAACGCACCGAAACAAACGTACCAGCTATCTACGGCTGAACGTGCTCGTCGTGGTGCACAGAAGCGACTACGTGCCGCAAAGAAAAAAGCAACGCAAGCAACTAAAAAAGCAGAAGCACAAAGAGACTATGCACGTAAACTCGAAAAGACAATCGGAAAAGTTGAAAAAGGTATCAACGGCGACGGAAGTACAGTGGTCGACATGGGAGATCTCTCCGTTCTACCCGAATCCGTATCTGAACTCGTACACGACAGTGAAATTGTATTTCAACCAAACGCTGGACCACAAGAAGAGTTTCTTGCAGCGTCAGAGCAAGACGTACTTTACGGCGGAGCCGCTGGTGGCGGTAAGTCGTTCGCTCTACTTGCTGACCCCTTACGCTATTGTCACAACCCTAATATGCGCGGCCTTCTTCTCAGACGCACTTTAGACGAACTAACAGAACTAATCGATAAGTCACGCCAACTATACACAAAGGCATTTCCCGGAGCAAAGTTCCGTGAATCAAAATCAACGTGGCACTTCCCGTCGGGAGCCACCCTATGGTTTACATACCTAGACAGAGATAAAGACGTTACCCGTTTTCAGGGACAGGCTTTTAACTGGATAGGCATCGACGAAATAACACAATACCCAACCCCTTATGTCTGGGACTACCTTCGTTCTCGTTTGCGTAGTACCGATCCCGAACTACAGAAATCTTTGAATATGCGTTGTACAGCCAACCCCGGCGGTGTCGGTGGCTGGTGGGTAAAGAAGATGTACATTGATTCTCGTACAGAGAACACTGCCTTCCCCGCATACGATATAGATACTATGAAGCCGTTTGTGTGGCCTAACGGTCACGAAAAGGCAGGTCAGCCGTTGTTCTACCGCAAGTTTGTACCAGCACGGTTGACAGATAATCCCCACCTCATGGCAGACGGTCAATACGAAGCCATGCTGAGATCGCTCCCAGAAGTCGAGCGGAAGAGGCTTCTCGAAGGGGATTGGGATGTGGCAGAGGGAGCAGCCTTCCCAGAATTTTCACGGAGCAGACACGTTGTCGAACCTTTCGATTTACCTACCAATTGGCCTCGCATTAGAGCGGCGGACTACGGCTACTCCGCGCCTTCCTGCGTTTTGTGGGGGGCTATTGATTGGGATAACAATATCTGGGTTTATCGCGAGTTGTACGCAAAACACTTGACAGCGGAGCAATTAGCTGATAAAATAATAGAAGCAGAACAATTTGACGCACAACCTCATTACACTGTACTCGATTCTTCCTGCTGGAACAAGACAGGCTTTGGACCGTCTATTGCGGAAGTTATGATGAGACAGGGAGTTCGATGGACTCCTTCAGACCGTAACCGCATTCAAGGTAAGATGGAAGTTCACCGCAGACTTGCGGATGATCCTTACACACAGGAACCACGTCTTCGTTTATTCTCTACTTGCCAGCATATCATCAAGCAGCTTGCAGGTATCCCGCTATCAAAAACCAACAGCGAAGACGTGGACACTAAAGCGGAAGATCACGCATACGACGCACTGCGATACATGATGATGACTCGTATGAGCGGATACGCAGCAATTCACCAACAACTAGGCGCAATCAAGAACCACGTATACAAGGTTCAAGACGACGTGTTCGGATATTAAAAGATGGCAAAAGCTATAATTGAAGCACAGTTTGATCCCGCACAGTTGACGTTGCGAGAGCTTATGGACTTGTACGTTCAAAAGCGAGGTATCAAGCAGCTTTCAGGATTGAGTGATGATGCTTTTAAAGCCTACATGGACAGACCCGCTATTGAGTTTTTTGAAAGTGCAAGAGAAGAAAACAATCCCCTACAAACCTATCTTGATAAAAAATCAAAAGAGGGAGTAAAAACAGGCTCTCTTACCAGCACTTACTCTGCAGTCAAAAACCTAGAAGACAATGTTATCCACCAGCTAAAACGCCTCAAAAGAATGGGTGAATATGCTGACGACGCAAATGGGTTTCCTAAACTTACTGATACTGTCGTGCAACCAAAGAAGGGCGCACCCCGTTCCAAGAAATTAAAGATAAACCCAAGTAAGTATGGTGAACTAAAAGCAAAGCTTCTACAACACGCAAAAGATAATCCAAAGGATGCTCCTGTTGTACGTGCGCTTATAGTTCAGATGTACACAGGCTTTCGTCCAAAAGAAATTATGGGTATGCCTATGAAAGGCACCATTCGTCCTGCAGATGATGGCAGTGCTGCAAAGGGTTTGTTTCTTCCGGCAGACTTAGCCAAGATGGACGAAGCAATGGCTATTCCGCTCACTCCACACGTTGAGGGTACTTTTAACGCTGCAATAAAATCTAACTCAACACGATTTAAGGACAAAAGCATCCCTGACCTGATGTTCCTCACAGACGACGGTAAGAAAATACCTGAAGGCGCGATGTCACGAGTGTTAAAGAGTATCAAGGTTCCCGGTATTCTTGAAGATGCACGAACAGGCGAGAAAATAGACTATCTTACTTCTTCTTATGATCTACGGCGTGGTCATGCCACGTACGTAAACATGCTAGGGTTCCCACCACAGGTTGGGGCAGAAATGAAAGCCCGTGCGATCAAAGAAGTTGGAGCGGGAGAGGAGCCTAAATATATAGCTAAACCATTCGGTTTCTACACTCCCCAGCAGCTATCCCCTCACATTGCGTTACACAATGCTATCGATAATCAGACTGCAGCGGCTATGGGTATCGAAGGTGCAAAGACGGATAGAAACATTCTTTTAGATCCTAATCAGGACGCTATCGAAACATTCAAGAACGTCAATCGCTCACAAGACTTTCCTACAATTAAAACAGTAGAGTTGAGAAACGTAACACCGGTTGATATTCCTTCTAATATTACGCTACCTGAAGTTACAGCAAATGAGCCTGTTGATATACAACTTAGAAATTCACGTTTCAAAAGTGCGTTAAACAAGATTGATTGGAATAGCGTAAAAAGTGGAGCAGCAGTGGCTACAACAGGCGTATTGTCACTGATCGATCCTGTTGATGCAGCAGTCACTGGAGTAACCAGATCTAATATTCTTGGAACGGCAGTTTCAGAAACTTTAGCACCATCTGATACAGGTCTAGATCTCCCAGAAAAAATAGCGGAAGCTTACGGGATGTCAAAGCAAGATGCTTATAGCTTGTCTGAGGTAGAGTTAAACAAACTAGATAGATTACATACTCAGCGTATGCAGCGTTCACAAGAGGCGCAATCAGAAGTTGCAAGCGCAGCATCTATCGCACCCGTAACTGCATCAGAAGAAAAAAGATTTGAAGGCATGAGAAGCCAAGCACGGAATCTTCGTGATCTTCAAGACTCCCTAGCATCAAGCAAACCACGCCTTGATAACGGGGAACAACCAACAATAACACCTTAACTGGGGGAGTTACCCAATGCCAATGAATAATTACAACTACGGTGCGTCTTATATCACCGGTTCCGATAAAACATCTGTAGACGATCAGTCAGGTGTATCAACACTATACCGCGAAGGTCTAGAGTTTGACACACGGGCTAAAACTGGTGTTCTCACAGAAGATATGCCTAAGAAGCAAACTAAAACTACTGTCGATCCGTCAGTTATGAAGATGGCTGAAGACCGTAACTACTAAGGATATTTTCTTATGGAAGATAGGTTTCTAGAACCTGCAGATGACCAACCTGTTGATGTTGTTTCTCCAGATGACCAAATGCCTAATCTGGCGGAGCATATTAACAAGAAGTTTGAAGATGCAGAAAATGGACGTTATGCTTATGAGCAGCGTTGGTTGCAAGCATATAAAAACTTTCGTGGTATATATGATTCTACAACGCAGTATCGCGACACAGAGCGTTCTAAGGTATTTATTAAAATTACCAAGACGAAGGTTCTGGCTGCGTACGGACAGATCGTAGATATCTTATTTGCTAACAAAAAGTTTCCTATCGTCGTGGAATCTACCCCAGTACCAGAGGGCGTGGCAGAATTTGCTCATCTAAAAACACCCTTAGATGACCTAATAAATCCGCCAGATGCTGATCCTTACGGTTTCGAAGGAGACGGTAGAGATTTGCTTCCCGGTGCAACACGTGCCGAAGAGCCGAAGCATTTCTTAGGTGCGTATTCAGGACTAAAAGATGGCCCTGTCGTTAAAGGACCGGCGTTAGCTGGGGAGCCTCAGATTTCACCAGCCCAAAAGTCTGCTCTTATGTGCGAGAAGCACATCCATGATCAACTTATAGACACTAACGCTGTGACTACTATTAGAAAAGCTATATTTGAGTCTGCTCTACTAGGTACAGGCGTTATCAAGGGTCCGCTGAATATGTATAAACGTATTCATCAATGGGAGCGGGACGAAAGCGGTGAACGTACATATCAACCATACGAAAAAATAGTTCCCCGTATTGAGCACGTTTCAATCTGGGACTTTTACCCAGATCCATCAGCAACCGATATCGAAGATGCAGAATTTGTAATTCAACGACACCGAATGAATCGGCAACAGATTCGTGGTTTGATTACGATGCCACATTTTCGTTCTGATACTATCAGGGAAGTCCTAGCAAAAGGACCGAACTACACAGATAAATACTTCGAAGATACAATCCGCGAGGATGAAACAGAAGCATATTATAAAGAAAACCGTTTCGAAGTTCTTGAGTATTGGGGCGTGATCGATTCACACATGGCCCAATCCGTAGGGATGGAGATAGACCAGCAACCTGACGAGTTAACTCAGATTCAAATTAATGCGTGGGTTTGCGGTGGCGAAGTTATACGATGTGTTGCTAATCCGTTTACTCCTTCGAGAATACCGTTTTTTGTGACCCCCTACGAAATTAACCCTTATCAGCTATGGGGTGTAGGTGTAGCAGAAAACATGGAAGATGCCCAAATGCTTATGAACGGTCACGTTCGTATGGCTATTGATAATCTTGCTCTTGCAGGTAACCTAGTGTTTGATGTAGATGAAGCTAGCTTGGTTCCCGGTCAGAACATGGACATCTTTCCCGGAAAAATCTTCCGTCGTCAGTCTGGTGTTACAGGAACAGCAATCAACGGCCTAAAGTTTCCTAATACTGCACCTGAGAACATTCAAATGTATCAGATTAGCCGACAGTTGGCTGATGAAGAGACAGGTTTGCCGTCTATTATGCACGGTCAAACTGGGGTATCAGGCACGGGTAGAACGGCTGCTGGTCTGTCTATGCTCATGGGTGGCGCAAGCCTCTCTATGAAGACAGTGATTAAGAACATAGACGATCATCTTTTGAAGCCTATGGGCGAAGCGTACTACCAGTGGAACATGCAGTTTAACGAAGATATGGACGACGTTAAGGGTGATCTTGAGATTAAGCCTCGTGGTGTAGCTGCTGTTATGCAGAAAGAAGTACGTAGTCAGCGTCTCATTGGTCTACTTCAGACAGTATCAAATCCGATGTTAGCACCGTTTATCAAGATTCCAAACCTAATAAGGGAGTTGGCAATCTCTCAAGATATCGATCCTGATAGTCTGGTTAACGATGTAAACGAAGCGCAAATCTACGCCGAAATGTTAAAAGGAATGATGGCAAATGCTGAACAACAAGCAAGCCCAGATGGTGGCCCCCCTAGTCAACAACCCCCCGGTATGGCAGGGGCTGGAGGAGTACCTCAACAGCCTCAAGATGCTGGTGGTACAAGCCCTGACGGTAGCGCAGTCGGAGTCGGAGTTGCGCCAGTTGCAGGGGAAGCTGGTTTTACTGGAAACGCTCCTCAAGTTGAAGGATAATCACATGGCAGTTGTTAAGGGATCAAAATAATGAGTTTTGTAGACTGGTATTACCCGCAGCCTGTTACGACACCGGATGAGGCTGTCGAAGAAATAAAACAAATTGCTGATGCGGCACCTGTAGCAGGTGATGACGATACGCGCGGCGGCGGTACAGAAATGCACGAAACTGGCGTTGCACGGACGTTCGGTCAAGGCCCAGACATAGACATTAATGCGCTAAGTGTGGTTAGTGCTAACGATATTCAGTTTACTGATTTTAATGACTATCTTAGTGCACGAGGGTTGCCAACACGAGAAGGATTTTTCTCTGGGACTAATTTTAGTTCATTAGGATCACAGTCCAATCTTCCCGGTGCTAAAACTATGTCAGGTATAGCCGGAGCAGTTTCAGGCAGTCCTATGGTGGGTTTTGCTGCAGGTGTGTTTAGTCCTACACGCGAGGTAATCGATCCTACTGGTACATCGTCTAGGTACATCCACGAATCAGGAATATTTAACACAATTGCAAGCATGAGTATTGCAGAAGAGTTTGCCGATTTAGGCGCAATCAAGGATGCTTACGAAAAAAATCCTACAGGGGGTAGTAAGCAAAACGGAATCATTATGCACATGAACGGTCGTCCTATCTATCGGATGCCGGGATCTGCTTACTACAAGCATAAAATTCCGGGGCTAGGAGAAATTAGTCAACTTCAGGGTCAAAATCTAGAAAAGCTAGCAATGGCACCTCACGCGTTTAGTACCTTTAAGGCACAGCTTTTAAAAAACGATAGCAATTTCGAAGGTGGGAGCACTCTCAGCCCCAACGATACATTCATATCGACACCTAACGGTGGATACAACTTAGACGGAACGTTTAACTTTGGGGGTCAAACATCTGCTGCTATGGGACTCATGGAAGATAAAGTTTCTTTAGGCAACCAGTTGTTCGATCACGTTACAGATCCAAATGCAAAGGCGCAAGCTGCAGCTAGAACAAGCTACGCCACTGCTGTTCTCGAAGGGTTACGAAGTTTACCATCGAACGCGACTTCTGCTCAACGTACGGCAGTCATTCAAAACGTTGTGAACATGTCTAGGAACATGACAACGCCTACAAGTATATTGTCAATAGGTGCAGAACCGAAACGACAAGCGGGAGTTTCTAGAAGTGAAGCTGAAGCAAAAACGAATAGAGACAGACTAGCGAAAGTTCAAGCCAATCAGTACAGCGGTGGCAATGACAACCCAAATGATTATGGCGGTTCTGGTGTAGAGGATGCAGCAACGGGTTCTGGCGCACAAGATTTTGAAACTGGATTAAGTCACGCTCAAGGCGGCAAGATTCGTGGGTACGCTCCCGGCGGAGAAGTTTCATCTGACTCAGACGACGCTGCCGACGACGAAATGGGTGACGTTGCAACGATGGATTCATCCTACAGTGCAGATCCTGACTCATTTTCCGATGAAGATGCAGGGATGTACGATGGCGGCAATGACGATTCTGATGATCGCGGATCGGATGAAACAAAAGCAGCAGTCAACAAAAACATCAGGGATAACATCGTATCGGCCCTGCAAAATCGTAGCCTAACACCGGATCAAAGACGCCAAGTTAATCAACTGGTACAGGGAAGCACACCCTCAATTGAAGAACTAGATGCTCAAAAAGGATTTGTAAGTACGCCTTCTACAAAATCTTCGGGTACATCTACATTTGGTAACTTCTTAGAAGACACTGCAAATGCTTCTCTTCAAGCCGGTTTCTTACAGGCACTAGGTATGGCTATAGGATTTAACTACGGCGGGACAGTTAAAAATAGTTACGCTGAAGGAGACATGATCACAGGGGAACAGGCTACTCAACAGGGTGAGCCTGTCCTAACTGCCAACGAAGTTATGGAAGGAGCCGAATCTGGCTTCATTCAGGCAAAGCCATCTCAGGTATCTGAAGCTGCTACAGTAGCAGACGACGTTGATATGCGAGGCGACGTAGGCGGAGAAATAATTAACGCATCCGCTGTTGTAGAGGCAGGTGAAGCAGACATTGCTAAAATGATTGAGGACGCACGAAACTATGCCCGTCAAAACGGAATTGAGTTGCCTGAGAGCAAAGAAAAAAGCGATATCCGTGTATCAAAGGGCGAAGCTTACATTGAAAAGGAATTAGTTCCAATTATTGGTCGGGACAAAATTCGCAAGATTAATAATCGTGGTAAGAAAGACACTCGTCGCAAGATTAAAGAAACACAGGCGGCTGCAGAAGGCGGCTTCATAAAAAAAAAGTTCGCAGAAGGTGACACGATAAAAGGCTCCCTCAGTAGAGCAATAGGGTCTGATCAAGTCAACGTGACTCAGCAAGATGCGATGGGATTTGTACCTACTGCACCGTCTTCCAGAGATAGTTTTCAACCTCTTCCTAGCACACCGCTACCTAAACTAAATTCTTTTGAAAGAGAAGCACGGGATCTACTAGAAGTTCTCGAAGATAACAAAACAAACGCTTACATCCCAGAGGGAAAAAGCAAAAGCGGAGCGACTATAGGAATAGGCTTTGATATTGGACAACACAACGTTCGTGATTTAAGGCGTATGGGATTTAGTTCAGACCTCATTGAAAAGCTAACTCCATATACGATGAAAAAAGGAACGACAGCTAAATCCTTCTTGAAGTCTAATCCACTGTCCTTAAACGAAAGACAGATAGAAGATATTAACACAACCGTTATTCGTAAAAAATACGAAGACTTTAGCCGGATATATCCAGAATACTCCAAAATAAGAGATGCAGGAAAACGTGCAGTTATGTTCTCCGCATTTTTCGGAGGTGGTTTACAGAGATATAAGACCTTTAGAAACGAATTTGATAAAGCACAAAATGTGGAGCAGGCTCTCAAGAAAGGACTAATTAATATAGTTCCTAAAGGAGCAGCGGAACATAACCGTGCTAAGAAAGCTTTGAATTGGTATAGAAACTACGGGATTAAGGTTATGCCTACTCCTACATCTAAACCAAGACAGAATCCGTCAGCTACCCGCTAACTTAGCGGCCCTGACACAACCGGAGCGGCTACCCACAGCCATGTGGCCCCGCTAGTGAGGTAATAAAATGGCAAAACAAAAAGTACGCGGCCACCGTGCCAACAAACCAAACGACTCTTTTGGTACCGTTAATAATGATTCTCTTTATAAGGGAAAGTATCGTGAAGAAGTCTACGAAGACGACGAAGATGATACGGAACTTGAAGCTAGCGAAGAAGTTGAACAGGACGCTGAACAGCCTGTAGCTGCAGAGGAAGCTGGAACCTTTGGTTCTAAGCCAGAATCTAAAGAACCGGATTATAAAAAACGATATGACGACCTTAAACGACATTATGACGAACGGCTTGCTGAGTGGAAACAAGAAAAGGACGAGTTTGTAACCCGTCTTAACACTTCTTCCAAACCGCAAGTTGCAGAAGATACATCGGAATTAGGCGCATTTAAAGATCAATACCCCGATGTGTACGACGCAATCCACAAGATTTCATCATCCCAATCTGAAGCTAGGGTGAAGGGTCTTGAAGAAGAGTTATCGCAGATTAAGGAACGTGAACAAGCCTTAGAAAAACAAAAGGCTTATCAAGAGTTACTTAGACTGCAGCCCGATTTTGACAACTTAAAAGACGACGAAGCCTTTAACACTTGGCTTAAAAGTCAGCCTAAATCAATTTCTGATGGTGTTTACAATAACAGCACAGATGCTTTTTGGGCTAGTCGGGTAGTTGACTTGTACAAGGCAGACGCTGGCCTGTCAAAAAATACAGCATCAAAACCTAAACAAAACAAAAAAGCTGATGCTGCCATGTCTGTATCGCGTAGCACTTCAAAAGAAGTTCTAACAACAGACGGTGACAAGCGTGTTTGGAAAGCTTCACAAATCGCCAAGATGAAGGCGCACGAGTTCGAAAAGCTAGAAAGCGAATTGGACTTGGCTCGTTCTGAAGGGCGAATCGACTTCAACTCTTAGAATAAACCTCAAAATGGAAGGAAAAGCAGATGGCTTTTAATCGCGCTGCAGGTTACAATAACCTGCCTTCCGGTAACTTTACACCGGAAATCTTTAGCCAAAAAGTCCTCAAATTTTTCCGTCGCGCTTCGGTTGCTGAAGACATCACGAATACCGATTACGCGGGGGAAATTGAGAACTTTGGAGATACAGTACGTATCATTAAAGAACCTACAATCACAGTAAGCAGCTACTCACGTGGCTCTGTGGTTAACCCACAAGACTTGGCTGACGACCAGACAACAATGGTTGTTGACCAAGCAAACGCATTTGCGTTCAAAATCGATGACATCGAAGAGCGTCAGTCTCATGTTAACTTTGAGGCACTGGCTACTTCTTCAGGTGCATACTCTTTGAAGCGCAAGTACGACTTCAACGTCCTTCAGGCAATTGCTGACGGTGCTGGCCTTGCCGGTGCTGACGACGCATCCCTTGCTGGTGGTCTTACAAATACCAACACTGCTCTGGGTACTGCCGGTACTCCAATTGCAGTTCACACTGCTCCAGACAACGCTGTCAACCTGATGCTCGAAATGGCAAAAGAACTTGACGAGCAGTCTGTTCCAGAAGAGAACCGTTGGTTCGTTGCTTCTCCTGCTTTCTACGCCAAGCTGTTCTCAGCCGGTGCAAAGTTTGCAGAAGTTCAGGTAACTGGCGACGGCACTTCACCTCTGCGGAACGGTCTTGTAATGCAGGGTCAGATTGCTGGCTTTAACTGCTACAAGTCAACCGCTCTCGTAGCAGGCGGCACAGACGCAATCAGCATCACTGGTGTTAGTGGTTCTGACGGTGAGTCTGTTGTTTTGGCTGGTCACATGTCAGCCGTTGCAACTGCATCTCACATTGCAAAAACCGAAGTAGTTCGGTCAACTGAAACCTTCTCCGACATCGTTCGTGGTCTTCATGTGTTTGGACGTAAAGTCCTTCGCCCAGAAGCACTCGTTCGCGGTGTTGTAGATACTGTTGCTTAAAGGGAGAACTAGATAATGGCTACTTACTCTATTACTGGTGTCGGAACTACCGGCTTCCCAGCAAGCGGACCAAACGTACGTGTAGTTGCAGAAGTTGTTGATTTTAGCTCAACGACTAACGCTGCTGCTGACGTGTTTGAAGTAATCAGTGTTCCTGCGAACACAGTCGTCTTGGCTGCAGGTATCAATGTTGTAACAGCAGACTCTGCTGGCAACTCTGGTACTCTTGCTCTTGGTGACGCTACGGATGCTGACCGCTTTGTTGCTGCTTCGACTCCTGCAGCGGCTGGTCAGGAAACTCCTATCTTTGCCTCGACTGCACCTAAGATGTACTCTGCTGCAGACACAATTGACCTAACTGTCGCAACTGGCGCAATTAACGCCGTTGTTCGTGTATGGGCAATTTTTGCTGATTGTACTGGCGGTGTAGAAACTGCACAGACAGTTACCTTCTCATAATCTACCGTCGGGGGGCAGGGCAACTTGCCCCCTTGACACCTATTTTAATTTATGTTATAAGCAATAACCTTTGCCGGGGATAAATACACTATGGCAGCTAAAAAGTCAAAAAGTCCTACACCTAAGAACAAAGCTCTATATGCAAAAGTAAAAGCCGAAGCTAAACGTAAGTTTGACGTTTACCCAAGCGCATACGCAAATGCTTGGTTGGTCAAGACATACAAGAGGCGTGGCGGGACGTATGCCTAATGGCTAAACCAAAAGGCGGCTTAACTAAATGGTTCAAGGAAGACTGGCGAGACGTAAAGACCGGCAAGAAGTGCGGTCGTTCTGGTTCAGAGAAAAAGAAACGTCCGTACCCAGCCTGTAGACCTGCTAAAGTCGCAAGCCGTATAACTAAGAAAGAAGCGGCTAAGAAGACAGGACCAAGCAAAGTAAAGTGGTCTGTTACAGCTTCAGGTAAGAAAAGGAAGAAAACTAGTGCCACCAAGAAAGCCTAGAAAACCTGACAACATGCCAGCCCGTAATAAAAAGAACTTCCGTCCTACGAAGTCTGGGGCAGGTATGACAGCGGCTGGTGTAAAAGCATATCGTAAAGCAAATCCCGGCAGTAAGCTGAAGACTGCTGTTACCGGAAAGGTAAAGCCGGGAAGTGCTGCAGCTAAGCGTCGCAAGTCCTATTGTGCGCGGTCTGCTGGGCAGATGAAGAAATTTCCTGCAGCAGCAAAAGATCCGAACAGTCGTTTGCGTCAAGCAAGAAAGAGATGGAAATGTTAGCAGCCCTAATCGGACCAATCTCAAACCTAGCCGGAACGTGGCTAGAAGGTAAGGTCGAAAAGACTAAAGCCGAAACCGGTGCGAAGGTAGCCAAAGCAAAAGCTGAAGCTGTCATCATGGAAAAGAAAGCTACCGGTGAAATCGACTGGGACTTGAAGATGGCAGATGCCTCTGCGTCTAGCTGGAAAGACGAGTGGCTTACAATTTTGTTTTCAGTGCCCTTGATTTTAGCCTTCTGCGGTGAGTGGGGTCGGCAGATTGTTACAGATGGTTTTACAGCTTTAGAAACTATGCCCGAATACTATCGGTATACTCTGGGTGTTATTGTAAGTGCAAGTTTCGGAACACGAGCAGCAACAAAGTTCTTCGGTAAAAAATGATTACGGTAGAGCAGTTCCTTAAATGGAAGGTTTTGCCTCGTTGTATGATGTTAGCTAGCACTGTTATGTCTTGGCGATGTGCTGAGTGGTTCATGGAGTTAGACACTCCGACCGCTGCCCAGAGTGCTTTCGTCAGTGTAGTAATGGGTGTAATGACGGGTGTATTTGGGATTTGGATGGGCCATGAACACAAAGGCGACAATAAGAGTTAAAAGTCCGTGTGTCGGTATATGCACATTAGATTCTGCAGGAAAGTATTGTACTGGCTGCGGTAGAACTATAGAGCAGATAATCAGTCGAGGTAAAACTAGATGATATGGTCTTTATTACTTACAGCATGTATGCAAGCTACCTGTGCAGAACAAAGTATACAGTGGTTTGAAGAAAAACAGCAGTGCATCGAATTTAAAATACTTCACGAAGAATTACCACAAGACGGACATTGGAATACAGTTAAATACGAATGTGTTTTAGTTAACGGAGTGCAAACTTAAATGTCTATGTTTAAGATGGAAAATACTGAAGGTTATCCTAAAGTAAAAACATACACAGAGTCAGAAATCATGTCTGCTGTTAAGGCGTACGTTAGTACGTGGCCCTTAGAGAAGGTTATAGAGCATGTTACTGCCAGTGTATACGAAGAGTTTATGGACAGAAGTAAACCTAGAGTACGTGTAGACACTCTCGTTGCAAACTTTGGAAAAAACAAATGAAATACAATACTTCACATTTCCTAGATAAACTTATCGAACACGAAGGTATGGTCTTGACTGTCTATGAAGACAGTTTGGGTATTGAAACCATCGGCATTGGTCGTAACCTCAAAGACAGAGGCATCACCAAAGAAGAACTAGAATACATGGATATCCCTAGCATGGCGGTTGTTTACGAACATGGTATAACAGAAGCTGACGCACGGTATCTTGCCCTCAACGATATCCGAATCGTAGAAAACGAATTGTGTCGGGTTCATCCGTGCGTAGAAAACCTCGACTCTGTTCGCCAGCTAATCCTTATGGACATGGCTTTTAACATGGGTGTCCCTCGCCTATGTAAGTTCGTGAAGATGTGGAATGCTATCCACGAAGAACGGTTTGACATAGCCGGAATGGAAATGATGGATTCAAGATGGGCAAAGCAGGTAAAATCTAGGTCTGTTAAGCTTTCAGAGGCTATGAGAACAGGCGAGTTTTAAACTATGTTTACATGATAGTTTTTGTTCTTTACGTATATCTAGGTGCAAATGTTATAGACAACACCCAAAAGTTTGTAGACATGGACAGATGCTTGTACTTCGCAGAAAAGTTATCTCGACAGCAGTCTGTTCCAACAGGAGATGGTAGAAGACTAAATATAACCGCAATTTGCCGACCCCAACCAAAGTAAGGAACCAACCATGATTGCCGAAACCCTTGCCGGGATTGCTTTGGTAAAACAAAGTGTAGACTTTATCAAGTCCAATATTTCTACCGTACAAGATATCGGACAGATTGCGGGTCAAATTGACGATTTGTTTCGTGGCGAAAAAGAAATACAAAAGCAACGAAGCAAGAAATCAGGCAGCGGTCTAACCGACCAGTTCGGAGTTCAATCGGTTGCCCAAGAGACAATTGATGCCAAGCTTGCACAAGAAAAGATGCAAGAGGTATCTATGATGATTGACATGCGGTTTGGGCCGGGAACTTGGAAGGGTATCGTTGATGAACGAGCCAGACGAATCCAAGAAGCAAAAGAAGCAGCCCTAAAAGCACGTCGGCAAGCCATACAAGAACATAACGAGTTTATGGAATCAGTTAAGATGTTTCTTGTGGTAGGTGGAGTTATACTGGCTGCAATAGCTTTGATAGTTGGCGTTATGGTATCAGCAAGCGCATCCTTGATGTAATTACTTGACTTTCTCCTGCTAGTTATCTATAATAGCTTTAGAGGAGAATACATGAGAACTCTTGCTATAGACGCCTTACGGCACAGATACGAGGCACAAAAGAAGAATGCGGAATACACTTTTAAACATTGTACAGACAATCTCGAACGGCTTGATGCTGCTTTGGCAGAATGGGTTGACGCAGACCAAAAGATTAATGCACTTAGCGATATCGAAGATGACTACGATTTTACCGTCCAAACAAGACATGCAAGCTTGTATGGTTAGGTATCTTGCATTGGGTTTGCTAAATACTGGCAAGCCTTTTACTCGTGTAGGCAATTGGTTCTGGAAGAAGCACCGCGACGTGCTTAATTGGAACAAGTAATGGCACTTCGCAAACCGCAACATAGAAAAGTAGTTTAGATGTCCATCACTTCATATCCAAGTAAGGTAATATTTGGCACTACTGGTAATGATGTTGCATTTGCTGACCATACAGTTGATGCGTTTGGTAGACTGCGTATAAGTCAACCCTATACTCTATTTGATAGCCAGAACCGTTTTCAAGCTGACTCACAGTTTGATACCAGTTCAACAGGCAGTGGGGCATTTGCCCATTTACCTAACGAGAGTAGTAACTCTATGGAGGTGGGTACAGCTACTGGTGAAGTCATACGGCAGACAAAACGTGTGTTTCCATACCAGCCGGGTAAGTCGCTGCTCACCCTTGCTACATTTGCAATGGCTGCATCACAGGCTAATCTACGCCAACGTGTAGGTTACTTTGGTTCTGATGATGGTGTGTATTTTGAACAGAATGAAACAGACCTACGTTTTGTAATTCGCACATCAACAAGCGGCAGTGCAAGTGACGCACGGTTTGTAACACAGGCTAACTGGAATGTCGATAAACTGGATGGTACTGGTCCTAGCGGATACACATTAGATGAAACAAAGACTCAGATTCTTTTGATTGACTATGAGTGGCTTGGTGTTGGCACAGTTCGTGTAGGTTTTGTAATTGATGGTAAGAACGTAATCTGCCACAAGTTTCATAACGCTAACAATCTCACTGAAGTCTATATGAAGACAGCTATCCTGCCGATACGTTACGAGATTACCGCAACAGATACTATTGGTTCTGCCGCTACAATGAAACAAATTTGTAGCACGGTTATCAGCGAAGGTGGCTATCAGCAAGATGTAAATGAATTGGCTGCACAGCGCACTACTACGCTTTCAAGTATCGGTCTAACAACTTTACCTTTAGTATCCGTTCGTTTGAATAGTGGTTCTCTTGATGCTGTTGTACTTCCACAAATTGTTAAAGTCTTGCCTACTACTGGACAAGATTACATTATAACACTTGTTCGTAATGCCACATTAACAAGCCCATCTTGGGATACCAGCACATTTACCAATGTGGATTATGATGTAAGTGCTACCGCAATGACAGGTGGTGAAGTTGTACAACTAGACTATATTACGAATACTGTACAGGCTGGTAGTGGCGTTGACGCACCAACAGGTTACAAGTTTAGTTTGCAGCTTGGCAGAACAATAGGTGGCACAAGCGATATTATGACGGTTGGTATTCGTACTGCCGTAACAGGTACACCTTCAGGTTCAGCTATTGGCTCACTTATTTTTTACGATTTGACCAGCGGAGTGTAAGGATGTCCGAACGTAAAAAACGCACCCTTGCCCTCGAACTCACAACGGCAAACCAAGACATTTATACGGTTCCGACACGGTTTACAACCGACATCAACAGCATCTATATCAACAATGCTTCTAGTTCGTCGGTTACGTTTAGCTTAGATTGGTACGAAGCATCGACCACAACCTTTCACACTCTTGCTGAAACAGTCGAACTGCCAGCAAATTCGTTACTGCAGATTACAGATTACCCCTTGTATTTAATCGGTGGTGACAAACTAAGGGGCCTTGCAAGCGCAAATAGTTCCGTAAATATTTCAATATCCCTTGAGGAGTTTTTCGAAACTTCCTTGTAAACTGCCTATAAGGAGAATACCAAATGGCAATCACAACTGCAATGTGTACCAGCTTTAAGTCTGAGCTTCTAGGTGGCTTACACGATTTAGACACAGACTCACTTAAAATTGCTCTCATCAAAGCGTCCCCATCAGGAACCTATGGTGCGGCAACAACTAACTACTCAGACGTGACAGGAAATTCAGACGAAGCATCAGGTACAGGCTACTCTGCTGGTGGACAAGTCTTAGACGGTGCGTCTATTTCAGTTAGCGGTACTACTGCCATCGTTGACTTTACTGATGAAGTATTTTCAAACGTAACTGTATCAACTGATGGTTGTATTATTTACAATACAGCAAACTCTAACTCTGCAATTGCTGTTATCGACTTTGGTGGAACTGTTTCTGCTACTGCCGGTGACTTAACAATTGAATTTCCTGCTGCTGACGCATCTAATGCTGTAATTCGCATAGCTTAGAAAGTAAACCCCCGTGTCCGTTACCCTAAACCAAGCTAATTATGGTACTGGTGTCTACGGCACTGCACGGTATGGCGAATACTTTGTAACTATAAACACTGGAGTTGGTGCCTCAGGGTCTGTAGGCTCTGTCACAGAAAATGTTAGTGAAGCACTGGCAGGTGTATCCGCTACAGGCACAGTTAACACAGTTAATACAACAGCAGATGCTAGCACTACGTTAACCGGTGTATCCGCTACAGGCACAGTTAACACCGTTAATACAACAGCAGATGCTAACGTTACGTTAACAGGTGTTTCTGCTACAGGCACAATTAACACAGTTAATACAATAGCGGATGCCAGCACTACGCTGACCGGAGTATCAGCTACAGGCACAGTTAACACTGTCAGTACAACAGCGGATGTTAGCACCACGTTAACAGGTGTTTCTGCTACAGGCGTAGTTAACACAGTTAATACAACAGCGGATGCCACTACTACTTTAACAGGCGTATCAGCTACAGGCTCTGTCAATACTGTTGGTATAGGTAATAGCACCACACTGACAGGGGTTTCTGCAACTGGTTCGGTCAATACTGTTAACACTACTACAGGTATTAGAGTAGCAATAACCGGCGTATCTGCTACGGGTGTTATTAACACTGTCAGTACAACAGCAGATAGCAGTATTACACTAACAGGTGTGTCTTCTACAGGAACAATTGCTCCAGTAGTAGTTGGTGGATTTGAAGTAGATGTTGGTGAGACTATTGCTTCTGGCGTAGGTGCCACTGGTGTAGTTAATTCTGTACAAGTTAACTTGACGGAAAAGCTTGCAAGCGTATCAGCAACAGGTTCTGTTAACACTGTTACTACAACAGCAGATGGTAGTATTACACTATCAGGAGTATCTGCTACAGGTTCCGTTAACACTGTTAGCCTAACAGCAGATAGTAGTATTACACTATCAGGAGTATCAGCTACTGGTTCCGTAAATACAGTAGTAACAAGACTAGGTGCCACTACGGTATTAACCGGAGTATCAGCTACTGGTTTTGTAAACACGGTTAACGAAAAACCAACTGAAGCATTAGCCAGTGTATCAGCTACAGGTTTAATAGGCTCTGTAGGTATTAGTAATACTGTTACGATAACAGGTGTTGCAGGTACTGGCTCCATAGGTTCTGTGGGTGTTGGCAACAGTGTTACACCAACTGGAGTTGTAGGCACTTTTTCCATAGGAACTGTGACAGTAACTGGAATTGTAACCGTATTTGTTGCTTCAGCATACGATAGAAAACATGTAGTGCATGTTGTTCCAGAAGCTTTGATATTACGTTCCGTAGCCGTAGGAGCAGCGAGTGCGTATAATCGTGACCGGGTAGTAACTGTCCAACCAAAAGAAACAAGTAATCAAAGAAGGGCTGCATAATGTCTCTTAAATGGCAGGATAAAGACCCGGATGACCAGTTAGATTATTCTATAAACTGGGGTCCGGCTTTAGATACAGACACAATCTCTTCGCTTATTTGGAAAATATATGATGAGAATGGTGTGTTACAAACGTGGTCAGATAGCCAGATTGTAAATGGTCTACAGTTAGTTAGCCGCACTAACACGAACACTATAGCTACTATTTATCTGGGAAGCGGTACAGCCTTTACAACTTATAAAATTGTGTGCCGTATGACAGCGAGTGATGCAACTGTTCGCGAACAGGAAGTTCGCATCCGTGTAGTGGAGAAGAACTAATGGCGTATAACTACCTCAGTTTAACCAACGAAGTTTGTCGCCGCCTCAACGAAACGGAACTTACATCTAGCAACTTTGCATCGACAACAGGCTTTTACTCACAAATTAAAGATGCTGTAAATTCCTCTGTTCGTGATGTGAATCAAAAACATTTTAGTTGGCCTTTTAATCACAATACAGATGATATTATTTTAACCGCAGGTGAACTTCGCTATCCTTTGCCGGATAATGCCAAGTATACAGATTTTGACACGGTTCGTCTTGCTCGCAGCACAGCATTAGGTGTAGGGTCTGCAAGACTCCTAAAGCAAATGAGTTACGATGAGTATATATCACGATATATAGACCAAGAATATGAAACAGACACATCAAAAGGTCGGGCACCTGAATATGTAGTTCGTTCTCAAGATGGGGATATTATTGTTGCTCCTATGCCCGACGCAGCATACACGATTGAGTACGAGTTCTTTATGTTTCCTGCTGATTTAGAAGTTTACGATGATGTGCCAACTATTCCATTTCGGTTTAAGCACGTAATTGTAGATGGTGCAATGTACCACTCCTATATGTTTCGCGACAATTTAGAGTCTGCGTCTATCGCTCTTCGTAAATTTGAAGATGGTATCAAGCAGATGCGAACTCTTCTTGTAAATGAGCATGTATATGCAAGGGCTGTTTAATGCCTGACCGTTGGCAAACACATGCCTTTGAGTTCAAGGGGGGTTTGATTACAAACCTTTCTCCGTTCCAACAAGGTATTCAGGCTCCGGGTTCTGCACGAATCCTTCGTAATTTCGAACCGTCGGTTTTTGGTGGATATCGTCGTATCGAAGGGTTTGAGAAGTTTGATACTAATGCTCTGACTAATGCAGATAATGTTCGCGGCATAACCCGATATGATGATAAAGTGTTTGCAGCTAGAGGGGATGACCTGTTCTTTTCAACAGGTTCCGGTTGGACACAGGTAACGGATAACGCAACCTATAGCAGCGCGGGTGTTAATTTAGGCGGCTCTGGAAAACTTCGATTTCTAAGGTACAACTTAGATGGGACCGATAAATTAATGATTGTGGATGGGACGGGTAAACCGTTTCGCTTTGACGGTACAACCTTCGAACAGTTATCCTCGCTACCTTCGGATACATCTGGTTCTAGCCATATCGTCAATTTTAAGAACCATGTTTTTCTTGGAAACGACAAAAGTCTCGTTTTTTCTGCACCCTATGAAGATGATGACTTTACAAGTGCAAGCGGCGGTGGTATAATAAACATAGCTGATACGATTACTGGTTTAATTGTATTTCGCGAACAGTTGATTATATTTAGTGAAAACACCATAAATCGCTTAGTTGGTAACAGTATCGCAGATTTTCAACTTCAGCCTGTGTCACGTGACTTGGGCTGTGTAGCAGCAGACACAATACAAGAGATTGGCGGCGATGTTGTTTTCTTAGGTCCCGACGGCCTTCGTTTGTTTTCTGCTACGGACCGCGTAGGCGACTTTAGTTTGGGAGTTATATCGAAACCCATTCAGACTGAAATGATTGATTTAATATCATCTAGTCCGGGAGGATTTAGCAGCACAGTTATTCGGGAAAAGAGTCAGTATCGTTTGTTTGGATACAACTCTGCGTTTAGTAACGAAGCAGCAAAAGGTATAGCAGGCACACAATTGCAGGAAGGCATTTCTTGGAATGACATGCGAGGCATTAACGCCTTCGTGACATTTAGTGAGTACGACGGGTTCGCGGAAAGAATCTATTTTGCTGCATCAGATGGTTACGTATATCAGATGGAGCAGGGCAATAGTTTCGATGGCGTTGACATACCCGCAACTTTTGCAACTCCGTTCGTCCCTTTAAATGACCCGGCTGTTCGCAAAACAATTTATAAAGGCACTACGTATCTAGATGTTAACGGCGATTTTGCCTTAGAATACTCTTTAAAGTTTGACTTTGACCAACCAACCAGCCCCCAGCCAGATTCAATCTTGAGTACAAGTGCAGGGGCATCTATTACATACGGTTCAGGTATATTTGGTACATCTCTATTTGGCAGCAAACAAAAAGCTATTTTTGATGTACAGACAGTTGGCTCTGGTTTTACGGTATCAATCCTGTACGAAACAACAGGGCTTAACACAGACGCAGTATTCACCATCGATGCCGCAACCCTAGAATACGGCACATATGGTAGGAGATAAATATGGGTACAGGTTACACCAGAAATGACACATCAAACAATATAGCAGACGGAAACGTAATCAACGCTTCTGACCTCGACGGCGAGTTTGATGCGCTTCAATCTGCATTTGATGCGTCTTCGGGGCATAGTCACGATGGCACAACCGGAGAAGGACCGCAGATTGCTGCAGCAGGTATCGCCAACAACGCGGTTGCTCTAGGTACGAAAACAACCGGCAACTACGTTGCAACCGGAGCGGTAAGCGGTGTGGGTCTGTCTGGTTCAGCAAGTGCTGAAGGCGCAACATTTACAGTTACATCCAATGCCACTAATGCAAACACGGCAAACACTATTGTTTCCCGCGATGCAAGTGGCAATTTTTCTGCCGGAACAATAACGGCTGCACTAACAGGGGATGTGACAGGAAACGTATCTGGGACATCTGGAAGCACTACGGGCAACGCTGCTACGGCTACCGCCCTTGCAACAGGCCGCACCATTGGAATGACTGGCGATGTAGTATGGACCTCTGCTTCATTTGACGGTTCAGGCAACGTAACAGGCACAGCTACGATTCAGGCTAACTCTGTTGCACTGGGAACCGACACGACTGGAGACTACGTTGGTACTATTACTGGCGGTACTGGTATCGACTCTACCGGGGCTACTTCGGGTGAGGGGATTGCACACACCCTTTCTCTCGACCTAAACGAACTCACCACGTCAACTTCGGATGGTGACGGTGACTTCTTTGCTGTAGTCGATGCAGTCGGTAATCAAAAGAAGCTAACCAAAGGGAATATCAATATTTCCGGCTTCAACAATGATAGCGGGTTTATTACGTCTGCAAATGGCGGTAATGCTGCAACTCTAGATTCCATCGACAGTTCACAGTTTCTTCGTTCAGATGCAGCGGATACGAAGACATCCGGTGACTTGTCTTTCAGTGACAACGTAAAGGCAAATTTTGGTAATGGTTCTGATTTGCAAATTCATTGGGACGGTATAGATGGTCATGTAGCCGTAACCGGTACTCTCAACATTGATGGTTCTGGTGAAACTCTTGCTAAATTTATTGATGATGGTGCGGTTGAACTCTACCATAACAATGCTAAAAAAATTGAAACAACAGCTACAGGCATAACAGTAACCGGTACTGTTGCGGCAACAAGTTACACTGGTGACGGTTCTTCTTTGACAGGGATTTCGGCTGGTGCAACAGGCGGTGGCTCTGACCAGATATTCTATGAGAATGGTCAAACAGTGACCACAAATTACACAATTACAAATGGCAAGAACGCAATGTCGGCTGGCCCAATCACAATCAATACTGGTGTGACGGTAACAGTTGGCACTGGTGAAACTTGGACGGTGGTATAATGAGTACAATCAAAGCAGATACAATTGTAGCGAGTGATGGCAGTAGTCCGGTTACGCTGACAAAGCAAAGTGCGGCAAAGGCTTGGGTAAACTTTGACCAAAGCGATAATGGGGTGGATGGCTCGCTAAATATAAGCACTGTTGGCGATAATGGCGTGGGAGATATAACTGCAAATTTCTCTAGTTCACTTTCTGACGATGCTTATGCCCCCTCTGGTTTTGGTGGTTTTGCCGTAAGCTATGCTCAAACTGTTTGGGTCAGTGGCCCTGCTAATGTAGCCATAGGTAGCTGGAAAACCTCTGGTCTTTTACGTTCTCATGCAAGCTATGGTAATACCCAAAGAAATTCAGATGTTCCAGATTATAATTTAACTGTACACGGAGACTTAGCATGAGTGAAATCTTAGTAGACAATCTCACAGGTAAGACCGCCGCTGGCAGCATAGTCGTGTATGGCGAGGGTGGCACGGCTACGACTAATCTTCAACAAGGCTTGGCGAAAGGTTGGATGAAATATGACCAACATAATGACATCGTAGATGATAGCGTAAATGTTAGTTCAGCTACAGATACTACAACAGGAAAATTCAAGCAGAACCATACAAATAGTATGAGTAATGCAAACTATTCTACAAACTGTACGACAGGTCAATTTAGAGTGTTTTGTACTACTGGTGAAAGCGACGCAGGTGCTGGTGATGTTGATACTACCGCAATAGCTTTCTTTCAAAGTGTCTATAACAGTAGTGGTTCTACCTACACTTACATTGACATGGCTTCTAATGGTACGGTAATTCACGGAGATTTGGCGTAATGGCTGGAACAATCGCAGCGGATATTTTGACCCATTCAACCGCAGGGTCACTTACTACAGACTACGTTGTTAATGGCAGTGCGAAGGTTTGGGTTTTATACGACCAAGCAAATGATATAGATAGAGGTTCTAACAACATCAGTACTATTGCGGACACAAGCACTGGATTGTTTACATTAAATTACACTAATAGTTTTATTGATGGCTATTATGCTGTCACTGGTTCTGGCAATCTAAACAGACGCTTTCAAATAGACGGAACAGCTTTATCTGAGCAAACAGCAAGTGCAGTTGATTGTAGAATTACGACTGAAGGTACAACTGTTAGCGATATTACAACAATAGGTGTGAATATTCACGGAGACTTAGCATAATGCAGACACCTGAGTTTCAAGGCACTCACCTGTTTGACCGCCTATGCTGGGCAAAGGAAAACCTAGAAGGTGTGCAGTCAGAATATCGGGTTGTCTATGAGGATAGCGTTGACGAGTGCGCTAAGATACTTGTGCCTGACCCTAACTGGATGGCGTGTGCGCTACAGGGCGGTATCCTGCCACCTGTATGGGTCTACCACGAATTAGCAAAGGATGAGGCACAGCCTGACTTCAAGAAGCATACAAGAGGTTACTTGCTGCATCAGACAGAGCCTGTTGAAGCAATGACTGAAGAAGAAGCAATTGAATATCTAATAATGAAGGATTGTCCACAGTCTGTATGGCAGACTTGGAACGAAGGCAACAAACCCAAGTTGGTTATCTGCCGCAAAGAACAGTTACCAAGCACTCGTGAGTGGCGCAACGCTTGGAAAATTACTGAAGAACTAACAGTCACTGATTTAGCAGCCTAAGAGGAGAAACCTAATGGCAGTAACAACATACATCGTAGATAAGGACGGTAATCAGATTGATGCTTCTATAGCAACCGTACCTTCTGACCGTCACTTTCGTGGTGCATGGTCATTGTCAGGCTCTGTTATTTCAGAGGACATGACTAAGGCAAAGGAAATCTTCCGTGATAAAATTCGGGAAGTTCGTGCGCCATTGCTTGCGGCTAAAGACGTTGAGCTAATGAAGGCACTAGAGGCTGGCACCAGCACAACTGCTATTGCAACAGCAAAGGATGCCTTGCGTGATGCACCCGCCGCATCAGCAATCGACAGTGCTTCAGACATTGCTAGCTTGAAGGCAGCTTGGGATACAAGTGTACTTGGCGATAGCCCCTACGCATAACGATGGAAATGCACAACCTCATAGATATGCTCGTCGGTTTGATCCTTGCAGGTGGTGCTTGGTGGGCAAACGCAACAACCAGAGAGCAGAAGCGCATCGAAATCTTGTTAAACAAGACTCGTGAAGATTACGCGACTCGCAACGATGTTCGTGATGATATGCGCCGTGTCATGGAAGCCTTGCACCGCGTAGAAGATAAGCTAGATAAAGCTTTGGATAAAAGGTAGGGTAACACATGGCTACACAATTTACCACGACTCAACAGCAACAGGCTACACCTGTAGCAGGAACTGGAGCGTTACCTGCACCTGTTCCCGGTACTGCTCCCGTGCCTACTCCGGCACAAAGTACACAAAAGATGGCAGACTTAGAGCAGCAGACGGAACAGGTAGCTGCTACTGCTGGTACGGCGGCTACAGAAGTTCAGCCTATCCTTCAAACTATACAGCAAGATGAGTTATTAACCCCGAATGCCCAAGCGTTAGCTGCAAAACCGGCTGTTGTTGCAGACACAATAGATCAAACTCAAATCGGAACTATCGAGTCACCAGCCAAAGATCCAAGTATAGGACAAATAAAAACGACAGCATCTGCACAGCAAGATATTCAAAACATGGCGTTTCAAGGTGCAACCTCTAATTTTGACCCTAACGATTTAGTAAATATCGATAAGATAGGAAACAACACACTTTCTGCAGGTGCTATGGCTGATGCAGCAACCCAAACCTTAGACCAACAGGCAACTGTACAGTATCAGTTGAGCCAGTTGTTAACGGGCTTACAACCCGGTCAACCTGCTCCGCCGTGGGCTTCCCCCGCTATTCGTAAAGCATCTGCAATTATGCAGCAACGAGGTCTAGGAGCATCGTCGGTAGCCGCAGCAGCAATCACGCAAGCTGTTATGGAGTCTGGTGTTACGATTGCAGCGCAAGACGCAAAAGCTTATCAAACAATCCAACTCAAAAACTTGGACAACCAGCAGCAAGCAGCCCTTCAGAATGCTCTTCAAGTTGCTACGATGGATCGTCAAAATGCAGACGCTCGTACTAAGGGTATGATTAGCAACGCTCAAGCACTCCTTTCGATAGACCTAAAGGAACTAGACGCACAACAACAAAGCAATGCTATTAAGTACAGTGCACAAACACAAGCTGCTCTGTCAGAAGCAAATGCAGAAAACACACGCCGTCAAATCAATGCAAAAAATGAGTTGCAGTTAGAAGAGTTTTATACGGAACTAGGTGTGCAGATTGATACGGCTAACATCAACCGTGACGTTGCTATTAAACAATACAATACCAGTCAGGCAAATTCGTTTAAAGAATTTAATGCGTCTATGGAAGATCAGCGTGACAAGTTCAACGCTAACATGGCTTTTGCAATTGATCAATCCAACGCACAGTGGCGCAGACAGATTAACACGGCTAATACTGCGACCTTAAACGAAACAAATCGTATTAACACTCAGAATGCGTTTAATGCAAGCCAGACTGCTTTGAATCAGCTTTGGCAAAAGTATCGCGATAATGCAACATTTAATTTTACGTCGGCTGAAAGTGATAAGCAACGCAAGCACGAACAAGCACTTCGGGCTATGGAGATTGCCGCTTCTGAGTCGATGCTAGACAGTCAACAGAAAGCTACGATAGCTACGAACCTGATTAAAGTTATTGCAAACTGGTAGGATATACACTTATGGATGTAGGAAAATTGTTAACTGGCGTTTCAAGCTTCTTCGGTGAAGCTTTTGATCTTATTCAGCTAGGCGCAAAAGCATACAGCAAATATACCGAAGATGATGATAAAGAACAGCAAGGCTTTATGAAACCTGATTTTGCTAAGTTTCGGACGAGTGCGGCACGTGCTTCACAAAGAAACATGGATCAACCCTTTGGTCTTCGTCCCCCTATTTACCCCGAAAACGTACAGAACGCCATGAGATCAATGGCAGAACGACAATTGAGGGACGCCACGTTGCAACAAGTTCGCGATGTTGCGGCAGTTAGACGAAGCAACCGTATCAATACACAACCCAACGTTAACATAGGTAATAGCCTAGATATCACTCCGGCGGGTGCACGTGCTGCCCAAGTATCACGGGCAAGAATACGTAACACATTAGGAGCGTAGTATGAAGGGCGAGAATAAATTAGATATTAAAAGGGGTAGCATCGAAGCGGCAGATCCGTTTGCAGTCGCTCCTCCCGGAATTTCGTTAACTTCGGATAACTCCAAATGGGCGTGGGGACAGCCCCCACAAGAAGTAGATGTAACGAAGATTTTAGAAAAAGCAACCGACAGATTAGACAACGATCCTATTTTCTTAGACGAGATGTTTAAGTTGCTTGTTGCAGGAATCTCTGTAGAGCACATCGTAGAGACTTGGGTAATCGACGGTTTTGAAGCTGGTAAGTTTTCGTTAGATGCCGGTCTTCTAGCCAAAAGTCCTTTAGCTGTATACATTGCGTACCTCGCTGAAGAAAACGACGTGCCGTACAAAATGTTTGAAAAGAAGAATCCAATGGCTGATGAGCGGATGGACGACAGAGAATACTTTAAACTCTTGAAACAAAACAACCCTAGTCTGTTTAGCCAGCTTCGTGAGAAGTTAAATGAGACTGTTCGCATGGGCATCGATAGTTCAAAAAAAGCTGAACGTGAAATGATGGAACAGATGAACCAAGAGGTAGCGGAGCCGCAAGAAGGCTTTATGATGCCGCAACGTGAAGAGGACGTAGTGTAATGGATCCTATTAGTTTCGGCGTTATAAATGGGCTTCTAGGTGCAACCCTCACAGGACAAAGTGTTAAAAAAGAAGCTGAGAAAAAGGCCAGAGATGATAAAGCTGCGGCAATGAAATCAGGCATGGAAACTTTGACAACTAGCTTGAACTCAAGCCCAGAAGCTGCCTTTAATTTTATGAACAACAGTGCTATGTTCCCTATCTTTCAAAGCATGGACCCCTATCGTCAGGCAAGTATTCTCAATACAGCAGGTCGATCATTCGAAACAGCAACACAAAAGTCGTGGATCGAAGCTTCTAAAACTGATCCAACTGTAGCACGAAGCCTGTTGAGCGATATTCGTCTCTTAGAGCAGGATGATTTTCAAGCTATCGTGCCTCTTCTTGTAGGCTACGCATCTCCAACATTTGGCAAACAAGAGTTTGAAATAATCAAAGAGGTTGGGGGAGACTACGGCAAAGCCCAGTCTATCCTGCAGTCCGGTATGTTTCCTAAAGGAAGCCCTGTACATGCGGTTCTTTCAGGCGTTCAAAAACCTGCCGCAGAGTACAACGCAATCACGAATGAATCATACAATCAGATTAAAGACGCCTTTAAGGATGGCAAAGGCTCAGTCGCGCTTTCTTTAATTACGGGTCTAGAACAGACCGTAGCACCTTTTGCAAAAACAAACCAATTAGCTTTGCGTGATCAGATTAAATTAGCAGCGTTTAAATCTGCGTATGGTTCGGACAAAGCCGACGTAACCTCTGTCGGTGATTTCTTAGAAGCTGCCTTATCAGACATAAACCAATTAGACGATCAGGCTGCTCGTCAAGTTGCTGCAACAACAAATATTCCGATTGTTAAAGAACTTGCAGACGGCAAACCCGTTAGTCAATGGACTGAAAAGGAACAATCAAGGATGGCGCAGTTAGTTGCTATTGCCGGAATTGCCAATGATACAGATAAAAACCGCACGGTCTACACGAATGCGGCTGGAAAAGAAGTGCTTAGTTTGCAAACTCCAAAGTCCCTAATCGACGATCCTGATGGCTGGTTAGATACCTTAAATAGATACTCCACTGAAAGTATCACAGCCGCTTATAAAGACATGTCAGCGGGTCAAAGGCAGGTATTTCAAAAAGACGTAGCGACCGCACTCATACGGGATCACGGCGAAAAGTCACAAGTAAAGACAAGAATAGACGGCACGGTGATTCCAGCAAATCCGGTTAACTACGCCAATCGTTTCAAGTCGGTTTATGCTGCACTTCCGTTTGTTGCTGAAATCGTGCACGACCAAATCGGCCTTCCCCGTCCGGGTGGAACAATTGATGATTTGCCTACGCTTCCAGCACAGATTGCTAACGACGGTGAAACTCCCCTAGATCCTACTCAAATCCGTGTATCTCCAAATCGTGTTCTCAGTGCAAGCCAAGACTTGATTTCATTTGCGGAAGCACAGGGTACAACACCACAAAAGTTGTTAAGTACAGATACGGGCTACTATAACTTAGTTGATGTGGGGTCGGATGAGCCGTTTCGCTTGTACACTCCTGTAAACATCATCAAACAAAATGCCATCTTTGCAAACAAGGTAGATCAAAACATAAGCGACTCAGCTATGAAGTCTGTTGCATTTACTCTTGCTCGTACAGGAGTATCCAACAGAAGTCAGCAGCTAGATATTATTGCGGCAAACTTGAGTGGTGAAATTCCACAAAGATATCGCCCTAGCCCCTTAGAAGCAACAATAAACTCTGCAGCGTTTTCTGGATTTATCAGAGAAGCAACAGGACGGGACATAAAACTAGCTGATATAGCCAGAGCAAAAGAAAACGCAAACAGTTTTGCAAATCTACTTACAAGAGCACAGTCACGCTTGGCTCGAATGGGTAATCAATCTCGTCTCGCAGATAACATTACGTCTACCCTTTTAAACATATTTTCCCTAGAAGGAAATCTTGTTGAAACGGCGATGGAAGGTGGCAAACGTATGTGGAAACGGATCAATAGTTCCGCAGTTTCTGACCTTGTAAAAGTAGACGATATGCGTAATGATATCTCTGGAAGCGCAACTTCAAACAGAGCCGGTATCCAAGACCAGATAAACAGTTTTTTGGACTCAGAGTTTGCACGGAATAATGCAGAGATGGCTTCAATTGCTGTTACTCTTGCTTACGGTTACGCTAAAACTATGGATCCAAGTGGTCGTATTTCTGAGCGAGACTTTGCTGCTGCTATGGATGCAGTTCTTGGTGACGTAACTGACCCTCGAGAACTGCAACTTGAAATTATTGACGATCTACTAGATCAAACCTACGATAACCTAGCCCTTACAGAGCGTATGTTTGGGTTTGTTTCTCGCGCTAAGTCAGGCGATAGGTTCTTTCAACCAACTAAGGACGAAGTTAGAAGTATGCGTTCTTTGCGCTACCTAGATCCTTTAATTAGAAATACACACGATATTGAAATAGTAGAACAGTACCAAGCAAATCTAGTTGATCCCAACGGTGGGTTTGGAAGCCAATTGTTCAGAGGTAAATATTCTATTAGCACGCAGAGCGCAGCAGATAAATTTGGCAGGAACGTTGCTAAACAAAATCGCATAGTTGAAATTCGAGTAAACCGTAGAAGTGGTCAACCCCAGCGCATTATGGGGGGCTTGTTTGTTGAATCAGGATCAGGTCGCATCTTCAGCAGTATGGAAATACAAGACTTTATGCAGCAGAGCAGAGGCAATATCTAATGGCGGATACTATCTTCACAACAGGACCATCAGAGAAACTGTTTCCAAATAAACCGGGAGATGGCATTGCTGACGATCAACCTGAACAGTTTACTCCTTTCGATCAGTACCTTCCTTCTAGAGTCTTAGACGTTGCTGACAAAACGCGGGAGATGACAAAATCTGGTCCCGGTCTTACGACTTTTCAAGAGTATTTAAAGTCTGAGGAAAGCAGCATTGCACAGTCCGAAACGGATGGGCGTATGCAGATTCAGGACCGTGTGTTCGAGCAGGGGCTGAGTGGTGAAGTAGACCTGAACAGTTTGTTTGATCAACCTGTGATTGAAGATCAAAACTTATATACCATGCTAAAGGAAGCTAAGAAAGCAGAGACTGCTGGTAACGCTTCTCCTGATCAGGTGGCTATGTTAAACGATGCTCGTACAGGCAATGTGCGACAAGACTTCGATTACTTGCTTCCTAACAATTCAGACCTATACTACGGCGTACAAGAAACCGGACAGTTCCCAATAGACATGACTACCGGTAAGGTTATGACCCCGCCCAATGTGCCAAAGGGTGGTCAGCTAGAAGCAAAGATACAAGAAAAGGCTGAAGATGCAGCGTATCTAAAGCAGTGGATGGAATCGCGCCCAGACGCACCTACTAATCCTAAGATTCGTAGCGCACTATTAAAGTCAATAGAAGCGGACTTGGGCGACGTGTTTGCGGAACGTCTGTACAGTCTTGCAAATGCAACTAAGGAAGGCGTCGGTTTCTATCTTCCTTATTACGCTGGTTATGCCTACGATTCAATTATGAACAATGATACTTCAGAGTACACCGACGAAGGTAGACAAAAAGAGTTAATCGAGTTCCGTGATAACTTCCCAGCATTTGCGGACAGACAGACTGTAATGAACGACATCTTGCGGGAACAACTTCGGTTGCAGCTAGGGGATCAGGAGTTTGATCGCTTGGGTCTAGGCAAAAAAACAACTGTCGACGGTGTGGAACAGTACGAGGTAAACTTTGTTGGTGAGCAGTTTGCTAACGACATGTTCGAAGAACTATTCAACATGCAGTCGGTTCCCGGCAAGTTAGCAACACTCATAGGAGAGAACCTCGCAGCCTACAACGTGTTTAAGGCTCCGTTTACTTTTCTAGGTAGTGCCTACCGCTCTGTACAAAGAAATATCAAAGCAGCTTCAGGACAAGACGTACCGTTTAAGTTCTTGAGCACAAGCGATCAGGCGGTTGCCGTTGCCACTGCCGCACAAACAAGAAACGTGCCAATTGCGAATGCTGCAATACAACTTGCTGACGAGGCTAAGTACGCTGGCTTTCTGACCAAGTGGAGACAAGGATCTCTTGCACAAGTGCTAGCAGGTAGAGCAGGTGCTTCTGAACTCGCTGTAAAACAAACTGCACGGCATGAAAAGATAGTAAACCTGCAGCACAATCTGATTCGTGCGGAGAAGGTTGGCGACGACGTAAAGGCTGCATCGATCACACAAAAGTTAAATAGGGAACTTGCTTTACAGAACTGGGCAAGTGTTAAGCAGCTTGCTCCTTATGCACGGGAGTATGGCTTCAGTCCTGTCTTCGATACTACGATGGCTATATCCCAGCTTATCGGCAGAAACATGTCTGAAAATCCTCAGATGGGGGAACTCTTTGGTGTTGGTGCTATGCTTGGTGGCTACGCCATAGGAAAGCAACTATTTAAACTAGATAGAGTTTATTTTGTAAGTTCGGCTCTGTCACAGACTTCGTTCCGTGCTAAAGTAGCTACAGAATCTTTTGTGGGTGCCGCTTTTACTTTGCTAGGGGCAGCAAATCGAGGACGGGGTGAAGGATGGTTGGTCAATCCAAACCTAAAGGCAGTCGTAGACATGCCAGCCGAAGCACGAAAAAACCTCACTACGGCAGAACTATATGCCTTTGACGTATTTACAAAAGGGCTTATATCTGCAAGCGGTAGAGAGTTGGCTGCAGGTGGCACTGACTTTACAGATTCTATGCTAAGAAATTTATCTGATAGTTTTGAAGATATGGACGAAGTTATTAGAATTTTACCTGCAGCTATGCGCGATGAGGCTCGTGCGGCTCTGAAGATGACAGTAGGCCAAGCAACTCAAATGAATTTCTTTTTCAGTATGGCTGCTGCTTTGGACGCAAGCACAGTATCAGTAAAACCAAAACAATTTATAAGAGTACAGCAGCAAGTTAGAGAAAAGTTAAATGCTCAAGTTGAGGCTGATAAGCAGATAGCTGCTATGGGTCTTGCTGTAGATAGAATGGATCGCATTATCCTAAGACTAAACGAGTCGGGAGATCCTGCACAGATAGAAGCTGCAAACCGCTTAGAGGTTTTATCTAGTTCTTTCAAATCTGCGTATGCAGAAGGAAACAGACAGCAGAAGCTTTTGAGTGGTCGAAACCTAGAGCAAGCACAACGACTCATTGAAGATTTAGCTAGCCCTAATCTTTCTATAGGTGCTAGAAAACAAGCCATCCTTTCAGATCAGGTAGACGACCTGATTGAAATGATAGGTGCTACTGAGGCCAGATTTACGGCTGAAGTTGATAAGTTTTCAGGTACAACATCTCGCACAGGTATAGCTGCTGCGTCAACGGATACGGCATCTACACAAGCAGCAGCCGTAAAAGTTGCCGCTATAACTGCTAATCAGGCAGTAGGAAAACTAACTGATGCTGTTATAACAGGCGTAGAGAGTTCGAGACTGCCTACTAATGCAGCAGAAATCATGGCAGGTGCAAGTGATCAGATAATGCAGATCACAAAGCTAGCAAGAAGTGACGCACGTATAGTTGTAAACGCAGAATACGAAAAGATATCTACGACTGAACCTATTGAATTTGATACTGTAGCAACAAACATACTTCAAGTTTTTCAGGCGTACCGTGTAGACCAAGCAGGTAGCATTGCTAAAGCAGCCAACCCTGTTTCAGCAAAAGCATTTGGCGGTACTGCCGGAGTTCGTATGATGCAGGGCATGAACAATGCTGCAACTAGAGGGATGAAAAAACTATTTTCTAACGAGTCGGTTTTGAAAGCTTTGGGCGACGACGTAGGTATGGATTTTAATTCTGCAGACGACGTGATTGCTTACTTTAAGAATGACTACTACGGTACAAACTCTACAGTTCTTGCGGAATTGGGCGTTCAGTCTGGTGATCAGATATCTGACTTACAGCTTGCATTGAAGATCATCAGCGACGAAGGATTATCTATGAACGCACGTAACCTGTCGTTTATTGCGTCGCCAAAAGAGATGGAAGATTTACGGCAGGCAGCTAACCAGCTTATAAAAAGCAACAACGATGACAAGCAAAACATCGGGCGGCTGGTCGTATCTAGCATAGATGATACCCTAGAAAAGTGGGGAAGCACACTGAATGTAGATGACTACAATCAGGTAGCAAGAGCACGTACTCTTTCACGATTAGAAGCACAAAGGTTTGATGAAGGAACTTTTGGCTACGAAGTAGAACGTATGACAGCCGGTGACATTGATATTATTGCTGGCGGTGGTGATACCACACAACTTACAAAGGGGGGAAGACAAGTCGTCGATTTATTGAAGCCCTTGATCGATAACATTGTTAATCCCGGACCTAACTCTACTGCAATTGTAAAAAGTCAATTAGATAGACTGTCTACTACTTTCGCATCCTTATCTCCTTCGTTAGCAGATAACATCCTAGTCGCAGGAGTGGACGGTAAAGTTCGCATACCAACTGCAGGTGAGTTGTCCGAAGCTACCTTCAAGGTAATGGACCTAGAAGGTTTTAAGAAGCTACAGGCAATTATCGGAACTTCTATAAAGAATGAGTTTCTTAGAATCAGCGGCATGGAAAAGGTTCAACAAGTCGTACGAGCGTCTGCAGGTTCTATAGTAGTCGAAACACCTATGATACTAAACGCTGCTGATATGCCTAAAGCCATAAAGGTACCAGAGCAGTTTGAAGGTGACTTAGCCGCTTACCTCGAAAGCATCGAAGACGCATTTACATTCATGGTAAAAGACGGAGACAATCCGCCTGTAGCTATGAAGCTGTTTGACACAGACGACCTTCTCACTGCAGATAGAGATGTTGTAACCATTGTCAATCTTTCTAAAGAGTATCAGCAGACACATGCGGACTTGTTGAGCGTAGCTAAAACTGCACAGTCAGAGATGGGCACTACAGAGGCTGCGATAGCTGACCTTGCTCTTGAAAGTTTGAGTCAAGTGCACAAGTCTTCGAAGACAACTGTGGGACGTGAGTTCTTTGACAAAGTAATCATGTCAGGCGATGCAAACGAAGTAACAGCATACTTGACCCGAACTCAAGCTGCCATCGGCGCAGATAACATGGTAAACACAACTCAGGCTCTGTTTACAGAAGTATTAAAGTCTGCAGGAGATTTCAGTCGGGGTCGTCGTACAGTAAAGATGTTCGACGGACAAGAGGTTCCAGTAGACTCTTATGATAGACCTGATATTGTATTTGCGCTTATAGACGATGCAATAGAAGGTACTAGCAGAGAAGGAAGAAACATAAGGGCACTTGCAGATGCTGCAGGTGTAGACGAATCCCAACTAAAAACACTTCGCGCTATCTTCCGCCTAGCTACAAAGACAGAAGCACCTCGCCTCGTACGTGAAGCCGAAGGTAACTTACAGCAGTCTACAAAAGGATTTACCTTAGACAACACCCTGTCAAAGGCGTTTAACCTTGCTCGTGGCATGGTCAGTAAAGAGTATGTAGCTGCAGAAGTTGCCTTGAGGTATGCGGCAATGGGCAAGGGTCGGATGGTGTCTATGATACTAAAAGACAAACGGTCAGCAGAGATCATCTACAACGTGCTAAAAGATGAAACACGAGTAGTAGAAGATGATGCGCTATATCTAGCACAAAGCATAATGAAGTTTGTTGCAGGAGATTTGTCTAGATCGGGTGTTAACTTTGACACACCAGTAGCAGACAAAGAATACATTGAAAACTACTGGAAAAGTCAAGGGATTATATTTGACTTTGAAGAACCACAATAGGAGAGGACTATGAAGTCGTACTACTCAAGAAAAGGAATGGCATATGGCGGCGGTGTTCGCAAGCCAATGGCAATGGGTGGCATGATGTCCGCCCCTAAAGCACAAAAAAACGGGATGCAAATGGCTATGAACCCGATGCAACCCGCTCTTAAAATGGGTAAGACTATACCCTCTACGAAGGGCGATCTTGATAAGGATGGTAAGATGTCAGGCTATGAAAAGGCCAGACAAACTGCGATTCAAAAGAACATGGGTAAGAAACGAAAAGCCTAAATGTAGTTTCGAGATTTGTCCAACATCTCGTTCCCCATCGACCTAATATACCGAAGCAGGGATGCTATAGAGTGTGCACCATCATACTCTGGCATCCCTGTATTTATTACAGCTTCTAGCTGCTCCGGCTGGACACCATCCATGTTTATCTCTACGTTGCCGTCTTGTTTTAAATATACTGTGAATTGAAACAGATTAGCTTTGTGCTGTTTTGCCATTGACGTTCTCTAGTTCTTGTATTGCTAGGTTGTAACAGTCGGCTCTAAATGTGAAACCGTTAGTCGGATCGACATCCCCTCTGTTATATCGTGTAGCCTTTTCGTAGAACGTTTCCTTTGGAATCTCTCCCAAGATCCAAGCCTTGCTATGGTCTGTGAGAATACGAACGAACACGTAGCTGTCGCAGTCTTGCTTCGATCCGTGTGCAGCTACAGAACAGTCGTAGTTTGGTGCTGGCGTGGTATTACACCGCTTGGTCTTTACGTCTACACGTCGGTTTTGTACCAAGAGATCAAAGTCCTTGCTGTTGACAGGTTCGCCACCAGCGTAGTCTTCTACGATTATTTCTCCGATTGCTCCAACGACATTACTAAGACTGCCAGTGATGCTGCCCTGTAGATTACCTACAGAGGCAGCTTTCTTTTTGGCACGAGCAAGTATATCAGGCGTTATCTTGATTTGTATCATCTTCTTCTCTAGGTAAATATACTAAAACAAACGAGCCACAGTTCGAACAACTGAGATTGGTGACCATAGAATGATCTGGATCATCATCCGTATCATGGTCACCACCCCAAGTCAAGGCATATGTACAGTACCAACAATTCATGCCGCGTTCAAGTCCACTACTTCACAGACTCCTGCTGAACAAGCCAACTCACGTGATCCGCTAGTGTTGTCTTCTTTTTCGAAATCAGTTAGCTTTTCCCAATCAATGCGTACGTTTTTGTAAGTCTGCATCCATTCACTGTACTCATCCACGTCGATGTCCTGATATGGAGGCTGTGGATAAACGAAATCATTGAGCGGAAAAAAAGAGACACCTGACGCAACATCAAAGTTCTCGTAAACCCACGCACCAACTTCCATCCACTCATGTTCCTTGACGGTAATAGATACAGACGGTTTGTGTTCACACCAATGTATAGCGTAGGTCTTCCAGAGTTCTAGTTGCTCAATAGCTGTCATCTGAGTTCGTGTGACGGCACCGTCGGGTGCCTTTGTTGGAAACGAAAAGACAGTCGTCATGTCCGGCTTATTTACACAACGTTCATTATGTACACCAGATTCAATTAAGAATTGCGTCAGGGGGTCTTTGTTATCACCACGAACAGTGCGGATATAATAGTCGTTGTGTCGTGCGTGAATGCCACTTGCTGCATCTACCAACTGCGATACGGTTCCTGATGGCTTGACGCAGGTTATTGCTGCGCTAACAGGAATACCAATCTCTTCTGCAAAAAGTCGGTTTGTTTCGATAGCGGTTTCCCGCATTTCTTCGAGCCAACGCTTGCTATCCACGTTCTTTGAAAGAACAGGATGATCCATGATACCTGTCAGAGACACACCTAACAAACGTTCTTCTTCTGTGTTGTCCTTCCATATCTTCCTCAAGTATTTAAAGTCAGTCAAGGTAGACTGGAGGGTTCCCAAGATGGTTGCCAAACGTACCTTATCTTTTAGGTCTTGCAGAGAGTCGGTTTCACGAACAACTACCTCTGACAAGTTACAGAACTGATATCCGCGTAAGATGATCTCACTGCACGGGTTGGTTCCCCACATGTGACCTGTTTCACGGCGACCATTACGAGCAACCTGCTTGTCGGCTGCTTCACGATTGAACATACCACGCTCACCAGACTTGCTGTCATACAGAGCAAGCCACTCACGCATGAACGTACCCATCTCAGGCTTAGTCTTGTAGGCAACTGAGTTGTTAGCTAGTGCTCGTTGACCATTTCTGTAGATTTGCTTGTCAGGCTCATCCCACCACTCACCAGATTTGGCGAGTCGCATCTGTTCGTCACCTAGATTAGACAAACTAATTAATGCTGAACGACGAACGCCGCCCACAACCACAATCTCACCTACCTTACACATAAGATCGTGGCATTCAATAGGGTACAGCCTACGTCCTGCAGCCTTTTTAAATTTTTTGACAGTAAAGTTAAACAGATCAATAAGGGGTTGTGGACCACTTGCTCTGCCGCCCATGACCTTCAAACGAGCACCAGCTTCACGAACTCCCGACATATCCCACGAAGGAACCTGTCCAGCGTAGAGCAGCGCAATCAACTCGCGCAGTGCCTTTGCCCATCCCGGTTTGCTATCAGCTACCTTGATCACAGTTTCTGAATCATTGAAGTTGTCGCTAACTACTGGCAATTTGTCAACGTTCTCTCTTTCTACAGAGAAACCGACTCCTGTGCCGCACATCAAGATGTACATACACTCATCGAACGCACGAGGACTGTCTACTGGGATGTAGCTACAGTTATAGCCACACACTGCATCACGCTCTAGGGCATCACCAGCAGTCATCATAGCCCTCATCGAAGGCATGACCCGCAGGTTGAGGATAGCTTCTTCGAGTTCGTTCCTCAGTGAACTGTCCAGCTTATAGCCGTGCTTATCGTGCACATAAGAATCCATAAAAGAAATATATCGGGATACAGTCTCATCCCAGTTCTCCCTGCGCTGCTCGTCTTCGATCCAACGTGCGTAGCGTGATTTGTGAATGAATTGTTGGTATGGTGTAGGCAGCATATTGCTCATAATTTTATTCTCCCTTGATTTCGATTAGTTTGTTCAAGTACCACTGCGCTTTTTTAAGGTCTTCGATTCCGTTTTTGTATCGGTATCTCCAGAGGTACTTGAGGATGTTACCTTGTAAGTAGTATTCGAACCCATCGTCTGTCGCCGCCGCGATTGCTTCAACGCATTCGATACCTGTTTGATTGTAGTGTGGCGGATTGTTGACAAGATCTACTCCCCCGTAAGCCATCTTACCGGCCTGTTCCATCTCTTCCAAATATTTCATGTGTTCTTCGTGCCTCATCTGTCGTCTCCGCTGCCCTTCAACATGTTGCGGTTCTTACGGTCTTCTAGCTTATCCAAGTTTGTCTGTGCAATCTCTTCTAAGCTATAGCCCAAGTCCCGTGCTAAAATTGCAACGTACCATAGCACATCACCAAGCTCTTTGGCAATATCATCCTTGTAAAAAAGATGGGGTTCGCCGTCACGAACAATCTTCTTTACCTTGTCCGCAACTTCACCGGCTTCCCCACTCAAACCCAGCGTTGGGTATAGAATGCGGTATTCATCTGGATAGATAGCAGTAGATTCTGCCCTCATTTGGTATTCATCTAGCTTCATTGTTTCGTCCCAAAGTCTACTTTAACTACATTTCCTTCAACTGCTTTGATGGCTTTAGGGTCAGTGATCTCTGCCTCTTCAATCATCTCCTGACCTACCAACCTAAACTGTATCGCAGCAACACCCCTATCGTAAACCTCGTCGGTGTGCATACGAATCATATCTAGTGCACCCTCTTGTATGACCATAGCCGAATCGAAGTCTTCATCCTCTTCGTACGTCTTGCTTGTAGTGTCATACGCTGACAGGGTAAACTCATTGTCTCCGGTAGAACGAAGAATGATGTAGTACCTGTCCGGTAAAAGAGACAGGGCTTCCATACTCTGTTGGATATCGCTATCGTCTGCCATTTTTTTCATACCAATCTGTTGGGATTGAGCCTTCAGCCCAGATAAAATTATGTCGTTCACACCAAGCAGCGTACGTTGTTTTGCTACCCTTGTAAATCTTATTTGATGCTCGAAGAAATACAAAACGAATATCTAGCTTGGGATGTTGTTTCTTTACAAGTAGCATCTTAACTCTGTCATCTTTTGTCAAGTGACCCTTTGCTTCAACGTAGATGTCTGACTTTTCTAGGTAGAAGTCTGGAGTATAGTTGCGTGGTTCGGGTATGTATTGGAATTTTGTTTCTTCGTACCGGAAGGGTACTGCGTTTTCTGTTAAGGTTCGAGCGAGATTTAACTCGAACTGTGACCTATATCGTGATTTTTTCAAAACTCTAGTCCAATCGATTGAAATCTTTTTATCAGATACCCTGCCAGTTTGGGGGATAGTCTTTCTATATTTGTAAGTTCTGTTGTTAAAGGGTGCATCGGCACACATACATACGCTCCCGCGTGAGATGTTCTACTTATCTTTTGTAATTCTTCTTCTACAGTCTTTATGTCTCGCACCTCAGTATCTGCGTGGAGCGATCCGTCTTTGCTGTAATTGTCGACAAGAGTGAGAGGCAGGCCGTTCTGATGTATACGCATCTGACAGACCCGCCTTTCTCCCCCGCTCTTCTTTGTCGACTCGATGTAGATATGATACAGGCTTTTGTTCATGTGCATCAAATCTACTTCATAGTTCTTTACAAACAGGTACGGCATCACAGTTCCTTTTTCTTTAGAGTCGAATACCAAACCTGTGGCGGTGACTTTGCTCGTGATGTTACTCTATTGTGCAAGATAGCATTAGGCCAGCAATGATGGCGGTATCCGCACAGATTACATTCGCGAGGCAGTAGCTTGTTGCCTGTCGAAATCAACTCACCTTTGTTCTTGTAGGTTTCGGCAACCGGCTTGTAGGGCTTGAAAGGCTTCACGTCGGTTTTGTTAAGGAACTTGATACGCTCTGCCGCGTCCTTTAGGTAATACTCTTTGTCTTCTTGCGACCACTCTGGCACCTCAACGACAGCAACCATACCACTAGACTTATTAACAACTATCCATCCCCCAAAAGGTAAACCGACTGCCTCACTGTACAAGAACCCTTGCATCAGGTAACCAAACGGATCATCTTCTTTTAGTTTATCGTAGCCACCAAGTCCGGTGAACTTATAGTTAAATGCCCAGTCACTTGCAGACTTGATATCCCAGACTTTATCTTGACCTAGTTCGTCACGCAAGATTACGTCTAGGGTTCCTTTTAGTTTCTCCCCACCGATATCTAACTCGACCTGTTTCTGGTAATCAACGATCTCGACACCAGCCTCTTTCATAATTGCCATTAAGATAGATTCAGTTAAGTCACCAAACATGAATCTAAACAATGTGTTATAGGACATGTCTTCTTTGATGCCGTGTTTATCTAAGACCTGTTGACAAAGAGGGCGACCCAAGCCAGACATACGAATACGATACTTACCCCTATCAGGGGTAAGCTGCTTTACGATAGATTCCTGACAATCTTTTTTAAAAGTTTCGAGAGTCTCAGGGGAGAGAGTAGTTTCCCCCCTGAGAGCCTTAGACATGTAGTCCTGTATTTTAAGCAGCGTTAGCATTATCAAAGTCCGCTGCCAAATCGATGTCGTCATCGTCAGCGAGAAGCTTTGCTGCCTCACGATGCTGGTTCATAACATTCTCGTTATGTCCCTTTACGGTATCAACAAACTTAGACATCAACGCTTTATCTTCGTCAGAGATGCTGTCTACTACGCCCTTCAAGGTTGGCATCGGTGTCCAGTAAGTCACACTACCGTTCTTGTGTCGGTTTGTGGCTAAGTTGATTTCACACTTCTGCATGATCTTGTTCTGCTTAGTCAAGTTGTTGATGAAATCATTCATCGGGATGAAACCAGACCGCTTGAAGTAAGCTACTACTGGCTCGTCCTTAATCTCTACCACGTTGCCGTCAGCGTCCTTGAACGTGCCGGAAATCTTAGAGTAAAGAATCTGATTGCAGCTAACCGCACGAGATGTGAGGTAAGCAATGTCATCTTTTGGTAGGCGGCTTTCCTCATCACGAGTTAAACGACCACACTTGTTTGTGCCGATTGTGTCGGGGAACATCCCTGACAAGGTTGTCTTCTGAACCGACTTGGAAGAAAACGTACCGCTTTCCTGATCCCACATGCTGTACTCGAAGGTACGAAGGATTGGGCGAAGAACAACTTCTTCAGCGTAGATGAATCGACCATCTACATACATCTTCCATGAGCCACGAGTTAGAGACTTGCCGTCTTCTGTCTCTGCATCATAGTTGATGTTAATTCGTGGTAATCCTTTTTGACCAGTCTGTTTTACATTCTGACCGCTTGCTGCCATCAATGCTTCATCGTTGTCTGCATTCATAGCTGCTACAATTGCGTTCATATCTTCTTCGAATAGATTTCCTTCACGCATTACGTTTACTTCTGTCCCTGTATCCATGATTTTTCATGCTCCTGTTGTTAGGGTTGTAGACTGATACTACAGGTCTACTTCTGTCAAGTCAAGCCAATTATCACCGATTTTTAATTCTATTCCTACCGGCATATCATAGGCCACATTATATCTTCTGATTGTCTCTTCAGGTAACGACATCATTGCCTCTGTCATCAACTTGATACAAATATCTTTTTCGTTTGGGTGTACATCTACCACAATCGAATCGTGTACTGTGTTGCATATCACAGAAATAAGTTTTCTGTCAAGGAATAAATTTTGCAGCTTGACAAGAGCGATAGGCAACAGGTCAGCGGTAGCAAATCCCTGCACCGGATAGTTGCAAATCGCTGTCCGGTTTGTAGCCGTACCCCACTGAGTCCAACGTGCGTGAGGGAAGGCATACTGCCTGCCGCTTGGAAGGGTGATTAATCGCTTCTGGACGGCCTCTCGCTGGAGTTGCTCGTGCCAAGTAGTGACACCCTCATACTTTTCTTTAAAGGCTCTGTAGTAGCGTTGTTGAGCGTCGGTTCCGGTGACACCACCGTACAAGGGTTTGAAGGTGTGTGCCTTCGCTTCCTGTCGGCTGCATCCGATAATACTGGCAGTATAGCTGTGAACAT